>ERZ808240.404-NODE-404-length-57861-cov-9.187178_pt1 | contig 57861 bp, 50 predicted proteins | sample MGYA00521084_ERZ808240 | MGnify/ENA primary metagenome ERZ808240 (study PRJEB31516, sample SAMN03275571) | gut metagenome | biome: mammalia-associated habitat; material: feces | host: Papio cynocephalus | place: Kenya | collected 2012-08-06 ...
CCCTTTTTTCATATGATAAAACTTATTTTGCAATCTGTCTTGTCAATCTAAGTAAAGTTGCCTATAATAAGTGAGTTGGAATTATTATATATCAAATATGTAAAGGGAGATTTTTTATGAACGCATTCATTAGTCCTGACAACACGTGGCTTTTGGCCTCTATTATGCTGCTGGCAGTTTCGCTCGCCATTTATTTGGAACATACGTATATGTGGGCCTCTAAGATTTCCGGTGCTGTCATTGCTATTCTTTTAGCTGTTGTACTGGTCAACTGCCGTGTAATTCCTACGCACGCTCCGATTTTTGACGATGTCGTGTGGGGATATGCCGTTCCTATTGCGATTCCGCTGCTGCTGCTGCAGGCTAATCTGAGTAAAATCTGGCGGGAAACAGGCCGTCTCTTATTTATTTTTCTCATTGGAGCTGCCGGAACCGTAGTGGGTGCAGTAGTGGCTACTATCTTACTGCAGTCTTCTATCGAAGATTTGCCTAAAGTAGCAGCGATGATGACCGGATCGTATATCGGCGGCGGCGTGAATTTTGTCGCCTTGGCAGATGTATTCAAACCGCACAGTACTATTATTTCTTCTACTATCGTGGCAGACAATTTAAATATGGCTATTTATTTTCTCATTCTCTTAGCTATTGTAGGAAACGCATTTTTCCGCCGCCATTACCTGCATCCTCATATTCAGGACGTAGAGCAAAAAGGTGTTTCCAAAGAAGGCATTACCCAGGCAGCCGCTTATTGGAGCCGGCGCGATATTTCCTTAAAAGATATTGCTTTTAACATTACGTATGCCGTATTAGTCGTCACGGTTTCCAAAGCTATCGGTACATGGCTGGGCAGTGCGATTCCGACAGAATCCAATGTCCTGCATATGTGCAACACGTTTTTTGGCAGCCAGTATGTCTGGATTACTATTATTTCTATGGTATTTGCCACATGCTGCGAAAAACAAATTGCCTATATGAATGGGGCGCAGGAAATCGGCACCTTTTTCATTTATTTGTTTTTCTTTGCCATTGGTGTTCCGGCATCTGTCATGGAAATCATTTTAAATGCGCCGTTTCTGTTTGTATTTTGCTTGATTATTGTATTAGTCAATATGCTGTTTTGCTTTGTCGGCGGCAAGCTGTTTCATTTTAGCCTGGAAGAAATTGTCCTGGCATCCAATGCCAACATCGGCGGACCGACAACGGCAGCCGGCATGGCAATTTCGTTGGGATGGGTTCGCCTTATTGGCCCCTGCATGCTGGTAGGCACATTTGGCTATGTCATTGGTACCTATTTGGGAATCATTGTTGGCAGTGTATTAGGCGCAGGCTGATAGAAACGTCCATCCTTGGTTGCTGTTTTATTTGCCATGCGAGAAGATGCATACAGAATATGTGCTGCCGTTTCTGGCAAAGATACGAAGTGGATAGTGCGTAAAATACTATCCTGTAGTATAATAAGAATCAGATTTATTTTAGAAAGGATATTACACAGTATGCCTATAGCAGATAAAATTATTCATTATACATCAGACGAACTGATTCGCGTTTCTGTCGCTGTGACGCGCAACATAACAGAAACAGCCCGCAAACGCCATCATTTATCGCCCGTTGCCTGTGCCGCTTTGGGCAGGACGATGACCGGGGCGTTATTATTGGCCGGTGATTATAAAAATCACGAAGGGGTTTCTTTGAAATTTTCTGGAGATGGCCCTTTAGGAGCCGTTCATGCCGATGCATTTGATACGAATAAAGTACGTGGATATGTGGATAATCCCACTGTCGATTTGCCGTTAAAAGCAAATGGCAAATTGGACGTCGGTACGGCAGTAGGACAGCACGGCCAGCTTACGGTAACGCGCTTTACACCGGAAAAGACGACCTATACAAGCCAATCTGAACTCGTATCCGGCGAAATTGCCGAAGATATTGCTTATTATCTTTTTACGTCAGAACAAATTCCGTCTACTATCAGTTTAGGCGTTCTTGTCAAGCAAGATTATACGATTGCCGCTTCAGGCGGATTTTTGGTACAAGCACTGCCGGGAGCGAAAGAAGAGGATTTGGCCAGAGTAGAAGCCAACATTACACAAATCGGCCCGATTACATCCTATTTGCGGGACCATCCTGACGGCGAAGAGCTGGTATCGGTCATTTTGAGCGGTATGCATTATAAAGAATTATTCCGTCAAAACGCATATTGGCAGTGTACCTGCTCGCGGCAGCGGATTGAACGTGTCTTATTAACGCTGCGAGATAAAGACAAAGAAGAATTGCTAAAAGATCCGCAGGTAGAAATGACGTGTCATTACTGCGGTGCCAAATATGTAATCAGTCATGATGAATTAGCTGCCTTATATGCAGCGCATACAACAAAAGGGAAGGAGTAGTGCTATGGGGTTGCTTGCTGTCATTGGCGGTACGGGTGTCTGCAATCCGGATATATTGGAAAACCGGCATGAAAGTCAGTTAGACACGTTTTATGGTACCATTCATTATACCCGCGGCACCTATAAGGGAAAAGAACTTGTGTTTTTGCCTCGTCATGGAAAAACACATTCTATTCCGCCGCATCTGATTAACTATCGCGCGAATATATTGGGACTAAAACGGCTTGGCGTTACAGCTATTTTATCTACTACAGCAGTGGGCTCACTCAATGCTGATTTTAAGCCGGGGGATTTGGTGCTGCCCGATCAATTCATCGACTTTACGAAGATGCGTCATACATCGTTTTTTGACGGCGGTGAAAACGGAGTCGTTCATGTTGATATGACAGAACCGTATTGTCCTCATCTGCGTCAGACTATATGGGATGCAGGCAAAGAATTAGGCGGGTATACGCTGCATCAGGGAGGCACGTACGTTTGTACGGAAGGCCCGCGTTTTGAAACACCGGCAGAAATAAAAATGTATGAAAAACTGGGCGGCGACTTAGTAGGCATGACCAATGTGCCGGAAGTATGCCTGGCACGTGAAGCCGAAATCTGCTATGCAACCATTTCGATGGTTACCAACTTTGCTGCCGGCATTTCACCGGAACAGCTGACACCTTCGGAAGTATTGGAATGTATGGCAGACAATGCGTCTCGTCTTCGCCAGTTAATAATGAAATGTATAGAATTGTATGCAGATACAGATTGTGACTGCCGCCACGCATTAGCAGAATACGGCGGCTTTATGGTGTAACTATGATGGAAACAATGCGCTGGCAGCATGGCCAGCTAATCCTTTTGGATCAGACAAAGCTTCCCTTGGAAGAAGCATATATTACGTGTACAACATGGCAGGATGTCTATGACGCGATTTCTATATTGGCAGTTCGCGGCGCACCGGCTATTGGTATTGCGGCAGCCTACGGCGTTGTCTTGGCAGCACAGACGATTGTCAAAACCGAACCGGCTCTTGCGACAGCATCTTTTTTACAAAAACTGGCAGACTGCTGTCAAAAATTGGATGCATCCCGGCCTACAGCTGTCAATCTCCATTGGGCTTTGGAAAAAATGCAGGCGAAGGCATTTTCTTTAGCACATCAGCCGACAGCCGATATCCTATCGGCATTAGAAACATTGGCTATACAGCTTCATCAGGAAGATATAGAAATCAATACGGCTATGTCCGTATATGGTGCCGATGAATTAGCAAAAATCGGGCATCCCTTAACGATTTTGACGCACTGCAATGCCGGTGCTTTAGCGACAGCCGGTGTAGGTACAGCTTTAGGCGTTATCCGTATGCTGCACCAGCGAGGACTCGTGAAAATGGTGTATGCTGATGAAACCCGTCCATTGCTGCAAGGAGCACGACTGACTGCGTTTGAACTCATGGCAGATCATATTCCGGTTACGTTAATTACCGACAACATGGCTGCCTGGGTAATGAAAACCAAAGGCGTTGATGCTATCGTCGTAGGTGCTGACCGCATTGCGCACAATGGGGATACGGCCAATAAAATCGGTACATACGGTGTCTCTATTTTAGCCAAAGAACATCATATTCCCTTTTATATTGCAGCTCCTATTTCAACGTTTGATATTTCACTTCCTTCGGGAGCGGAAATTCCCATTGAAGAACGAAGCCATGATGAAGTCCGCCAGTTTCACGGTGCGGCAACGGCTTTGCCGGATACACCAGTTTATAATCCGGCATTTGACGTAACGCCTCATGAAAATATTCAAGGTATTTTTACAGAAAAAGGAACTATCCTTCATCCTGATGATGAAAAGGTTCAAACATTTTTTTCAAATTTATAGAAAAGAGGTCATTATCACATGGAATCAATTATTCGCGATATTACATTAGCCAAAAGTGGTCATGAAAAAATCAGCTGGGTCGATCATTACATGCCGACCTTAAATGCAATTGGTGATAAATTAAAAGAAGCCCAAACTTTTAAAGGAAAAACCGTCTGCGTCAGTGTCCATTTGGAAGCTAAAACGGCCTATTTAGCAGAAGTCATTCATCGTGCCGGCGCCAATGTCATCGTAACGGGCAGCAATCCGTTGTCTACGCAAGATGATGTTGCTGCCGCATTGGTAGAAGACGGCTTAACCGTATATGCTTGGTACGGCGCAACAGACGAAGAATATTTTAATTTCCTCAATAAATCCTTGGACCATAAACCGGATATCATTATTGATGATGGTGGCGACCAAGTACATCTCCTGCATACAACGCGCCAGGATGCTATGGAAAACTTGCTGGGCGGCACGGAAGAAACGACAACCGGCGTCAATCGGCTTCATGGTTTAGACAAAGCCGGTACATTGAAATTCCCGATGATTGCAGCCAATGATTCCTACTGCAAGTACCTCTTTGATAACCGCTATGGCACAGGTCAGTCTACATGGGACGGCATTATGCGTACAACAAACCTTACAGTTGTCGGCAAAAAAGTTGTCGTTGCAGGCTATGGCTGGTGCGGTAAAGGCTGCGCTATGCGTGCCAAGGGCTTAGGTGCTCATGTCATCGTTACGGAAGTAGACCCGATTAAGGCAATTGAAGCTGTATTCGATGGATTTGAAGTCATGCCCATGGCAGAAGCTGCCAAAGTCGGAGATATCTTCGTTACCTTGACAGGGGATAAAGATGTCATTCGCGGCGAACACATGAAAAATATGAAAGATGGCGCTGTTATGGCCAATGCCGGTCATTTTGACGTTGAAATCAACAAAAAAGAATTGGAAGCCTTAGCCGTTCGCCATTTTGAAGCCCGTCATAATATTGAAGGGTATGAACTTCCCAACGGCCATATCATTAACTTACTGGCAGAAGGCCGCTTGGTAAACTTAGCAGCAGGCGACGGCCATCCGGCAGAAATTATGGATCTTTCCTTTGCCGTACAGGCATTAGCCGCCAAATATATTCTCGAACATCATGCAGAACTCGAAAATCATGTCTATGTACTGCCGCATGACATCGATAATGAAATCGCTAAAATCAAATTGGCTTCGATGGGATATGCCATTGATTCTCTTTCTGAAGAACAACGTAAATACTTGAACTTGGACTAATAAGGAGCACAAGCGCAATGAAAAAACTCATTCAACATGTTGCCCTGTACCAGGACCATCGTATCAAAGAAAACCAAAACATTGCCATTGACGGCGACAAAATTATCAGCTTTCCGGAAGCACCTATCCAGGAACTCTATGATGAAGTCATTGACGGCAAAAATATGTTGGCACTGCCCGGGTTTGTCAATACACACAACCATATTGCCATGACGGTCTTTCGCAGTTATGCTGATGATATGCAGCTCATGGACTGGCTGGAAAAGAAAATTTGGCCGGCCGAAGACAAACTGGACAGCGACGTCGTATATGCACAAACGATGCTCGGCATTGCGGAAATGATTCGCTGCGGTACGACCAGCTTTGCAGATATGTATTTCTTCATGGATGATGTTGCCAAAGCAGTACAAGAATCTGGCATCCGTGCCTGCTTATGCCGCGGCATGACAGGTATTACGCCAAATGCCCAACAGGCTCTCCAAGAAAGCAAAGAATTTTATCAGACATGGAACAACCAGGCAAATGGCCGTATTACGGTTATGCTTGGGCCACACGCTCCGTATACATGCCCGCCGAATTATTTGCGCCAAGTTGTCGACCTTGCCCATGAATTGGGAGCAGAAATCCATATCCATTTAAGTGAAACCAAAGGGGAAGTAGAAAACATTCAAAAACAATACGGCAAATCACCGATTGCCCTGATGGATGAATTGGGTGTTCTGGACTGCGGCTGCTTAGCAGCACACTGCGTTTGGGTTGATGATGCAGACATGGATATGATGGCGAAAAAACATGTCCGTGTTGCCCATAATGCCGGCAGTAATTTAAAACTGGCCAGCGGCATTGCCCCGATTCCTAAAATGTTGGAAAAAGGCATTGTTGTCGGTCTCGGCACAGACGGAGCATCCAGCAATAACAATCTGGACATTATGGAAGAAATGCATTTGGCTGCCTTGATTCACAAAGCCAATACGTTAGATCCTATCGTCATTCCAGCAGAAACAGCCGTCAATATGCTGACAGAAGGCGGCGCAAAATGCCTCAACTATCAAAATATCGGCAAGTTGGAAGCAGGATACAAAGCAGATATTACGTTAATAGACAGGGAAGGCCTGCATTGGTATCCTAAAAACGATACGATGTCCTTATTGGCATATTCTGCCAACAGCTTTGATGTAGATACTGTTTTAGTAGATGGCAAGGTACTGCTGAAAAATAAAGAATTTACAACCTTAGATATCGAAAAAATCAAATTCGAAGCCGAACGGACCAAAAACAAACTATTTTCATCGCTTCACTAATACATGTAAGGAGAGATATGCGGCAATCGTGTATCTCTTCTTTTTTACACGAAATGCAAACAAATGTTCTCTAAGGGAAAAATCACATCGGCAAATATATGTTCTTATACATGTATTGCAAAAGAGCAGGGGATAGGGGGAGAATACCGATTGCTTTGCCCCCTACTCCTTTCTCCTAAGATGCATAGCATATACTATTATTAGGTCGGCAACTAGTAATAATATGGATTATATTGTGGATAACCTATTTCATCATTTCGTGTCACGAGGATAACATAAGCATTCGGATATACCTAATATAATAAAAGCTATCTATAACACGGAAATTCAAATACATGCAGAAAAAGAGCTTAGTCAGGACATTGCAATCAAAATAAATAAAAAATACATCAAGCGTTGAAGAAAATTTAAATGACAGCAGGCAGTACATATAAACGATTAGAAATACCATATGAACATGGATATAAACAACTTTCAATACGTATAGAAATATCAATCCTAGTATGCAGATTCATATTTCTATAATACATTACACATACGTAAACAACTATAATACTAAGTGTAAAAAATTTTAGTATCTTAATTTATTTCAAAAATATGGCACAACACATGTTTTCATGTTTTGTAGTTATTTTACATATTAGCGGCCAAATATCTAGAGAGGAGGATTCACACTGATTATTACATCCGATAACCTTAATTTATCGGATGTAATAAAAAATAAGAAATTAGAGTGATTTTTGAATATTTTATACTTCGCTTAACTGCGACAATTTTTAGTCATTTCACTTCACCATCGCATTTTTTAATAACTATCAAAGATATTCGTTTTTATAGTTTCTTCTTAGAGTTTTTTTTATAGTTTTCCATAGTAAAGTTGGCAAAAAATTAAAGATTTTTATAATTTTATATCAACATCAATGACAGCAATCATTTTTGAATTTTTGTTATAATTCATCTATACGTATATAACGGAATATTCAAATAAACATCTAATCATTTAAGTATACTGATATTTGATTGCGTCCATTACTAAACACATCTGCTTTTTTTAGTTACATGTAAAGAATTTCGTACCTCACAAGGTATTTTTCTTTAGGAACATATATTCTGCGATAAAATTATTTTGTTAACAAATATATGTTCTGTATTCTCCATTTTTTCTATTTGACGAAATCTGCCTTCCATGATAAGGTTATAGTACAAATGTTTTGTAATTAAAGGAGTGCCTTTCTATGAAAAAGTGTCGTGATAATTTCTTTATCGGACGAGCCGAAGCTATTGCAAATAATGAAAAGTTAACGGCGAAAGCACGGCAAAGTATTTATATTGCTCGTGCAGATAATACCATCAAAGCGTATGAATCGGATTGGAATGATTTTTGTGATTGGTGTGATTATCATCATGTTTCTGCCTTCCCTGCCATTCCTGAAACGATTGTCAATTATATTAATGATTTGGCAGACAATGCCAAAGCTAATACGGTCGCGCGGCGCATTAGTGCGTTGACTGAAAATTTTGATGCTGCCGGTATTCAAGATAATCCATGCCGCTTTCCTATTGTAAAAAATGCGCTGCGTGGTATTAAACGTATGAAAGGTGTTATCCAACACGGCAAACTGCCTATCTTATTTGATGATATCAAGGAAATGCTCACGTATCTGGAAGGCGATACACTTCAACAGACACGGGATAAGGCAATTTTGTTGGTAGGTTTTTATGGAGCGATGCGGCGCTCTGAAATTGCAAACCTGGATATCGATGATATACAGTTTACGCGTCTGGGCATGCTGCTTACACTGCGCAAATCAAAAACAGACCAGTATGACCAAGGGCAGCTCATTGCGATTCCCATTGTACAAGATAAAAATATCTGTGCTGTTCATGCGCTCAAAGAATGGATCCGTCTCAGCGGTATTACTTCCGGCCCGGTATTTCGGGGTTTTACGCGGAGTCATACGATTAGAAAAACAAGAATTTCCGATAAAACGATTGCATTGATTGTCAAGCACTATGTCGCGTTGATGGGAATGGATCCCAGAGAATACGGCGCACATAGCCTGCGTCATGGATTTGCGACAACGGCAGCGCAGCATCATGTAGAAGAACGTGAAATTATGCGCCAAACACGTCATCGCTCTCAAGCAGTCGTGCGGCGTTATATTGACGAAGCAGACCGTCTTATTGATAATCCGGTGTTTAAAATCACAGAAACTAAATAATATAGCAAGAGGCTGTAACAAAATGATGATTTTTAACTCATTTTGGTCACAGCCCCGTTTGTTATATTTGAAAGATAGAACAGCGTGCCTGACAGCGAAATGCGTTATGCACGCTGTTCTTTGGGTTTATGGATGAATACGGTTTTGCAGTTTTAGCTTAGCCTGTTCTAGATATACTTCTTTTACTGGTACTTGCAGTACTTGGCCAGGATAAATATCTTCATTTCCAGATAAATGATTGGTTTCTATCATGGCATGTACTGTGTGGCGGACGTCTGTATCCGTATCTGCCGCAGCTGATGCTAACTGCCATAACGTATCTCCTTCTTGAACTTGTATCGTAACATAAGCTGTTTCTTCATGATACATCCAACCAAGCTGGGTGCCTGCCAATATCAGTATCGCTAAAGCAAAAATATATTTTCCAATGGTATGTGTTCTTTTTTGCTGTCTTTTCATGAGGTATCACTCTCCCATATGATATAAACGTACGTTTTGGGAACGTCTGTTTGTTGATGTTTATATTATACCGTCGAACACTTGTTCCTGTCAAGATATTTACGAACATATTTTCTCGATTTATTATTTGAACAAACGTTTGAAATTTTTAAGTATATACGGTATAATGGACATATAATTATATGGAGTGAGGACCTATGATACATACTGATAAAACATTGACTACCCGTCAAAAACAGATATTGGAATATATACGTGAATGTGTTCATAAATTCGGCTATCCCCCATCGGTGCGGGAAATCTGTAAAGAAGTTGGCTTGAGTTCTACTTCCACCGTGCATGGTTATCTCAACCGGCTGGAAAAGCTGGGATATATCCGCCGCGATCCTACCAAGAACCGTACGATTGAATTATTGGATGAAGGTTCTTGGCGTTCAAAAAAAATTGTACCGCTGCCTTTAGTCGGACAAGTTCGTGCCGGGGCTCCGATTTTAGCTGAAGAATGCGTAGAAGATGTCTATCCTTTTGCTGCTGATTTTGTTGGCAACGATGACTGTTTCATGCTGAGTGTAAAGGGAGACAGCATGAAAAATGCCGGCATTTTAGAAGGCGATTTAATTATCGTACGCCAGCAGGATACAGCAGAAAACGGTGAAATCATTGTCGCCCTGCTTGATGATGAAGCTACGGTAAAACGCTATTATCGTGAAGAACATGCTATCCGTCTGCAGCCGGAAAACGAAGATTATGACCCCATTTACACTAAAAACTGCCATATTCTTGGTAAAGTGATTGGCTTATGGCGTAAATATTAATTATACGAATCATTTATACGATAAAGGACTGCAGCCAAATGAACTAAGGAGTTTCATTTGGCTGCAGTCCTTTTGTTATATCGTTTTGTGTGCATAGTTTGCAGCGTTACGATTTATTTTCTTCAAACGCCAACCTAAAAACTTTCAAAAAAGCATGGCGTATATGATAACGCAACAGGCACTATTGTTTGGGCACAGGATGGCAGCGTTTTGTCAGTTTCAGTAATACTTTTAATTGACTGCCTGAATACGGTTGATTCTCTTCCGTTTTGAATTTTCCCTGCAGCGCATCTACTATATGCCGGCAGGCTGCCGTCCGCTGCGGGGACAGCCCTTCCTGCCAGTCTTTCTTATTTTGATAGGCTGTTATAATCTGGCGGGCTTTTTCATACTTCTTTTCTACAATGGCCCAGCGGATTGCCGTTATCCGTTGGTATCCCAAGGGAATATGGTTGCTTAACTGATAGCGTTTCCATATTTTGATACAGCTTTTTTTATCTTTTTGTCGGATATATACGTTGGCAAGGGCAATATACATGTGAAAAAACGGTTTTATGCGTTGTGCATATTTCATTTTATAGTAATGAATTTCACAGGCATACGTGTAATATCGTTCAGCCCATTGTCTCGCCAGTATTTTATTTTCACATAATCCAAATTGCCAGGCATAATCAAATGCTTTGCCTAACAGGTAATAGATATGTTCTGCCTTGTCCTGATTTTGGCTTATTTGTTTGATATCTGCCGTGTTTTTTATCTGCCGCGGCAACTGTTTGATGGCCCGCAGTGTATCCAAACAAGCATGCACCCGCTGCAGTCTTGTTTTATATATTTCTTTATTTCCAAAAAACGGCAGCGGAACGTCTGCTACAAGGGATATTTCATGCAGCAGGACTGAATACGAAGAGATAAGTTCTAAACCGCAGCGGCCCAGTGCATAGCAAGCTTGATTGTATAAAGCAGTATACGCGTCCGCCTTTTCTTTTTCTATGGTTTGTATCGTTTCTTCATATAAATCATATGCCTTTTCCCTCAAATGACGTTTCGTGGCAAGCGGTTCTCTTGAAAAAAAATCATTGGACGAGCAATACAGCAGCTGCGCATATCGATATGTATCCAATGGACGGCGTTCTTGCTGCAGCAGCAGAGAAAAATAATGTGCAGCCTGTGTTTTGCAATATTGTTTATCATGATGCAATACTAACGCGTGATTTTCAAAACAGGCATCATAATACGTATACGCTGCCTTTCGCAGCAAAGCAGCATGGTGCTGATAAGCCGGTACAGCAAGTAGTTTTTGACAAGCGCGCTCCAAAGAACGGATATATCTTGTATCTTTTCTGTCTTTTGGGGAAATAGCATTGATGTGTTGAATGCATGCTTCCCATTCCTTTGCTGCTAAAAGGCTTTGTGTTTTTGCTTCCCATTGTTCCCATGTGTTCATAGTCAGTCTCCTTATATCCGTACATAGTAGTTATGATTACTATACCATATGAAGATTAAAGGAAGATTAAAACTACATTAGAATTAGATTAAAATTTGATTTTTTCTGCACAAAAACGACTGCCGCAGCAAGCGACAGTCGTTTACTAGTATTACGATTACCTTTATTACATATTTTTAGCGCGTAAATCAGCCAAGATTTCCTGTACGCGTGCGGCAGCGTTTTTAATCGCTACGACTTCTTCTTCACCGGTACGGCGAACTTTGATTTCTACAGTCTGTTCTGCAGCACTCTTTTTGCCTACAGTAACACGAACAGGATAGCCAATCAAATCAGCATCGTTAAATTTAACGCCTGCCCGTTCATTCCTGTCATCCAGCAAAACATCTACACGAACTGCTTGCAGCTGTTGATACAGTGTATTGGCAATTTGTACTTGTGCTTCATCTTTAGAGCTGACCGGTACGACATCGACTTCAAAAGGAGCAATGGCAACAGGCCACATAATGCCTTTGTCATCATGATACTGTTCAATAGCGGCTGCTACCGTACGAGTAACGCCGATGCCGTAACATCCCATGACAAAAGGTTTCGCTTTGCCGTTTTTATCAAGGAAGGTAGCATGCATAGCTTCAGAATATTTAGTGCCTAATTCAAATACTTGTCCAACTTCGATACCGCGGACAATATCAATCGGTGCGCCGCAGTGCGGGCAAACATCCGTATCGGTCATCAAACGAACCGTAGTCACGGTGACATCTTTGAAATCACGTTTAGGATTTACGTTTTTATAATGATAGCCGTGTTTATTGGCGCCGGTTACACCGTTGCAGACATTCATCGCAGTCGGATCTACCAGTATAAAGAATGTTTCGTTATCTGGTTTATCAGCATCCATCGGGCTCATATAGCCTGGCTGTAAGCCATGGGCTTTGAGTTGTTCTTCCGTAGCCGGTTCGATCGCATTGCCGCCGACAAAATTTTGTACAGCTACGTCGTTGACTTCATGGTCGCCGCGAACCATGCACAAAACGACTTTTTCGTTATCAATCGTAAAGGCAACGGCTTTAATGGTCTTTTCTACAGGAATGTCGAGGAATTTAGCTAAATCTTCAATAGTCGCGCAGTTAGGTGTTTCAATGAGTTCTGCGTCTTTTGCCTCTTCCTGCGGCATGTCCAGCGTACCGGGGATTGCTTTTTCGATATCCGCAGCATATTCACATTTAGAACAAGAAACGACTTCAGCTTCACCAGCTGCCGCCAATGCCATAAATTCATGCGTATGATTACCGCCAATTTGGCCACTGTCAGCTTCAACAGGTTTAAAGGTCAGACCACAACGCGTAAAGATGCGGTCATACGCATCATACATGATTTTATAATTTTTATGGAGCCCTTCTTCATCCATATCAAAGGAATAGGCATCTTGCATAACAAATTCGCGACTGCGCATTAAACCAAAGCGCGGACGAATTTCATCACGGTATTTATTTTGCATTTGCCAGAGTGTTGTAGGGAGCTGTTTATACGAACGAAGTTCATTGCGTATCAGCGTTGTAATCAATTCTTCATGTGTAGGTCCTAAGCAATAATGACTGCCATGACGGTCTTCTAATTTAAACATTTCCGGACCATAGGCGTTCCAACGGCCTGATTCATGCCAAATTTCAGCAGGCTGCATAATCGGCATCATGATTTCCTGCGCGTCTGTGGCATTCATTTCTTCGCGAATAATATTTTCTACTTTTAATACGACTTTACGGCCTAAGGGTAAAAATGTATAAAGACCACCGCCATTTTTACGAATTAAGCCAGCCTTCAACATATATTGATGACTGGCAATTTCAGCTTCTGCCGGAATTTCACGCAATGTTGGACTGTATAACTTTGATGCTAACATGTAATTAAGACCCCTTTATAAGTGATTTATGTATTTCTTCCAGTAGACTGGCTACTAACTGATGTTCCGGCACGGTCCGCAGAATCTGTCCATGGGAAAAGACGATGCCGCTGCCGTTGCCGCCGGCAATCCCGAAATCAGCTTCCCGCGCTTCTCCCGGCCCGTTGACGACGCATCCCATTACTGCTACTTTGATAGGAACTGTCAGATGGGAAATAGCATCTTCAACTTGCTGTGCCAATGCAATCAGATTGACTCTCGTCCGGCCGCATGTAGGGCAGGAAATAAGCGTTGGCCCAAAAGACCGCAGCCCCAAAGAAGACAATATCGTCTGCCCTGCTTTGATTTCTTCTGCAGGATCTCCGGTCAGCGATACGCGAATCGTGTCACCAATACCCCCGTAGAGCAGCGTACCGATGCCGATAGCCGATTTGATGCTGCCTTCCCGGACAAGACCGGCTTCGGTTACACCCAAATGCAGTGCATAAGGGACTTTATCTGCCAATGCACGGTATGCGTCAATCATCAATGGGACTTGAGATGCTTTTAACGAAATTACCATATTGCGGTAATGCAGCCGTTCTAAAATCCGAATGTGACGCAGGGCCCCTTCTACCATGGCATCTGCCGTAGGATGGCCGCCATACGCTTTTAAAATATCCTCCGGCAGTGAGCCCGTGTTGATTCCTATGCGAATCGGAATATGCTTAGGCTTTACCTTTTCTACGACTTTGATTACATTTTCTTCGGTACCAATATTTCCCGGATTAATGCGCAATGCCTGCACGCCGCTGTCGACAGCTTCCAGTGCCAGCCGGTAGTCAAAGTGAATATCGGCAACAATCGGTACGGGAGATGCAGCCACGACGGCTTTTAGTCCTTTGGCAGCCGCCATATCCGGTACGGCAAAGCGGAGTAGTTCGGCACCATACGAAGCCAGCCGTTTGGCATCGGCAATCGCTTTCTCTTCATCTGCCGGGTTTACCGTAGACATGGTCTGTACCGATACAGGTGCCGTTCCGCCTATGGTAAGATTTCCTACTTGTACAGGTAGGGATGTTCTGCGTTTCATATGTATTCCCTTCTAAAAACGGCTGATGTCCTGGAACATAGCAAATATAAACAATGCCCCCAGAATAACCATGCCAACTGTCTGAATAACGCGCAGTGCCTGTTTGGGCATGCGGCGTCTTGTAATTCCCTCTAAAATCAATAAAATGATGTAACCGCCATCCAGCATAGGAATGGGAAGCAAGTTTAAGATGCCCAAATTCAGGCTTAAAAAAGCGGTAAACATCAATAAATTGACAAAACCGACAGAGGCAACCTGCCCTGCCAGTTGTGCGACGCCAATCGGTCCGGCAACTTCCGCTTTTTGCGCGCCTATCACCATTTCATACAAACCGACAAGCATCATCTTACAAATCGTACCGGTCCGCGTGACAGCCATACCGGCCGATTCAAAAAATCCGTGGGACTGTTCCGTAATCACAGGCATAACGCCCAGTACAGCCCGATTCGACTGTGTATCTGTCTTAGGAATCATTTCTAAGGTGATTGTCTCACCATCACGCTTGACGACAACCGGTACGACTTCCTTACTGTGTTTGGCAACGACTTTCGAAATATCGCTCCATGTATCAATGGCCGTCCCGCCAATAGAAATAATACGGTCTCCTTGCTGCATAGAGGCATGTTCAGCGGCTGAATCGGCAATGACAGAGCCTACTACCGGTTCTGATGACACGTCCATCGTGCCGACTGCAAAGGTAATGCCCCATATCAGTACGAATGCCAAGATAAAATTCATTATCGCGCCGGCAGCAATAACGAGCAACCGAGAACGAACCGGCTTATTTAAAAACGATTTTTCATTGAGTTCTTCCTCTTCTGTCATGCCGGCAATGCGGTTAAAGCCGCCCAGCGGCACGGCCCGCAGTGAATACAAAGTAGCCCCATATTGATGGCTGTAGATTTTTGGGCCAAAGCCAATAGCAAATTCATCTACCTGCATGCCTGTCAATTTGGCAGTCATAAAATGACCGAATTCATGTACAAAGACAATCAGACTAAATACAAAAACAGTCGCTGCAATTGTAATTCCCAATGTATGACAACCTTTCTATAGCAACGACGCAGCACACTGCCGTGACCAGGCATCCGCCTGCCGGATAGCATCCAGCGTCACATCATGACATACGGTATGTTTTTCCATAACCGTACGCACGATATCGAAAATACGCGTAAATGAGATTTCCCGCCGCAAAAACGCATACACAGCCACTTCATTGGCACCGTTCAATACACAAGGCATGGTGCCGCCGATTTTTCCAGCTTCATATGCCAACGGCAGCGATGGGAATTTTTCGTTGTCAGGCGCATAAAAATCAATGCGCCGCAATGTTTTCCAATCAATAGGCCGTGCGCCCTGCACGGTACTTCGCTCCGGATACGTAAACGCGTACTGAATAGGAAGCCGCATATCCGGCATTCCCAATTGAGCCAATACGGAGCCGTCAATAAACTGTACCATCGAATGAATGATGCTCTGCGGCTGAATGACTACATCAATGCGGTCAAAAGGCATGTCAAAGAGCCAATGGGCTTCTATGACTTCCAGCCCTTTGTTAAACATGGTAGCCGAATCAATTGTAATTTTTCCGCCCATGTTCCACGTAGGATGTTTCAAGCATTGTTCGACCGTAATCTGCGAAAATTCTTTCAGCGGCCGCTGAAAATGAGGACCGCCGGAAGCTGTAATTAACAGTTTGTCGATTTCTTCTTTGCTGCGTCCGGCTAAACATTGAAAAATCGCACCGTGTTCGCTGTCAACCGGCAAAATCTGCACATGATGCCGTAAAGCCTCTTTCATGACTAATTCGCCAGCCGCTACCAATGTTTCTTTATTGGCCAATGCAATATCCAATCCGCGCGCAATCGCATGCAGCGTAGGCGCAATACCAGCAGCTCCGACAAGAGACGTCAATATCATGTCGGCGTCAGCTTCGTCAATCAAGCGAAGCAGCCCTTCGGCACCGCTGAATACGACACACTGACTGCCGACCTGCTCCTGCAGCTTTTGGGCTGCCTGCCCGTCTGTCATGCAGGCAAATGGCACGCCATAGGTTTGAATCTGCTGGGCGGCCTGCTGCCAGTTAGTATGGGCAGCGACTGCCGCAATGGAAAACAGATCTGGATGAGCCTGAATCACGTCAATCGCTTGCGTGCCAATAGACCCTGTGCTGCCAAGCAAAATAATTTTTTTCATATCGTTTCACCTATAACTCAGGAAATAAGGAACAAATATACGTAGACAGCAGGAGCTGCAAAAAGCAGGCTGTCAAACCGATCCAGTACACCGCCATGACCTGGAATCAAGGTTCCGGAATCTTTGACATGGCAGACCCGTTTCAAAATAGATTCCACCAAATCCCCCAGTGGTGCTGCTACAGCCACAATCAAACCGATAGCAAATGCATGAAGCAGGGAAAATTGAAAAACGAGTGAAAAAATCAACGCCGTAATAAGGGTTCCCACAAAACCGCCAATAGCCCCTTCTTTCGTTTTGCCAGGGCTGATAGTCGGGCATAATTTTGTTTTTCCCATACACTTTCCTACAACAAAGGCAAAGGTATCGCTTGCCCATGTAGAAAAAATAAGTAAAAATAAGAGAAAACGGGCTGGTTCCAGCATGACAGTCGTAAAGGCATCCGTCATAGAAGAAGCAATCAGGCCGCTGCGCAATGCCAGCATAGCCCAAAAACCGCCAACAATGTAAAGCAAGCCGTATAGCGTATACGCACTGTCAACTGGTTTGATTCTAGTATGGCAAAGTACGGTCTGTACTAACAGCCACAGCATCATGGCAACAGAAAAGAGCATCATCAATTTCATGCTGCCAAACCAATAGGATGACAAAAAGCAAATAATCCAAACTGCACCTGCTCTATCGGATATATTGGCTTTCAATTTATGGACCAGGTTACCATATTCATACCAGCCCAATAACGCCAACAGCGTCATCATGATAAAAAACAGCCAATTTCCTTCATAGATAATAAAGATTGTAAGGGCACCGCCAATAATGCCGGTGAGAATTCGTTTTACCAACATATTCTGTATTTACCCACCTTATTTTAATCCACCAAAGCGCCGTTCTCTGCCTTGAAAGGAGAGAATCGCTTCTATTAATGTTTCTTTTGTAAAATCAGGCCAGCACAAATCTGTATACCAGAATTCTGCATAGGCCAGCTGCCAAAGCAAAAAGTTGCTCACCCGTTTATCCGCACCGGGACGAATCATCAAATCAACGTCATTTTCCGGTTCGGTATACAAATAACGGCTTATCGTCGCTTCTGTAATATCCTGGGGCTGCAGTATGCCTTTTTGTACCTCTATTGCAATCTGCTGCATGGCCTGCGTCAATTCCAAACGGCCGCCGTAATTGACAGCCACATTGAGCACGAGACCGGTGTTGTCTTTCATTTCTTCCTCTGCCTGCTGAAACGCTTCCTGCAGCATCGGATTCAAACGGCTCATGTCGCCGATAAAATGAAGTTTAACATTATGTTCATGTAATTCCAGCAAATTTTTGCGAAGATAATCATTCATCAGCTTCATAATATAGGAAACTTCTGTATCCGGACGTTTCCAATTTTCTGTTGAAAATGCATATACAGTCAGTACTTTGATTCCCAAGTCACTGGCAGCGACAACAATGCGCTTCAGCGTATCGGCACCGGCCCGATGGCCATAACTGCGCGGCATATTGCGCCGTTTAGCCCAACGGCCGTTGCCGTCCATAATAATGGCAACATGATGCGGAATGTTTTGCGGATCCAGCATATCTGTAGAAACGGCAGCAGATGTATTTCGTCTTTTACGTAAAAAATGAATCATAGTTGTGTTTCTCCACCTTGCAGTACACGATTGACAGAGTCACTTTTCTTCATATTGTCATTTACTAACAGACAAATCGTATCGTCATCTGACTTTTTGACACGAATGACATACGAATCTCCGTCTTCACACGGAAAAAAATGACTGCGGGAAATAGTGCGTTCTATCGTATACGACAGATTTCTTTCCCGTAATGCAGATATGGCATACCGTAACGGCATGCCAATTAAGTTTCGTATATCCATTATACTTCCATGACTTCTTTTTCTTTTTTGACTTTGATTTCGTCAATGCTTTTTATCTTTTTATCTGTCAGTTTTTGGATATTCGTCTGTCCTTCTTTGCTTTCGTCTTCTGTAATTTCCTTTTTCTTTTCCATTTTCTTGATGGCTTCGTTTGCATCACGGCGGATATTACGGATGACAACTTTGGAATCTTCGGCTACCTTGCTGACTTTTTTGCTCAATTCTTTGCGGCGGTCTTCTGTCAGCTGCGGAATTTCCAAGCGAATCATCGTACCGTCATTGTTAGGATTGAGGCCCAAATCAGATTTTAAAATAGCCCGTTCAATGTCGCCCAATATTTTGCGTTCCCAAGGAACAATCGTAATTAAGCGCGGTTCCGGAGCCGATACATTGGCTACTTGCTTGACCGGTGTCGGCGTGCCATAGTATTCTACCATCACGCGATCTAACAATGTCGTGCTGGCACGGCCTGTCCGAATTGCTGCCAAATCCCGTTTCAGCACTTCAATCGTTTTATCCATCTTTTCTTCATTTTGGCTTAATAATGTTTTTACATCCATTGTCTTCACTTCCTTATCAAAATTTGTCTTATACTTATTATAATACCGCGTTTAGCCTTCTTTGTCGACTAATGTTCCCAAATCTTTTCCGCTGGCAGCTGCGACGATATTGCCTTCTACATCAATATTAAAGACGAGAATGGGAATATTGTTGTTGCGGCACAGTGTCGTTGCCGTAGCGTCCATTACTTTCAAGTCTTTATTGATTACGTCCAGATAGGAAAGCTTTTTAAACATCTTGGCATCCGGATTGACTTTCGGATCGCTGTCATAAACACCGTCTACGCCGTTTTTAGCCATCAAAATGGCATCTGCTTCGATTTCGGCAGCACGAAGAGCGGCTGTCGTATCTGTCGAGAAGTACGGGTTGCCTGTGCCGGCACCAAAAATAACGACACGGCCTTTTTCCATATGGCGGATAGCCCGGCGGCGAATATACGGTTCAGCTACTTGCTGCATGTTAATAGCGGTTTGAACACGAGTAGCTACACCGTGATTTTCCATAGCATCCTGCAGTGCCAACGCATTCATTACGGTAGCCAGCATGCCCATGTAATCGGCAGAAACACGATCCATCCCCTTGGCACTGCCGGAAAGACCGCGCCAAATATTGCCGCCGCCAACAACAATGGCTACTTGGATACCCAATTTGCTGACTTCTACAACCTGTTTTGCTATTTTTTCTACCGTCTGGGGATCAATGCCGTAGCCTTGTTCACCGGCTAATGCTTCTCCACTCAATTTCAAGACAATTCGATTGAATTTTTTTGTTTCCATTTAAAGGCCTCCTGCTATACATTCCAGTCACATTAGAAAATAAGAGAACACGGGTTGGGTGTTCTCTTATGTCATATTATTTAGCTTGTGCCATTACTTCTGAAACAAAGTCATCATTACGTTTTTCCAAGCCTTCGCCTAATTCATAGCGAGTATAGCGGCGGATGTCGATTTTTTCACCAATTTTAGCAATGTTTTCTGTAATAACCTGCTGAATTGTTTTGTCGGAATCTTTAATGAATTCCTGGTCGAGCAAGCAGTTTTCTTTATAGAATTTTTCCAAACGGCCAACAATCATTTTTTCAACGATTTTTTCCGGTTTGCCTTCGTTCAAAGCCTGCTGACGAAGAACTTCTTTTTCATGTTCGAGTACTTCTTCAGGAACTTCTTCACGTTTTAAGTAGGTCGGTTTTGCAGCAGCAATCTGCATAGCAATGTCTTTGCAAAGATTTTTGAAGTTGTCTGTCTGTGCAACGAAGTCTGTTTCGCAGTTTACTTCTACCAAAACGCCAATACGGCCGTTGCCGTGGATATAGGAATAAACAAGACCTTCAGCAGCAATACGGTCTGCTTTTTTAGCAGCGGCAGCCAATCCTTTTTCACGAAGGAAGTCGATTGCTTTTTCCATATCACCATTTGTAGCAGAAAGCGCTTTTTTGCAGTCCATCATGCCAGCGCCCGTTTTTGTTCTTAAATCTTTTACCATGCTTGCTGTAATAGCCATTTTAGATATTCCTCCTAAACATAATATACAGTTTGAATAAAGGTAAGGAATATAAGTACTCCTTACCTTTATATAAAAGCCATTTAATTCTCAAAGAACTAACGTACGATTAGTTTTCTTCTGTTGCTGCTGCTTCAGCTTCCGGAGCAGCGCCTTCTTCGTTCTGTTCGCCCTGATTGCCTTCGAGAACAGCGTCAGCAATTTTGCTTGTCAACAATTTGACAGCGCGAATTGCATCATCGTTTGCCGGAATCGGATAGTCGATAACGTCCGGATCGCAGTTTGTATCTACGGTTGCGATGATAGGAATGTTGAGTTTGCGTGCTTCAGAAACAGCAATTTCTTCTTTTTTCGGATCAATGATAAACAAAGCATCCGGTAATTTTTTCATATCTTTAATGCCGCCGAGGTACTTCTGCAATTTTTCCATTTCATGTTTAAGAAGTGTAACTTCTTTTTTCGGCAAAACTTCAAATGTACCGTCTTCAGCCTGTTTTTCCAATGCTTTCAAACGTTTAACACGTTTTTCAATCGTCTGGAAGTTTGTCAGCATACCGCCGAGCCAGCGTTCGTTGACAAAATACTGATTGCAGCGTTCAGCTTCATTTTTAATGGATTCCTGAGCCTGTTTTTTTGTGCCGACAAAAAGAACTTTGCCGCCTTCAGCAGCGAGGTCACGTACGAAGTTGTATGCTTCGTCAACTTTTTTTACGGTCTTTTGGAGGTCAATGATATAGATACCATTGCGTTCCGTGAAGATAAAACGAGCCATTTTAGGGTTCCAACGGCGTGTCTGATGACCGAAATGAACGCCTGCTTCCAACAATTGTTTCATAGATACTACTGCCATAATTGTAATTCCTCCTGTTTTTGCCTCCGCCCGGTCATTGCCTGTCTTCACCATTATAAACGGCACAGCTGCAAGCTCACCAAGCGTGTGTATTTGGTTATGGTATTCAAACCTTTGCTATTATAGCATATTCATGACATCTTCACAAGATTTTTTCTTGCATTTTTAGAAAAACACGCTGTCTTTCTCCTGCAGCTTTACAGAAACCTTCTTTTTTGTCATGGAATAACGAAAAGGGACGGCAGCAAAACAGGAACTAGCCCATCCTGTTTTGTCACCGCCCCTTTTGTATACAGTTTTAAGTACGCCGTTTGCAGCAGTACGATTTATTTTCTTCAAACATCAAACTAGAAACGTTTAGCAGTTCGCATGTATTGGCTTTGCAGCAGCCAATACGTATCTCTTATTCCAAGATGTAAACAGGTACAGTGCGTCTGCCAAAAATCATGCACGCGTTGTAGTCTTCCATGCATAAATCGATGCGGTTGCCTAAAATATCACCGCCCGTATCTTCTGCAACAGCTACGCCGTATCCCGGAATAAATACTTTAGTTCCCAGCGGAATGACATTGGGGTCTACGGCGACGACACCGTACCGTGCCAGCGTCCCCATCTTGGTAATGCATTCCCCATTGCCGTCAGTAGGCAAATATGCCGTAGCAACCATGGTAAAGACTTCTTTAAACTTAGAAACTGTTCCTGTATTAATTTCAACCGTTTCTTTAGTACCGACATGACGAACCAACGGCTGCATTTCAGTAACCAGCGTGGTCGATACATGTTCCTTGCCGACAACCTGTCCGTCCAAGCTGACAATATTCATTTTGACGGTTTTCCGACCGTCTTTTCCTTCTTGAATGACCTGTTCTTCCCCTTGTCCCAGTGTTTCATCGGGAATACTTTCAATCGCATACGGCACGACTTCGTCTTCTACAATTTCTTTGCGGGAAATATTGCCGATGCGAATCGTCATATGAGCTGTAACGGGTGCTTCCGTATCTCCATACGGGCGAAAGTCCTTCGCATTATATCCATATTGTTCGGCTACAGCCTGCACGGTTTGTTTGGCCGTGTGTACCGTCTGTGTTTTTCCTTTATGTTCCAACGTTACAGGTACAGCCCGGTGCAGTGTTACTGCGCTGCCGTCTGCCAATTTAGCTGTAGACATTTCAATTTCATCATATGGCCCAAGTTCAATATTATTTTCACGCATCAACGCTTTTTCATTTACGGCATGTGTATACACAGTCTGTGTATTGCCGTCTGACTGGATTGTAACGGATTTTCCTTTGTCAATAAATCCTGCCAGGGATACTATGATTAATAAAGCGATTAAGGTGGCGTACATGCGAGTGATGGGCCCTTGATATCGTTTGTTCATCCAATCCCTCCTAACGTGAAATCATTCTACCAAAGAATTTTAGACCCTGTCAATTTATATCGGTTGACAAATAGCGTATTCTGCTGTAAAATACGGCTTTTTTCTTGTATTGTTAACATATGGTATTTGTAATACAGGCTGATATTACTGCTAGGTCTCCGTGTTTTTGATAATATTTTTCTTAAAAAAGAAAATTTATCTTAAAACAGCACTTGACAGCAAAAAAAGTATATCTCTCATCTATTGACAAGAGACATACTTCTTTTAACGCGAGATATAACGGGCTTATATTATTTCCGTTTCTTTTTTCGTTCCATATTTTTTTCTTCTGCCTCATGCTGCAGCATTTCCTGCGCATGAATCGGTTTGCCCGTCCGTGTATCTGCCAAATAGCGATATGTGCCGTCCGCATTCATCGCATAGGCTTTGACATTATCATTAAAATATACGTTTAATATGTTTTTAATACGTTCTTTATGCGGACTGTACTCTACAGGTACCAGCAACTCTACGCGTTCATTTAAGTTGCGCGGCATCCAATCGGCAGAAGAAATAAATACGTCTTCTTTGCCGTCATTATAAAAATACAGCAGTCGGCTGTGTTCCAGAAAACGGCCGACAACACTGTGTACTTTAATATGTTCACTGATACCCGGCAGCCCTGGACGCAATACACAGATACCGCGGATAATCAGATGAATCGTCACGCCAGCTGCAGAAGCTTCATATAATTTCGCAATAACTTCTTTATCCAGCAGCGAATTCATTTTGGCGACGATTACGGCTTTCCGTCCCGCTTTAGCATGCGCCGTTTCTTGTTCAATTTCTTCATAGATGCGCTGCCGCAGGTTAATCGGCGCGACGCCCAATTTGTTCCATTGCGGCGGATCGGAATACCCTGACAATAAATTAAAGAATGCAGAAGCATCAATGCCGATCAGCGTATTGGCTGTAAAAATGCCGACGTCTGTATAAATGCGGGCGGTCTTGCCGTTGTAGTTGCCCGTTGCCAAATGCACATAGCGGCGAATGCCGTCTTCTTCCCGGCGGACAACCAAGGTGATTTTGGAGTGCGTCTTGAGTCCCATAATGCCGTAAATAACATGACAGCCGGCCCGTTCCAATTTTCGTGCCATGAAAATATTATTTTCTTCATCAAATCTGGCTTTTACTTCCATCAATACCGTGACTTGTTTTCCGTTTTCAGCGGCTTCAGCCAGCGCAGCAATAATAGGAGAATGGCTGCTGACTCGATACAAGGTTTGTTTAATCGCCAATACGTTGGGATCTGTTGCTGCTAATTTCACAAAATGCTCAACCGTAGCAAAGGTTTCATACGGATGATGCACCATGACATCCCGCTTGGCAATGGCAGACCAAAAATCCGGTGCATCAATAGCTGCCAGTTCGTACGACGGCTGCGGGACAGCTGCAGGATAGCGTAAATGGTCATATCCTTCAATTCCTACAAAAGAGAAAAATACTTTGCAGTCCAGCGGCCCCGGAATCATATAAATATCTTTTTCTTCTAATTGAAGTTCATCGCGAAGAAATTCTTTAATCATACGGCTGGAAGACTGAGCCAGTTCAAGCCGCACAGCTGCGCCTTTACGCCGTTTTTTCAGCGATTTTTCTACTTCTACGACTAAGTCTTCTGCATCGTCGTCAATATCTAAATCGGCATCGCGAGTAACACGGAACGGTACGGTTTCCAAAATGTCACAGCCTAAGAAAAAGCGTTCGGTAAATGCGCCAAGTATATCTTCCAAAAATAAAAATTTCTTTACATTGCCCGTGTTGGGTACCTTAATAATGCGCGGAATAACCGGCGACGGTACTGGCAGAATAGCCGTTTTGACCGTCAAATCCCCCTGCTTTTTCCGCAGTAGAACCGCTAAATTTAAATGCAGGCTGGCTAAAAAGGGAAAGGGATGACTGGAATCGACAGCCATCGGCGTTACAACGGGGTAAATTTCCCGTTCAAAATAATTTTCCAGCCACAGCCGTTGTTCTTCATCCAGTTCATTGACTTGGATAAACTGCAGTCCTTCTTCCTGTAATTTGTGCTTGATCGTGTCATAGTAGGTATATTGCTCAGTTACTTGGTCATGTACCATGTGCTGAATGGCTTCAAATTGTTCCCGCGGCGTCATGCCGGCAATATCAATATGCTTGACGCCGCTTTCAATCAAATGTTTGACACCGGCAACCCGTATCATAAAAAATTCGTCTAAATTAGACGCTGCAATCGCAATAAAATTAAGTTGTTCCAACAATGGATTGGATGGAACCATCGCTTCTTTTAATACTCGTTCATTGAATTTTATCCACGTACATTCGCGGTTTAAAAAATACTCGTGATTAGTAAACTTCACGTTCGCCACCGACCCTTTCTATGCTTTAATTAATTTGGGCGAAATACCGAATACTTCTGCAAAATTAACAGCAGTCTTCATAAATGTCCATCGTTCCAATGCAATATCGGATTCTGCATGATAGTACACGTTAAGCATGCCGTCTGACAATACCGGTTGGATACGGCTGATTTTTCCCAAATGACTTTTATCTAACGAATCTGCCAAGCGGAAAATCGCCACCAATTTAGCCGTGATAACTTTCTGCTCAGCTGATAAACGATTGTAAATAGCCGGCGATTCATGCAGAATACCGCCATAGGAATAATAACAAATATTGGCCAGTATTTCCTTTTCTTCATCGGTAATGCCAAATAAATCCGTTTCCATAATCAAATTATACGTGCAAATATTATGTTTGCGTATATTGATAAATTTGCCAATTTCATGCAGGATAGATGCTAACTGCAACAAATACCCATTGGTAAAGTCAAGCCCAATTTCTTTATATACAGCATGAAACAGCACACTGCTGAATTCTTCCACTGCCGCAGCGTGTGTCGGGTCATATAAATATTTTCCTGCCATTTCCCGGGTCAAGTCCAAAAGCAGCGTCCGCTGATGGCTGACATATGCATTATGCGTCTGTTCTGCTACATAATGCATGGAATATCCCTCTGTAAACGTCGTACTCATCATGACAATCATATCGACGTCAATAATGCGCAGCAGCTCATAGTACAAAAGCAGTGTCGGCATGATGACATTGGCCAGGTTTTCGGATAAATGAAACTGCTGTACCAATTTATAAGGGGTAACACCATGAAATGAATAAATAAATTGTCTGAATTCCTGGGGAGTAATAAGGCTGATGCCTTCTGTCTGCTTTTTCTTCATTAAGCGGCCAATCAAGTTCGCTGCCCGCCCTGACAGCACGATATACTTGATGTTATGCTGGCGCACACTGGCCCACAGCGGAGATAAGGTACCGTAAATATATTCCCGGACAGCCGTAGGAAACGTAAGTTCCTGCCGCTGTTTTTCTGTAAAATTTTCCAAAATGCGCAGTGACCCGATATGTACATTTTGCTGAAATAGCAGCGTATCGGACTTCCAACAGGTCAATCCCACGCCGCCGGAGGTAATATCGAGCAGCAGCACTGCTTTATCTGCAAAATTAAAGCGTCCTTTTAAAATATGGTAATATAAGCCAAAAAATTTGTAATATATTTCTTTGGTCATGCGTACTACCTGGACATGAAACCCTGTGCGAATATAGATTTGATCCAGTACGTTAAGCAAATTATCGGCTTCCCGAATAGCTGTAGTAGACAAAACATGGACGTCATTGACATCGTAGTCTTTCATCAATTGCTTGAATTTGCCTAGTATAGTACAAATTTCATTCAGCGACTGAAAGCTGACATGATGGCGTATAAACACTTCGCCGCCATACTTCACTTCTTTCGATACGTTTTCGATAATCTGCATGTCATCCAGCGATGAATACGCTATAATTTTCAGCGTCATATTCACTGTGCCGATATGAATAATGCCAAACAGTCTTTTGGCTTGATTTTCCATATATGTTCCCCACTTTTCTCATTCAGTATTTGTGATGATACGATATATTATACATCTTTTTTATATTATACCATGAACGAATCGATTTTTTACATGCATTCTGAGATATTACTGTCCGGCATGTGTCATACTATATACAGAACCGCATTGTTTTTGATTGACTTCCGTAAGTGTATGCGTTTTATATATAGATAGGATATGAGCTATGTAAAATTTTTGTCAAATATTTTGCCGTATTGCGCGTACAAAGTATATATTTTTGACATTTTATACAAAAAGGCAGAAACTACTGTACGTTCTGTAGTATAATAATAACAACAAGACATTATAGAAAGAAATGGGGTATACGATGGAAAAATTAGCCATTATCGATATGGGTTCCAACTCAATCCGATTTGTCGTACTGCAAATTGCCGACAATACAGCCTATTCCCTCTTATATCAGGAAAAAGAATCGATTCGTCTCGGCCAAGGTCTCAACCAGACCGGACAGCTCAGTGATGAGGGAATGGCACGCGCTATGACGTGTCTGCATGTATACAAGCATATTATGGAAGTCATGGAAATTACGAACTGCATGGCCGTCGCGACAGCTGCTGTCCGCAACGCCAGCAACGGCGACGCGTTTTTGAAAAAAATCAATGCAGAAACAGGCATTACGATGAATGTCATTACAGGTGAACGGGAAGCGTATCTGGGATACTTAGGCGTTATCAACACTATCGCTATGAAAAATTTCCTTATTTTTGATTTAGGCGGCGCCAGCGTAGAAATGACACTCGTTCATAACGGTGAAGCGATTCATTCGATTTCTATCCCTATCGGTGCCGTAACACTGACAGAAAAATTCAGTCTCCAAAACAACGTATCGGAAGATGCCCTGCAGGCCTGCGCGAAATACGTGCGCAAGAAAATTGCCGCTGCACCCTGGATTAAAGACTTGTCTTTGCCCATTGTCGGCATTGGCGGCACGGCCCGGAATTTTGCAAAAATGGATCAGCGGGCTACAAACTATGAAATGTCCAAAATTCATAATTATATTCTGCATGCAGAAAATTTTTCCGCATTATATACACAGATTACTACCCGCACAAGTGCCAACCGCAAAAAAATCCCCGGACTTTCCAGCGAACGGGCTGATTTAATCGTCGCCGGTGCCGTAGTCATTAAAACGATTTTTGATACTGTCGGAAGCGATGAAATGGTTGTCAGCGGCTGCGGTCTTCGTGAAGGCTTGTTTTTTGAATACTATGCCAATTTTTATCATTTAAACAAACCTCGTTTTGATGATATATTGGCATTCAGCGTACAAAATTTTATGGGTACGTTGGGGTCTGTTGTAAATAAACCGCATATTCAACAGGTAATGAAAATTACAAGCCAATTATTTGACCAGCTGCAGGAACTGCATGGCTATGGGCCGCGGCAAAAACGGCTGTTAATGACGGCTGCGCAGCTGCATGACGTAGGCAAAGTCATTAATTTTTACAACCATGCCCGTCACTCTGCTTTTATGATCGGTCATGCCCCCTTGTACGGCCTGACACACAGGGAACAGCTGATAGCGTCCTTTATTGCCGGGTTTCATCATGGCATCAGCCGCAAAATTCTGCGTGCCTATCGGTATGCCAACATGGTTTCTGCCGATGACTGGGTCATGATTCGCAAACTGTCTACACTGCTTGCCTTAGCCGAAGCGTCGGATTTGACGTATGAACAAATCGTAAAAGATATTCAAATCACGTTTGCAGAAAATGTCGCCGTTATGGTGATTACAACGACACCGGGGGCCACGTATAATGCAGCCGATTATGAAATGAAACAGCTGACCAAGCAGTTTAAAAAAGAATATGGCGCAACGTTGCTTTTGGTTTGGAAATAATAAAAGCACGGCAGCCGATATCTATACATAAAAAAATCAGCGTGGCTACGATATGTGCCCGCTGATTTTTTATTTAGTGTTCCGTCGTATCTTCTTTTAAATAGGTCCAGCCATCTTGCTGATAAATCTTGTTTTCTTTCATCAAATGACCTAAAGCCCGCTTAAATGCCGCTTTGCTCAAGCTGAATTTTGCTTTAATAACTGCTGGTGCCGTTTTATCACTGTAGGGCATTTTCCCTTTGCGCTGCTGTAAGAACGCCAGTATTTTTTCTCCGTCCGGCGTAAGTGCGTTTTCTTTTGTCTGGCGCAGAGAAATGTTGACGCGGCCGTCTTCGCGAATGTAGGTAATACGGCCCTTAACCATTTGGCCAATCAAGATAGGGCCATTAAATTCACTGCGGTGAAGAAAAGCAATCCAGCGTTCCCGCGTCATCAAGTAGGCGCCTTGGTCGGTCATGTTGTATACGGCGCCTTCTACCCAATCGCCGACTTTAGCGTCTGTTGCCGCTTTGGAAGCTCGGCGCATTTCATCTTCTACTTCCATGGATACAGCCAAGCGATGCGATTTATCTTCGTACAGTTTGACCCATACATATTCGCCTTCTTTAGGCCGGCCCTTCATTTCTGCAAAGGGCATAAAAATGCCTCGTTCCGTGCCGACATCGACAAATGCGCCGAAGCGGGTCGTATTAATGACAGGTGCATAGCCAATCTGCCCGACTTTGATTTTAGGCAGACGCATGCTGGCCGTCAGTCGTCCCAATGGGTCATGATACAAAAACACCGTCACCTTGTCACCGACTTGAACCGGTTCTGTCTGCTGGTTTTTGTGAAGCAAAATATCGTCGTTTGTGTTGCCCGTACCGCCGTTAAGAAACGCACCCATATCACTGGTACGTAGCACTTCCAGCGTAGCTATACTATTTTCCTGCAGTAATGGATTCATTTTATTCACCTTCAAACGGAATTCGTTCAGCGTCACACCATAAATTTTCTAAATCGTAATACTGGCGGTCTTGTTCTACAAACACATGGGCTACAACTTCACCGGCATCGATAAGAATCCATTTTCCTTCCCGGTATCCTTCTACATGGCGGACATCATAGCCGTGTTTTTCCATCTGTTCTTCAATGTTATCGGCAATACTTTGGGCCTGCCGGTTGTTGCGGGCACTGCAGATAACAAAATAGTCCGCCATCATGGAAGAATCTTCCATATTCAAAATGACAATATCCCAGCTCTTTTTATCATCTGCTGCTTTAGCAGCAATTTCATAACTCTTTAATTCTTTTTCTTCTTTCGTCGTTTCTTTCATTACGATTGGCATAATCTATCGTTTCTCCTTTATTCTTTTGCGTTTGCTGTGCGTACATCGGCTGCAGGAGCTGTCGGTGCCGCTGCAATCGCATTGTTGGTCGTACCTATAATTTTCTGCACTTCTACGGGGTCATATGTCCATAATTCCTGATAGGATGTTTCTTTATCCTGCGTCATTTCTCCCGGCAAAATATAGAAATGAATGGCACTGACCGGCACGTTTTTAAAATCAAATGCCAAGGCAGCCATATCTTTCGCAGAAATATTGGATTGAACCTGATTCCAAAATCGATACATAAAAATGGCATTGGCAATGCCAAAATGATTTTCCCGTTCGTTGTAAAATTCTTTGACAAACCGTTCCTGCCGCTGTGTCCGTGACAAATAGCCGTCACTGTCAATATAACGCATATAGCCGACAGCTTCCTGCCCGTCAAGGTTTTGATAACCTTGGTACAAGTTGATATCTGTTTCCCCGGCAGCATCGGCATGATACATATTTTTTTCGACGTACATAGGCATGCCGCCGCTCATATCAATCATTTTGCCAAATGTTTCTTCTGTAAATTCAGCATAAAACGGAATAGGAATATGGAAAATATCTTCTACGACAGCCCGCAGCAGCGGTAGACCGCCTTCGCTGTACACATCCTGCAGTTCCTGTATTCCTTTTTCTTTGCGCCCTGTAATTTTCGTATTGTCCGGCAGCATAATGAAATCAACCTGCTTTTTGTCCCGATTTACGGCGGCTACGCCAATAAAATTAGCATGCTGCGGCGCATCGTTGTCCACGCCGACCAAAAGGACATACAGCGGGATATCCGGACTGGATTGAGTAAAAGACTCGGAAGAGCCGTTCTGCACAGCATCTATTTTCCCTTGAAGCTGCGCCTGACGAGAATCCTGGAAATGCTTCCATCCCACTACAGCCAATAGGCAAATAAACAGCAGTGCTGCCAACACCAGCAGCAAACAGCGAAGTTTTTGGCGCGGCGTTATTTTTTTCTTCATGCGTTTTTGAGGACGTTTTTTGGTTAGGTTGTCTTGCTCCATCATTTTTCCTTCCTATCTGCCTGCATAGCCAAAAGCAGGGCATTTCGATTGATGACAGTGCCTGCATAAATCGTTTTTTCTTGTGCAAGCAAATGGGAAATGGTGGAATCATACCCAGCTAATACGGCCCGATTCAAATCGGCTGCAGCCAGCTGACGCAGTGTTTCCACACCGTCAAAATCGCGATTGACTTCAATATAATCGGCAATGAAAATGATTTTTTCCAACGTCCCCATGTATTCGGCACCTGTCGTATGATGAGCCAACGCCGCAAGCAGCGTTTCATCCTGTATGCCGTATGTTTCTTTGGCAATCGTTACGGCTGCGTAGCCGTGAAGCAGTCCGCCTGCAGACATAACGGCAGCCGGCAGGGAATCGCCGAAAGAACGGCGTGCCAGCTGCTGCATTTCTTTTAAAGGCTTTTGTTTGGCTGCATCATGCAGCAGGCCTGCTACTTCTGCCTGATCTAAATCGCCGCCGTATTGGCTGGCTAATTCCCGTGCTTTGGCGGCAACACCCAACACATGGGTGTACCGATGCTTAGAAAGACTTTCTTTTAAATCCTGTTTAATTTTTTCTTTTAATGCTTCGTTGTACATTGATATACTCCATTTTTACGGATATATTCTGCGACTGTCGGCGGTATCATGTAGCGGATAGACTGACCAGCTGCAATGCGGTGCCGCAGTTCCGTAGAAGATATTTCCATAGTAGGTACGGTTAACTTTAAGATATGTTTACCCAATGTTCCAAAATGCTCTATGACACTGCCAATAGACTGGCTGCCGTCCGGCCGTGTCGCTCCAACAAACTGGCATAACGATAAAATTTCTTCCGGTTCATGCCAGTTGGGCAAGTCTTGAATCGTATCCGTGCCGGAAATAAAATATAAAATATAAGACGGCCCATAGAGTTTTTTTAGAAAATGCAGTGTATCTACGGTGTAGGAACGGCCTTTGCGGCGTATTTCCATATCACTTACTGCAAAATGAGGGTTATCTGCAATAGCCAGCCGCACCATAGTCAATCTCTGCTCTGCCGTAGCGCCTGCTACATGCTTATTGGGTGTAATATAAGACGGAATGAACAAGACTTTATCCAAATGAAACGTCTGTCTCGCTTCTTCGGCTATCATCAAATGTCCCAAATGAATGGGATTGAATGTGCCTCCCATAATCCCCAGTCTAGTAATTTCCATAGTAAAGATAGATTCCTCCCCATACGATGCCGACAGCCAGCAGATAAAACACCAAGAATCTGGCATAATGCTTATATTCATATTGTGTTTTAGGTGCTGCTGCATAGTTTCGAAGAGTCTGTATATATCCCCGTATGATTCGTTTCATCAGCGAATCTGCCCTTGTCCGTGAATGATATATTTATAGGAAACCAATGCGGTCAGCCCCATGGGACCGCGAACATGCAGCTTTTGCGTGCTGATGCCAATTTCAGCGCCAAAGCCAAATTCAAATCCGTCCGTGAATCGTGTGGATGCATTGACATAGACAGCAGCAGAATCGACTTCCTGTAAAAATTTAGCAGCAGTTTCTTTATTTTCCGTCACAATCGTTTCGGAATGATGCGTGCTGTAACGGCGGATATGCGCTATCGCTTCCTCTACAGAAGATACGGTGCGAATCGATAAAATGAGCGCATTATATTCAGTCTGCCAATCCGTATCGGTTGCTTTCTGCATACCGGTTTCATAGGTGCATGCCGCCTGATCGCCACGCAGTTCTACAGCATCTTTTTGCATGACCGGCACCAGCTTGGCCAGCAGTGCCTGACTGACATTTTTGTGAACCAACAGCGTTTCCATAGCGTTGCACGTAGACGGCCGGGATACTTTGGCATTTTCAATAATGCGTACAGCCATATCCAAATCAGCGTCAGCATCTACATACACATGGCATATACCGCTGCCGGTTTCAATACAGGGTACTGTCGCGGTCTGTACTACCATCTGAATCAGACCGGCACCGCCGCGGGGAATAGCCAAATCAATATACTGCCGCAGTGTCAGCAGTTCTTTGACTAATGCCCGGTCTGTATTTTCCAGCAGCGCCACTAAATCCGGAGATAAACCGGCTTTCTGCAGGCCTTTTTTGATAACGGCTGCCAACGCCATATTAGAACGGATGGATTCACTGCCGCCCCGCAGTACGCAGGCATTGCCGGATTTGATGCACAAAGCTGCGGCATCGACCGTTACGTTTGGTCTGGATTCATATATCATGGCAATGACGCCTAACGGAACGGTTACTTTTTGGATATGGAGTCCATTGGGACGTGTCCAATCTTCCAAACAAGTACCGACAGGATCTGGCAGGGAAATAACCTGACGCACCCCTTTTGCCATATCGGCAATACGGTCTGTTGTCAATGCCAGCCTGTCCAGCATTGCTTCGCTCATGCCGTTTGCTTTGGCCCGCTTTAAATCTTCCTGGTTGGCAGTGATAATGGTTTGACATTGCCCTTCCAATTCATCTGCAATATACGCTAACGCGGCATTTTTAACAGACGCTGCGGCATTTGCCAGCTGTCGGCATGCCTCATGGGCTGCTTTTGCCTTTATACATACTTCTGATTCCATTGGTATCCCTCCCCGCTACTGCATTACGACTAAGTTGTCCCGGTGAATGACTTCTTCATACACGCCTTCGTGTCCCAAAATGGCAGCAATGTCATCTGTTTTGTGTTTTTTTATCGCAGCGATTTGTTCACTCGTATAATTCACGATTCCCTTGGCAATGATGATGCCGTCATAGACAATGCGGACAATGTCTCCTTCGTGGAAGATTCCTTCTACCCGCACAATTCCTACGGGAAGCAGGCTGGACCCATGTTCTATTAACGCATTGCGGCATCCTTCGTCTACGACAATCGTCCCCTGTGATTTACTGCCGGACAAGAGCCAGCGTTTTTTGGAATGCAGATTCGAGTCTTTTGCCGTAAACCAAGTCCCTATTTCTTCTCCTTGGCAGATTCGGCGTAAAATGCCGTCTTCACTGCCGGAAGCAATGACCATATCCACACCGGAAGACGTGGATATGGACGCAGCCTGAATTTTGGTATACATACCGCCCGTGCCGATAGAAGAGCCCGCACCTTCTGCTATATCATAAAAATGCTTGTCGATTTCCGTTACTTTAGGAATCAGCGCGGCGTCCGGATGTGTTTGCGGATTGGCTGTATACAACCCATCAATATCAGACAGCAGTACCAATAAATCAGCATCGATAATACTGCTGACCATCGCCGACAACGTGTCATTGTCACCGATTTTAAACTCATCAATCGCAACGACATCGTTTTCATTGATAATCGGCAGAATACCCATATCCAGCATCGTCAGCAGCGTGTTGCGGGAATTTATGAAATTTTTCCGGTTCTGCGCATCCATTCTTGTCAGCAATACTTGTCCTACAATCTGGCCGTATTCACGAAACATCTTTTCATACGTGTGCAGCAGTACGCCCTGCCCTACAGCTGCGACAGCCTGTTTTTCCCGAATAGTCTTTGGACGCTGTCCCAAACCTAACGGGCCCAGCCCGGCACTGACGGCACCAGATGATACCAATACCATTTGTTTGCCTTGGTTGGCCAAATCGGCAATTTCCATAACCAGCCGCTCAATGCGGTGGTAATTTAATTTTCCTGATTCATGAGTCAGTGTACTCGAACCGACTTTTACGACAATACGCCGTTTTTGTGTTAATTCTGGCCGCATAATGGTCATAGCATCACAACCTTACATCGTAATAAAATCAAAATGAGATTTCTTGTCTTTTTTCTTAAACAAAACACCATAATGGCCAATAACCTGAATCAATTCAGCTCCCAGCATATCGGCCAATTCTTCCATCGTTTCTTTGGTATCCAAGTTGGCATTATTCAATACATGGGCTTTAATCAGTTCTCTAGCTGTAATGGCAGCGCGCGCACTATCAATTACGGCATTGCTCAATCCCTCTTTGCCAATTTGTACTACAGACGGCATCAAGCTTGCCATCCCTTTTAATTTCTTTTTATCTTTGTTATTCATACAGACTCCTTTTATTCGTGATATTCAAATTCCATACCGTAGATGCGGACGGTATTTCCGTCTTGAATGCCATGTTCCTTCAGCAGTTTATCCAGTTCCATATACCGCCAAATCCGTTGGAAGCGGCGCAGTGACTGGTCATCATCAAAATTGGTCATAGCTACCAAATTTTCAATACGCGGTCCTGTAATAACGAAGGCTCCGTCATCATCGCGTTTGACTTCAAAATCCGGTTTTTCTTCTGCTTTATACACGACTTCTTCCGTCGTTTCTTCCGGTTCTTCGATGTAGTTTTCCAGCAGTGTCCAAACCCGTTCCAGCAAGGCATCCATTCCTTCGCCGGTTAATGCGCAGATAGGATATACTTCTACGCCGCGCTGTGTCAGATAGGCTTCCAGCCGTTCTAAATTATCCGAGCCTTCTTCCAAGGCATCTACTTTATTAGCAGCGACAATCTGCTGTTTTCTTGATAATTTATCGCTGTACTTCTTTAATTCCGCATTGATTTTTTCGTAGTCTTCAATAGGATCCCGGCCTTCCATACCGGATACGTCCAAAACATGAATCAAGATTTTAGTTCGTTCAATGTGGCGCAGAAAATCATGTCCCAGCCCTACGCCTTCACTGGCCCCGTCAATCAATCCCGGAATATCTGCCATGACAAAGCTGCGGTGGTCACTTAAATTGACGACGCCTAAAATAGGATTCAGCGTCGTGAAATGATAGGCGGCTACTTCCGGCTGTGCTGCAGATACTTTCCGTAAAATGCTGGATTTTCCGACACTGGGATACCCTAACAGCCCGACATCTGCCAAGACTTTCAATTCCAATTTCAGCCACCGTTCTTCTCCCGGTTCTCCTCGTTCGGCAAAGGTCGGCGTACGGTTGGCACTGGTACGGAAATGCCAGTTGCCGCGGCCACCGCGGCCGCCTTTAGCTACAATAGCCTGTTGGCCGTCATGGCTCAAATCAGCAATGACCGTATCCGTTTCTTCATCGCGGACGACTGTCCCCAACGGCACGGTAATTAGTAAATCGTCTGCATTGCGGCCATATTTATTGCTTCCCTCGCCTTTGCCGCCTGGTTTAGCTTTAAACAAACGGCGGAAACGAAAATCCACCAATGTATTGACATTGCGGTCCGCTACGAGAACCACGTTGCCCCCTTGGCCGCCGTCACCGCCGTTCGGCCCGCCCTTGGGGACGAATTTTTCATGACGGAAACTGCTCATGCCGTCGCCGCCGCGGCCTGATTGTACAAATATTCTTGCTCTGTCTATAAACATAATTCACCTCATAAAAATCAGATGCGCCCATGCGCTTATATACGAAATCTCCGCTTATGCTGCCATATATACAGAAAGAGACACAGCATACATATACCATGTCTCCTGTCTATCTGTCCTACGTGCATATGTAATTACGGTACTGAGAAAATTTTAAAGCAAAATTGCAAATCTGTAAAGACATTTTTTAGAAATTTTCCAAAAGATGGGCACGATGCCTTATCCTTCTTCTTTTAACACATCCATCGCTTTCTGCAGTTGATAGTCTACGGTGTCATTCGGCTGCAGCTGCACCGTAATATCCGGTTCAATGCCAGCTCCGTCAATTTCCCTGCCATTTGCCGTATGATACTTGGCAACCGTCAGTTTGACAGCATCGTCTGCACTAATGCCATACACACCTTGTACAGTGCCCTTGCCATAACTGCGTACGCCGATAATCTTACCTAAAGCCAAATCCTGCACGGCCCCGGCGACAATTTCCGACGCACTGGCTGAGTTTTCATTAATCAATACAGCCATAGGAATCGTATCGCCTGTTCCCGAAGCAGTGTACGTCTGTGTATTGCCGTCACTGCTGGTAAAAGAAACGACCGTGCTGCCCTGCGGTACAAAATTACCGGCAACTTCTACTGCCTGGTCTACCAGCCCGCCCGGATTATTTCGCAGGTCAAGAATCATTTTTTCCATGCCTTGTTCCCGCAGCGACTGGTATTCTTGTGTAAATTCTTTGCCTGTATCTTCACTAAAAACGCCGATGCGGATATAGCCAATATTCGTGCCTTCGACCATCTGGCCCATAACCGTCTTCATATGAATCTGCCGCCGTGTCAGCGTTACGTCTTTGTCCACGCCGTCTTCACGGATTGTCAGCACTACATCTGTATTTACGGGGCCGCGAATTTTTTGTGATACATCTTCCAGCTTCATGCCGGTCGTCGGTGTCCCATCAATAGCCATGATGATATCGCCCCGTTTCAACGCAGCTTCACTAGCCGGGCTGTCATCAATAACTCCGGCGATTAATACGCCTTCATCGGTACTGCCGATATAGACACCAATACCTGCATAGGAACTTTTCATTTGTTCTTGAAAGTTTTGAAATTCGTCTCCGGCCATGTATACAGAATGCTTATCGCCAAGCGTAGAAACAATCCCTTTCATGGCACCATCCAGCAAGGTCTTTTTATCTACTGTATCGGCATAGTGTGTTTCGACAATATATAAAGTCCGATACAGTTTCATCCATCCCAGCCAATCTCCCATAAAATAGTAAGATAGGCCCATCACAATCAATACAGCTGCTGCCAATACGGAACCGGCCCAAGCGGCTGCCCGGCACAGATACGAAGTTCCTTTTCCTTTCGCTGTCTTATTCATCGTATTCGCCGCCTTACAAATATGCTGACGGATCTACGGGGTCCCCGTTAGATCGTACTTCGAAGTGGACATGAGGGCCTGTCGAATTCCCGGTAGAACCTGCATAGGCAATAACCTGTCCCTGCGATACAGACTGTCCTTCGGATACATTTAAGGATTCATTGTGACCGTATAACGTTGATAAGCCATTGCCATGGTCGATAATAACGGCATAGCCATAGCCGCTAATCCAGCCGGCTTCTACGACCACACCGCTGTCAGCAGCGTGTACAGGCGTACCGTAATCGACGCCAATATCTATACCGCTGTGATAAATCGTAGTGCCAAAAATCGGGTGCGTGCGGTAGCCGTAAGGAGACGTAATGACCCCATTGACCGGCCAAATAAAGGCCCCTGAGCCACTGACAGGCTGATAACTATAGTCTGCACTGCTGCCGCTGTCACCTGTACTGTCAGATGCACTGCTGCCGTCGTCAGATGATGCACTGCTGCCGTCGTCAGATGATGCACTGCTGGACGCTTCTGCCTGCTGTTGTGCTGCTGCTTCTGCTGCAGCAGCGGCAGCGGCGCGGGCTGCGGCTCTTTGCCGCAGCATATCGCCAATAGCCTGAGAAGATGCTTCCAATTCACGATACGCTTCTTCAGCCGTAGCCTTATCATTTTCTGCCTGATACAAAACAGCCTGCTGTTCTTTCTTATGCTGTTCAATTTCAACTTTTTTCTTGGCCGCGTTTTCTTTAAGTTCCGTTTGTTTCTGCCGCTGGCTTTCCAATTCCTGCTGAACCTGTTGGATTTCATCACGTTGCTGGCGAATGGACTGAATCAAATCCATATCGGCAGCAATGACACGCCGCAGCAAATCGACGCGGTTTGCAAAATCATTGAAATCCTTCGCACCCAATACGACATCCAAATAACTTAACTGTCCATGCATATAAATATCGCGGATGCGGACTTGAAATACCTTTTCCCGTTTTTCCAGCTTTGCCTGTTCTTCTTTTAATTTGACCTGCATGTCTGCAATTTGCTTTTCCGTATCGGCAAGCTGTGAAGAAATGGATTGGTATTCTGTTGTTGCCGCATTTAAGCTTTCCTGAATGACGCGCAGTTTTTCAGAAACATTGCCGATAACCGTTTCGGCATTGCTTTTTTTCTGCGCCTGCTCTGCCATTTGTCCCTGCACGTCGGATAACTGATTCTGCAAATCTTCATCGTCTGCAAACGCAGCAAAGCAGGGATTCAGCAGCGCTGCTGCCACCCATGCAACAATATATTTTTTGTGGGAATTAAACATCACCATAGCCTTACACCTTCATATACCGTTTCAACGAAATCGTACTGCCCACAGCCCCAATGCACATACTGATAACCAGCAGGATACCTGCCATGCGGTATATAAACGGGTACATGCTGACAAGAGGCAAAAATGCCAGGGAACGATGAATGGCAACCGTAACAAATTCATAAAACTGAAAGAGTACAATATCTGCAATCAAGCCGCCAATAAATCCCAAGAGCAGTCCTTCCAGGAGAAATGGCCAGCGGATAAACCAGTTTGTTGCCCCGACATATTTCATAATGCCTATTTCTTTCCGCCGCGCAAAAACAGTCAGACGAATCGTATTAGAAATGATAAACAGCGTTGCCAATGTCAGGAAAATGACCAGCGCAATGCCGCCCCAGCGAATAACAGACGTAATCTGGAAAAGCTGTTCGATAATTTCCTGCCCATAATGCGTGCTTTCTACTTCCGGATAATCCGCTACGATACGAGCTGTCCGTTTGACAGCTGCTGGATCGGTAAACGTAATTTCATAGGAACTTGGCAAAGGGTTTTTCCCTTCCAACGCATTGAGTATGCCCGGCTGGTCTTTCATGCGGTCCCGCAGTTTATCCATAGCCTGATCTTTGTTGGTAAACGTGATCTCTTTGACATCTTCCATTTGCTTTAACCGTTTGCCGACACTCATCACTTGTTCTGTCGATAAATCATCTTTTAAATAAATACTGATTTGTACCTGGCTTTCCAAGTTTTCAGCAAAATAGTCCAAGTTTGCTACTAAGGTCATAAATATACCCAGTATAAAAAAAGAAAGTGCTACAGTGGCAATAGAAGCAATCGTCATAAAGCTGTTGCGCCAAAAAGACTGCAGGGCTTCTGAAATAAAATAGCGCATGGTTCTAATCTTCATCGTTGTAGCCGCCTTTCTGTTCATCACGGACGACATGACCGTTGACGATTTCAATGACGCGCTTATTCATCAAATCTACCATCTGTTTATCATGTGTGACCATGAGAACGGTTGTCCCCATATGGTTAATTTTTTTGAACGTATCCATAATATCGCGTGATGTTTCCGGGTCCAAGTTTCCTGTCGGTTCATCAGCAATCAAGAGCAGCGGCCGATTGACAATGGCTCTGGCAATCGCTACGCGCTGCTGTTCGCCGCCGCTCAGGTTATGCGGCAGTGCATCGGCTTTGCCCAAGAGTCCTACTAAGTCCAGCACGTTGCGGACACGTTCTTTGATAACGCGGCGCGGAGATTCAATGACTTCCATAGCAAAAGCAACATTTTCTTCGGCCGTTTTGTTGGGAAGCAATCTAAAGTCCTGGAATACGATGCCCATTTTGCGCCGCAAATACGGAACCCGGCTCTTGGGCAGCCGATTCACTGCCGTTCCGTCTACATAGACTGAGCCGGATGTCGGCAGTTCTTCATGGGACAACAATTTTATCAGCGTGGATTTGCCGGCACCGCTGGCACCGACGACAAATACAAATTCGCCTTTCCCGATATGCAGCGAAACGTGATCTAACGCAATGGAACCATTGCTGTATACTTTCGATACATCTTTTAAATCAATCATAGGAAACCTCTTTTCAAACATGGGACTGCAGCAACATACAGGTCTTAGACCTAATTTGTCACAGTTCTTTGCTATACAGTTGTAAGTATATAGTTGGCAGCATTACGCTTTACTTTCTTCAATACTGCCGTCTTATGCATCGTCTTTTAAATGCGCCCGCAGTTCTGATTTTCCTTCAATAATACGAAGTGCCAAATAGGCATTGCGCATAGACTGACGGCGCAGATGATTCAAATGGGCTTTGATTTCCGGAGCGATCTGTCCTGCTTCTAATTTTTCTGCAATGTCTTTTACCAGCTGCTGTGCTGTTACCGTTTCTACCGTGCCGCACAGCGTATCTCCGATCAGCTGAATAAAGCTGTCTATTTTAGGATCGTACGAAATAGACGCAGCAGGAATCTGCATAATGGAAGCAAATACGAGAGCGTGCAGCCGATTGGCAATCACAGCATCCATACAGCCGATAAGCGACATAAATTCTACGGTGTTGTATCGTTCTTTTAAGACGACGGCCTCTGTTTTCATCATCTTAGCAATATCTTCACCGGCGCGTACGTCAGCAGGATACTGCATGGGAATAAAGATAATGCGGGCATCATACGTTTTCTGCAGCATGTCTGCCGCCTTGGCAATTTCCCGTTTAAAGCCTTCCATGCCTTTCCAGTCGCGGACTGCAATGCCAATACGACGGCGAATCCCTGTTACGCCGGCTTTTTTGAGCAAATAAAATCCAATCTGCTTATCGACCGGATGCATGGATAAAACGGCATCGGCTGTCACATGAACAGGCGGCACCGTAACGCCTAAGGCTTTCAGTTCCGCTTTCGAATCGACATCGCGCACGCCAATGACCGTAACCCGCTGCAGCACATCGCGTACAGCCCGGCGTTCTTTCGCGCCAAGTACAGGGCCTATTCCTTGTGCATAGAGCATGACCGGTTTGTGGAAAAACAAGGCAATCCGCATGATAAACAGATAATAATACAAACTGCGGGAACTGGTTACGTTTTGAAGCAAACTTCCTCCGCCGCTGATAAGAATATCACAGCGGCGAATAGCCGCTGCGATAGATAAAAAATTCATGCGATGAACCGTATGTACTTTATGATGTTCCCTCGTCATACGGCAGTTTCCCGTAATAACGGTAATATGTATATCCGGCACAATATCCCGCAATGAGCCGACAATAGCAGAAAGCATGGCTTCGTCACCAGCATTGGCGAAGCCATAATACCCAGAAATCACAACGTTAATCACGGGGTTTCACCTGCTTTCCCAACCATGCCGTTATATATTGCAGCACAGCTAAGAGACAAATCACCAACATGCCGATAACCAGCCCTACAAGCCAGCCGTCAATGCCGCGAATAAAGGACATGAGGAAGGGCGTGCGGATATGCGCAAATGTTTCTACCATGGAACCTACGCCAATCGCCGCTGCCAAGACAAGGAAAAAGTGAAGCAGCTGCGGCCATTTCCGATACATGGCTGCTACCATAAGGAAGAAGGCCGGATGGCCAATCAAAAATTCTTTTTCGCGCGGCCGTGCATACATGGCATTTTCCAAGAAACGGCGCAAAGCTACTTCTGCTCCCGGCACAGGAACCCCTGCTGTATGACCGCTGCGGCCGACAAAAATAAAGGCTACTAGCCCCAGTACAGCCAGTACAATCAATGTCCCCATTTTAATCGGTATATTCAGAAAGTCTTTGGCAAACGTGACAAAATCCTGGGCAGACGTTATCGTCGTATTTCCCAAGGGGAAACGGCGCAAATAACCGACTGCCACTAAAATAATCGGCAGGATAAATGTCAATTTTACACCGCGGTAAAAATCAAATTCCATAAAGAAACGGATATTGCCCAGCATGGCGGCAATAAACAACCCGCCAATCATGGCAATGGCTACGGCACAGGTAAGCCCTGCTGCCCCGTCGCGAATTACTTTACCGTAACTAAGTTTACGTGTAATTTTTTTCTTCTTCCAATAATCCAGCAGCAAAAGAATTGCCGCCGTCGGAGCTGCAGAAGCACAGCCAACAGCCATCATCTGCAGGAACAATGCGCCTTTGGCAACAACCGCACCGCCTATGCCGCCAATAACTGCAAGCACCATCAAGATATAATTGAGGCGGTTGGAAAGCGGCAGCAGTAAGTTAAGCGTAAAAACAAATCCGCAGGCAGCAGCAGCCGCAATCAGCGCCAATAAAATTTTATTGGGATAATAGGTATCCATGACAGTAGCCCGTCCCAGCGTATACCCGCGGTCCTGCAGTTTTTTGCTGACCATGGAGATATATGCCAAATTTGTTTCGGTCAAGTTCATGCCGTGCATCGGCTTTTTATACAACGGATACAAATTAACGCGTACATTGCGTTCCAAGTCACTAATATAGTAGCGCATAGCAGCTTCTTCCGGCGTAATCTTTTCCAATTCTTCTTTGGCCATGGCATATACGCGCACAGTCTGATAATCCAGCAAACCTGCCAAATCATACATGCCGTCCTGCGTTGTATACTGCAGCTGATTGACAGACTCAATCATATAAAACGGCAAATGCCGTTCTTTCATTTGGTCAGCCGTATAGGTCAACATGTCTTTGCGCTGGCCATTTACCGGCGTATATCCCAATACTTCTTTGCCGACAAACATGATGCCGGATGCATTATCAATCGTATCGGCCCGGTTAAAGAAGCTTGCTACTTGTTCTTTGGTCGGATTGCTGTAATTAGTCGGACGCAAAATCACCTGAAAACCGTGGGAAGAAATTTTCTGGGCATCTGCCGTCATAATTCCCAAATTTACATCGCCCAATGCCGGCATGACACCGCGCAGTCCGGCAATCCGGTATTGGCTGTTGGCAATCAAGCTGACGTTTTTCTCACCCAGCCTGGTTTTCAAATCTGCCGTTACTTCATCAAAATACAGATCTTCCTGATTTTTAGGTTTGCCGACTAAATAATAATCATAGGACGTATCCGTAATATGAAACTGCGGATAATACAATGTTAAGCCTAAACGAGTCACCAAAGACATTTCGCCGCGCTGTGTCAGCTTGTTCAGCGTAGTGTCATAAATGGTAAAACTGGTAACTCCAGCTTCCCGGCATTTTTCCAATGCGGTATCCAAATCATATCCATCATTTCGTGCCATATTGACAACAGCGTCATAATCCATCGCTTGTTCAATGGTCATGCTTTTCTTTTCTACATAATACCGTTGTACACACAGACATATAGAACAAAGCACCCCGATGAGTACTGCCCCAATCAAGAGTACTTTACTAAATCTATTATTTTTTGTCATCATTTTCACCTTATTTATGAGTTACTAACCCGGCCATGAATCGTAATTTGATTATCACGCAACACAACACGATCTGGCACAATGCCCAAAGGAAAACTACTGAAATCATAGACTTCTATATTTCCTATGTGCTTACTGCTGTAGGTAAGGCCCAATCCTTCTACCGATACGTCTGACGGTACAAACATCAGCTTAGTACCGTTCATGCCAAAGTGACCCCGTATCACCGCCCGGGCGGTCAGAAATCCGCCGGCACTGATCGTTCCCTGTACAATCACAGTATCATCATCAAACGCAACCTCAGCATCTGACAATCCTTTTACCTTGTCCAAAAGGAACTGCTGCAATGCGTCTTTCTGTATAGATGCCGACATGTCCCCGCTTTGCGCACGGAGTACAGTGATTTTCTGATCGGCAAGACTGTCCCATGGACTAAATGACACCCCTGTCAGCTGACAATCAAACCGATCGAACTGCAACCCGCCGACACGGAAACGGGTTCCATGAACTTCTACGGCATCCAAATCACCTGCCAGCACTTTCAGTCCCGGCGAAGCTTGTACGTGTACATCATCCGGCTGCAGTTCCATTTTCGTGGATAAGGCATGATATAAACCTGCTGCCGCTAATTGCGGTGCATATTGGTCAGCACCTACCAACAGTGCTGCCAATAGGAGCAATATAATACTTAACTTTTTCATTATAATTCCTGTTTCGCTAACTTCTTATTTTTTTCCTGCTGTAAATATCCTTCGATAAAGATATCCAAATCACCATCCATGACGGCTTGAATATTGCCGGTTTCTACATTGGTACGATGATCTTTAACCAAATTATACGGATGGAATACATAAGAGCGAATCTGGCTGCCCCATTCAATAGCCTGATGCACGCCGCCAATTTCCGCTTTCAGTTTAGCCTGCTTTTCCTGTTCCAGTTCAAACAATTTGGCACGCAGGTATTTCATACACATTTCTTTATTTTGAAGCTGTGAGCGTTCATTTTGGCATTGTACGACAATACCCGTCGGAATATGCGTCATGCGAACGGCAGAACTCGTTTTGTTGACGTGCTGTCCGCCGGCACCGGATGCACGGAAGTAATCGACGCGGACATCATCCATGTTAATTTCTACATCGACATCATCCGGCAGTTCCGGCATAACATCGACAGCTGTAAAGGAGGTATGGCGGCGTGCCGCAGCATCAAACGGCGAAATACGCACCAAACGATGCACGCCTTTTTCAGATTTCAAATAGCCGTACGCATATTCACCGGTAATTGCAAAGGTAGCACTCTTAATACCAGCTTCATCTCCCGGCTGCAAATCCATAACCGTAATCTGATAGCCATTGCGTTCAGCCCAGCGCGTATACATGCGAATCAGCATTTGCGCCCAATCCTGTGCTTCTGTACCGCCGGCACCCGCATGGAACGTAATAATCGCATTGCACTTGTCGTATTCACCAGAAAGAAGCATACGGACTTCCCGTTTTTCTACTTCCTTGACCAATTCGTTATATTGGTCTTCAATTTCTCCTTCTAGTGAAGTATCGCCTTCTTCTATGGCCATATCCAAGTAATCCAGCGTATCCTGTACCCGCTGTACAAGTGCTTTATGTCCTTCTACTTCTGTTTTTAAATTAGTTGCTTCCTGCGATATGGCTTTGGCTTTATCCGGATGATTCCAAAAGTCCGGGTCGCTCATTTGCATATCTAAATCCATAATACGTTCTTCTTTTCGAGGTAAGCTAAAGTGAATCCCCGATTTCTTGTATTCTTTTTTGTAAATCTTCGAGGGGCTTACGCAGTTCTTCTAATAACACAAGACTCACCATCTTTCATAAATCACAATAAATTAACTATTCAATATATACATATGTTAGGGCGCGCCGCAGCACGCCCTGTTCACCTATTTCTTGTTTTTTTCATCCTGTTCAATGTCTTCACGGCTGACTGGTTTACTTTCTTCATGTACTTCTTTGGCACTCTGAAGGCGATCTTCAGCTTGTGGAACCGGAGCACTGTACGTTACCTGAATATGATAGAGGAACGTAACAACGGTCCGCTTAATGGATTCTATCATTTCTTCAAACATTTCATAGGCTTCAAATTTATATTCAACAAGCGGATTTTTCTGTCCGTATGCACGCAGGTTAATCCCTTCTTTGAGGGCATCCATCGCATCGAGATGATCCATCCATTTGCTGTCTACGACACGCAGCATGATTGCTTTTTCCAATTCACGCATAGTCTGTTCGCCGATTTCCTGTTCCCGTGCATTGTATAAATCTTCAGCGATTTTCTTCAATTTTTCATGCACTTCTACACGGCTCAAATTTTCCAATTCTTCTACCGTCGTCGTTCCCTTGGGGACAAAGTATTGTTCCATTTGCTGCAGCAGACCGGCAAAATCCCATTCTTCCGGATACAGCTTTTCATCGGCATATTTGTCCAGGCCTTCGACAATGATGTCGTCTACCATGCCCATAATCGTATCGCGCAGCGATTCAGCGACCAATACTTGGCGGCGCTGGCCGTACAGTACTTCACGCTGCTGGTTCATGACATCATCATATTCCAAGACGTATTTACGAATTTCAAAGTTATGGCTTTCTACTTTTTTCTGCGCCTTTTCAATAGATTTCGTAATCATGGAATGGGTAATCGGTTCGTCTTCTTCCATACCCAATTTATCCATGAATTTGGAAATATTATCAGAGCCAAAAATACGCATCAGGTCATCTTCCAACGAGAGGAAGAATTGTGTCGTGCCCGGGTCGCCCTGACGACCGGCACGGCCGCGGAGCTGGTTGTCAATACGGCGGCTTTCATGGCGTTCTGTACCGATAATCATTAACCCGCCCAGCGCAGCAACTCCTTTGCCGAGTTTAATATCCGTGCCGCGGCCGGCCATGTTGGTAGCAATCGTTACCATGCCTTCCTGGCCGGCATTTTTGATGATTTCAGCTTCTTTTTCATGATATTTAGCGTTTAACACACTGTGCGGAATATTTTCTTTGTCCAAGAGCTGGCTGATAATTTCAGACTGGCTGATGGATGTCGTACCGACCAAGATAGGCTGTCCTGTAGCATGGCGTTTTTTTACTTCACGCACAACAGCGCGGTATTTTGCGTTTTTCGTTTTATAAATAACATCCGGCAAATCTTTACGGATAGCTGGCTTATTGGTTGGAATGACATAGACGTCCAGTTTATAAATCTTATTGAATTCGTCTTCTTCCGTTTTTGCCGTACCTGTCATGCCGGCCAGCTTATTATACATACGGAAATAGTTCTGGAACGTAATCGTCGCCAAGGTTTTGCTTTCTCCCTGTACTTTTACGTTTTCCTTGGCTTCAATGGATTGATGCAGCCCATCGCTGTAGCGGCGGCCAAACATTAACCGGCCTGTAAATTCATCAACAATAACAATTTCGCCGTTTTTGACGACATAATCTTTGTCCCGATGCATCATAAACCGCGCGCGCAGTGCCTGAATGACAAGATGGTTTAAGTCAAGATGTTCGTTGTCAAACATATTCTTAATCCCCATCATTTTTTCGACTTTGGCTACGCCAGAATCTGTCGGTGCAATGGTCTTCTGCTTTTCATCCATCGTATAGTCGTCTTTGTCAAACGTCTTGACGATATTGGCCAATGTATAATACAAATCCGTAGATTTTTCACCAGGGCCGGAAATAATCAGCGGAGTACGCGCTTCATCAATGAGGATGGAGTCCACTTCATCGACGATGCAGTAGTTCAGTGGTCGCTGTACCATTTGGTCTTTGCTGATAACCATATTGTCACGCAGGTAATCAAAGCCGAATTCGTTGTTTGTGCCGTACGTAATATCGGAATTATAAGCTCGGCGGCGCTGTTCGTATGTCAAATCATGCACAATCAAACCGACAGATAATCCGAGGAATTTATAAATCTGGCCCATTTCTTCACTGTCACGCGTAGCTAAATAATCGTTGACCGTTACAACGTGAACCCCTTTGCCCGTCAGTGCATTTAAATAAACAGGCAGCGTAGCAACCAGCGTTTTGCCTTCGCCTGTACGCATTTCCGCTATATCCCCGCGATGCAGTACAATACCGCCTAACAGCTGTACATCAAAATGACGCATGCCCGTTACGCGTCGTGACGCTTCACGGACAACAGCAAACGCTTCGGGCAGCAAATCGTCCAGCGTTTCACCAGCAGCCAACCGTTTCTTGAATTCAAACGTCTTTTCCTGCAAGGATGAATCGCTAAGTGCCGTCATCTTCGGTTCTAAGTCATTAATCTGCTGCACAATAGGCCGCATTTTTTTTAGTTCATGTTCGGTATTATTGCCGAGTAATCTCTGGAATAGTTTATTAAACACCGATTGAGCCCTCCAATTGCCATATTCTAATCACTTTATTTTCAGTTATACATTATACCGTGATTGGCTCCTATTTTGCAACTATTTACGCTGGTTTTAGCAAATATCCCGTTTTTTTACCGTTTCTATACACGCTGTACTTCCAAAATCTTCATCCACCTATCTAAAAATACGATATTTTTTATCAGTATATACAGTTAGTTACAGTTAGTTTCACCAAAAGCATCCATTGATTGTATCGTTTTTTATCGCATCGTTCATGCTCTGCCGCCCTTAGCAGCGTATTTTTTAGATGGGCTGATTGTTTTTGGCCGGCAAAATTCATATCTAATCATGGTTTGCCCTATCTTTTTGCCCATAGCGATGATATAATAAAAAAGTTATACAAAAGGAGGATTCCATGTTAGAAAAATTCCAAAATTTAAATATTAGCGACGTGATTATCCAGGCACTGAATGAAATGGGCTTTGAAGAACCTACCCCCATCCAAGCCGGTGCCATTCCGGTAGCACTGGCCGGTAAAGATATGATTGGCCAGGCGCAGACTGGTACAGGCAAAACCGCTGCATACGGTATTCCTGTATTGGAAAAAATTTTAGCGGCTGAACCGACCAAAGATATTCAGGCCGTTATTTTATCGCCGACGCGTGAACTGGCTATGCAGGTAGCCGAAGAATTAAATCATTTGGCACAGTTTACCCCTATCCAGACGATTCCCATTTACGGCGGCCAGGATATGGAACGCCAGCTGCGCCGTCTGCGCAAATGCCCGCAAATTGTCGTTGCCACGCCGGGACGTCTTATTGACCATATGAAACGCGGCACAATCAGTCTCAGCCACTTATCTACGATTGTTTTAGATGAAGCCGACGAAATGCTCGACATGGGCTTTATTGAAGATATTAACTTGATTATGGCAGCTACACCGGATACGCGGCAGACGCTGTTGTTCTCGGCTACCATGCCCAAGCCGATTCAGACACTGGCTGAAACATTTCTCCACGATCCGGAAATCGTCCGCATGAAAGCTAAGGAAGTTACGATTGACCTGATTGAACAGTCTTACATTGAAGTGCCGGACCGTCAAAAATTTGATATCCTGTGCCGGCTTCTTGATTTGCAGGAACCGGATTTGGCAATTATTTTCGTCCGCACCAAGCGCCGCGTCGATGAAGTATCAGAAGCATTGAAAAAGCGCGGCTATTCTGCTGAAGGCATTCATGGCGATTTAACGCAGGCTAAACGTGATTCCGTCATCCGTCAGTTCCGCGAAAAGACAATTGATATTCTCGTTGCTACTGACGTAGCAGCCCGCGGTCTGGACATCAGCGGCGTGACACACGTCTTTAACTATGACCTGCCGCAAGATCCGGAAAGCTATGTACACCGTGTAGGCCGGACAGGCCGTGCCGGACAAAGCGGTGAAGCGACGACATTTGTCATTCCTCGTGAAATCGAACATCTGCGTGCTATTGAACGGCTTATCAAACGCCGTATTGCCCGCCGTAAAGCGCCGACGTTTTCAGAAGTGCTGGAAGGTGCACAGCAGGCAGCAATCCGCCGACTCGTCGCCGCTACGGAAGATGAAAGCGCTGTTACATACCGCGCCAATGCAGAAGAACTGCTCACCCATTTTGATTCTGTAGCTTTGCTTTCTGCCGCTATCAAGCTGCTTACCAAAGAACCGGATATGACACCAGTCAAAATCACGGAAGAAGCCCCTCTTCGTGTCCGTCATGCCCGTCGTCCGCAAGGACGCCGCAATGACCGCCGTCCCCGCCGCAGCGGAGAACAACGAGATGGAGAACGTCGTTTTACCAAACGCCGCCATTTCTCACCTAACTCCAGGAACCGCAGCGAAAACGGACAAGACTATCGGCGCACAGAAAAAAAAGTTCATAAAGAACCGAATCGCTCTGTCTTTAAACCGTATTTTAAAGACTAACTGCCAGATAAACAAAACGAGCTGCAGCAAAATGAAAATCTTGCTGCAGCCTTTTTATTCTGTCCTTTCAAGTACATAGTTTGCAGCATGACAATTGATTTCAAACTGCAGCGGAAAAACCAAAAACGCCTATAGGCAGCGTATGTATATAATATACTAGCCAAAAGCGTTGTTTTACATCTTTTTTTTATTGATTCAGCAAAAAGCCAGCCTGAGAAAATTTTCTCAAGACTGGCTTTTGTTATATTACATTATTATCTACTTAATGATTGGCTGTCGGTTGTACTTTTTCTTCTGTATGACCTGCTTTTTTCAATTCTCTGCCGCAGTGGTAGGCAATAGAAATAGCCAGTACCATCAGCGCAATGGCAAGAACAAACTGCAAGCCTTCAATCAGAACCGTCCAGTTGCCCGATGCAATTTTAATAACTAATGCGTATGCAGATTCGGCAAGTGCCGTCATTGTAACGCAGAACATGATAACCATAGGAGCGTACAGCATCCAGCTCTTACGGCCTGTCATTTTCAAGAATACAGTCAGGCAAATCAATACCATGGCAGCTAAAAGCTGGTTTGCTGAGCCAAACAACGGCCAAATATTCATGTAACCGCCTAAGCAGAGCAAGTAACCTAATGCCAATGTAATAATTGTTGCCACATATTTATTGACGCAGATTTTCTGGATGGCATTCATTTCTTCGCCTTCATCTACGGCAAATAATTCCTGGAAAGACATACGGCCAATACGGCCAACGGCATCCAACGTGGTCAATGCCAATGCCGAAACGCACATCGTCATGACACAGGCAGAAGCAGTCTGAGAAAGGCCAAACATCGTAAAGAATCCAGAAACGGCACCAGAGAAAATCTGGAACGGCGTACCTTGTGCCACATGGCCATTTGAAGCAGCTGCGCAGGCAATAACCAAGGATACAACGCCTAATACAGATTCTACGCACATGGAACCATAACCGACAAACACACAGTCTTTTTCGTTATCCAATGTTTTGGAAGACGTACCGGAAGATACCAAGCTGTGGAAGCCGGAAACGGCGCCGCAGGCGATGGTAATGAACAAAATCGGGAACAAATCTTTCCCGCCGACATTAAACTGTGTAAACGCAGGCATATTCATGGTTGGCTGTGCAACGAAAATACCAATGACACCGCCGGCAATCATCATTAACAGCAAGAATGCACTGATGTAGTCACGTGGCTGTTTTAAAAGCCACATCGGCATGATAGAAGCAAAGAAAATGTATACAAAAATAATCGTAAGCCAAGTGCTGGCACCTAGATAAATCGGCAGGTCAATGCCTACATACAGCATAGCAATCAACAAAATGATGGCAATGACAAAACGAACCGGTTCGCTCGGTTTGAATTTTTTGATATACAGGCCAAATGCGATAGCGACGAAAATGAACAGCATAGAAATAGATGCTGCTGCTGCGTTCGGCAAAAGCAGCGAACCATCTTTGGCAAAGCCGTTGAATGTCTTGGCAACAATATCACCGAATGCGGCAATAACAAGAAGACTGAATACCCAGCAGAATAATAAGAATAACCGGCGTCCTGTTTTGCCGATATACTTTTCAATCAATACACCCATCGATTTGCCGTCGTTTTTCATGGATGCATACAACGCAGTAAAGTCTTGTACGGCACCAAAGAAAACACAGCCAAACATAAGCCATAAGAAAGCCGGCAGCCAGCCGTAGGCAGCGGCAATAATCGGACCCGTTACAGGACCGGCACCCGTAATAGATGAAAACTGATTGGCAAATACAGTAAACTTAGAAGACGGCGTATAATCCTGTCCGTCCTGCAGACGATGAGCCGGTGTTAACGCATTCGGGTCAATGCCCCACGTTTTAGCCAGCCATCTGCCGTAAAAACGATACGCTACTGCCAGAATGACCATAGCACATACTACTAAAACAGCACCATTCATGACTAATTCCTCCTATTAAACAAGTATACAAAGTCATTCGCAAATACGGTGCTTGAAAAAAATTATGTTATGTACTGGTATGATAACTAATGCCTTGCAAAATCCGTATTGCTTCTGCTTTGTAAATGCTAATTTAGCACCATTGATTAAGCATGTCAACTATGCACATATGCCTCTGTACTGTAAAAAGTTATATTTTTATATAAAATAAAAAATACTCGTGCGACATTATGCGTTTTACGTGTTAATATTTTTATTTTAATTTATGATTTTTATTTATTTTTTATGTATTTTTATTTTTATATAAATTTTGTATATTTCCATAATAAATTAGCAATATTTTTGTAAATGCATGCCATGTATTCGTTATAATTGCAGTATGTTTATGAATCATTCACAGTGATTTTATACAGATATGTGCAATGCAAATTCGTTTTTTCTTACACTGCACTCTTCTATCCGCTCTATTTATCATGCAGTTCTTCTGTCATAGGGATTGTTTATCGTACAGATAACAAAGCAGCCCTAAAAGAGCTGCCGCACAACGCGACAGATTCTTTAGGGCTGCCCATGCTGTATGCACAATACGTATCTTATGTATTAAAAATCATTTTGGAATTTAATAGAGCGGTACATGTCAAAATCCATCCACGTTTCAAATAATTCTGCATCCGGATTTTCGCCTGTTTGCTGATATTCCTTCATGAATTGAGCAAAAGCAGCCGGACTATCGACTTGAATGGCAAAGCCGCGGCCATTAATTAACGGCATGCCTGTATACGTATACTCATGAAGCGAACGAATGGCTTGAATCCGATCGTTTCTGACTTCTACAGCTACCTGATCCCGAAGAATCAAGCAGTCAAAGTCATGCGGATATGCATATGTTTTCCCTGTGACAGGGATTTTATCTCCTACGTGGTATTGATGCGGTGCCGGTTTGACTTTATTGATGTTCAGACTTTGCATGCCGTAGAAGAACTCTTCAAACATATCACCGCGTCCCTTGAGCTCACCATCTGCAAAAGTATCGTCTGTGTTGTTGTCATTGGTATCAATAACGACGCCGCAGGCCGATGTCATATTGGTGATGCGGTCAATAAGAATCAGTTCACCAAGTGTACGGTGATGTGAAAAGACGTCAACGACAATCGGTTCTTGTACAAAAATCGTGCAGACAGCCATTTCATTTTTTGTCAAATGCGTAGCTGCCAAATAGTCGCCGGTGTTCACATCTATTTTGTGTTTGATATCCGTCAGCACGCCGACAATTTCCTTGGTGCCTACTTTTACGAGATATTCTTTGCCTATAATCAAATCTTCATCGTCCATCCAAAGCAGGGTAGCTGTAATCTTTTGGCTGAGCGGTATGTCTGTCTGTTTGGTAAATACACAGCCGCGGGACACGTCCACTTCTCTGTCCAGCTGTACATTGACAGGCTGTCCCTTCACGGCTTTTTGCTTCGTATCAAAACCAATGAGAATTGATTTAACTTTAGCTTCTTCCCGGCTAGGAAGGGTTGTAATCGTATCTCCTACAGCAAGGCTACCGCTTTCAATTTCCCCTTGGAAACCGCGGAACGTATGATTCGGACGGCAAACACGCTGAATCGGCAGGCAGAATCCTTCTTCCTGGTTTTCTTCTACATTGACGTTTTCCAAATACTGTAGGATAGTAGGGCCTTGATACCATGGCATGTTTTCAGACGATTTCGTTACATTGTCCCCTTCTGTTGCCGATACAGGAATCAAAATGACATGCTTCAATCCCAATTCTTGGTGCAGTTCTTCAATTTGTGCCGCGATTTCATGGAAACGAGCTTCACTATACTTTGCCAAATCCATCTTATTGACAGCAAAAACAAAATACTGAATCCCCATGAGAGCACAAATACGGGCATGACGGCGTGTTTGCACCAGCACGCCTTTGGTTGCATCCAACAAGATAATTGCTAAATCTGCAAAGGACGCACCAACAGCCATATTACGCGTATATTCTTCATGCCCCGGTGTATCGGCTACGATAAAACTGCGATTATCTGTACTAAAATACCGATAAGCAACATCAATGGTAATGCCCTGTTCCCGTTCAGCCATCAATCCATCTAACAACAAGGAGTAATCAATGGCACCGCCACGACTGCCGACTTTGCTTTCTAATTCCAGTGCTTTTTTCTGATCCGCATATAACAGCTTGGCATCATACAGCAAATGGCCAATCAATGTCGATTTGCCGTCATCGACGCTGCCGCATGTAATAAATTTTAATAATCCATTTCCGTTTCTGTTCATCTTAGAAATACCCCTCTCTCTTTCTGCGTTCCATACTGCCGGCAGCTTCTTTATCAATAACCCGGCTTGTTCGTTCGGATGATACGGCACTCAATGTTTCATCAATAATCGCATCCAGTGTATCCGCATTGGATTCAATGCCGCCCGTCAGCGGGTAACAGCCCAGTGTGCGGAAGCGGATTTTTTTATGCATGATTTTTTCGCCTGGTTTGAGGCGCATGCGGTCATCATCAACCATAATGATATTGCCGTCTCGATAAACGCAAGGACGTTCTTTGGCAAAATACAAGGATACAATATCGATATGTTCTCGTTTAATATATTGCCAAATATCTTTTTCAGTCCAGTTGGAGATTGGGAATACCCGCATACTTTCTCCCTTATGAATATGAGTATTATACAATTTCCACATTTCTGGACGCTGATTTTTCGGATCCCAAGCCTGGGCTTCATTCCGGAACGAAAAAATTCGTTCTTTGGCACGAGATTTTTCTTCATCTCGACGGCCACCACCAAAAGCAGCTGTAAATCCATATTTATGGAGTGCCTGTTTTAATGCCTGTGTTTTCATAATATCTGTATAGGCTGCACCGTAATCAAAAGGATTAACGCCTTGTTTAACGCCTTCCTGATTAATATATTCAATAAACTGCAAACCATATTTTTTCATCGTTTCATCACGGAACCGAATCATTTCTTTAAATTTCCATGTCGTATTGACATGCAAAAACGGAAATGGCGGTTTTTCCGGGTAAAATGCCTTGCGGGCCAAATGAAGCATAACCGAGCTGTCTTTACCTATGGAATAAAGCATGACCGGTTTTTCACATTCTGCCGCTACTTCGCGAATAATATAGATGGCTTCTGCCTCTAACTTGTCGAGATGAGATAGTTCACTCATAATATACCTCCCAATAATCAATATGTATTTGCTTCTTTTGCGTCGACAGTAATCGTTTTCTCTTCTCCTGTCGGCAGCTGAATGCACCAATGGGTGAAGCGGCCTTCTTTGACGGTATGCATAGTACTGCCGCGGCCGCCCATATCGGCACCAAGATAAAAATCAATAGCTCCGACAGGACACTCTTTGACGCAGGATACACAGCCCCAGCAGTCCTTGGGGTACTGCATCTGTGCCTTGCCGTCTTTGCCCCGGCCAATCAAACTGCCCGGACACACATCGATGCATTGACCGCAGCCAATACACGTTTCTTGCTTAATGCGTATGCTCATAACGTACATCTCCTTGTACAAGGTCTCGATAGATCATATGAATCGTCCCGTCTATCTGTTTGGAATTGACATATTTCAGCCATTCGCTTCGCTTTTCCGGATAATCAAGATTTTCGGCAAAGCAGTGCCATCTTGTCTCTTTGCGAGCTTTCAGATGGGCAATTAATACCTGGCAGACTGTCAGTCTGTCTTTCAATTCATATATAAACATCAGCTCATGCAGCGTATCTGCATGAAGATGCTGGCTGAGTGCTTCAATCTGCGCAATTTTTTCTTTGGCCAATGCCAGCTGTTTTTCATTGTATTGATACTGACTGCCAATACCGCCGGCATAGGTATCCATGATTTTCTGCATCGCTTCTTCTAATTGTTCTGTCGTAAAAAATGCGCTGTCCTGTTGCAAATAACCAGTATATTCGTTGATTTTTTCTTTAAGAAGCGCTTGTTCTTCTTCTTTAGGCAGCAGGACTTCTTCCTGCAGTGCCAAACTTTTGGCAATCGCCTGGGCCGCAATTTCCCCTTCTGCCAATGCACCGGTAACATATTTTTGCGGACAGCCGCCAGCTACGTCGCCGGCAGCATAGAGATTGTGAATTGTCGTTTCCCGCTGCGTATCAACCCAATAGCCGCTGGCTGTATGCCCGCCTACTACATAAGGCTCTGTCCCTTCGATTTCTACATTCTGCTGGCTGGGCTTTTTTCCGTCTTCTATCCATTTCAGCGTTTGGCTGGGAGCCATGTTCAAATACGCTTTGTATAATGCCGCATCCTGCTGCGGCGTAATGCCTTTTGTCTGCAAGTAGCATGGCCCGCGGCCTTCCTGCGTTTCCTTGACTGTGCCGTACAGGCGCTGTGATGTCGTCAGACCATAGTGCGTTTCATACACTTCGCCGCGGGAATTGACTTGTTTGGCACCTACCCCTTGGGCAATGGTTCCCGTCGGCGCAATCGTATCTTTGCACCGCAGGGCAATGAAACGCATTTCAAAAGTCGTCATTTCTGCACCGGCCCGAATCCCCATGGCATAGCCGGCACCTGTATTAAAGGGGGAATACCACATTTTATGCCGGGAAAATCCCGGATTATTGGGCCGGTATAAGCCGGACGCGCCGCCAGTAGTACAAATTACGGCTTTGGCACGAATTTCATACGCCGTGCCGTCGGTAATACGAAAGCCAAAAGCGCCTAATATACGGTTATCTTTGACAAGATAGTCCGTAATATTCAAATGATTGATGACCTGCACCCGTTCCAGCTTCTTCACGGCATCCGCCAAAATCGTCTTGATATTTTCCCCGTTGATTTTGATATTGCGGCTGCCGCGCGTAACATATTCTCCCTGTTCATCTTTGAGAATAACAAGGCCCAATTCTTCTAAGCGGCGGGTTACGGCATTCAAGCGTTTTGCCATGGACAACAGCAAGTCATCGCGTACAATCCCTTCTGCATCCTTTTTGGCATAATCAACATAAAACTGCGGCGTATGGCCTTTGGTAATATAGGCATTCAGGGCATTCACGCCTGCTGCCAGACAGCCGCTGCGCCGTATATTGGCCTTTTCTGCAATAATGACGTTGGCATGGGTTCGTTCATGCAACGTCAGTGCCGCATAACACCCCGCCGTACCGCCACCAATAATCAAAACATCTGTATGAAGAATTTGCCGCTTTTCTATCTGCACCCTTATGTCCTCCTTTAAATATAAAATACGTTACCAGCCTTCATTGCACCGTTTTCGGTCAGATACGTTCGTTCTTTATCAAAAATGTATAGCCGGTAAATCAGCACCTGTACTGTTTCTCCGACAGCCAGCGGTGCCGCATCCATCGAGTATTCACCATGAACCAGCAATCCTTTGATGCGAATGGAAACATCCAGATGATTGCCGCGGAACACGA
>ERZ808240.405-NODE-405-length-57786-cov-15.325285_pt1 | contig 57786 bp, 53 predicted proteins | sample MGYA00521084_ERZ808240 | MGnify/ENA primary metagenome ERZ808240 (study PRJEB31516, sample SAMN03275571) | gut metagenome | biome: mammalia-associated habitat; material: feces | host: Papio cynocephalus | place: Kenya | collected 2012-08-06 ...
GAGGAGAAGCGCTCCTTCTCCATCAAGCTCGCCATGGCTCCCGTGCCATGGAACGACGCGCGTCTCAACGTCATTGATGCTCCCTGCTATCCGGACTTTATCGGTGACGCCTATGCCGCGATGTCTGCGGTTGAGACGGCCGTCTTTGTCGTTGATGCGGCTGGTGACCCCGGCGCGGTCACGACGCGTCTGTGGTATGCGGCCGAGGACCTGTCGCTGGCCCGCGCCGTCTTCGTGAACCGCATCGACCGATCCGAGGCCCACTATGACGCCACGCTAGCCACGCTGCAGGAGCGCTTCGGCACGCGTCTTGGTGCCGTGACGCTGCCGTGGGGCGTTGGCGATGACTTCAAGGGCATCATCGACGTCATTCGCATGCAGGCGCGCCACCTCGACGGCTCGGGCAAGCCCGTTGTCTGCGACATCCCCGATGACATGCGCGCCGCCGCCGATGACGCTCGCGCCCACCTCTGCGAGCTCGTGGTTGAGGCAGACGACGAGCTCATGCTCAAGTACCTCGAGGGAGACGGTCAGCTCACTCAGGACGAGCTCGAGGGGCTTCTCGCCAAGGCCATTGCCGAGCGCATCTTTGTGCCTGTGTTCGCCGGCTCCTGCACGCGCGAGGAGGGCGTCACGAGCCTCATGGACGACATCGAGACGTACTTCCCCGCGGCGAGTGACTTTGGTGGCGTGCCGCTCGTCAACGGCGACTACCTCGACATCGACGAAGGTGACGATCGCCCGGTTGGCTTTGTCTTCAAGGTCCTGAACGACCAGCAGAACGGGCGCCTCGCGCTCATGAAGGTGCTTGCCGGCACCATCACGCCGGGCCTCGAGCTCACGTGCGCGCGCACGCGCAAGCCTGAGCGCCTCGCGCACATCTATCGCATGGTTGGCCGCGACATGACCGAGGTCCAGAGCGCCGTCGCGGGCGATATCGTCGTTGTGCCCAAGATTGCCGCCATGGCCGGTGACACGCTCTCCGTCACGGGCAAGGTCGAGGCTGCGGCGTTCCGTTTCCCCAACTCGCTGTACCAGGTTGCCATCGAGCCCGACAAGCGAGGTACGGAGGACAAGCTGTTCAGCTTCCTCGAGAAGTCCTGCGACGCCGACCCCACGATGAAGGTCACGCGCAACGAGGAGACGGGCCAGACCGTCATCTCCGCCATTGGCGAGGCGCAGGTATCGGTGCTACTCGATCGCATGGCGGCGCGGGCGGGCGTCACGGCGCACGTTGTCCCCATGCGCGTGCCATATCGCGAGACGATTCGCCGTACCGCGAGCGCTCAGGGCCGTCACAAGAAGCAGACGGGCGGCGCCGGTCAGTACGGCGATTGCTGGCTGCGCCTTGAGCCCAATCCGGGTGGTGGCTATGAGTTCGTTGACGAGGTCGTGGGCGGTCGCATCCCGAAGGGCCTCATCCCGGCCGTGGACAAGGGCGTGCAGGAGACCATGCGCGAGGGCGTCGTGGCCGGCTATCCGATGATTGACGTTCGCGTGGCCTGCTATGACGGCAGCTATCATTCCGTGGACTCCAACGAGATGGCGTTCAAGACCGCCGCGCGCATCGGTTTCCAGAAGGCTGCCGCCGATGCCGAGCCCGTCGTGCTTGAGCCCATGGCAAAGCTTGAGGTCACGGTGCCCGAGGACTATGCCGGTTCCGTCATGGGAGACGTGAGCGCAAGCCGCGGCCGCGTCGAGGGCATGAATGCCGGCGAGCGCGGTACCACGGTCATCCAGGCGCGCGTGCCTTATGCCGAGGTTCTCGACTACGCCACGCGCCTGCGCTCGCTCTCTCGTGGCACGGGCGAGTTCGCGCTCGAGATCGACGGCTACGAACAAGTTCCGCATGACGTCCAGGCAAAGCTTGCCGAGGAGTGGCAGAGCCGCCGGGCGGCCGGTAGGTAGCGTCATTTCCTGAGATTGGCGGACGGCCCCGTTGAGGATTCTCGGCGGGGCCGCCTTTCTTGCGTGCCGTTCACCGGGCGGAGAACGTACGAAAACAGGGACGTCCTGCTGCTTCCATGCTATCTAGCTCGTCTGACGCGAATCTAACAAGAATCAAACAACCGCTCGCCGGTTTTGCGGGTGTGGTGGGTGGCGCGGGCCTTTTGGTTCCCTAATATCTGCCCCACCCAAAAGGGAGGGGGAGGTTGTGGATAGGTTTGCCGGCGTTTCCGGATTCGGCGGTGCGTATGGTACGGGCATAGTGCGGCCCCAGCGTGGCTCGTCAATCGTGATTGGCTACGAGAGCGCGCTGGCGTTTTGGCGCCGCGTTCGCGTGGGGGATCCAGTGCTGACGCGCGAGCTTCTCGGTCAGCTCTATCCCGATGACGTGCTCGCCTCGCTCGATGCTGAGTCCCTTGCCGCGGACACTTCCCTGCGCCCGCTCGAGTTGCCAAGCCGTGCGTGCGGGCGGGCCCAACATGCGGCGATGATCACTGGATTAAAGGCGCCTCTCGATGTTGTTGTCGGCAAGCGCTCGGCAAGAAGGCCATCCTCTGCCCTCGTGTGTCGTACGTGGAGCGGCCCCGTGGCCGACGGGCTGCTTGTCTCCATCGAGTCGGGCGTATTTGTCAGCTCGCCGGAACTTGTGATTATGCAGCTTGCTCATGGTCTTGGGCTTTACAAGTCAATTGCGCTCGCCATGGAGCTCTGCGGTTCATATTCGCTGTTGAGTAATGGGCGCTGCGAGTGGGGCGTTATTCCGCTGACGAACGTGGCGAGGATAAATAGGCTGGCTTGCATATCGGCTGAGTGTAGGGGAGTTGCAACGATGCGCCGAGTTGGAAGGCTCGCTATGGACAACTCTGGATCTCCGAGAGAGACCGCGCTGGCGGTCATGCTGAGCCTCCCGCGCAGCCTTGGCGGATGGGGATGCGGAAAGCCAAGGCTTAATGCCGATATATCTCTCAGTGAAAAGGCGTCAAGAGAATGCTCTCGTTCGAAGCTCGTCGCTGACCTGCTGTTTGATGATGCAGACCTTGATGTTGAGTATCAGGGGAGAGAGTGGCATGAAAAGAGCGAGGATAGGCTCTCCGATGAGACTCGTCAAAACGCTCTCATGATGATGGGTAAATCCTGCCTGTTTGTTTCAAAAGAGCAGCTGTCTGACGAAGAGCGTATGGACGGAATAGCTGCGCTCATTAGAAAAAGACTTGGTTTCGAACCATTTCGCAAAGAGCTGACGCCTAAGATGGCCTTCCGGCGCGTGCAGATGATGTCCGATTTAGGGGTTCGCTGAAGAGCGTGGCCAATCTACGTGAAGATTCGGCTTTTACTCCGTCGCAGACTTGAGAAGTGTACGAGCTGCGTGGCCTTTTCGAGGGCTATCCGAAGATGCCTTTCTTACAACACTTAATCTACCTGCATGTTTGCAAGATGCCAATGGAGGCATGTCCGTAAAATAGTCTGAAGCTCGTACACTTCTCAACTTTGCGACGAATAGAGGGCTGACTTCTCACGTAGATTGTTTGTCCTCGCAAGGAGGGGCCGTCAATCGTCTGATTGACGGCCCCTGGCGTTGCGTTTGCGGTTTTGCGGAAGGCTAGCTCCAACCAAAATCGCCAAGGCAGCGATCGACGTTGCTCTCAAATGTTCCAAGCTCGATGCCGTAACCAGCGAGCTTGCTCGCGTCGAGTCTGAAATCGCGGAAGCTGTCCGAGTAGCGGTCTGGATTGGGCAGGATGAGTCGCTCGATCGTATCCTCGCTGTAACCAAGACTGCGGGCCACCATCTTGGCGCACTCGTAGGTGTTCAGGCCATCACTGGCGTTCGAGCCGTTAGCGGCAGCAAAGTGGTACGTGCCACTTGGAAGCTCACAGATATTTGCGAAGTTGTCCGCAAGATGCTGCGCGTAGGTCATGCAGCGCTTCTCGTTCACGGTGAACTTCGTGGGAGCTTGCGTCCGCAGCGCCTTGAGCACGTTGCCCACGATTCCCGGCGATGGCCTAACGCCAGGCATGGCCATGCCAAACATCCAAGAGAGCCGCAGCGTCACGTGGTCGCTCGAGTTCTCCCTGAGCCATGCGTCCACCTCGGCTTTCTGCTGGCCGTATCTGGTGACGCAGCTCGGCTCAACGTCCTCGGTGAAGGGCCCCGGCTCGCTCTTTCCGTTGAACAGCTGCTCGGTTGAGATGAACAGCATGCGCTTTCCGCGCGCCTCGCACACCTTCGCAATCTCAATCGCCGAGTCGCAGTTCACAAGGTGCGTTCCGTGCGGATCGTTCTCGCACTCGGCCGTCGTGGCGTTTGCGGCGGTGTGAAAGAGCAGGTCAAAGTCCAGATTCTTGAAGAACCCCGCCACATCATCGGGCTTTGTGTAGTCGACGTCATGCCTGCTCACACGCACAAAATCAAAGCGGTCCGCGTTATAGCGCTGGACCAGGCTGGCAAGGTAGCCATTTGCCCCGGTAATTGCCACGCGTTGTCTCATTCTTGCCCCCGTTCTCGATGTCCTCATGCGACCAGCGAGCTCTAGGGTCGATAACTCTGCAGCACGCGGCAGTTTCCGCGCACGGTGTAGCTTCCCACACAAGCGGGAATCACGGCAGACATGGTATAGGGCAGCTCGACCGCTCCCTCGTCCGTCTCAACAACCGCGTCTCCATGAACGCACGTGAGAATCTGGTAGCGTCCGTTGCCCTCGCAGCTCCACTCGCCCACGACGTCAACAACGTTCGAGACAAACAGCCTGTGCTCCACGCCCGTGCGCACGCGCGTGCCCGCGGCCTCGTCGTAGAGACCAAGGTGGCGCACGCTCGGCTCGTTGTCTGTCTTGAGCACGTCGAACCCCTTGTCAACGTGCAGCTCGCGTCCGCGGCCCCAGTCGCACAGGCGATACGTCGTGTTGCCAAACGAGCCAATCTCCACCGCAAAGATACCCGGGCCAAGCGCGTGCATGGTGCCGGCGGGAATGAGGATGAAGTCGCCCTCGTGCATCTCGACGCGGCGGCCGTAGCGGTCCCCGATGGTGTCGTCCGCCGCCGCGGCTCGAAGCGCGTCCACATCGTCCGTCGAGCATCCGGCGATGAGCTCGGCACCGGGCTCAGCGTGGAGGATGTACCAGCTCTCGGCCTTCTCGTGATCGCCCTCGGCGGCCTGGGCATACGCCTCGTCGGGGTGCACCTGGACGGAGAGAAACTCCTTTGGGTCCATGGAAACGACCTGGATCGTCGCCTCGTCCTCAAGGTCGCCCATGACCTCGTCGTGGTGCCGGGCGAGGAACGCGTCGAACTTCATGCCGGCACACGGTCCGTTTGCAACCGTGGTGCAGATCCCCTCGTGCGCCGAGACGTCGAACGCCTCGCCATTGTTGACGTCTCCACCGTACGGCAGCCCGCGCGCCTCCGAGATTCGCGTGCCGCCCCAGATGGGGGAGATGTAGGTAGGTTCGAGAAGAATTGGTCCCATGTGTCCTCCTTGGCTTGCGGGCGTCGTCGTGCGACGCTGCGATAAAAAACGGCTACCGCCAGTATGGTCGGTAGCCGTTGAGCTGGCCTCTACAGCTCGATGGAGTCGATGCCCTGCTCCTCGAAGCGTCGCTTGAGCTCATCGATGATGGGAATGCCCGCCGAGCAGCCGATGCGCGTGGCGCCGGCGCGCACCATGTCGAGGAACGTGTCGGCGTCGCGGATGCCGCCGGCGGCCTTGACCTGCACCTTGTCACCGCAGTGGGCCTTCATGAGCTTTACGTCATCAACCGTGGCGCCACCGGTGGAGAAGCCGGTGCTCGTCTTGATGAACGTGGGCTCAACCTCGCGGGCAATCTCGGCAAGCTTGATCTTCTCGTCATCCGTGAGCAGGCAGTTCTCGAAGATCACCTTGGAGGGAATCTCCTCCTCGCGGCCCCTGCTGGCCTCGCGGCAGACCTCGACGATCTGGGTCATCTCATCCTTGATGTAGTCCCAGTTGCCGGCCTTGACCTGCGTGAGGTTCACGACGTAGTCAATCTCGTTGGCACCGTTGGCGATTGCGTCCTTGGTCTCGTTGACCTTGGCGGCGATGGAGGTCTGGCCAAGCGGGAAGGCAATGGCGGCGCCGGTGTGGATGTCGGTGCCGGCGAGGTACTCGGAGCAGAACTTGGACTGCACCTGGTTGATGGCGACCATCTTGAAGTGATAGGCCTTGGCCTCGTCGCAGAGCTTGGCCATGTCGGCCTCGGTGGCGTCTGCGTGGAGGTTGGTGTGGTCCACGAGGCGGGCGAGGTCATCGAGCGTGTAGGTTGCCATGTTCTTCCCCTTTCTTGCGGTCTCGCGCGTGCGAGCCCGTAAGCCGTGCCGGCGATATCCGGCATTCTTGGTCCGCACATATGCGTGCAAACCGGTTGTTGGCAATAGGATACATCTAAGGAGCTGACAAATAGCTATAAACAATGAAAATGTAAGAACAAATAATCTGATATGAAGCTAATAAGTACCATTCACGCCGAAAAAAAGCCGTTCGCCATTTCGAACCGGGCATTCAATTGTGGCGGCTTGGTGAATATGTATTCTACAGGTCAGGACATAACGAAAGGAATCCCATGAACATATTGCTTACATCGCATGGCAGTCTCTGCTCGGGCCTCCTCGACGCATTTCAGATGTTTGCGGCAGGCGCCACACACGTGAGCACCGTGAGTCTCACCGACACGGGCATCGACGACTTCCGTGACCGCCTCACGGCCCGCGTGAACGAGCTGCTCGCGGACGGCGACGTTCTCATCATGTCCGACCTTCCGGGCGGCACGCCCTACAACGAGTCCTACGCCCTGTTCCTCACGAATCCCGAGCACATCAGGCTCGTCTCGGGCACGAACTTCCCCATGCTGCTGGAAGCCGGCGTGCTTGCGATGAGCTCTGACGACCTTGACGCGGTTACTTCCGCCGCGCTCACGGCCGGATCTGCCGGTGTCGTAGCTGCGGAGATGCCCGCAGACGGCTCGGACGAGGAAGAGGACGACCTTTTCTAGGCCGGGTGGAGGGGCTGGCAAAACGCCCAAGGGGAGCCCCTCCACACCGCGCCGCCGCGCGCGGCGCTCACACGTGATCTACGGGGTGCAGTCCCCGAGGCATACACAAGAGAGGATATGGGAGGAACCATGGCAATCACTCTCGCCCGCGTGGATGACCGCGTCATCCACGGTCAGACCATGACCCGCTGGGTCGCCAAGAAGCCCGTCGACTCGATCATCGTCATTAGCGACAAGGTCGCCGCTGACGACCTGCGCAAGAAGGTCCTCAAGGCCGCCGCGGCCAACCTCAAGCTCGGCATCTACAACGTCGAGCAGGGCGTCAAGGCCCTCGAGAAGGTCCACGCCTCCAGCAAGAACTTCTACATCATCTCCGACTCCACGACCGGCTTTGCCGACATCGTGCGCGCCGGCGGCAACTTTGGCCCCGTGCTCAACGTGGGCAACCTCAACGGCGCCCGCCCCAACACCAAGCCCATGGGCAACGCCGTGTGCCTCAACGACGACGACGTCGTGGCCCTCGACTACCTCGAGGAGCATGGCGTGAAGGTCGAGTTCCAGCTCATTCCTGACAACTCGCCCATCACCTGGCCCTCCATGAAGGCCAAGTACCAGTCTGCCTAGCGCACCTGCCGCCGCGACTCGCCCACGGGACGGGCGAGCCCCGAGGCGTCTCGCGCCGCCGCGGCCCTGGGGCGATCGCGGCAGCGTCCTGATGTGAGAAAGACGCCCGTCTGTGGGCGGGCAATGCCGGCGCAAAGCCGGAGCAAGGGTTCCATCGTTGAAGGAGGAGAAATGGAACTGCTTTTCCCAGCGCTTATGTGTGGCGTGTTCTGCTACCTGGGCGCCATCGAGTCCGCGCCGATGTTCGGTATCACGGGCAGCTTCTACATGGTCGGCCGTCCGCTCGTCGGTGGCCTGCTGTGCGGCCTCGTCTTTGGTGACGTCACCGCCGGCGTCCTGTGCGGCGTTGCCGTCCAGGCCGTGTTCATCGCCAACCTCTCCACTGGTGGCGCGACGAACTCCGAGATCACGTACGCCACCTACGGCGGCATTGGCCTCGCCCTTGCCACCACGAAGGACCCGGCCGTTGCCGTGACGCTCTCCGTGCTCATCGGCCAGACCTTCGGCCTGATCTTCTACAACACCCGCATGGCCCTGTACTCCTTCTTCAACAACGGCGCCCAGAAGGCCGCCGAGGAGAACAACGACCGCGGTATCACCATGTGGCACGTCGTCTACCCGCAGATCTGCACGTTCTTCCTGCGTGCCGTTCCCGTGTTCCTCGCCATCTACCTTGGCCAGGGCCTCGTTGACACCCTGCTCAGCTCCGTGCCCGAGATCGTCACGCACATCATCTCCGTCCTCGGCGGCGTCCTGCCCGCCCTCGGAATCGGCATGCTGATGAACATCGTCATCAAGGAGAAGATCCAGCTCATCTACTTCTTCGCCGGCTTCGTGCTCCTGGCCTTCGCCGGCCTGCCGATGGTCGCCATCGTCTTCATCGCCGCTCTCGTCGCCTACCTCGTGTACCAGTCCTCCGGCAAGGTTGCTGCTCCTGCCGCTGAGACCTCCGGCGAGAACGCCGACGGTTCCTACGAAGACGACGACCTGTTCTAAGAAGGGAGCACAACGAAAATGGCAAAGGAAATCGAGCCCAAGGTTGGCCCCAACGGCAAGCAGGGCCTTACCAACCACGACCTGAACCAGCTCTGGCTGCGCTGGGCCTTCACCCACCTGTCCTCCATGAGCTACGAGAAGCTGCAGGCCCACGCCTTCGCCTGGTCCTACATCCCGTTCGCCAACAAGTACTACGCTGACGACCCCGAGGCCAAGCGCCGCCTGCTCACCCGCCAGTCCGTGTTCTACAACACCGAGCCGCAGACCGGCACCATCGTCAACGGCATCGTCGCCTCCCTCGAGGAGAACATCGCGCTCGGCGGCGACGTGTCTGAGGACATGCCGAACAACGTCAAGACCGCCCTCATGGGCCCGCTTGCCGGCATCGGCGACTCCATCATCCAGGGCATCATCGTCCCGATCCTACTCTCCATCGGCATGAGCCTCGCCTCCGGTGGCTCCCCGATCGGCCCGCTGTTCTACATCATCACGTGGGGCATCATCGGCCCGGCCATCTCGTTCTTCTGCTTCCGCATGGGCTACAAGCTCGGCGTTGGCGCGGTCGACATGATCGTCGGCGAGGCGGCGCGTCGTCTCACGGACGCCTTCAACGTGCTGGGCATCATGGTCATCGGCGCCCTCTCGGCCGGCAACATCGCCCTCACCACCACGCTCAACATCCCCATGGGCGGCGAGTTCAAGCCGCTGCAGGACACGCTCGACGGCGCCTTCCCCGGCATTCTGCCGCTCATCGCGGTCCTGCTCACCTGGTGGATGCTCAACAAGAAGCAGTACTCGCCCACGAAGGTCATCATCATCCTGTGCGTGGTCGTGTCCGTGCTCTGCGTGATTGGCGTCTTCTAAGGGCTGAGAACCCGACCATCTGAGCGGGCCCTCCCACTCGTCCGCTCTCAAACAGGCCCCGGGTTGCCCTTGCGGCGCCCGGGGCCTGCTCTTTTCTGACGACCATCTGCGAGCAACGCTGGTGACAGTTTGACCCCGTCCCCAATTGTCACCTTCCGCGCTCGCACCCATCGAAGGGGGAACTATGGCACTTCTGCGCTTCAAGCCCATCCCTAAGAAGACCGTCTGGGGTGGCACGACCGTCCGTGACTACTGGCACTACGACTGGATGCCCGATGGCGTGGGTCAGGCATGGGCATTTGCCGTTCAGGGGGACGAGTCCAACGTCTGCGTCTCCGGCGAGTTCGAGGACAAGACCTTGGGCGAGCTCTGGAGCGGTCACCCCGAGCTCTTCGGCGACACGGACCGCCTGTTCCCGGTGATCGTCTCCCTGCTGGGTCCCGAGGACGACCTCTCCATTCAGGTTCACCCGGATGACGAGCACGCCAAGCCCCTCGGGTTCCCCTATGGCAAGAACGAGTGCTGGTACTTCCTGGAGGCCGAGCCCGACGCCGCCATCGTCTATGGCCACAACGCTACCGACGAGCAGGACCTGCGCGGATACATCAACGACGGCCGCTGGGACGAGCTCATTGGCCACCTACCCGTGAAGCGCGACGACTTCGTCTACATCCCCTCAGGCCTGCTGCACGCGTGCTGCAAGGGCACCGTTGTCTATGAGATCCAGCAGTCCACGGACGTCACCTATCGCTTCTACGACTACGACCGCGTGCAGGCGGACGGCTCGCTGCGCGAGCTTCACCTGGAGCCCGCCATCGAGACGCTTCACTACGACAAGTCCGAGATGGTGAACTCGGCCAAGCCCGTCACGGTCGAGCTGCCGGGCATGACGCGCACCACGCTCGTCTCCAACGACTCGTTCACCGTCGAGAAGCTCGAGGTCACCGGCCCCGCCGAGCTCGAGGCTGGACCCTATGAGCTCATGACCGTGGCCCGCGGCGCGGGCAAGGCCAACGGCGAGGACATCACGGTTGGCGACCAGTTCCTGCTGCCGCGCGGCGAGTCCCTCTCGCTCGACGGCAACGTGACCCTGTTCATGACGACCGCCTAGGAGGCCATCGATGCTGCTGCTACCCTCAATGATGTGCGCCGACTTCCTGCGCCTGGGCGAGGAGGTCGACGAGCTTGCCGCTGCCGGCTGTGACGGCTTCCACCTCGACGTCATGGACGGCCACTTCGTGCCCAACCTCGGCCTGGGAATCGGCGACGTGGAGGCCATCTGCCGCCGTTCGCCCGTCCCGTGCGACGTCCACCTCATGTCCACGCACGAGCCCACGACGATTGACCTGCTCGTGAAGGCCGGCGTACAAATCGTCTACGTGCATCAGGAGGCCGAGCCCACCATCAACTCCACGCTGCTGCAGATCGAGCGCCTGGGCGCCCACCCCGGGCTCGTCGTTGACCCCGGCGTCAACTTCGAGACGGTCGAGACGTCGCTGCCCGTCGTGGACTACGTGCTCGTCATGACGGTGAACCCGGGCTTCTCGGGTCAGAAGTACCTCGACTACGTGGACGAGAAGATTGAGCGCTTCGTGGCGGCTAAGGAGAAGTACGGCTACAAGGTCATCATCGACGGCGCCTGCTCGCCGCAGGTGATTGCGAAGGCGTCCGCCATGGGCGTCGATGGCGCCGTTCTTGGTACCAGCGCCGTGTTTGGTAAGGGTCGTCCGTATGCCGACATCTTCAGGGAGCTGCGTGAGCTTTAGGTAGAGGACACAACGACTACCTGCTAGTTAGACCGCCGACATTCGTGTCGGCGGCTCTTTTTGTGGACATGACACAATGCCCGCAAAACCTAACAAAATTGATTAACATATGTACATCAAAGACTGACAAGACGCCCGTCCCCCGCGGGCTCGCTCGATTGGACCCGTCATGGCAACCCTCTACTCGTCAATCAAGGACGACCTGCTCGCAAAGATCAAGGACGGCACGTACAAGGAGGGCGACATCATTCCGCCCGAGGTCGAGCTCGCCAAGAGCTACGGCGTCTCCCGTCCCACGATCCGACAGGCGCTGCAGATCCTTGCCAACGATGGCTACATCGAGAAGCGCAAGCGCCGCGGCACCATCGTCACGAAGCCCAAGGTCTCCCAGGGCCTCACGATGGGCGTCCGAAGCTTCGAGGAGGACATGAGCCGCGAGGGCCGCGTGGTCCGCAGCACCGTCATCATCTTCAAGCGCGAGAAGGCCAGCGAGGAGGTTGCCTCGAACCTCGAGCTCAAGCCTCGCGAGGAGGTCTACAAGCTCGTGCGCCTGCGCTACGTGGACGACAAACCCAACGTGTTCGTTGAGAGCTACATTCCCGTCGATCCCTATCCGAACTTCGAGAAGTACGACTTCACGACGCAGCGCATGTACGGCGCCATGACCGACGAGGGCCATCCCGTGACGCAGGCACACCGACGCCTCGACGTCATCAAGGCCGACTCAGCCATAGCGGCGCTGCTCGACGTCGAGGTGGGAGACCCGCTGTTTTTGTTCCACACCGTGGGACGCGAGGCCAACGGCCGTGCCGTGGAGTATTCCGTGGCCACCTATCGCGGCGAGAACAACACCTTCGAGTTCAACGTGAGCCGCGAGGAGGCCTAGGCCCAGACGGTGACACTTGGGGACGGGGTCAAACTGTCACCACCACCCCCAATCAAGAGACGAGCGCCCGCCGGACCCTGGGTATCCGGCGGGCGCTTCTCAAGAGGGTGCGTGCTTGCGTGGGGTGCGTGCTTGCGTGCTGGGCGCGTCGCTACAGCTCGATCGAATCCACGCCCTGCTCGGCGAAGCGGCGCTTGAGCTCCTCGATGATGGGGATGCCTGCCGAGCATCCGATGCGCGTGGCGCCCGCGCGGACCATGTCGAGGAACGTGTCTGCGTCGCGGATGCCGCCGGAGGCCTTCACCTGCACGGCGTCGCCCACGGTGGCCTTCATGAGCTTGACGTCCTCGACCGTGGCGCCGCCGGTGGAGCAGCCCGTGGACGTCTTGACGAACGTGGGCTTCACGCGCGTGGCAATCTCGCAGATCTTGACCTTCTCCTCATCCGTGAGCAGGCAGGTCTCGAGAATGACCTTGCAGGGGATAGGCAGGCCCGTGGCCTCGCGCGCCTCCTGGCAAGCGGCAACGATCTGGCGCATCTCGTCCTCGACGTAGTCCCAGTTGCCGGCCTTGACCTGCGTGAGGTTCACGACGTAGTCAATCTCGTTGGCGCCGTTTGCCAGGGCGTCCTTGGTCTCGAAGACCTTGGAGGCGATGGAGGTCTGGCCAAGCGGGAAGCTGATGGCGGCACCAGTGTCGATGTCGGTGCCCTTGAGGCGCTCCGAGCAGAACTTCACGGGCACCTGGTTGATGGCGACCATCTTGAAGTGGTACTCCTTGGCCTCGTTGCAGAGCTTCGCGAGGTCCTCCTCGGTGGCGTCGGCGTGGATGTTCGTGTGGTCGACGAGCCTCGCGAGGTCATCGATGGTCCAGCGTGCCATGTTGGTTCCTTTCTCCATAGAGCGATGCGCCGGCCGCGGCACCGCTCCTCTTGTCTGGTTAATATGTCATAACAAAAAGCACTCTAACACAATATATTGTCCGCGAACGGTCGTTAAGTGGCTTTTAACGTAAGAATTGTCACGAGCCAGATTCACGCATTGCTCGATATGAGCTTACAAAAACATGATATTACGAGAAGGTCCCAATACCCGCGGCTCCGCCGTGCGCCACCCCTTGCTGGGTATACTCATCCCTACAAGCGAATCTGCGCGTGTGACCGGCAAACCGCCGGCAACCGGGCCGGGGTCCACCGGCCGCCTTCCGGCGCATGCCGGCATCCCCTGAGCGAGGAGAACATGAACGCCAAGAACGACACCGGAGACTGTCACAGTAGGTGCGCAGGCCCGCGCCGCACGTCGGCCTGCCCCGAGCCCCAACGAGCCGGGCGCACCGCGTGCTTGCGCCCGCGCCTGACGCGCAAGGGGGTGTCGTCATGGGAGTAGCGCTCAGCATCATCCTCACGCTGGTCCTCAGCATCGCCAACGGGTACTTCTCGATGTCAGAGTCCGCGCTCGTCGCGGCAAAGCGAGCCGTTCTCGAGCATGACGCCGACGAGGGCGACAAGCGCGCTAAGGTCGCGCTCGAGCTCTCCGGAGACTCCGGCCAGTTCCTCGCCGCCATCCAGGTGGCCATCACGCTCGTGGGCTTCTTCTCGGCCATGGTGGCCTCCACCACGCTGTCGGACCCGCTTGCCGAGTGGCTCATCTCGCTGGGCGCGCCGGCCGGCATCTGCACCGCGGTGGCCCCCATCGCGATCACGATCGTCGTCTCTTACGTCTCAATCGTGGCGGGCGAGCTCGTTCCCAAGCGCATCGCCCTGGCAAACGCCGAGTCCGTGGCAAAGTCCGTCTCGCCGTTCCTGCGCGGGTTCTCGCGTGCGGTTGCCCCGCTCGTGTGGCTCACGTCCAAGTCTGCCGACGGCCTGAGCCGCCTGCTTGGCATCAAGTCCGCCGATGACCGCCAGGAGGTCTCCGAGGAGGAGATCCGCTACATGGTGACGGACGCCGACGAGCTCTCCGACAAGGAGAAGTCGATGATCCACGAGATCTTCGACCTGGGAGACGCCATCGCCCGCGAGGTCATGGTGCCACGCGTTGACCTCACGGCCGTCGAGGACACCGAGACCTTGGGGAGCGTCCTTGCGCTCATGCGCCGCACGGGCTACTCGCGCATCCCGGTGTTTCACGATGACATCGACCGCATTGTGGGCGTGGCCCACATCAAGGACCTTCTCGGCCCCATCGTGGACAACGACGCGGCAGACCGCCCGGTGTGCGACTACGTGCGCGACCCGGTCTTTGTGCCCGACACCAAGGACATCATCCCGCTGCTGTCCGAGATGCAGCAGCGACACGACCAGATGGCCATCGTCGTGGACGAGTACGGCGGCACGGCCGGCGTCATCACGATAGAGGACATCGTCGAGGAGGTCGTGGGAGAGATCGAGGACGAGTTCGACCCCGACAACAAGTACCTCACGCGCCTGTCCGAGCGCGAGTGGCTCGTGGACGGCCGCTTCTCCATCGACGACGCCCGCGACCTGGGCTGGCCCATCGAGGACTCCGAGGAGTATGAGACGGTTGCCGGCTTCATCCTCGAGCTTGCGGACTCGGTGCCAAGCCCGGGTGACGCCTTCGAGGTCAAGGGCTACACGTTCCGCGTCCAGTCCATGCGCGGCCGCCGCATCGCGCTGCTGCGCGTCACCGCGCCCGAGCCCGCCGCCGAGCAGCAAGATGACGAGGCCGAGCGGCGCTAGGCCCTTCGGCTGCGTTCGGTGCGGGAATTCGGCTACCATTTGGAGCGGGTGCATGCGCGCCCGCCACGTCGCACGCTCGCCGTGCGGCCCCACACAAGCACAAGGGAGCAAGCATGGCTCAGCTCATCGACATTCGCCGCGTTGCCGTGGCGCCCAAGCACTTCACCGCCCGCGTTACGATCGCAAACGGCGGCCCGCTCATGACCGACGAGGACCTCGTTGGCACGACCCACGTCTACAACCTGCTGCCGCAGATCACCGAGCACGCCTGCCTTGGCGACGACGGCGAGACGTTCCGCGACGTCATGGGCTCCACCGAGGTGGCCCACCTGCTCGAGCACGTGACGATTGAGCTCATGGCCCGCACGGGCCTGGGCGGCGACGTCTCCTGTGGGCGAACGTGGGAGGTCACGGGCGAGCCCCGCACCTATGACGTGCAGCTGGCCTGCCCAGACGACGTCCTCGTGGCCTCGGCCCTCTCGAGCGCGGCCTGGATCTTGCAGTGGGCCTACTCGGGCGGCGCCGACCCCAAGCCAGACGTCGAGGCCATCGTCTCCGGCATTCGCGAGCTCGTGGAGAACGCCGAGCAGATCGCCGAACGCGAGGCCGCCGAGGATGCCGCTGCGGCCGAGGCGGGCGGGCAGGGCGCAGGCAGCGAGCCCGATGGCCCCGCCGACGACCAGGCAGAAGAGCCGCAGGCGGATGCCGTTCCCGGAGAGGACGAGGCATAGCCCGCTGGCTGGGTATAATCGCCAACAATGAACGACCGACAACAAGCGCTCGCATTCGCGCGGGCGCCAAAGGAGGCAGCTATGAGCAAGGGTGCAGCTGGATTTGTCCTGGGAAGCGTCTTTGGTGCGGCCGTGGGCGCCGTCGCCGGCATCTTGCTGGCCCCCCGCTCTGGTGCGGAGAGCCGAGCCATGGCCGCCGACGCCATGAATGACGTCTGGGACGCCGCGGCGGATGCCTACGAGAAGGGCGGCAGCGTCGTGAACGACCGCATCAGCGGCCTCCGTCCCACGGTTGACGCCACGACCGACGAGCTGCGCGCCAAGATCGACCTTGCCCGCGAGCGCATGGACCAGCTCCGCAGCACGCTGTCCGACAACGTGGCCGCCGCCGCAGACACGGTGACGAACACCGCCACCGCCGTTGCCGACAAGGTCGGCGCCGCCGTTCCCCAGGCGCCCGCCACCGAGGCCGTCGACGTCCACGTGGAGGAGAGCTCCGAGGACGCCGAGGCCTAGCCTCTCGCATGTGACTGGATGCGGGGCGCCGCGGGAGACCGCCGGCGCCCCGTCTTTTTGAAATGGGTGTGCAATGGCAAAGCAGATGATGGGCCAGCTCGTCCGCACGAGGGTCTTCGTGCCGGGGAAGGCCTCGCGTAAGCAGGCCAAGGCCGGCGAGCAGCCGGAGCCCAAGCGCTACGGCAAGGTCCACAACCTCGTGTTCTCGCCAGACAGCAAGCGCGTCGTGGGCATCATGGTGCGCCGCCCGGACGTTGCGGGAATGGTGAAGCAAGACGATCGCTTCGTTCCGTTGGACTGCATCGAGTTCCACGAGGGCGGTCTGCTGTGCGCCGGCACCAAGGAGTCCTTTGACGAGGAGGCCTGCAAGCGCCTTGGCCTCGACCTGGACTCGTGCATCATCTGGGAGGGCGCGGACGTCATCTGCGAGTCTGGCAAGTTCCTGGGTTACGTCATGGACGCGAGCTTTGACGTGGCCACGGGCGAGGTGGACTGCTTCTGCGCCAACGAGGGCAACACCGCCAGCGAGCTTGTGGGCTACTTCGAGATTCCCTGTGCGTGGGTCGTGCGCTATGACAAGGGCCGCATGATTGTGCGCAACCAGGCGGCGGACCTCGAGCTTTCTGGTGGCCTGGCGGCCAAGGCGGGTGAGGGCTACGCCCATGCAAAGGACGGCGCCAAGAAGGCAACGGCCAAGTTCGACGACGCCGCGGCCAAGGCCGTGGACAAGGGCTCCCATGGCCTGGGCCGCATGATCGGCAAGGCTAAGCGCAAGGTGCAGGAGGCCAAGGAGAGCTACGACGAGGCGGTTGGCGCCGGGTCTTCAGGAAAGGCCCCTTCCGCCGGAAACGGGGTGGCGACTTCCTCGGCGTCCGCAGATAATGGAGCAAAGGTCGCGCGCGCGGTCGGAGAGCAGCTCGGCAAGACAAAGGGCATGTTCTCCGGCTTCATGCGCGAGTTCAAGGAAGCCAGCAAGTAGCGGGCTCCCGAGTGGGGCAGCCGTCCGTGCCGCGCCACCGGGTCCGCGGCTTTTGGGCAAGAGAAGCGGATGACCATGCCCTACAACCAGAATCCCTACGGTGACCCACGAGGTCGCCGAGACAATCGTGACCGCGCTCGCCGCGGCGACGCACGTTACAGTGGCGATGCCCCCTACCAGCAGGCTCGCGGTGCCCACTCGTCCGAGCGGCCCCGCGCATCTCGTCCGGCGGGTCAGTCGGGCCATCGCTATGACGTTCCGCGCTCGGGCTCGAGCGCCCGTCCTGGCTCCGCCCCGCGCCCGCGCCGGGATGATGCCGCGCGCTCGGGCACCTATGCCCCGCGTGACTCCGCGCGCCCGCGCGTGAACGAGCGCCCGCGCACCACGGCGTCCCGCTCATACGATCAGCCTCGCGCTGGCGTGGCCCGTTCGCGCGCTGCGGCCCCTGGCCGCCCGTCTGCCTCGCGCGGGCGTACCCGCTATGACGCCCAGCCTCGCTACTCGTCCCAGGGCCGCGGCCGTAACGCGACCCGCAATCGCCGTTCGAACAACGGACGCCTTGCTGGCGGCATGGCGGTTCTCGCATCGGGCATCACGGGCGGAACACGCTCCTCGGGCCTCAACCGGCGCCGCTCGGCACCGTCTGGCGCCCGCAACGTCATCGTTGGCATCGTCGCCGTGGCGGTCATCGCCATCATCGGCGTGCTGCTGTGGTCGAACCGCAAGGTGGAGATCACGCTGAACGGCGAGGCCATGAGCATCCGCGTGGGCAGCACCTGCGAGCAGGTTATCCAGACGGCCGAGCTCTCGCCCAAGGCGGGCAACCTCGTCTCCGTCTCTGGCAAGCGCCTGCAAGAGGGTGCGGGCTATGCCTACACGGCAAAGCTCGGCGGAAACGAGCTGTCCGAGGACGATGCTAGCAACTACCGCGTCGCTGCCGGCGACTCCCTCGACATCTCTGACGGCGGCGACCGCATGGAGGATTACGACGTCCAGGTCATGACCGAGGAGCCGCAGCTCGAGATGGGTGGCGACGCCTGGGGCAACCTGAGCTACGTCTCCCAGTGGCCAAAGGCCGGCAGCTACGAGATGCGCACGGGCAAGCAGTCTGGCGAGACGGCCCGGGGCGACACCATCGAGGAGACGCAGAACGCCGTGGTCTCCATTCACCAGATCTCTCCGGACGACAGCAGCAAGAAGCTCGTCGCGCTTACGTTCGATGACGGCCCGGCAGAGACCTACACGGAGAAGTACCTCGACATTCTCGACCAGTACGGCATTCATGCCACGTTTTTCAACCTTGGCCAGAACATCGAGGAGTACCCGCAGCTCGCCAAGGAGATCTGCGACCGCGGCAGCGAGGTCATGAGCCATACCTACCAGCACCAGCAGCTCTCCCTGCTCGACGCGGACGCCCTTCAAAAGGAGTTCTCGAGCACGTTCTCCACCATCGAGTCCGCCACGGGCGTCAAGACAACGGGCTTCCGCCCGCCCTACGGAGACTTCACCGAGAAGGCCTGGCTCAACTCGGGTGGCCTGGCGAGCGTGAGCGTGCTGTGGAACCAGGACTCGCTTGACTGGAAGCGCCCCGGCGTCGATGCAATTGTGGAGAACGCCACGAAGAACGTCACGAGCGGCAGCATCATCCTCATGCACGATGGTGGCGGCAACAGGGACCAGGACGTCGAGGCCCTGCCCAAGATTATCGAGAAACTCCAGGGCGAGGGCTACGAGTTCGTGACGGTCTCTGAGCTCATGAAGTCTGACAGCTCCATCCCCGAGGACGTCGCAAACGGTGACGCCACGATGCCGGACGGCTGCGTGTGGCCCACGCAGATCAAGAGCGACGAGAGCTCGAGCGACCAGTCGAGCTCAGACTCCTCGAGCGGCTCTGGCTCGGACAGCTAGCGATGCGGCGGGGCGGCGCGCGGGGCGTGCCGTCCCGTCAGCTTTTTGCAAGCTTTGGCCGGCCCGGGCGCGAGCCATCCCCAAAACGCGTGTACAATGTGCGGCGCATGGGCACGTTGCCCGTGTGTCGTCGCGTTTGCGGCGAGCGTGCGGCCACACCCGCACGATCCTGTCGTCAAAGAGAAGGGTCATTGATGAAACCCCGACCTGTGAGTCGATGACCCCGTGTGACGTGTCTCCCGGATGCGCCGCATGGGGTGTCCGGGCTGCGTGAGCGCCTGATGGCATGTTGGGCCGTCGTGCGCGCGCGCAGCTAAAGTGCCGCCGGGCGTGCCCGGTCGCAAGCACGAAGGAGCACGTATGATCTACCTGTCCCAGCTGCTGGGCAATCCCGTCCTCGACGCCAACGGCGAGAGGATTGGCGTTGTCAACGACCTTGGCATCGCCACGCGCGAGGTCTTCCCGCGTGTCACGTCACTCGCCTTCCAGGGCCCCGGCAAGACCCCGTTCATGATCTCGTGGCGCAAGTACGTGGAGACGTTCGACGAGAACGAGGTCCGTCTCGCCGTCCCCGCCACGGACATCCGCTTCTCCTACCTGCAGCCCGACGAGGTCCTCATCGCGCGAGACCTGCTCAACAAGCAGATCGTGGACACGCGCGGCATGCGCGTCGTGCGTGTGAACGACCTCAAGCTCTCCGACACGAGCTCGAGCCAGCTGCGCCTGCTCGGCGCCGAGGTGGGCGTCCGCGGCATCCTGCGCGCCCTGTCCCCGGCGTTCGAGCGCCTCGTCATGCGCGCCGCCCATGCCCTTGGCCATGACATTCCCGAGAAGATCATCGCGTGGAACTACATGGACCTCATCGATCGCGATCTGTCGAACGTGAAGCTGTCCGTCTCGCACCAGACGCTCGACGACCTGCACCCGGCAGACGTCGCCGACATCATCGAGCAGCTCGACCCGCGCCTGCGCGGCCAGGTGTTTGCCCAGCTCGACGACGCGCAGGCCGCCGAGGCCATGGCCGAGCTCGATGACGACGAGATGGCCGCCAAGATCATGGGCGACATGGCCGACGCTGACGCCTCGCGCATGCTGTCCGAGATGGACCCGGACGACGCCGCCGAGCTCGTGGGCGAGCTCGACTACGAGCGTGCCGAGAAGCTCCTGCGCCTCATGGGCATCAACGAGCAACGCGCCATCCGCCAGCTGCTCGGCTACAAGGACGACACCGCCGGACGAATCATGACCTCGGAGTTCGTCTCCGTCCCGCGCGAGACCACCGTCTCCGAGGTGGCCGACCGCATGAGGGCGCTTCCCGATGACTTCGAGCCCGTCAACTACATCTATCTCACGGACGCCGATGAGCGCCTCTGCGGCGTGGTGCCCGTGCGCCGCCTGTTCATCTCGGACCCCGACGAGCCGCTCTCCAAGCTCGCCAACGATGACGACATCCTCACCGCCAAGCCAGATGACGACCAGGAGGACGTGGCCCAGGACATCGCCAAGTACAACCTGCTCGCCATGCCCGTCGTGGACGAGAAGAACGGAAAGGTCCTCGGCATCGTCACGGTCGACGACGCCCTCGACGTCATGGAGGAGGAGCACGAGGAGGACCTGCGCATCGCGGGCGGCACGGCCAACTCCTCGGACTCCGAGACCAACTCCGGCGACCTCATGCGCTTCCTGCGCAACGAGATGTGGTTCTTCTTCTGGATGGCCGCGGCCGTGGTTCTCGCCGTCGTTCTCGGCCCGGATACGGGCGTCGCCGTGGCCTTCGCTGCGCCGGTGGCCCTCGTGGCCTCCGTTGAGATGGTGCGCTTCGTGACGAACTTCTTCCTCGAGTACGACGAGGACGACGAGGACGCCCCCTCCGTCGCCGGCTTTGCCGTGAAGAGCGTTGGCATGGGCGTGCTGTGGGCCGCAATCGTCATGCTCGTGTGCGCCGCCGCAAACGGCGTGGTGAACGGCGCCACGGAGGGCCTCGGTGCTGTGGTGTTCCAGCTGCTCCGTGGCTTTGAGGCCAGCGCGGTCTCCGTCGTGGCGACGTTTGTCCTCGCCCCCGCCTATCTCGTGCTGCTTCGCCGCAGGGACGAGAAGGGCAATGACACGAGCGGCCTTGCGCTGCAGGTCATGGCGCTCGTCCTGGCCGTCGTGGTCTTCGTGGCCGTGGCGCTTGCCCTCGTCGTCCCGGTGCTCGGGTAGGCGGTGCCCGTGAGGAGCTTCAAGGTCTGGAAGAATCTGAGGGGCGTTCGCTCGGTTGGCGCAGAGAGCGCGTTACCCGTGCGCCGCCGCGAGCCGCTGCGCGCCGCCGCCGTGCTGGGCGCCATGGGTCCGGGACTTCTCACGGCCCTTGCCGGCATGGATGCTGGCGGCGTGGCGACGTTCTCGAACGCCGGAGCCGTGTTTGGCTATGAGCAGCTCTGGTCCATCCCGGTGATGTGCTTTCTGCTCATCGTGGTGCAGGAGACAGCCGCCCGCATGGGTTGCGTCACGGGCAAGGGCTTCGCGGCGCTCATCCGCGAGCAGTACGGCGTGCGTCTCAGCGCGTTCGCGATGCTTGCGCTCATCGTCTCCAACACGGCGGTGACGCTCTCCGAGTTTGCCGGCATCGCCTCTGGCATGCAGCTGTTCGGCGTGCCCACGATCATCAGCGTGCCCATCGCGGCCATCGCCGTGTGGCTGCTCGGCATGAGCGGCTCGTACAAGCGCATCGAGAAGATTCTGCTCGCCATCGGCTGCGTGTTCGTTACCTACGTGGCGGCCAGCTTTTTGGTGGGCCCGGACTGGGGAGAGGTCGTCAAGTCCACGTTCATGCCCCAGGTCAACGTGACGCCCGCCTACGTGAGCCTGCTCGTGGCAAACATCGGCACCACGATCTCGCCGTACATGATCTTCATGGGCCAGGGCAACGTCGTGGAGAAGAACTGTGACGCCGACGACCTGCCCTACCAGCGCATCGACACCGTGAGCGGCGCCGTCGTGGCCCAGCTCATCGCGTTCTTCATCGTGGTGTGCACGGGAAGCGTCCTGCACCCCGCCGGCATCGCCGTGAACTCCGCCGAGGACGCCGCGCGCGCCCTGGCCCCGCTCGCCGGCCCGTATGCCGAGGTCCTGTTCGGCGCCGGCCTCGTGGGCGCGAGCTTCCTGGCCGCGTGCGTGCTTCCGGGCATCACGTCGAGCGCCGTGTGCGAGGCGTTCGGCTGGGAGCGCGGCCAGGACAAGAGCTGGGGAGAGGCGCCGGCCTACCGCGGCATGGTCACGGCCATCACGCTGCTCTCCGCCGTCGTGGTGCTGCTGCCGGGCGTGGACCTGTTCGGCATCATGATGGTGGCCCAGGTCATCAACGGCGTGCTGCTTCCCGTGCTCCTCGTGTTCATGGTGCGCATCGCCGATGACCGCCACGTCATGGGCGCCTATGCCAACAGCCGCGCCTGGACCGCGCTCACGTGGCTCATCGTCGTGGTCGTTGCCATCCTCACCGTGGTGATGTTCGTTCTCCAGGCGATGGGGTACTAGCTGGTGACACTTGGGGACGGGGTCGTTTTGTCACCGTCTCACGCCGCGCAGCGGTTGTGCCGTCAGACCAGCTACAGCACCGTGACGCCCGCGTTGCGCAGGCTTGCCACGGCGCCGGGGCGGTCCTCGTCGCAGATGGCGATGTCGAAGTCGTCGAGCGTGGCGTAGCGATACGTGCCCGAGCGCCTGAGCTTGTCTGTTCCGCACAGCAGCACGCACTGGCTTGCGCGCTCGATGGCTGCCTGCTTTGCCGGTACGTCGTCCAAATCGAGCGTGAGCACGTCGCCGTCCTGGGCGTCAACGCCAACGGCGCCCATGAAAGCCGCGTCAAACCGATAGGCGTCGAGCGCGTGTGCCGCGAGCGGCCCCACGAACCCGTTGTACTCAACGCTGTACGTGCCTCCCGGGCAGAACGCCCTCACCGAGCCACCGCGGCAGGCCGCCCTCATGACGTCAACGGAGTTCGAGACGATCGTGAGCGACATCCTGCTTGCGGCAATCATCTCTCCCAGCAAGATGTTGATGGACGAGAAGTCCAGGTAAATGGTCTGCCTGGGGCAAATGAGCCCCATGGCCTTCTCGGCAATGGCCTGCTTCTCCGGGCGCAGCGTGTCGACGCGCTCGGCAACGTTGCGGTTGACCTCGCCCTCCACGCGCGTGGCGCCACCGTATACCTTGCGGCACCTGCCCTTTGCCACGAGCTGTCGAAGGTCCTTGCGAATGCAGTCCTCCGTGACGGCGAACTTCCTCGCAAGCTCCGCCACGGTGACGCGTCCCTCGAGGTCGATGATGTGGGCGATCTCGTCCTGTCGCTCGCTCGAATACACGGGGAACCTCCCTTGGCGTTTCTCGTTTTCTCGTTATTGAATACGATAAAACAAGACAAAGTACTTGTAAAACGATAATCACCGCGTTATCTTATGACCGAAAACCAAATGCCGCATGCGTGCGGACGCCGTGCGAGACCAGCCGCGCGGCCCAATCGAAGGGATGTGCCATGGAAGTCATCATCGACACCGCTGATATCAACGAGATCAAGGAGCTCGACTCCCTGCTCAACGTCGATGGCGTCACCACCAACCCCACGATCATCACGCGCAGCGGCAAGACGCCCGAGGCTGCCCTCAAGGAGATCATCGACTACCTCAAGCCCGAGCAGAAGCTGTTCGTGCAGGTCGTCGCCACGGACTATGACGGCATCATGGCCGAGGCCCGCAAGATCAATGCGCTTCGCCCCGAGAACACCTATGCCAAGATCCCCGTTTCCCCGGCCGGCCTCAAGGCCTGCAAGGACGCCAAGGCAGAGGGCCTGAACGTCCTGTCCACCTCCGTGTACTCCTCTGAGCAGGGCTTCCTTGCCGCCGTCAACGGCGCCGACTACATCGCGCCGTACACGAACCGCATGTCCAACTACGGTGACGGCGTCCAGCAGGTCAAGGACCTCATCGAGATGCTGCGCGCCCAGGGCCTGAGCTCCAAGGTCATGGCGGCCTCGCTGCACAACACCAACCAGGTGCACGAGCTCATCAAGGCTGGCATCCAGGCCATCACGTTCCCTCCGGCGATCCTGCACGCCATGATCGAGCACCCCGGCACCAAGATTGCCGTTGACGAGTTCAGCGAGTCCTGGGAGAAGGCCTACGGCCGCAACGAGCTCGGCCTGTAGCCACAAGAGCCTGCAAATCAGCAGCTAAGCGAGCGTCCCAAAGGGGTCAGACCCCTTTGGGACGTTTTCGTGTCTGCTCCTAGCAGAGCACCGGGGTTCCGGTTGCCGCAATGGCGCGGAGCACGTTCGGGTCCGTCGAGTCCGTGATCACCGCGGTGAAGTCAGAGACGGACGCCCAACGGTAGCCGCTATGGATGCTGAACTTCTCGTGATCGGCAAGCAGGAAGCGATACGACGCGTTCTTGAGCACCTGGTCGTCCACCTTGCCGTCGTCGGTCGTGGTCGCAAGCACGGCGCTCGTGCCCAGGTCGATGCCGCACGTGCCGAGGAATGCCTTGGAGAACAGCAGCGGCTCAAGCAGGCTGATGCAGGCCGGCCCCGTGAAGCCGTTGTTGAGCACGTTGAGGTAGCCACCCGTTGCCAGCGCCGTGACCTTGGGGTTTCCCGCGAGGCGCTGGAGCACGTCAATCATGTTCGTCGTGACGATAAGCCGCTTGTTGCCCGCGGCGATGAGGTCTGCCAGATAGAGGTTCGTGCGAGAAACCCCGAGGAAGATGGCATCGCCGTCGTTTATCTCGAGCCAGGCGCGTGCGGCAACGGCACGCCTGCCCTCCTCGGCGCGCGCCGAGTCGTCTGCGAGGATGGTCTGAAGCGTGGGGGAGACGTCCGACTTTGGCTCCGGCCTCTTCTCGGGCTCGATTCTGAGCGCCCCGCCGTACTCGCGCTTGATCTTGCCCTCGCGCTGCAGGGACTTGAGGTCCTTGCGGATGCTGTCCACGCTCACGCCAAAGCGCTTCGAGAGGTCGTCCACGGTGGCAAAGCCCGTGGCATTGACTATCTCGAGAATCTCTTTCCTGCGCTCTTTGGGAAACAACGTGGGCTCCGGCTAGTGGGTTGATAGGCCGCGACGCCTCCTCGGGGAGGTCGGGCATACCTCTTTAAGGGACAGCCAGTCGCATTTACCACATGTTATAGGAAGTATCCAGATTGTAATCGGTGAGTGCCGTTCACCGCCGAAAATCGACCGCAAACAGGAAGCAGGAACGGGCAAACAGGAAAAATCAGGAAATCAAGCTGCAATCTGCGAAGCCAATCTGTACAATGCATGAAGGTTTTATGTGCAGTTGTTTACAGGAAGGGGTTTGTCCATGGCCGGTATGGAGGACATGCTCAAGCGTCAGAACGTCCAGATCGTCGAGAAGGTCAACGACTGGGAGGAGTCCGTCCACGTCGCGGTCCAGCCGCTCGTCGACCAGGGCTACGTCAAGTCCGACTACATCGATGGCATCATCTCCAACGCCAAGGAGTTTGGCCCCTACTTCGTTATCTGCCCCGACCTGGCGCTGCTCCACGCTCGTCCCGAGCAGGGCGTCATCAAGCGTCAGCTCGCCGTCACCGTGCTCCGCGAGCCGGTGCGCTTCAAGGAGGAGGGCCCCGACGTCCGCCTTCTCGTGACCCTGGCCGCCGAGGACGCCGACTCCCACATCGACGTCATGCGCAAGCTGGCCGTTATGTTCAGTGATCCCGCCAACATCACCAAGATTGCCGAGGCCAAGGACGCCGACGAGGTCTATGCCCTCTTCTGCGCCCCCACCGAGGAGTAAATCAAGGCGATTGAGGCGATCGCGCCGCGTGCGACGTCCGCAGCCGTCTCGCGTGGCAAGTAAAAATGCAGTACTACGTTAGGAAGGAAGGGAAGAAATGGCAGTTCTCGACTTTATCGTCAACATTCTGTCTACGCCGGAAATTCTAGTCGGCCTTCTCGCTCTCCTCGGCCTCGTGCTTCAGAAGAAGCCGATCGAGGATGTTGTCATGGGTACCATCAAGACCATCGTTGGCTTCCTGGTCCTCACCGCCGGTTCCAGCTACCTGCAGTCCGGCTCCCTGCTCGCCTTCGGCGAGGTCTTCAACTACGCGTTCTCCATGCAGGGCGTCGTGCCTAACAACGAGGCCGTCGTCTCCATGGCTCTGAACACGTTCGGCCAGGACTCCGCCCTCATCATGTGCATCGGCATGATCCTCAACATCGTGCTGGCTCGCTTCTCGCGCATGCGCTACATCTTCCTCACCGGCCACCACACGCTCTACATGGCGTGCATGCTCGCCGTCGTGCTGAGCATCGGCGGCCTCTCTGGTTGGCAGCTCTGGGTTGGCGGCGGCTGCGTCCTCGCCTTCATCATGGTTCTTTCGCCGGCCTACTGCCAGCCGACCTTCAAGAAGGTCACCGGCACCGACGGCGTTGCCCTCGGTCACTTCGGCGGCATTGGCTACGCCATCGCCGGCCAGGTGGGCAAGCTCTTCAAGGGCGGCAAGTCCACGGAGGATATCAACTTCCCGAAGCGTCTTATCTTCCTGCGTGACACCACCGTCTCCATCTCCATCACGATGATCGTCTTCTTCTTCATCGTGACCGCCGTGGCTGTTGCCCGCGGCATCCTCTCCGCCGACCCGACGCAGTTCAGCTACCTGAACACCCTGCTCAACGTTGGCACCGAGACTCAGACCAACTGGGTTGTCTGGGCCTTCACCTCTGGCTGCGCCTTCGCTGGCGGCGTCTACATCGTCCTCTCCGGCGTCCGTCTGATCGTCGGCGAGATCGTCCCCGCCTTCAAGGGCATCGCCGAGAAGCTCGTCCCCGGCGCCATCCCCGCCATCGACTGCCCGGTTGCGTACCCCTACGCTCCTAACGCGGTCATCATCGGCTTCCTGGTCTCCTTCCTCGCTGGCGTTATCGGCCTCGTCATCCTGACCGCCATCGACGCCAACCTCGCTCCCGTTGCCCTCATCCTCCCCGGTGTTGTCCCGCACTTCTTCTGCGGCGCCACCGCTGGTGTCTTCGGCAACGCTGAGGGCGGCGTGAAGGGCTGCGTCGCGGGCGCCTTCGTCCACGGCCTGCTCATCACCTTCCTGCCGGCCATCTGCATGCCGGTCTTCACGAGCCTCGGCTTCACCTCCGCCACGTTCTCCGACGCCGACTTCTCCTGGCTCGGCATTCTGTTCGGTAACCTGGCCCAGGCTGTCCAGGGCGCTCCGCTGCTCGTCATCTGCATCCTCTTCTTCGCTGCGCCGATCGTGTACAACTTCGTCGCCCCGAAGCACGAGGTTGCTGCCGAGTAGCAGCTGCTGCGGTGGGTTAGCCGGCAACCCGCTCATTGAGCGAATGCCGTTCTGACCCAAATTGTGTCACCTTACCGATTGCGGGGCTGGGGCTGCGGCTCTGGCCCCGCAATTGGGTAACATCGTTGTTAGTGCGCGGCAGCAAGCCGCGTGTAAAGCGGGCGACGTACCCACGCGGGTTCGTTGCGATTCGAAAAGAGGAACCATGGAAGTCCACAAGATTATGTGCGCCTGCGGCTCTGGCCTCGGCTCTAGCCTTATGGTCGAGATGAACATCAACGACGTCCTCAAGAAGATGGGCCGTTCTGACATCCAGGTCAGCCACTCCACCACTTCCGACGTCAAGCCCGGTGCCGCCGACCTGTTCGTCGTTGGCCGCGACCTCGCCGACTTCATCAAGGACGTCCCCGAGGACTCCAAGGTCATCCTCAACAACATCGTTGACAAGAACGAGCTTCAGGAGAAGCTCACGGAGGCCTTCGCTCGCTAAGTCCTCGCTTCCGAGCGCCTGATCGCTCGGGAATTGCGAAGCAATTCGCATGCGCCGCATCCGCGGCGGCCTTCCAGAGAAATGTGACCCGGCATCGTACGTACGGTACAAACCTACGACGATGCCGGGTTTCTCTTTCTTGGACGCCACATCACCTATCCTTAGGTCAGCAAATGTATTGGAGTCCATGACTTTTAGGAGATGCACATGGAAATCAACCGCATGATCGACCACACCCTGCTCAAGCCCAACGCCACGCGCGCCCAGATCGAGAAGCTCTGTGACGAGGCCCTTGAGTACCACTTTGCCTCCGTCTGCGTGAACACCTGCTGGGTGCCCTTCTGCCACGAGAAGCTTGCTGGCGGTGACGTCAACACCTGCTGCGTCGTGGGCTTCCCCCTGGGCGCCATGCTTCCCGCTGCGATTGCCGAGGAGACTCGCATGGCCGTCGAGGCCGGCGCCGACGAGGTCGACATGGTCATCAACGTGGGCTGGCTCAAGGATGGCGACTACGATGCCGTGCGCAACCAGATCGCCGGCGTTGTGAAGGCCGCCAACGGCAAGTGCGTCAAGGTCATCATCGAGGCCTGCCTGCTCACCGACGAGGAGAAGGTCAAGGCCTGCGAGCTGTCCGTTGAGGCTGGCGCCACGTTTGTGAAGACGAGCACGGGCTTCTCTACGGGCGGCGCCACCGTCGCTGACGTTGCCCTCATGCGCAAGACCGTGGGCGACAAGTGCAAGGTCAAGGCCGCTGGCGGCATCCACACCGCCGAGGAGGCCAAGGCCATGGTCGAGGCTGGTGCCGACCGCCTCGGTTGCAGCGCTGGCGTCCAGATCATGGCTGGCTGCTAGCGATCTCGCCGCATCTCGCCGATTGCGCGTAAAAATCGAGGGCCCTCGCATGCGCTTGCGAGGAGCCCTCGGCTCGTTTGAGACGCTCTCCGTACTCGACTCTAGAACTTCACCTGCGGAGCCTGGGCGTCTGCCTCGGAGATCTCAAAGCCCTTCTTGGGCGAGCGGCCACCGGCGAACAGGCTGCCCGGGAAGGTCTGGATGGCGTTGTTGAACATGAGGACGCAGTCGTTGTAGCTCTGGCGAGCGTAGACGATCTTGTTCTCGGTCTCCTCGAGCTGGTTCTGGAGCTGCTGGAAGTTCGTGTTCGCCTTGAGCTCGGGATAGCTCTCAGAGAGGGCGAACAGCTGGCGCAGGGCTCCGGTGAGCTGGTTGTTTGCGGCCATGGCCTCCTCGGGCGTCGTGGCGCTGGTGACGCCATTGCGCGCGGCGATGACGGCCTGGAGCGTGCCGGACTCGTGCGAGGCGTAGCCCTTCACGGTCTCCACGAGGTTGGGGATGAGGTCTGCACGACGCTTGAGCTGGGCGTTGATCTGGTCCCAGGCGTTGTCGCAGCGATTTGAGAGCCTCACGATGTTGTTGCTCAGATGAATGCCAAACAGCGCGATCAAGACGACAATCGCAACGACGATGACAATGCCGACGCCCATGGCGTTCTCCCTTCCGTAGTGCCGCCTTGTGCGGCGCGTGAGATGAGTATACCCACCGGGGGCTTCGGGCTGCGCCATCTGGCGCGAGCGGTGCGCCTGGGCGCGCCACAAGAGCAAACGCTACGCTTTGAGCAGTTCTCGCGCACGAGCGGATCCGTTAACTGCTCAAGATGTAGCGCCTGTGAAAACTGGTGATGCGATACGGGAGACAAGAGAAAGGCCTCGCCGGCGAACCGACGAGGCCTGCGCTCTCATGGCGGAGGAGGAGAGATTCGAACTCTCGAGACGGACGAGCCGCCCAACGGTTTTCAAGACCGCCGCATTCAACCGCTCTGCCACTCCTCCAGTAAGACTTAATTCTAACAGGCACTCCAAGTCCGTGCCCGCAACAACATCGGGCCAGTTTCATGCCCGTCAGCCTAAGCTGCGTGTCGTAGGTGAAGGCTGCAAGCCGGGGGAGGGCGTCATCAAGAGGGGCTAAGGGAGATCGCGAAGCGATATGTCCCCTCTTGATGACGCCCTCCCCCGGCGACTACACGGACGTTTATCTAGCGCTAGTACTCCGGATTGGGATCCTCCACCTTGTCTACCTCCTGGAACGGAGCGAGCGTGGAGACCATCTTGACCGGCTTGTCATAGGGGTTGTTCACGAAGTGGACCTCGCCCGGGCCGATGTGGATGAGGTCGCCCTCGCCAAGGGTGTGGCAGACGCCATCGACCACAACGTCCACCTTGCCCTCGAGGATGAAGAAGTTCTCCTCCATGATGTTGTGGTGGTGGGCCTGGAAGTTCTGGCCCGGCTGGAACTGGACGAGGGCGTAGTTCATGCGGGGGCCCTTCATGAGGTACTTGGGGCCCGAGTCGCCAAAGCGATACTCGAAGTCGTTTTCGTTGACGACAAACGTCTCTGCCATGTCAATCTCCTTTGCTCCGCCCGTGTCTGCGGGCTGTTGCTTTCTGTTGACCGCGCGATGCGCGGCTGCGATTCCTACAGGCCGGGCGCGCGCCACATGCTCTTGGTGACGCCAGCCTCGCTCAGCTCGAACTGCTGCTTGTAGACCTTCTTCCAGGTCTGGTAGAGCTCCTCGTAGACGGCGGCGTTCTCGGGGTTCGGCTCGTAGGTGGTGTCGTACTTGACGACGCGCGCCGCGCCCTCGGCAACGCTCGGGTAGATGCCCACGCCCGTGCCGGCGATGATGGCTGCTCCCAGGGCGGTGGCCTCCTTCACCACGGGGACCTTGACGCGCTTGCCCGTGACGTCGGCGACGATCTGGCTCCACAGCGGGCTCTTGGCAGCGCCGCCTCCAAACATGAGCTCCTCGGGCTCGTTGCCGGTTGCCTCGCGCACGAGCTCGATGTGGCCACGGACGAGCAGCGCCGTGTTCTCGAGAATGGCGCGGTAGAACGTGTACTTGTTGAACTTCTCGGGCTCGAGCTCAAAGTTCGTGAACGTGGGGGCGGCGTGCGTCCAGTGGATGTAGTTCATCACATCGCTGAAGCAGCAGAGCATGCCGTAGCTGCCGGCGGGGATGTCCTTTGCCTTCTCGTTCATGACGTCGTAGACATCGCGGCCATCGGCCTTTGCCTGCTCCTTCTCGGCCTGGCAGAAGCCGTCGCGGAACCAGCGCATGACGAGACCCGGCTTGAAGGCGAGCGCCTCGTACTGCCAGACGCCCGGTGTGGCGTGGCAGTTGACGCGCACGCGGCAGTCGGGATCGGTGGCGGCGTTGTCGGTGTTGAACTCGTACTGCCAGAAGCTGCCGCCAAAGACGCCGGCCTGCCCGGGCAGGCACGCGCCGACACCAATCATGCCGAGCTGGCAGTCGCCGCCGCCAACGATGACGGGCGTGCCTTCGGCAAGGCCGGTGTCCGCCGCGCCCTTGGCGCTCACGGTGCCGGCAAGCTCGCCGCTCTCCTTGACGGGACCAAAGATGTCGGTGCGCAGGCCGCAACGCTCGGCGATGGACGGATCCCAGTTGCGGGTCTCGAGGCTCATGATGCCGGTCGTCGATCCGTTCGAGGGCTCCACGGCCAGCTCGCCGGTGAGCTTGTAGATGAGCCAGTCGTTGAACATGCCGATGCGGGCGGTCTTCTCGTACACCTCGGGCATCTTGTTCTTGACCCACAGAAGGCGCGGCAGTGCGCCGAGCGCGTAGGTCTGGCCGCTCTCGCGGTACAGCTCGGCCTCAAGCTCGGGGTTCATCGCGATGAGCTCGCCCACCTCGTCGTTGGAGCGTGCGTCGACGTTGGCGCAGGCCCAGATCTCGTTGCCGTCCTTGTCGTAGAGCAGGATGCCCTCGCGCATGCAGGTGGTCGAGACGGCCGCGATGTCGGTGGCGGCGATGCCGGTCTTTGCGAGGACCTCGCTTACGCAGGTGCGCGCAAGCTCCCAGTTCGTGACCCAGTCAAAGTCCATGCTCCCAGGCCATCGCGGGTCCTCGTTGTGGGTCCACTCCTTCTGGACGCAGCCGACCTGCTCACCCTCCGTGGAGAAGATGACAGCGCGCACGCTGCCGGTTCCGGCGTCCATTGCCATGAGGTACTTTGCCATAGCATCCATCTCCTAGATCGAACTCTGGTACTCGATTACCGTGTTATCGGCGGAGTCCGCATATGCGAGAAGCCCCCGTGCCGTGACCTCGTCGGTGACGAGTACGTTGAGATACCCATGCGTGAGAACGGCGTGCATCGCGGGGATCTTCTCGGACCCGCCGGCAACGCCCACCACGTTCCTCATTCCCTGGAGCGCGTTGAGGCTCGTGCTGACGATGCGGTCCTCGATGTCGGTGTCAACGGGGTCGCCGTTCTTGTCAATGAAGTGGTTGAGCACGTCTCCCACGGCCCCCTGCATCTTGAGCAGGGCAAAGTCCGTCTTGCTCAGGATGCCGTTGCGAATGATCGTGGCCTCCTCGTCCATGCTGCCGATGCCCACGACCGTCATGTCGGCGTGGCTCGTCATGCGGTAGACGTCCTGGATGGCGGGCTCGCGGAGCAGTGCGTCGCGAAGGCTCGGGGAGGAGAGGATGAGCGGGGAGGGCGTGAGGTAGAGGTGCATGGCGAACACCTCGGAGCTCACCTTGGGCAGGTAGTAGCTCACGCCTCCCGTGAGGCTCGTCACGTTGATGTCCGAATGGCGTGTCGTAGCCAGGTTGTCGAGCACGCGACCCGTCATGTCGCCGTAGCCGATGTTGAGAAAGCCGTCTGCGCGCAGGTGGTCCGCCACATACATGGATGCGGCACGGGCGATGCTGTCGATGAGGTCCGACTTATGGGCCGGTGTGGGCACGATGAACGCGTCGTGCAGGCCGAACTTGTTCACGAGGTCTCGCTCGACCTCCATGCGCTCTTGGTCGTTCTGGCGGAAGAGGAAGCGGATGATGCCCTCGCTGCGCGCCTCGTCAAGCAGGCGGATGACCTTGCCTCGGGAGACGCCCATGAGCGCGGAGATCTGCTGCTGGGTGTAGTTCTCCATGTAGTAGAGCCACGTGGCCTTCAGCATGAGCTGGTACTCTTCGTCGGTCATGTCTTGCCTCCGTCCTTTGTCCGAGGGGCTTGCATCTGTCGGACACCTCGAAGCTTAGATAAGTGTCCTTTAATTGTATGTCGCTTTTGTTTGATAGATGAACATATGTCAGTATCACGAACAAAAGTCTGAGTTAGCTATACAGCGACCAAAATGGGGTGTCAATCTCGCGGGGGCGAGAATCCCGCGAGGGGTCGTTTGGGCTAGGCGAGTGCGCTCGCATTTGTTTCAGATTGGGAAACGCGCATGTAAACGCTGGTGGTTTTAACCGTGGACAAGCAAAGAGTCCCTTAAATCAACGCGTCGATTCTTGCACTGAGCATATTGTCAGGAATTTTGACTCGATTTCAATCGGGCCAAGAGGGTGCAGCTGGAATCTGAACAATCGTCCGCGTCTCGTGCAAATTACCGTCCGCGTGCCAATTGCTACCGTTCGCTCTACGCGTGGTGCGACCCCCCAAGCTCAATGGATACCTTGGAATCGAAATCGACTGATTAGTCGTGTGCATGTTCATTTGTCTCAAGGGGAGGGGAATCGAATGACCAACGAGACCCAGTCGTCGCCCGCAGTGGGCAGCGCCGACGCCCTCCGTGAGGTTGTCGAGGGCATCCAGGGCCGCAGCAAGCTCCTGTCCGTCCACGACATCTATAAGTCGTTCGGAACGAACGCGGTCCTCAAGGGCATTAGCCTCGAGGTCGACCACGGAGAGGTGCTTGCCCTCATCGGCGGCAACGGCGCTGGCAAGTCCACGCTCATGAAGATCATCATGGGCATCTACTCTGCGGACAGCGGCGACGTCGTCATCGATGGCGACAAGGTGGACATCTCGAACCCGAAGGCCGCCCTCGCGCACAGCATCTATATGGTTCCGCAGGAGCCCATGCTGTTCCCGAACATGACCGTTCGCGAGAACATCACCATCGGCTTCGAGGAGAAGGCCAACGTCCTCAACGAGCGCCTTGAGAAGGTCATGGGCCAGACCGGCTGGCACATGGACCTCGAGCGCAAGGCCATGACGCTGTCCATCGCCGAGCAGGGCATGGTCGAGATTCTGCGCGGCCTCATGCGCAATCCCGAGGTGCTCATCCTCGACGAGCCCACCTCCGCCCTCACGTTCGACGAGGTCCAGAGCCTGTTCAACTGCGTGCGCGAGCTGCAGAAGCAGAACATCGGCATCATCTACATCACGCACCGCCTGGCCGAGGTCTTCGAGCTCGCCACGAGCGTCGCCATCCTGCGCGACGGCATCGTCGCCATGCAGGGCAACGTCAAGGACTTCACGCGCGAGGACCTCGTTCGCGGTCTGCTTCCGCCGGATGCCTCCAACATCCGCTCCGACGCCGCGGCGACCGCCCGCGCCATCGACTATGACGCCGCGCCCGTCCTCGAGCTCCAGGGCTTCTCCGGCTATGGCTTCAAGGACGTTGACCTCAAGGTCTATCCCGGTGAGATCGTGGGTATGGCCGGCGTCGTGGGTGCCGGCCGCACCGAGATGGCCACGACCATCTTTGGCATGGAGAAGCCGCTCGGCGGCAAGGTCCTGCTCGACGGCAAGGACATCACGGGCAAGGGTACGGCGGACGTCATCAACGCGGGCATCAACTACGTGCCCGAGGACCGCTTTGCCGACGCCCTCTTCCGCATCCGCGACGTCTCCGAGAACACGACGAGCTCGCTTCTGTGTGGCAAGCGCCTGGGAAGCTTCCTCCTCAACTTCAAGAAGGAGGAGGAGATCTCCCAGCAGTACGTGAACGACTTCCGCACGAAGGTCACGGGTCTTGACCAGGAGGTTGGTGGCCTGTCCGGCGGCAACCAGCAGAAGATCATCATCGGCCGCATCTTTGCCTCCGAGCCGCGCCTCGTCATCCTCGACGAGCCTACGCGTGGCATCGATGCCGCAGCCCGTGGCGACGTCTACGCCGTGCTCAACAAGCTCCGCGAGTCCGGCGTCTCCATCCTGCTCATCTCCTCCGACATGGAGGAGGTCGTCGAGCTCGCAGACCGTGCGGTGGTCATGTTCCAGGGCCGCATCAACAGCGAGTTCAAGAAGGGCGACATCACGCAGGACAACCTCATGTCCGCGGCGTTTGGCGTCACAAGCGACAAGGGGGCGGTGTCGGCATGAGCCTAGACCGCCAGCTGGTTGGAATGTCTCTGTCAGGCAACGATGTGAGGGAAGGGGTGTAATCGATGGAGAAGGTCAAGAAGCTTCTCAAGGCGCGCGAGCTCACGAGCCTGGTCTTCCTCATTGCGCTGTTCGTCATCGTTGGCGTGATGAACCCGATGTTCCTCGATCCGTCAAACGTCTCCGCGTGCTTCAACTCGTCCGTCGTCTACACGCTCGTCGCAGTTGGAATGGCCTTCGTGCTGTTCATTGGTGAGATTGACGTCTCGGTTGGCGCAAACCTCGGCCTCACGGCCGCTGTCGTGGGCACGATGCTTCGCGATGGCCAGTCGCTCGTGCTTGCCATTATCGTTGCCATCGTCATCGGCGTAGTGATCGGTCTTATCAACGGCTGGGGCGTGTGCGTCATGGGCGCTCCGTCACTCATCTTCACGCTGGGCGTCAATGGCATCCTGCGTGGTCTCATCTACCTGTACACGAACGGCGCATGGGTCGAGAACCTCCCCAAGGCGTTCAAGGACTTCGCCTCGGTGAACCTTGTCGGATCCGTGTCGGTGTACTACTGCTGCATCATCGCGCTCGTCATCGTCATCCACCTCGTGCTCACCCGCACGCGTCAGGGTCGCTACTTCGTGGCCGTTGGTGACAACGCCCAGGGCGCCACGCTCGTTGGCCTGCCCACGTTCAAGACCAAGATGCTCGCGTATGTCATCTGCGCGGTCATGGCCTCCATCGGCGGCATCATCTTCGCGAGCCGCATTGGCTTCGTCACCCCGATGAGCGGCAACGGCTACGAGATGAAGGCCATCGCGGCCTGCGTGCTCGGCGGCATCTCGCTCGCCGGCGGCGTTGGCTCTGTGATTGGCTCCGCCATCGGCGCTGTCATCATGTCCTCCATCAGCTACCTGCTCGTGTTCATGGGCTTCTCCTCCAACTATGACAACGCCATCACGGGCATCATCCTGCTCGTCATCGTCGTCATTGACGCCGTGCTCCAGCACCGTAGCCTCGTCAAGAACAAGCATGATCGTCTGCTGGCCCGCGTCTCTCAGGACGCCCCGGCTCCCAGCGTCCAGGCCGAGAAAGGCGGTGAGGCGTAATGGATAAGGTCAAGAAGCTCCTCTCGAGGGGCCAGGCAAGCTGGAACCTCATCCTCATTGCCCTGCTCGTCCTCGAGTTCGTGATCTTTGGCGCGGCCAACCCCAAGTTCCTGCGCCCCCAGCTGCTCTTCACCGCGGTGAACGACAACCTCGCCGTGTTCATGCTGGCCTTGTTCGTCACGCTCGTCATGTGCACCGGTGGCATCGACATTCAGGTGGCGTCGCTCGTTGGCCTCACGTCGATCATCATCGGCGTGGCGTGGCAAGACTTTGGGCTCTCCATCTGGGGCGCCTGCGCCCTGGCAACCGTTGTGGTCTGCCTGTGCGGCGCGCTCTCGGGATTCTTCATCGCCTACTGCAGGGTGCAAGCGATGGTCATCACCCTGGGCGGCAGCTTCCTGTACTCCGGCCTCGCCCTGCTCGTCTCCACGCTTTCCAGCACCGCCTCCTATGAGTCCATCTCTGGCTTCCCGGATGACTTCAAGTTCATCGCGAACTACCAGATCGGCGGCGTGATTCCGTTCCAGATCCTCATCTACGCGGTCATGCTCGTCGTGGCGTTCATCCTGCTCCACAAGACCAAGTACGGCCGCAAGATCATCCTCACCGGCGTAAATCAGTCGGCTGCCGAATATTCCGGCATCAACACCCGCCGCGTGATAATGTCCACTTACGTCCTGAGCGCACTTGCGGCCGCAATTGCCGGCATCGTGCTCACGGCGTACCTGGGGACCGCAAAGTCCGACCTCGGTGGCGACCTCACGATGGACATCATCACGGCCGTCGTCCTTGGTGGCACGCTCTCCACGGGTGGCAAGGGCTCGGTCATCGGCACGGCGCTTGCGTCTCTCGCCATCGCGCTGCTCCGCTTTGGTCTTCCCCTGTGCTTCAAGATCGGCACCCAGTATCTGGATATCCCGGTGGGCATCCTGCTCGTCGCGGTTATCGTCGGGCGTTCTGCAGCGACCAATACGGGAATCGTCCCGTGGCTGCGCTCGCTGTTCGCAAGGAAGGGTAGTTCTAAGGCAAGTGCCCAGTAAGGGGCAAAGAAAAGGGAGGTTCGTTATGAAGAACATGACTCGTCGCGGTTTCCTGAAGGTGGCTGGCGCTGGTGCAGCCGTCGCGGGCCTCGGCCTGGTCGGCTGCGGTGGCGGCTCTGGTTCCGCCGCTACGACCGCTGCTGCGAGCGGTGACGCCGCTGGTGGCGACGTCGCCGGCAAGACCGTCGCCTTCATCCCGAAGATCACGGGCAACGCCTTCTTCGAGTCCGCGAACGACGGCGCTCAGAAGTACGCCAAGGACTGGGGCTTCACGGTTGATTACCTCGGCTCCTCCAGCGCTTCCGCCTCTGACCAGGTCGGCATCATCAACCAGGCCGTCGCCAATGGCGTCGACGCCCTCTGCATCTCCACGGTTGACGCCGCTGGCGTGTCCGACGCCCTGAAGAAGGCCACGGACGCCGGCATCATCGTCACCACTTGGGACTCCGACGCCCAGCCCGAGGACCGTACGCTCATGGTCTCCCAGGGCACGCCTGAGATTCTCGGCCAGATGCTCGTTGACATGTCCGTCGACGGTCTCAAGCAGCGCGGCAAGGATCCCTCTGCCGACAAGATCACCTACGCCTGGCACTACTCTCAGGCCACCGTCACCGACCAGAACTCCTGGCAGGTTGCCGCCGAGGCCATCATCAAGAAGGATTACCCGAACTGGGAGAACGTCCACCCCGACAACTACTACTCCAACCAGGATGCCGAGCAGGCCAAGACGGTTGGCGCCGCAGTGCTGAGCGCGTTCCCCGACATCGACCTGATCATCTGCAACGACTCCACCGCCCTTCCCGGTCAGCTCGCCGCTGCCGAGGCTGCCGGCTATGACGCCCAGAAGATCACGATCACGGGCTTTGCCTCCCCGCAGTCCATCAAGTCCTACTGCGACAACGGCACCATCTACAACTGGGGCCTCTGGGACTGCGCCGTCCAGGGCGCCATGGGCTGCTACGTGGCTGCCTACCTCGCCGCTGGCAACACCGTCAAGGTCGGCGACACCATCTCCATCCCGAGCATCGGTGACGTCAAGGTCGAGGCCAACGACTCCATCTCCGAGGGCGCCACGACCGGTGACGAGAACAACGGCGTCGTGCTCCTGCCCGAGCGCCTTGTCTTCACCAAGGACAACATGAACGACTACAACTTCTAAGTTGTACTGATCTGCGGCGGGGGTGCCGCGAAGGTGGCGCCCCCGCTTCTGGTTCGCATGGGGCCGTTATCATCGGTAACGTTCGCATGCGAACCAGAAAGGGCGTTCTCGCAAGAGGACAGCAAGACGGTTCGACCGGCCTTGCGCCGGACATCTGCAAACACCGTCACCATTACAGGCGTCTTCCCCAGGGGTGGGGAGGACAAGGGGAAAGGAACCTGACACATGGCTGATCTGGATGGTCTCAAGGTCGCTCACGACTACCACGTCGACGAGCCGTTTGCCAACGACAAGGGCTTCTACGTCAAGGGCGCCAACAGCCTCGACTGGGGCATGAAGAAGCACCTCTCCAACATCTTCAACCCCAAGAGCGGCAACACCGTCATGTTCGCGTTCGACCACGGCTACTTCATGGGCGCCACGGCCGGCCTCGAGCGCCTCGACCTGCTTCTCCCGAAGCTCGCCCCCTATGTGGACTGCTTCATGGGCACGCGCGGCGCCATCCGCAGCTGCGTTCCGCCCGAGATCACGAAGGCCATCGCCCTGCGCACCACGTCTGGCTCCTCCATGCTCCAGGCCGACCTCTCCCACGAGGTCATCGCCGTTGACGTCGAGGACGCCATCCGCATGAACGCCGACTGCATGGCCGTTCAGACCTTCATCGGCGGCGATGGCCAGCTGTCCTCCATCGACAACCTGAGCCAGACCATCAACGCCGGCTTCCGTTACAGCATCCCGACGCTGGGCGTCTGCGCCGTGGGCAAGGACATGGAGCGCACGCCGCGCTTCTTCAAGCTCGCCACGCGCATCATCGCCGAGATGGGCTGCCAGATGGTCAAGACCTATGACTGCGAGGACTTCGAGGAGGTCGTGGCCGCCTGCCCCGTGCCCATCGTCGTTGCCGGTGGCAAGAAGCTCCCCGAGAAGGACGCCCTGCACCTCGCCTATGACGTCATCCGCAAGGGTGCTCACGGCGTTGACATGGGCCGCAACATCTTCCAGTCCACGCACCCCATCGAGATGGCCCAGTGCGTCAACAAGATCGTGCACGAGGGCTACACCGACGCCGAGGCCTGGGAGATGTTCCAGGACATCGCCAAGTAGCGTCTCTCTCGCGTCGCCAACCGCCTGCGGTACGCGGGCGATTTGGATACATAACGCGCCACGTGGCTCACACCCGTCTTAGGTGAGCCGCCTCCCGCGCCCGGAGCCCAGTTTCCCCCTTCCACTGGCTCCGGGCGCATTGTATGTTTTTGGGGTGCCGCCAGATGTTCGGTCGATTGGACCCGGGAGAAGGAGCCGCCGTGACAGACGAGGACTACATGCGCATGGCGCTCGACGAAGCCCGACAGGCTGCCGAGGAGGGCGAGGTGCCCATCGGCGCGGTTGTCGTGTACGGCGACAGGATCGTTGCTCGTGCCCACAACAGGCGCGAGACGGACCGTGACCCTTCTGCCCATGCGGAGTTCTCGGCCATGTGTGCGGCCGCGCGTGTACTCGACCGCTGGCGTCTTACGGGCTGCACGGTCTACGTGACGCTCGAGCCCTGCCTCATGTGCGCCGGTCTCATGGTGAACGCCCGCATCGATCGATGCGTCTACGGGGCGCCTGACCCCAAGGGCGGTGCTCTTGGCACGCTGTTCGACGTGAGCCATGACGAGCGACTCAACCACGAGTTTCAGGTGACATCTGGCGTTCTTGGGCAGGAGTGCGCAGACGAGCTTCGGAGCTTCTTCCGCGCTCGTCGTGCCGCGGCCAAGAGGAAGGGCCCCGATGCTATCGAGGCCCAAAGCTGCTGCTAGATTGTAGGGAGCTTGCGTCTGGCGGGGCTGCGTCCCTCCTAGTAGTGCCTGCCGTAGCGGCCGCCCCTCGGGCCACGACCGCGGCTGCGAGAGCCGCTAAAGAGGCTGCGCGTGGGCTTCGAGGTGCTGCGGCGTGCGTTGGGAACGATGCGCCCCTCGGCGTACGGGAAGCCCTCGAGGTCAAACAGGGGGATGAGCTTCTTGGTGAAGTACTCGATCTCTCGCAGGGGGCTCACCTCGTCGGGCGCCATGAACGTGTACGCCTGGCCCGTGGCGCCCGCGCGGCCCGTGCGGCCGATCCGGTGCACGTAGTCCTCGGGGTCCATGGGCACGTCGAAGTTCACGACGGCGTCGATTCCGGAGACGTCGATGCCGCGGCTCATGACATCGGTGGCCACGAGCACGCGGATCTTGCCGTCGCGGAAGCGCTCAAGCGCCCGCTCGCGAGCCTTCTGCGGGCGGTCGGCGTGCATGACGTCAACCTTGATGCCGGCGTTCTTGAGCGTCTTGCACACGCCATCAACGCGCATCTTCGTGCGACAGAAGACGAGCACGCGCTCAAAGCTCTCCTGCTTCATGAGGGCCTCGAGCAAAGACACCTTGTCTCCCTGCGTCACGGGGCAGAGGTGCTCGTCGACCGTGGCGGCCGTCTCGCCCACGCGGGCAATCTCCACGACGTAGGGGTCGGGTAGCATTGCGTCGACCGTGCCCTTGATGCTCGGCGGAATCGTGGCCGAGAACAGAAGCGTCTGGCGGGCCTCCGGGCATGCCTTCACGATGCGGCGGACGCTGGGCCAGAAGCCCATGTCGAGCATGCGGTCTGCCTCGTCCAGGACGAGCACCTGCACGTCGCCGAGGTTGACGTGGCTGTGCTCCATAAGGTCGATGAGACGGCCCGGGGTGGCCACGAGCAGGTCGCAGCCGGCGTCGAGGGCGCGAATCTGACGGTCGAACTTTGCGCCGCCCATGACCACGACCGTGGTCTGGCCCGTCTTGGCGCAGACCTCGCTCGTGACGTCCTCGATCTGCGAGGCAAGCTCGCGCGTGGGCGTGATGACGAGGGCAAGCGGACGGCCCGGCTTGGCGATCTTCTTGCTGTCCGCAATGCGCTGCAGCGTGGGCAGCGTGAAGGCGCAGGTCTTTCCCGTGCCCGTCTGGGCACTGGCAAGGACGTCGCGGCCTTCGAGGACGGCGGGGATGGCCGCGGCCTGAACGGGTGTTGGCGTGGTGAAGCCGAGGGAATCCACCCCGGCGAGGATCTGCTCGTTTAGCCCGAGCTCGGCAAATGAAGTAGTCATACCTGCAAGTATGCAGCAACACGCCCGCTTGTGCACGCGGTGACAGTTTGACCCCGTCCCCAACTGTCACGGTGACGGCTGGGGACGGGGCCAAACTGTCACCGCACGGCATCGCAAGCGATGCCCCGCTAAACTAGGGTGAGGGGAAGTGGAAACGGGAGGAGCCGGTCGTGGCCGAGAAGGAAGAACGCATCACGGAGGAGCTTCTCGAGCGTCTGCTCAACGCCTCCTCTCCGGAGGCATATCTCGCGCAGGGCGACACGCTCGACCGCACGCTGCCGGACTACCTCAACCAGCTGCTTGCGAGCAGGGGACTGCGCCGTTCTGCGGTTGCGCGCAGCAGCGGCATCAACCCTACGGTTGTCTATGACATCTTCGCCGGCAAGAGCAGACCCGGCCGCGACCACGCCATCATGCTCGCCCTGGGTCTGCGTTGCACGCTCAAGGAGTGCCAGCGCCTGCTGAGGCTTGCGGGCGTCTCCGAGCTGTGGTGCAAGGTCCGTCGTGACGCCATCGTGATCTGGTGCGTTGAGCATGGTCTCACTCGTGCCGAGACGGACGATGAGCTCTATCGCCTGGGAGAGAAGACGCTCCTTGCAACCGGGAGGCTCCGCTAGGCTGTTTTTGGCCGCCCGGTGGCGTTGTGAGCTGCAGATTCAGTTGCCAACTGAGGATAATGGTCACATTCGCGTCTAGCATTTGAAGACGGCCGCATCGTCGCGGCCCCATGATTGACCGACAACGGGTGGCAGGGAACAGTGGACGACAAGCAAGTGATGCACGCCATGAGCCTCGATGACATGTATCACGTCGAGAAGACGCTTGCCCGCGGCGCGGATGGCGTGACCGAGCTTGTGACCGTGGACGGCGCTGGCCCGTTCGTCCGCAAGAAGATGTCGATTGCGCTTGCCAACCGGGGTGTGTGGTCGATTCTCTCGGCGTGCAACTGCGCGCGTCTCCCCAAGGTGGAGGCAACCTATGAGCTCCCCGAACAGTTCGTTGTGGTATACGACTTCATTCCCGGCGAGACGCTCGAGCGACTGGTCTCCGAGCATGGACATCTCGACGAGTCCGTAGCGTGCGCGCGGGCGCTTGAGGTCTGCGAGGCCGCCTCTGCGCTGCATGCGCTTGGGGTCATTCACCGCGACATATCGCCCAAGAACATCGTGGTGGCGGCAGACGGCGCGCACCTCATCGACCTTGGTATCGCCAGGATGCGCGTAGAGGGCGCATCAAGGGACACTACCTCGCTTGGTACCTGGGGGTATGCGAGCCCGGAGCAGTATGGCTTTGCTCAGACGGACGCCCGCTCGGACGTCTACTCGATTGGCCGCGTCCTTGGCTTCATGCTCACGGGGATCCAGCCGGACTCCGAGGGCTATGAGTGCGCGTTGTGCAACGAGGGGTGCGTGAGTCCTCGCATGCGCGCGGTCATCGAGCGCTCATGCGCGTTCGAGCCAAGCAAGAGGTATCAGTCCGTCGAGGAGCTTGCGCGGGCGCTTGGCCGTGCCGGGGACGCGGCCGTCGTCGCGCCGCTTGGGCCGCAACCTCTGCCTGAGCCTGCGTCTGCTGCTCCGCGTACGTCGAGAAGCTGGCGCAAGGCTGGCATTGTCTGCGCATGCGTTACCGCCGTCGCGTCCATGGCCGCCATGGGGATGATTGCGCTGCATGGACGCGACGTATCGCCGAGCGACGATGAAGCTGTCGCCGCGTCAGCCGTGGTTTCTGGTGACATGGCGCCGGCCTCCTCGGTCTCTGCCGCTGGGGATAACTTGCAGTTGTTTGACACCGGCTGGTCGGTGGACCAGAACGGGTGTCTCGTGGCCGTATTTGGTCTCAAGAACACGAGCACGGATGCCGAGATAGACCTTCCTGGGGTTCGCGTGACGGCAACGGGGAGCGATGGGGGCGTGTTGTTCACGGAAGAGCAGTACGCTTTTGCGCTGCTGCCGGGTGCGACTTCATATTGCTCGGTCCTTGGGGAAACTGGCGGAAAGGCGCCGACCAAGGTCGATTTTGAGCTCATTCAGCCTGACACCGGAAACGTGCGTCCCTCGGGTTCGGAGTGTCCCATGGTTGCGACGAACGTGAGTGCCGCGCCCGATGGCTATGGCGGCACGGTCTTTAGCGGAGACGTGGCCGTGGACGCCGATGAGTTCAAGCGGGCATTCGCGGACCGCTGCGACTCGCTTGCGGTGACTGTTGTTCTGAGGGACGAGGCCGGCAGCCCCATCTATGCGTCAACGGACTACGTGACGCCTTCGGCAGACGGTGCGACAACACCATTCAGCATCGACGTCTATGGCGCGCCCGATTACGCGTCATATGACGTGAACGTGCAGCCATGGTAGGGGCTCGCTTATGTCGGCGCTCGTCTGATGGGCTTAGGGAAAGTTCTTGGGCTAGTCGCTCAGCTTCTTTCGGCGAGCTGCCCTGCGCATGCCCGCGAACAAGTCGTTGGCAACTGCCGCGGCTTCCTCGGCCCCGGGCAGAGACATGACGCTCGCCACGAGCGCGTTGTCTTTTCGAACCTCGTCGAACTCGCCCTGCGCTGCGTGGGCGATGTTGTCTGCCCAGCTCTGGGCGTGATGCTGGCTCTCGTTGTCAAAGCGTAGCTCGATGGTGCCGTCGGAGAAGGGTATGCGCAGGTACGGACGCTTCGACCTTCTCATGATCGTGAGCTGGGGATGGCCGGTTTGGCAGACGAGGTGGTTGAGCGGGCAGCGCATGATCGAGCGCTTGCTCTTGAACAGGCCCGTTGGGACGTTGCGCACAAGTATGAGGCTTTCGTTTGTCAGCACGACCTCCTCGAGAGGGTCGTCCCCCATGCCGTCGTTGTCCCTGAGTCGTACGTTCTCCTCCTGCAGCAGAATGAACTCACCCTCGTTGAGGTTGTAGTCGCTCACGATGCCCTCCATAGCTCGTATTGCCTGGACATCAATGGTAGGTAGACCGGAATATCTTTCCTCAGTTGCCAGCTGAGTCCGTCGGCCGAATTCAGTTGGCAACTGAGGAATTAAGCACGCTGCCTTCTCAGACTGAAAACGAGCCAAAAGCCGGAGAACGGAGGACGACCATGAAGTGGGAGGATGCCGACGGGCAGCCAAGTGGCGTCGGTCATGATTGGAAGCAGGCGCAGGACAGCGAGCCTGAGAGCCCCATGCGAAAGCCGGGGGCGATTCGCCTGCGCAAGGCCATGCTGGGCATTGTTGCGCTGGCCGCGGCAATCGTTGTGTTCAACGTGGCGGCCTGCGTGGGGAGTGCCACTGAGAGGTCAAGGCGTCCTGCGGCGACGTCGCCATCTGTCGCAGCCGACCTTTCGGCGACGACGATAGCCGCCGAGACCGTCGAGCAGCCGGCTACGACCGAGGCAGCTACGACCGAGGCGGCTGCAACCGGGGCGGCAACGACGGAGGTGCCGATGGCCGAGGCACCCGAGCCGGAGGTCCTAACGGCAGACAACTGCCCTGCGCTTGCCAGCGTGCTGGCTGGCAGTGACCAGGACTTTGGGGCGTTCGAGTCGTTTGGAAGCGAGTACTCAGGCAAGACGATTCAATTCGATGCACATGTCGCCGACATGCAGCGCGTCGAGGGCACAAAAACGAGGTTCAACGTTCTGATTTGCGCTGGAGACTATGGCGCCACATACACCGGGCCCAACTTCCAGTACCACGACGTGAACTTCTACGGTATGCATGTTGAGCCGAGCTCGGTTGACTCGCTTGCCGCCGGCATGAACGTGCGGGTTACTGCCACGGTGGCGAGCTACAACAAGTACTCCTCGATGATCGAGCTTTTGCCCGTCGAGACGCTCGTTAGGTGACACTTTGACCCCGTCCCCAACTGTCACCGCGTGCCGCGCGGTACAAAGAAGCGCCCCGGTTCCCGTGAGGGGAGCCGGGGCGCTGGCATGCCGAGTCTGTGATGCGTTCGATTAGAACACCGGGATGACGGAGCCCTTGTACTGCTCCTCGATGAACTTGCGAGCGGTGTCCGAGGTCAGGGCCTTGATGAGGGCCTGGGTCTTCTCGGAGTTCTCGTCGCCCTTGCGAACGGCAACGATGTTCGCGTAGGTCTGGGCGGCCTCGGAGCTGGCATCCTCGCTGGCGAGCGTGGCGCTCGTGTCAAGGCCGGCGGACAGGGCGTAGTTGCCGTTGATCACCGCGAAGTCGGAGTCCTCGAGGGAGCGGGGAACGGCGGCGGCCTCAACCTCGACGAGCTGGATGTTGTGGGGGTTCTCCTCGATGTCGTTGGCCGTGGCCTCGAGACCCACGCCGTCCTTGAGCTTGATGACGCCCTGGTCCTGGAGCAGCAGCAGCGCGCGGGCTTCGTTCGTGGCGTCGGAGGGCACGGCGATCTTGGCGCCGTCGGGGACGTTGTTGATGTCAGAGCTCTTGCCCGCGTACAGGCCCATCGGCTCGAAGTGGATGGCGCCGGCGCTCACGAGCTCGGTGCCGTTCTCCTGGTTGTAGTTCTCCAGGTAGGGGAGGTGCTGGAAGTAGTTGGCGTCCAGGTCGCCGGCGTCGAGCGCAACGTTGGGCTGCACGTAGTCGTTGTACTCGACGACCTTGAGCTCGTAGCCCTCGCTCTTGAGCTCGTCGGCCACGGCGTTGAGGATCTCCGCGTGGGGCGAGGGGGAGGCGCCAACGGTGATGACGTTGTCCTCGGAGGAGCCAGAGGCGGCTGCGGTGGTGGCTGCGGTGCCAGAGTTGCCGCCGCACGCGGTGAGCGCGAGGGCGAGGCCGGCAACGGCAGCGATGCCGGCGAGCGGCTTGAGGTGCTGCTTGAGAGACATGGCGGTTCCTTTCCATCTGTCTGGATTGCGAGAATTAGCTATAGGAAGCCCCTGCCCGCCCGTACAGGCGGGGCAAATCCCCTGGTTATTGCCGGGGTGACCGGCGTGTGCACGAGACGCGCGGGAGACGTGGCGCCCCGTTAGGAGCGCATTCGCTTGTCGCAGAGCTTGACGAGCAGGTTGCACACGGTCTGGATGACCTGCACCATCACGATGAGGATGATGACGGTGGCAATCATGACGTCGTCCTGGTAGCGCTGATAGCCATAGCGGATGGCGATGTCGCCAAGTCCGCCGGCGCCCACGGTGCCGGCCATGGCCGTGTAGCCCAGAATCGTGATGATGACGATGGGCAGGCCGCGGAGCAGGCTGGGCAGGCCCTCGCGCAGGTAGACCTTCGCGATGATCTCCCAGGTGGAGGCGCCCATGGAGCTTGCCGCCTCGACGAGGCCGCGGTCAACCTCCGCCTCGGACGACTCGACCATGCGCGCCACGAACGGCGCGGCGGAGACGATGAGCGGGAACACCGCCGCGGGGACGCCGAGCGTGGTGCCCACGACGGCGCGCGTCACGGGGATGAGGAACAGCAACAGGATGATGAACGGCAGCGAGCGCGCCATGTTCACGATCCAGCCGATGACGGCGTAGGCCGCGCGGTTGGGACGCAGCCCGTTGGGCGCGAGCACCGTGAGCAGCGTGCCGAGAATGACGCCGATGACGTAGGCGCCCAGCGTGGAGGCGAGCACCATGAGGGTCGTGTCGAGCGTGCCCTGGGCGAGGAGCGCCCCGTACTTGTCGAAGAAAGCGGCGAAGTCCATTAGCGACCCTCCCCCTCAAACTGAAGCAGCGCGCGCGTGACGTCTGCCTGCGGGTTTCCAAACACGTCGGCCACGGTGCCCTGCTCGACGAGCCTGCCGTGGTCCATGACGGCGATGCGTCCGCAGATGCGGCGCGCCACGGCGAGCGAGTGCGTGATGAGCACGATCGTGACGCCCAGCTCCCTGTTGATGCGTCCGAGCAGGTCGAGGACCTGGCTCGTCGTGAGGGTGTCCAGGGCACTCGTGGCCTCGTCGCACAGAAGGGTCTTGGGGCTTGTCATGAGCGCGCGGGCGATGGCGACGCGCTGCTGCTGGCCGCCGGAGAGTTGTGAGGGGTAGGAGCTCTCCTTGCCCTCGAGGCCCACGAGCGCGAGCAGCTTGCGGGCACGCTCGGGCGCGTCTGCGCGCGAGACCCGCTTGCCGGTGCTCGCGAGCGTGGCGGGAAATATCACGTTGTCCAGGACGGTGCGCTGCTCGAACAGGGAGAAGCGCTGGAAGATCATACCGATGTCGGCGCGAAGCTCGCGCAGGTCGCGGCCACGCAGGCTCGTGACGTCGCGGCCGTCGATGATGACGGAGCCGCTCGTGGGCTGCTCGAGCAGGTTGATGCAGCGCACGAGAGTGGACTTGCCGGCTCCGGACTCGCCGATGATGCCGAAGACCTCGCCCGTCTCGATCTGGAGGCTGACATCGTCGAGAGCGCGCACCGTGCCGGCGGACGTCTCGAAGGACTTGGTTATGTTCTGTAGCGTAATCATGCCGCTGAGTATAGCAGCGCTTCTGATGCCCTGCTGAAGAAAAACCCTATAAACCCGGTAGGAAAATCCAATAACCAAACATAGGATGAACCTATGACAAGCGATAACGGAAAGGCCCGGAGCCGTGACTCCGGGCCTGGGACACTGGGGATGGGCTCGTTTGTCCCGCGCGCTATCGCACGTAGGTGACGCGGCCTTCCTTGCGTGCCGCCGCGGGCTTCTCGCCGTCGTTCTCCGCATAGCCAAGGACGCAGTGGCCCACGCCGCGCCATTCGCCCTCGATGCCCCACTTGGCGAGCAGGGCCTTGCCCTCCTCGGAGTCGAACTCCTCGTGGGCGCGGTGAATCCAGCACGAGCCGACGCCCAGGGCGTGCGCGGCGTTCATGAGGTTGCCCATGACGAGCGCGCCGTCCTCGACGCAGGTGGGAACGCTTGGGTCCGTGAGGACGACAACCACAGTCTTGGCCCCGTAGAACGGGTCGATCTCTGCGCCCATGATCTGGGCGTTCATGCGGCTGAGCTGGGCTACGTCATCGGGATTGCTCACGACGACGAGGTGCGTTGCCTGCCTTCCCATGCCGCTCGCGGCATAGAGCCCCGCCTCGACGATCTGTGCGACCTTCTCGTCCTCGACGGGCTTGTCCGAGAACTTCCTGCAGCTGCGGCGTTCCTCGAGCGCCCGAATGACCTCGTTCATGTCGCTGTCCTTTCTCGTGAGTGCTGCCTGCGTCACTTATACCCCACGGCGGCGCGGGAGCTCGCGGGGTCTCGCTACGAGCAGAGCGCACGCTCGAGGTCGCCTCGCCCCAGCGCCTCCTCGAACAGGTGCGCGAACACGACGCTGCCGTGCAGGCCATCGTGCTCGAACTCGTTCGTGACCCAGGCGTGGCTCGCGCCCACGCGCGAGAGCGTGTCGAGCTGCAGGCCCGAGTCCACGTAGAGGTCATCGAAGTAGACGGCCGCCTGCAAGGGAACCTTGTTGGCCGCGAGCTGCCTCTCGTCGTAGATGGGGTCGAACTCCGTGTCCTCCATGAGCAGGTCGACGGCGGGCTTGAGCGGCGCGAGCAGCGGGTCGTCCTCGAACATGAACGGGAAGGCCGCCTCGCCGGTGAGCATGAGCGGGCGCGCGCCGGCGCTGAACTCGGGATGGCGCGCGTACTCGCGCTCGGCCGCCCAGTTTATGGGCGCATCGAGCGTGCCATTGGCGTAGATGAACTCCTGGAGCGTCCAATAGAGCGGGTTGCCAGCCGTGGTGAGGTTCTCGAGCGCGCCCATGAGGAAGCCGTCCGTGAGCTCGGACATGGCGCCGGTGCTGCTGAGCGAGCCGTCGCCCGCCTCGAACGCGGTGTCGAGCAGGTTGTGCAGGCGCTCGGGCGCGGGCTTCATGCCAAGGCCTCCGCCGAGGGTCTGGAGGCGGCGCGGCGTGAGCGGGCTGCCGTCCGGCAGGGTGACGTCTCCTGTGGCGAGGCGGTCTGCGATGGCGGCCATGCGCGCCTCGTCCTGCGGGTAGCGGGCGTAGTAGGCGCGTGTCTTGGCGGCCATGCGCGGGAACGTGTGGGCGTAGACGTCCGACGCGTTTGCCGGCACGTGCGGGATGCCGCCGCACGTGAAGCTTGCCGCAACGCCCTGCGGATAGAAGCTGAGGTAGGTGAGCGTGAGGAAGCCGCCGTAGCTCTGGCCGAGCGTGGTCCAAGCGCGGCCGCCAAACTCCGTGAGGCGGATGTACTCGAAGTCCCTCACGATGGAGCGGGCGAGCAGGCGCTTGAGGTAGTCTGCCTGGGCGCGGGCGTCCCCGCGGCGCGCGATGGACTTGGCGCTCGCGTGCTCGCTGCGCCCGGTGCCGCGCTGGTCTGGCAGCACCACGCGGAAGTGCTTGACGGCCTCGGCGATCCAGCCGTCCGAGGAGGGCGAGAGCAGGCGAGGACCCTGGCCGCCGGGGCCACCCTGCAAAAACACGAGCAGCGGCAGGTCTCGGCCGACGTTCTCGGGCGCGCACACCGTGCGGTAGAACACGTGGATGCGCTCACCGGAGGGCAGACCGTCTGCGGCGGCGCGATCCGGCTCGGTGCCACGCCAGTCGAGCGGCGCCTCCACGGAGTGGTCCTCTACGTAGAGTCCGGGCAGGTAGTAGCTTGCGAGCTTGGGCATGGGCGCTCCCTTGTCGTGGTTTTCTCGCCCCCATTATCGGCGTTTGGGCCTCGCCGGGCGCCGAGGTGTCACGTCTTGCCGCGTCGGGCTGCGCTACCATAGAGCGCTGTACGTGTGACTGCCGGCGGTAGACCGACCGGCGCCATGGCCCGCGCGGGGTCTCATCTGCCCCGGCGCGCGTGCCCAGAAAGGTTTCTCGGCTCAATGCCCATCAACATCCCCGACGGCCTGCCCGCCAAGCGCATCCTGCAGCAGGAGCGCATCTTTGCCCTTGAGGAGGACGTGGCCCGCAAGCAGCAGATTCGTCCGCTTCACGTGGCCCTGCTCAACCTCATGCCCACAAAGATCGAGACGGAGACGCAGATCCTGCGCCTCATCTCAAAGTCTCCCATCCAGGTGAGCGTCGACTTCATGCGCGTCTCGAGCCACGAGGCCACGCATGCCGCCGACCATCTCGTGAAGTTCTACGACACGTTCGACGACCTCAAGCACAACAACTACGACGGCCTCATCATCACGGGCGCGCCCGTTGAGCAGATGCCGTTCGAGGAGGTCGACTACTGGGACGAGCTGTGCCAGATCATGGACTGGGCGCAGGAGCACGTGCTGTCCACGATGTTTTTGTGCTGGGGCGCCTTCGCGGGGCTGTACCACCTGCATGGCATCCACAAGCGCCTGCTGGGCTCCAAGCTGTTCGGCGTCTTTCCCCAACGTCTGTGCGATGAGTACAACTTCCTCACGAACGGCTTCGACGAGGTGCACAACATGCCGCACAGCCGTCACGCCGCGCCGGACGAGAAGGAGATTGACGCCGACCCCGCGCTGCAGGTGCTCTCCCGCGGCGAGACGAGCGGCCCGGCGCTCATCGCCACGCGCGACTTCCATGAGATCTATGCGCTTGGCCACTTTGAGTACGGCCGAGACACGCTGGCCGATGAGTACTGGCGCGACTTCCACGCGGGGCTTCCCATCCAGCTGCCGCTGAACTACTTCCCCGACGACGACCCCGAGAAGCAGCCGATCTTCACGTGGCGCAGCCATGCCAACCTGCTGTACCGCAACTGGCTCAACTACGTCTACCAGACGACGCCCTACGAGCTCGACCGCGTGCCCGAGGTCGTGGCAGAGCTGCGCGAGCACACCGAGCAGCTCCTCGCGAAGGGCGGCGTTCCCAGCAAGTTCTAGGCGTCGGCGGCGTTATGCTCCGCGTCGTTAACTGCGCAGCTTTTGACCTGATCGGCCCCCCTGCCGTCGCAGAGTCAAAAGCTGCGCAGTTTTTTGTATGGCGTGAGACGGGGCAGGCGGCCTACCCCTCCAAGATGACATGGCGGACGGCGCCATTCTCGTAGATGCCGTAGCTGTGCGTGCCGTCCTTGGGGATGGAGACGCTGCCGGGATTGAACGCCCAGACGCCCGCGTGGCCGTCGGCGAGCTCGCTCACCTTCTTGTGCGTGTGGCCGTACAGCAGGATGGAACCGGTCGGCAGCTCCGGTAGATGGTCGACGCTGTTGTGGAAGCCCGCGCCGTACACGTGGCCGTGCGTGAGGAATAGCTCGCAGCCGGCCTCCTCGCGCGCGCTGCCATCCGCGGCGAGCGTGGCTGCGGGGTCAAAGATGGTCGTGTAATCGGCCATGCAGGGGAAGTCGAGGACCATCTGGTCCACCTCGGCCTCGCAGTTGCCGCGTACGGCGATGATCTTCGAGGCGAGCGGGTTGAGCATGGCGATGACCTCCTTGGGCGCGTAGCCCTCGGGCAGGTCGTTGCGCGGCCCGTGGTAGAGCACGTCTCCCAGGAGCAGCAGGCGGTCGGGCTGCTCGCGGTCGAGCGCGTCGAGGAGGCGCCGGCACCAGGTGGCCGATCCGTGGATGTCGCTTGCAATGAGGAACTTCATGGGTGCTCCCGTCTTGGCCTGGGCCGACATGCTGGCGCGCCGGCCATTCCCGTCGATTCTACGGCAGATGTCGGCGTCGCTCCCGTTTTCTCTCCAGCCCTTTAAGGTGCGCCTTACCTCCTCCTTGCAAATTCGTCCCTTATTTTGTGCCTCGGCGCTTACACGGCCATGACACGCGGAGACGATTATTTCTTCTCGGCACGTGCCCATCACGAGTGCGTCTTGGTCCGAGAAAGAGGGAGGACGAGTGTCAAGCATTGAGCTGAGACATGTCAGCAAGACCTATGACAACGGCAACACCGTCATCGATGACATGAACCTTGTCATACCGGACGGGAGCTTCACCGTGCTGGTGGGGCCGTCTGGCTGTGGAAAGACGACCACGCTGCGCATGATCGCCGGCTTGGAGGACGTCACGTCCGGCGACCTGCTCATCGACGGCGAGCGCATGAACGACGTCGACCCCGGCGAGCGCGACATAGCGATGGTGTTCCAGAACTACGCGCTCTACCCGACGATGAGCGTGCGGGACAACATCGAGTTCGGCCTCATCAACGCGAAGGTGCCCAAGGACGAGCGCGAGCGCAGGATCCGGGAGTTCTCGCGGATCGTGGGGCTCTCGGACTACCTCGACCGCAAGCCCTCCCAGCTCTCCGGCGGCCAGCGCCAGCGCGTCGCCCTGGCCCGTGCCATGGTCAAGCACCCCAAGGTGTTCCTCATGGACGAGCCGCTCTCCAACCTCGACGCGAAGCTGCGCGTGCAGATGCGCACCGAGCTCATCGCCCTGCACCAGCGCCTGGGGACCACGTTCGTCTACGTCACCCATGACCAGACCGAGGCCATGAGCATGGCGACGAAGATCGTGCTCATGAACGCGGGACAGATCCAGCAGGATGACAGCCCGCTGCGCATCTACGGCAACCCGGCCAACAAGTTCGTGGCGCAGTTCATCGGCGTGCCGACCATGAACGTGTTCCACAAGACGGACCTGCCGGCGCTCGACCTACCGGCCCGTGCCGAGTGGGTGGGGTTCCGTCCCTCTCGCGCGGTCTTCGCCGAGGCCGTGAGGGGGCGCCTCACCAACGGGGACTCGGCGCTCTCGGACGCCCGGACCCCCACGGCCGGTGACCTCGTCTTTGACGGAACCGTCGCCATCCGCGAGATTATGGGCTCGGAGATCATCTACCAGCTCGACGCTCCGTTCGGGCGGGTCTCCTTCAAGACGTTCAACCAGCCCCAGGTGCATGTCGGTGAGCACGTGACGCTGACCGTTGACCGCGACTCCCTCTACCTGTTCGACGAAAACGAGGACAGGGTGGTCGCATGATCGAGCACGCCACTGCGCGGCCCCAGGCCGATGAGGGTGACGCCAGGCCGGAGGTGGACGCCAAGACCGCCGCGCCCCGACGCGCCCGCCGCCCCATCTTCACGATGGCCAAGCCATACCTCTTCGTGGCGCCGGCCCTGATCATCTTGGCGGTCTTCTGGGTCTACCCCATCTTCAACATGGCGTATCTCTCGCTCTTCAAGTGGGACCTCGTCTCGCCTAAGATGAAGTTCGTGGGGCTCCAGAACTTCACTGACCTCTTCGCTGACCAGCAGTTCTGGCAGACCTTCGCCAATACCATCATCTACACGGTCTTCGTGGTGGGCCTTGGCGTGGGGCTCGGGCTTGCCGTGGCCCTCTACCTCAAGAGACGCACGAGGACGAACGGCTTCATCCAGGCGGTGGTCTTCTCGCCCTACGTGGTGAGCCTGGCCTCGGTGGCCCTGCTGTGGATGTGGATCATGAACCGCGACTACGGCCTGCTCAACTCGATCCTGGGCCTCTTTGGCCTTCCGGCCATCGACTGGCTGGGAAACTCGCAGGTGGCCCTGGCGTCGCTCATCCTCATCTCCGTCTGGAAGAGCGTTGGCTATGACGCGCTGATTCTGGTGTCTGCCATCCAGGGCATTCCGACCCACCTCTACGAGGCCGCCCGCCTCGACAGGGCGGGCTCCTGGGTCACATTCCGCAAGATCACGCTGCCCATGGTTTCGCCAACGCTGTTCTTCCTGGTCATCGTCGACGTCATCGCGTCGCTCAAGGTCTTCGAGACCATCCAGATCATGACGGCTGGCGGTCCGCAGAATGCGACGAACACGCTGGTCTTCTCGCTCTACCAGTACGGGTTCCAGTTCAACAAGGTTGGCTACGCGGCGGCCATCGGCATGGTGCTCCTGGTGCTCATCGCCGTCTTTGCCATCGTGTACTTCAAGCTGCTGTCCAGCCGCGTCCACTATCGCTAGGGGATGGTCTGAGGTGAATCCCAACTCTCGGGCACAGGGCGCCACGGCCCGCCAAGATCTTGCTCAGCGCCGCCACGTGCGCGCACGCGTCTGCCGCGCGTGCCGCTGGGCCGTCAATGCCCTGCTCGTGCTCGTCTTCTTCTTCCCGTTCTTCTGGATGGTCTCAAGCTCGCTCAAGACGCTGGCCGAGACGATGACGTTCCCGCCCTCGCCACTCCCGGCGAGCCCGCAGCTCTCCAACTACGAGGACGCCATGACGTCCATTCCCTTTGGCAGGTACCTGCTCAACTCCATCGTGGTGACGGCCGCCGTCCTCGTCCTGCAGGCCATCACGGTGGTGCCGGCCGCCTACGCGTTCTCGCAGTATGACTTCCGCGGCAAGAAGGCGCTCTTTGGCGTCACGCTCGTAACGATGATGGTGCCTGCGCAGCTCGTGTTCCTGCCGCTGTTCGTGCTCTTCTCCAAGCTGCACCTCATCAACAGCTACCTGTCGCTCATCCTGCCGTTCGCAACCAGCGCGTTCAACGTCTTCATGCTGCGCCAGACCTTCAACCAGATGCCCCGCGAGCTCGTGGAGGCCGCGAGGCTCGATGGCGCGAGCGAGTTCCAGATCGTGGTGAGGCTCTTCCTGCCCATGGCGAAGGCGACGCTCGTGACCTGCGCCCTGCTCACGTTCATCGCCACGTGGAACGACTACTTCTGGCCGCTCGTGCTTACCACGAACGACGCCGTACGAACCCTGCCCGTGGGCGTGGCGTCCATGCGCGCGAGCGAGTCCGGCATCAACTTCCACATCCTGATGGCCGCAAACGTGCTGCTCACGCTGCCCATCATGGTCATCTACCTGTTTGCCAACAAGCACATCATCAAGGCGTTCTCCTACATCGGCGACAAGTAGTCGCCCCTAGGGCCAGAGTTCCCCGCGTTTCGTCAGAGCAAATCGTCGAAAGGAACCAAACATGTCCCAGCTTCCGTCCATGCCCTCCCGCCGCCAGTTCCTCCGCACCGCCCTGCTCGGCGCCGGCCTCGCCGCCGTCCCCGGGCTGTCCGCATGCTCCGGGGACGATGGGAGCGCCAAGCAGAGCTCCAGTGACGGCACCATCGAGCTCAAGTACTGGTACTGCTGGACCGACAAGATCAAGGAGAACAACGAGGAGCGCGTCCAGGAGTTCAACGACTCCGTGGGCAAGGAGAAGGGCATCCACGTCACGGCCGAGTACCAGGGCTCCTATGATGACCTCAACTCCAAGCTCAAGACGGCCTTCGCCGCCAATGAGGAGCCTGACGTCTCCGTCATGGTGATCAATGGCACGCAGACCTTCGCCGACGGCGGCATGATTCAGCCGATCGCTGACCTCATCTCCCAGGATGACGTGAGTGACTTCTGGCCGGGCCTCATGGACAACTGCTATGTGTCCGGAGAGCTCTACGGTGTGCCGTACCTGCGCTCCACGCCCGTGTTCTACTACAACAAGACGCTCTTCCAGAAGGCCGGCCTCGACGCGAGTAAGGCGCCCGAGACCTGGGACGACGTCGTCAAGGCCTCCGATGCGCTCAAGGCCCTAGGCGTTAGCGGCTTCGGCTTCTTCTCCTACATCTGGATGCTGACCGCCTTCCTCTACAGCAACGGTTCCTCTCCCTTCACCGACGACCTCTCGGCCCCCTCGGCCTCCTTTGATGAGGACGCCGCCGTCGAGACCATCCAGTGGTTCAAAGACGGTGCGGACAAGCACGGCTTCTATGCCATCCCGGGCGCGAACGGCAGCGATGCCCTGTCCAGCGCCGCGGCCAGCCAGAAGATCGGCATGTGGTGCTCCTCGACGGCTGACCTCACCAACAACCTCTCGCTTGCCGAGCAGGGCGGCTATGAGATTAACGTCGGCTTCATGCCCAAGAAGGTTCAGAACAAGGTCCCCACGGGCGGCTGCGACCTTGTCATGACCTCCCGAGTGGCAGATGAACGCCGCCAGGCCGCCGGCGAGTTCATCAACTTCATGACCTCCAAGGACTCCGCGGTGAAGAACCACCTCAAGACGGGCTATCTGCTCACCCGCCAGTCCGACGCCAACGACGACCGCGTCAAGGAGGCCTACGAGAAGACCCCACAGTACCAGGTGGCCTTCAACCAGCTCCAGTACGCCATCGGCGACTACATGAACGACGGTTACACCGAGGCCTCCAAGTACCTCGCCGATGCCTTTGACAAGGTCATGGAGGGCACCGAGAGCGCCAAGGATGCGCTCGGCGAGGCCAAGGAGCAGGCCGACTCCGTCCTCAAGCAGTAGCCTCGACCAATCGAGCCGCGATCACCAATTGCTCCCAGAGGAGAAGCTCTCATGCACAACCTGTTCGTCATGAGCGTCGACGCGCTCTTCACGGAAAACCTTGCCGACGTACGCAGGATGCCCGGCTTTGCGGAGATACTCAATCGGGCCGCCATCTTCGAGAACGTCTACTGCGTCTACCCGACGCTCACCTATGTGTGCCATGCGAGCATCATGAGCGGATGCTGGCCCGATCGCCACGGTGTGCCGCACAACCAGATTCTTGACCCCGCAATCAAGGACCGCAACTGGTACTGGGACTACTCGAGCCTCAAGGTTCCGACGGTCTTTGATTGGGCCAAGCGCGCCGGGCTCTCCACGGCGGCGGTGGGCTGGCCGGTGACGGCGGGCTCCCCCGTCATCGACGCGTGCGTGCCCGAGGTCTGGGAGGCGGACCCTAAGGTTACCTCCGACCCGGCGCTGCTCGCTCCTGCGCTGGACGCCATCTACGAGCATGGCTGCTCTCCTCGCGGCTACGAGCTCTACAAGAGGCACAAGGGCATCCTTCGCAACAACCGCACGCCCGAGCTCGACGAGTTCGACACGGCGTGCAACGAGGACATCATCAGGGGGCTTGGAGCCAACGTGCTCTACACGCACCAGGCCATGCTCGACCACGCGAGGCACGAGCACGGCGTGCTCGCGCCCGAGACCCAGGACGCCCTTCGGATGCATGACGGCTGGATTCAGCGCTGCATCGCGGCCATGCGCGAGGCGGGCACCTATGACGACACCGTCTTCGTCATCCTTGGCGACCACGGGCATGTCCGGATCGACTACAAGCTGAGCCCCAACGTGCTCCTGGCCAAGGCGGGCCTGCTTGACGTTGACGAGGCCGGCCGCGTGGCCTCCTGGCGCGCCTACATGCAGAGCTCGGGCGTAAGCGGCCAGCTGTTCGTCAGCGATGACGACGCGCTGCGTGCCGCCCGCGCCGCCCTGCAGCCCCTGGTGGACGATGGCCTGCTCACGGACGTGTTCACGCACGAAGAGGTGCGCGAACGCTTCCACGAGGACGGCGAGTTCGCCCTCATGGTGGAGGCGGCCCCAAACTATGGCATCGGCGGCGACTGCACGGGCGAGCTCGTGACGCCTGCGGGCAGCGCGGACTACAAGTACGCCATCTCGACCCACGGGCATCTCCCGTTCCGCGGGCCCCGTCCTCCGTTCATCGTGGCGGGCCCCGGCGTGGTTCCCGGCCGCTATGCGGGCGCGAGGCTCATCGACGAGGCGCCCACGCTCATGAGGCTCGCAGGCATACCGTTCGATGCGTCCGAGGTCGACGGGGAAGACCTATTCGCGGAGGGCTCGCGGTCCGTGCGCCTGCCGCTGGAATAGGGGCCTGGCCGCTGCTGCCCCGTGCGCCGTTTCCTCCCTTTCGGCGTGCGGGGCGGCGGCCCTAGGCAACCTGCAGCAGCGTGCGGTACGTCTCGAGTCCGCGGACGAGGACGCGCTCGTCCATGACGAACTCGTCGGAGTGCAGCGGGATGCCCGTCCCCGTGCCCAGC
>ERZ808240.406-NODE-406-length-57760-cov-19.892418_pt1 | contig 57760 bp, 51 predicted proteins | sample MGYA00521084_ERZ808240 | MGnify/ENA primary metagenome ERZ808240 (study PRJEB31516, sample SAMN03275571) | gut metagenome | biome: mammalia-associated habitat; material: feces | host: Papio cynocephalus | place: Kenya | collected 2012-08-06 ...
AATGGTAGCTTAAATTTAAAAGATTTTTTACTGCTTTTTAGTAACAACGAGAGATTCAGCGGTTGCGATGGCAGAGAAAATTGCTGGAACAGTTGATGCTTTTGTTAATAAAATGAATGCAAGGGCTAAAGAACTGGGGTGTACAAACACTAATTTTGTAAATGTTCATGGATTAGATACCGAAAATCATTATACAACAGCTAGAGACATGGCTATTATTGCTAGAGAATTAATTAAACATGATGATATCTTTAACTATACAACTATTTATGAATCTTATTTAAATAAACCTGATGGAACAAGTATCTGGATGGTAAATACCAATAAATTAATTAAATATTATAATGGACTTGATGGATTAAAAACTGGTTTTACTAAAAATGCTGGCTATTGCTTAACGAGTACGGCTAAAAGAAATGATATGCGCTTAATTTCAGTAATAATGAAAGAAGAAACTAGTCAAAAAAGAAATGAAGAAACTACTAAATTATTGGATTATGGTTTTACTAATTATAAAATAAAAACTATTGTTAGTACGAACGATAATATAGGATCTATTTATATTTTTAATAGTAAAAAAGAAAATTATGATTTAACAATAAAAAATGATGCAACTAATTTAGAAGGATTAAATGAAACTAATAATTATAGTTACAATGTTAATTTAGATAAAGTAAAAGCTCCTATAAAAGTAGGGGATAAAATAGGAACACTTGATGTTATAAGTAATGGTAAGGTAATTAAAAATATAGATATTACTGTAAAAGAAGATGTTATTAAAGCTAATATATTTGATTTAATGAAAAGAAATATAAAACTTATTTTAGCGTTATAAATACTTAGATATAATTTCTAAGTGTTTTTTATTATAAAAATTATTGTAGTTGAAAATAGCCGGCAAAATTACCGGCAAAACACTAGAAAATTTTAAAATCTTACGGTTGAATATCTTAAAATCTTACGGTTAAAATATTAAAAATCTTACGGTTAGAATTGCTAATATTTAATTTTTATGCTAAAATTTTACTAGGGTGATGATTTATGTCTTTAAAAAAGGAAGGTTATAAACCAAGATTAATTGATAAAAAAATAGAGGAGTGTTTAAATGTTTTTGGTGCTATCTCAATTATTGGACCAAAGTGGTGTGGTAAAACATGGACAAGTTTAGCACATTCTAAAACAGTAAAATATATAGATTCAAACGATAAGAAAATGTTTAATCTTGCTCAAATAGATGTTAATCAAATATTATTGGGAGATTATCCTATTCTTATTGATGAATGGCAACTAATTCCTCAAATTTGGGATGTTGTTCGAAGAAAATGTGATGAAGATAAGATAAAAGGAAAATTTATTTTGACAGGTTCAGCAACTGAAAAAGAAAATACAATTAATCATTCTGGAGCTGGAAGAATATGTAAATTAAATATGGGAACTATGTCATTATTTGAATCAGGTGATTCTGAAGGAATGATTTCTCTTAAAAATTTATTTAATAATGAAGCTTTAGCAACTCATCAAACTAAGGAATTATCGCTTGAAAATATTGCAGATTTGATATTAAAAGGAGGATGGCCTGAAAATATTGATAAACCTGCTAAAGAAGCTCAAATGGTTGCTAAAAGCTATATAAAAGATATATTAGATAAAGATATTAATGAAATAGATAATATTAAAAGAGATCGTAGTAAAATGGAAATGTTGTTAAAGTCTCTTGCAAGAAATGAATCTACTCTTGCATCAAATGAAACTTTGATAAAAGATATTATAGAAAATGAGTATGATTCAATTAATAAAGAAACAGTTGGTGAATACCTTAACGTATTAGATAAATTACATTTAATTGAAAATCAAAAAGCATTTAATCCCAATATTAGATCAAGAGAAAATATTGGTAAATCTTCTAAAAGACATTTTACTGATCCATCACTTGCCTGTGCTTTGCTTGGACTTAATTATGACAAATTAATTCAAGATTTAAATACTTTTGGATTCTTATTCGAGGCATTAGTAGAAAGAGATCTTAGAATTTATTCGGATTATAATGATGGAGAATTAAGACACTTTAGAAATAATGTAAGCGGTTTAGAAGTAGATGCTATTGTGGTAAATGATGAAGGCAAATATGGTGCAATAGAAATAAAATTAGGTGCTAATCAAATTGAAGAAGCAAAGTCAAACTTATTAAAATTTTATGAGAAGGTGGATAAAAAGCCTACATTTATGTGTATTGTATGCGGATTGTGGAATAGTGTTGTAAAAGATCCTGATACTGGAATATATATTATTCCCATAATAGCACTAAGACCGTGAACGAACTAAAGAAATACGTGAAAATGTAATTTAGATTTGCAAGAATATTGTCAAATATAAAGTTTTTTAAGCATTATAAAATACTTAGATATAATTAAATAGTGAATAGAGGGTAAGGAACATTATGAAGAAAATAATTCTAATAAGTTTAATATGTATTTTTTGTTTGTGTGGTTGTAGCGATAAGAAAAGCAATGTAAATGATGAACAATTAAAAAATGAAATTATGGCTAACTTAAATAAAATTAATGAAGTTACAAATGTGACATCATCTAATCCTTATGATTATACAAATAATGAATATTATAATAATATTGTAAAATTAGGTAAGGATGCAGTTCCTGTGTTAGAAAACATGTATAAAAACAATGAACTATCTGGATTAAATGCTTATCTTTCGGCACTAGTAATACAGGATATAACAAATTGTAACTTATATGAAAAATATAATTTAGATTGGACAACAGCAGATGAATTTTATTCTTTATGGGAAAATAATAATTGTTCATTTAAAAATGTTTGAAAATTTATGAACACTTAATCATTATTTTAAATGAGTTATTAATTACTAAGTATACTAATGTCTAGTTATTTTTTTACTATTTATTGTTTATTTTTAGTATTAGTGCTATAATGAATATGAAAATGATTTTCAAATTGGGTGATATAATGAATAATAGAGAAAATTATAATACAAAACAGAAAGAACTAATAAATAATTATATAAAAAATATGAATGATTTATTTAGTTCAAAAGAAATTTATGAAAAGATGAAGAATGATAACCTAAATATTGGACTTACAACAATATATAGACATTTGGAAGACTTAGAAAAAAATAATGTCTTAAAGAAGATATATGAAAATGGTATTGCCAAGTATCAATATTTAGAAAGTTGTGAATGTGATAATCATTTCTACTTAAAATGTGATAAGTGTGGTGCTATTACTCATGTTGATTGTGACTGTATTAATGATTTTACTAGTCATGTTTTAAAGAACCATTCATTTAAAGTTAAAAATGATAATATAATAATTACAGGATTGTGTAATAAATGTAAAAACAAAAGATAGGAGGAATTTTTTATGAGTAGCAAAAGAATATATAAATTTTTAGTTATTGGTTTATTAGTATCAATAGTACTAAATTTTTGCTTTTTACTAAGAAACTATAATCACGACTGCACTCATACTGAAGATTGTCCTATATGTATATTAATTCATCAAACTGAAGATAATTTAAAAAATCTAGGTTTTGGTTTTGACGACGTAACTATAGTCTTATTGTGCATAATTTTGATAAAAAATGTTTATTATAAGAGTTATAAATATAATATTATAGATTCCACATTAGTAGATCTTAAAGTGAGGTTAAATGACTAAAATCCATCTTTAAAATAGTAAATTAAAGATGGAGGATATAATGAAAAAAATAAGTAAAATATTATTAGTTTTTGTTGTGGCTGTTTTTAGTATAGTAAGTTTAACAGGATGCAATAAAAATAAAGATAATGAAAATAAACTAACTATTGTAACTACAAATTTTCCAAGCTATGACTTTGCTCGTGCTGTAGTAAAAGATAACAAAGATGTAGAATTAAAAATGTTATTAAAACCAGGTGCTGAATCTCATGATTTTGAACCAACACCACAAGATATTATTGATATAAAGAATAGTGATTTGTTTATTTATACTGGTGGAGAATCAGACGAATGGATCAGTGATATTTTGGATGATATTGATACTGATAAGACTAAAGTAATTAAAATGATGGATTTAGTAGATGTTAAAGAAGAAGAAATAGTAGAGGGTATGGAAGATGAAGAACATGAAGAAGAGGAAGAACATCATGATGAAGAAGAAGTAGAATATGATGAACATGTTTGGACTAGTCCAGTAAATGCTATTAAAATTGTAAATGCATTAAGAGATGAAGTAGTATCTATTGATAATGATAATAAAAAAGTATATGAAGATAGTGCTAAAGAATATACTGACAAGCTAGAAAAAATAGATAATGAATTTAAAGATATAGTTAAAAATGCTAAAAGAAAAGAAATAATATTTGGAGATAGATTCCCACTTCGTTATTTTGCAAGCGAATATAATCTTAAATATTATGCTGCTTTTCCAGGATGTTCTGCTCAAACTGAAGCGAGTGCAAAAACAATATCTTATTTAGTTGATAAAGTAAAAAAAGATAAAATACCTGTAGTATTCCATATAGAATTATCAAATGGAAAAATAGCTGAAGCAATCAGTAAAGAAACAGGTGCTAAAGTATTAGAGTTTAATACTGCTCATAATATTTCACAAAAGGATTTTGATGCTGGTGTAACTTATGTAGATATTATGGAAGAAAATACGAAAGTTTTAAAAGAAGCTCTTAACTAATGAGTTTAATAGATATTAAAAATCTATCTTTAGGATATGATGGTAATATCGTCCTTAAAAATGTTAATTTAAAAATAGAAGAGAATGCGTTTTTGTGTGTAGTAGGTCCTAATGGCTCAGGTAAATCTACTTTAATAAAAGGAATACTTGGGCTTATAAAACCTATTTCTGGTACTATTACTTTTAATAATCTTAAGCAAAATTTTATAGGATATATGCCACAAGAAACAAAGGTAGATTCTAATTTTCCAGCATCAGTTTTAGAAATTGTATTATCTGGAACTTTAAATAAAAAGAGAATGAGTTTATTTTATACAAAAGAAGATAAAAAGTTAGCTATTAAAAACTTAAAAATACTTGGTATTAAAAACTTAAAAAACAAACATTTTTCAGAACTTTCAGGTGGACAAAGACAAAAAGTTTTACTTGCGAGAAGTCTTTGTGCTACTTCAAAATTACTTATACTTGACGAACCCTCTAATAACCTTGATAGTAAATCAAAGAAAAACTTATATGATATATTAACAAACTTGAATAAGAACTATAATATAACGATTATAATGATTACTCATGACTTAGATCATAACAATTTAATTGGCAATAAAATACTTTCTTTAAGAGAAGATGACATTTTTTATGGAACAACAGAAGATTTTATAAAGAAGGTGCATCATGAGTAATATATTTGATATGTTTTCATATTCGTTTATGGTTAGAGCATTTATTGTAGGATTATTAATTTCTTTATGTGCATCATTAATTGGTTCATCTTTAGTTTTAAAGAGAAACTCCATGATAGGAGATGGGTTATCTCATGTCGGATTTGGTGCGTTTGCTATTGCTACTATAATGGGATTTGCCCCTTTAGAATTTGCTATTCCCATTGTTATAATCGTATCCTTCTTTATCTTAAAATTAAATGATAGTAGCAAAGTACATGGAGATTCTATGATTGCACTAGTATCAAGTAGTTCTCTTGCTATTGGAACATTTGCTATTTCGGTAACAAAGGGAGTAAATACTGATATAAATAATTATTTATTTGGAAGTATCTTATCAATAAATAGTCATGATGTAGTTATAAGTGTAATCTTAACAATATTAGTAATCTTATTATATATTCTTTCTTACAATAAAATATTTGCTATAACATTTGATGAGAAATTTGCTAAATCAATCGGAATTAAAACAGATATTTATAATATGATTTTTGCAAGTTTATGTTCAATAGTAGTAGTTCTAGGTATGAGACTTATGGGTTCACTTTTAATATCAAGTTTAATTATTTTTCCAACACTATCCTCAATGCAATATTTTAAAACATTTAAAAGTGTTGTTATATCAAGTGTTATTATAAGTATAATATCATTTAGTGTAGGACTTGCTTTATCATTTGTAAATGAGTATCCAACTGGTTCTACAATTGTAATTATTAATCTAATTATCTTCTTTATATTTAAAATAATTTCATTCTTAAAGATAAGGAGAAAATGATGGATATAATAAAAAATATTTCAATAATATTTATTTCAATCTTTTTTGAAAGTTTGCCATTTCTACTTTTAGGTTCTTTAATATCTTCGGTAATAGAAAGATATGTTAGTAATGATACAATGGCAAAATTAATACCCAAGAATGTAGTTTTAGGTTCTTTCATGGGAATATTTTTAGGATTTTTCTTACCAGCTTGTGATTGTGCAGTTATTCCTGTATCAAAAAGACTTATTAAGAAAAAAGTACCACTTAATGTAGCAATTTCATTTATGCTTGCTTCTCCAATTATAAATCCTGTTGTATTACTTTCAACATATTCAGCATTTTATAGAACTAATCCCCAGATATTTTGGTTAAGATTAATTCTAGGGATAGGAATTGCCTTTATAATTGGTGTGATAATGGGACTTATATTTAAAGGCAAGGTTACTATTAATAATAGTGATGAAAATGAAGAATGCTGCCCTCATCATCATGAACACAATCACGAATGCCATTATCATCACGAGCATGAACATGATCACGATGAAATAGATGATGATTTTAAAGATTTAATGGTTGATTGTGGTATAGAAGAACCTCATGAGGAAAAGCATGAAAAGCGATCATTAAAAAACGACATATTATTTATATTCAAACATACTGCTTATGATATGTTTGATGTTGTAAAATATTTAATGTTTGGTGCTGTTATTGCAAGTTTAGTTCAAGTATTACTTCCAAGACAAATATTACTTATGTTTAATGAAAATAGAATACTTGCTATACTGGTTTTAATGCTTTTTGCTTACTTAATATCTCTTTGTTCTACATCTGATTCATTTGTAGGTAAATCACTTCTTAATTCATTCGGTATTACTCCTATAATGGCTTATCTTTTATTAGGACCAATGATAGATATAAAAAATACAATAGTATTATTTGGTAATTATAAAAAGAGTTTTGTTATTACTTTAATACTACTTATATTTATAACCATATTTATATCTTGTGTTCTTATGGGAGGCTTATTATGAGAAAGCGTTTTTTAGGAATAATTTGTTTAATATATGTAGCATTAATTTTTTATGTTAAATTAACTGGTAATCTAGGTAATTATTTAGCACCTCAAATGCAAAAATACATAATTTGGTCAGTAGTTCCACTTTTAATAATTGGACTTGTGATATGTTTAAATAATCATATTTCATATAAGTTTAAGTTTACTGACATAGTATTGTTGTTACCAATAGTTATGATTATATTTGCAGGAGATGGAAGATTAACTGCTAGTTTAGCAAATAACCGTAATACATTATATAAAAATACAAGCAATAAAGTAATTTCTAATGATGAGGAACAAATTGAAAATAAAGAAGAACAAACAAATGAAGAGACAAGTAAAGAAGAAAATAAAACAGAAGAAAAAAATAATGAAGAAATAGTAACTCTTGAACCTGATTATGATTTTTCTACAGTTGACTACGATGTAGTTGATGCAAGTTATTCAATGCTTAATGCAATATTGACTTATCCAGATATGAATGGATATGATATTAATTATTTTGTTGGTAAAAAAATTAGAGTAAGAGGTTTTGCAGTAAAAAAATTACAGTATATGCCAACGGGTTATTTCTCTATTGGAAAGTATATTATCAGTTGTTGTGCTGCAGATGCTGGGTTTGGTGGATTTTTTGCAAAATATGATTTAAATAAAATAAAAGAGAATACATGGTATGAAGTTGAAGGTGTCTTTGATAAAATTAAGGATAACGATGGATATAATACACTTGTTATTAATGTAATAAATATCAAAGAAATAGATGGAAGTAAAGAACAGCAGTATGCTTACCCTTGTTATTCTTATGATGATGGAAGTTGTTCTGCCTTAAACAATTATGATTTTGGAGATAATAATTATGACATTCAAAATTAACATATAAATAAATCATAGAGGTAGTATCAATAGAGATAGACGATAATGCACAACTTAGTTATTTAAGAATATCATCAATTAGAGATGGAGATGAGTATGGTGGTTTTAGAGTTGATATTCAAATTGAAATAGATAATATTAAAGAAAAATTTCATATTGATATAGCTACAGGTGATCCGATTACTCCAAAAGAAATAAATTATAAATATAAACCAATTCTAAGTGATAGTTATGTAAGACTGTGGGCATACAATATTGAAACAGTATTAGCAGAGAAGATAGAAATAATTTTAAGTAGAGTAGTATAAATGTTAATATAAAACATTTTAGAAAAGAAAATATGTTGGAGAACTATTGATTGTTTTAGATTTAATTATGAATAGTATTATACTAAAAGATAGATGGAAAAGTTATCAAAAAAACGAATCAATCTGATTCGTTTAATTTTTTTAATGGGGCGAAATGTGGGGATCGAACCCACGCATACCGGAGCCACAATCCGGCGTGTTAACCACTTCACCAATTCCGCCATGAACAAAAATAGTTTATCAAATAACTTGCAAAATTGCAAGCGTTTGTTGTATAATTTGATTTATGAAGAAATTTTTTAGTGAGAATAAAGATTATATATTAAATATGCTCCTAGTATTTGGAACAAATGCTTTTTTATATTTTATAGTAAAACAATTTATACCGAGTTATCATTTAATAACATTAAACATAGATGATAAAATACCATTAATACCATTTTTTATAATTTTTTATAGTATTTGGTACCCTTATTTATTCGTTGTTTTTTATTTTATATTTAAAAAAGATAAAGATAAATTTAAATCACTTATAAAGAAATCTATTGTATGTGCTGTTATAGCTGACTTATGTTTTATAATCTATCCAACAATGGTTACAAGACCAGAAGTTAACGGTTATAATTCATTAATTAGTTTAATGCTTTATATAACTTATATGACTGATATACCAGTTAATTGCTTTCCATCTCTTCACTGCACATTTGCACTTCTTGTCATGTATGCAGTAACATTTGATAAAAACATGAATAAATTATTTAGAATCCTTGTTGGAATAATTAGTCCGATAATATGTTTATCTACCGTTTTAGTTAAACAACATTCAGTTATCGATGTTGTAGGAGCATGCTTTTTATCATTTATTATCTATGTAGATTTTAAAAAGAAAAAATAGGAGGAAAATATGTTAAAATTATTTAAAAATTTAACTAAAAAAGAAGTTATTTTTATGATAATAAGTTCATTACTTATTATTTTTCAAGTTGCCTTAGAACTTAAAATGCCTGATTATATGTCACAAATAACTGTTTTAGTTCAAACTGAAGGAGCAAGTTTTAGTGATATATTAACTAATGGAGCATATATGCTTTTATGTGCTTTAGGTAGTTTATTATCAGCTGTGGTTACAGGTTATCTAATTGCTGAAATAACTAGTAAATTTAGTTTAAATACTAGAAGTAGATTATATAAAAAAATTATTCATTTAGATACCGATAAAACTAAAGAGTTTAAGACATCTTCACTAATTACAAGAACAACTAATGATATAACTCAAGTGGAGAACTTACTTGGTTTTGGTATGCAGATGTTAATTAAAGCACCACTCACAGCTGCTTGGGCAATTACTAAGATATTAAATAAAAATATTGAGTGGAGTATTGCAACAATTATTGCTGTTCTAATATTAATATTTACGTTATTAAATATTATGCTTAGAGTGTTACCTAGATTTAAAATTGTTCAAAGTTTAATTGATAAATTAAATGGAGTTGAAAGAGAAAATCTTCAAGGAATTAGAGTAGTAAGAGCCTTCAATGCAGAAAAATATTCTGAGGATAAATTTGATAAAGTGAATAATGATTTAACTTCTAATCAATTAAAGAATCAAAAATTATTTGCAATTCTTAGTCCGGTCATGTATTTAGTTATGAATGGATTATCTTTATCAATTTATATAATTGGTGCTATATTAATAAGTAATTCATTATTAATAGATAAATTAACTTTATTTAGTAATATGGTTGTGTTCTATTCTTATGCTATGCAAGTTATTATGTCATTCTTAATGCTTGTTATGGTGTTTATGATGCTTCCTAGAGCTGAGGTTTCAGCTAAACGTATTAATGAAGTATTAGATGCTGAAGATAAAATAATTGAAGGAAATATTACTAAAGGTAGTGAAGAAGGAACAATTGAATTTAAAAATGTTTCATTTAAATATCCTGATGCCGAAGAATACGTTTTAGAAAATATATCCTTTAAAGTAAATAAGGGAGAAACAATTGCCTTTATAGGATCAACTGGTTCTGGTAAATCAACATTAATTAATCTTATTCCAAGATTTTATGATGTAACAAGTGGTGAAATATTAGTTGATGGAGTAAACGTAAAAGATTATCAAAAAGAAACTCTTAATAATATAATTGGATATGTTTCTCAAAGGGCTGTTATATTTAGTGGAACTGTTAAGAGTAATATTAAATTTGGTAAATCTAAAAATAAAATAACTGAAAAAGATATATTAGATGCTGCTAAAATAGCAGAAGCAAAAGAATTTGTTGAGAAAATGGAAGATACATATGATTCTCATATTTCTCAAGGCGGAACTAATATTTCAGGTGGTCAAAAACAAAGATTATCTATTGCTAGAGCAGTTGCTAAGAATCCGGAAATATACATATTTGATGATTCATTTAGTGCTTTAGATTATAAAACAGATGCCGTATTAAGACAAAATTTAAAGAAAAATAAGAAAGATGCTACTATGCTAATTGTTGCTCAAAGAATTGGAACAATTATGAATGCGGATAAAATTATGGTACTAGATAACGGTAAATGTGTTGGAATAGGTACACATAAAGAATTACTTAAAAATTGTGAAGTTTATAAAGAAATTGCCTTATCACAATTATCAAAGGAGGAATTAGAAAATGCATAATAAAAATCGTAACGAAGCTCCTTCAAAACCAAAAGATTTTAAAAAATCAATTATGAGATTATTTAAGGAATTAAATAGTTATAAAGTATTAGTAATTATATCAATAATTCTTGCTATTGCATCAACAATACTTACAATATTTTGTCCTAATAAAATGGCTGATTTAACAGATGAAATTAGAAATGGTTTAACAATTAATACTAGTGCGTTAAATGAGGTTATAACTAAAACTAGTGAAAAACTTAAAGATAATAGACTAGAAGATATTGAAGTAAATGATATAACAATTAGTCCTGAAGATCAAATCGTATTTATGTCTATTATGGAAAAAGTTAATAGAGAAGAGAAGGCAAGCCTTTATAAAGCATATGAAGAATTACCTGAGAGTGTAAAAGACGCTATTAAACCAGTAATGAATATGGATAATATTAAGCATATTGCAATACTACTTGGTTCATTATATATAATAAGTAGTTTATTTAGTTATTTTGAATCATTAATAATGACAGATATTTCTAATAAATATGCAAATAAATTAAGAAGTAAAATTGATGCTAAGATTAATAGATTACCTTTAAGTTATTTTGATAAAACTTCATATGGAGATGTCTTATCAAGAACTACGAATGATGTAGATACAATTGCATCATCATTTAATAATTCATTATCAACACTAGTTAGTGCTTCAGTACTTTTAATAGGTATTACGTTTATGATGTTTAAAACTAATGTGTATATGAGTTTGGCAGCTATTTTATCAAGTATTATCGGATTCGCCTTAATGTTTGGAATTATGGGAAAGAGTCAAAAATATTTTGATTTAAGACAAAAAGAATTAGGTGCTTTAAATGGACATATTGAAGAAGTATATTCAGGATTAAACGTAATTAAAACTTATAACGCTGAAGAAGAAGTAACTAAAAAGTTTGATAGATATAATGAAAAAGTATATGTTGCTAATAAGAAGAGTGAATTCTTATCAGGACTTATGCATCCTTTAATGGGATTTATTGGAAATTTAGGTTATGTTTCAGTATGCGTATTAGGTGCTGTTTTAACAAGTAAAAATATTATTACGTTTGGTACAATTATTGCCTTTATTTCATATTGCCGTTTATTTACATCACCACTTACTCAGTTAGGCCAAGTTGTTGCATCACTCCAAGGCGCTGCATCAGCAAGTGAAAGAGTATTTGAATTTTTAGATAGTAAAGAATTAAGTGATGAATCATCATTTACAAAACATTTAGATAAAAAGGATGTTAAAGGCAATATTGAATTTAGAAATGTATCATTTAGTTATGATGAAGGTAAGGAAATAATTAAAAACTTTAACGCTAAATGTAAAGCTCATGATAAAATTGCAATTGTTGGTCCAACTGGTGCTGGTAAAACAACCATGGTTAATTTACTTATGAAATTTTACGAAATAAATAAAGGTGATATTTTAATTGATGGAGTATCAACTAAAGAATTAACTAGAGAAAATATTCATGACTTATTTACTATGGTTTTACAAGATACTTGGTTATTTAATGGAACAATTAAAGAAAACTTAATATATAATAGAGAAAATATAACTGATGATGAAATTAAAAAAGTATGTAAAATAGTTGGAATTGATCATTTTGTTAAAACATTGTCTGATGGATATGATACAATTATTAATGATCAAGAACAAATATCAATTGGACAAAAACAATTATTAACAATTGCTAGAGCCATGCTTTCTGATACACCATTTATAATTTTAGATGAAGCAACATCTAATGTAGATACTAGAACTGAAGAATTAGTTCAAAAAGCAATGGATAAATTAATGAAAAATAAAACATCATTTATAATTGCTCATAGATTATCTACTATTAAGAATGCAGATTTAATATTAGTTATGAAAGATGGTAACATTATTGAAAGTGGTAACCATGAAGAATTATTAAAACAAGGTGGCTTCTATAGTGAACTTTATAATTCTCAGTTTAGTGAGGAATAAAACGAGTGAAATTCATTCGTTTTTTTGTATTCATTTTAAATAAAATTTGTTATACTCTTATTAGAGTAGGAGAAGATAGAATATATGAATAAAAAAGGATTTACGTTAGTAGAGGTAATAGTCTCTCTAGCCCTTCTATCATTAATAGGTGTCGCAGTAGGAATATCATTAAATAAAATATTTAAAAACCAAGAAGTAAAAAACTATGATGAATATGTAGAAAAAGTAAAATCTAGTGCCATATTGTATGCTAATAATACAGTAGATATCATAAATAAATTAAATAGTAATTATTCATATAAAGTAGTAACAATAAAAGAGTTAGTTGATAAAGGATACATAAATAAGAATTTAACAAATCCAGAAACTAAAGAAAAAATAAATCAAAAAGATTCAGTTAGAATATATTACAATGAAGATTATGAAATGATTGTAGAATATCCATATACCGAAAAAGATGAAATATATTTATATACTATGAATTATAGTATACCTTATAAAAGTGATGAAGAAAATTTAGATGAAGAAAATTTATGTTATAAAGGATTAAATGGATCGACATTGCAACTAGTAAATGACAGCGAAAACGAAGAAGGTAGCCAGGTTAGAAAATTAAGTTTAGAGAATAAAGAAATAGTAGCCTATATGGAAGATGGATCTTTATGCTATGATCCAACAACAAAGAAATCAAAAATAGATACAAGTAAAATTGGAACATATAAAATAAGATATGAATACACAATTGATGGTACAAATGTTAATGAAGCAACAAATAAAAAGATAGCTGAAAGAACAATAACTGTAAAACCAAGTAAACCTAATATAGTTACATTTAGTATAAAATATCAAAATGAAAATATAAAAGATCCTACCTTTGATGCCAATAACGCAATATTAAATTTGCAAGCAAGAGATGCAGAAGGATTAAAATTAAAATATTGTTTAGTAGCAACGGGAGAGAATGATACACCAAGTGTAACAAGTTGTAATGGAACAAGTGATACTTTAAAAGAAAACACATGGATAAATGAGGACAGTAATGAAATAAATTTAAATGATTATGATATTAATATAGAAGAATTATTTTCTTTAGCAACAAAAGAAAATAAATTAAAAATATCCGTATTTGTAAAAAATGACTTCGAAGAATATAATTCTATGTCTAATCAAAGTATTTATGTTATAAGAAACAAATTAACATTAATATATTCTTATGATTCCAAAACTCCAAGTCATGCTAAAATAGAAAGATATTTAAAAATTGGAACAAATATTACTGATATTTTAAAAGAGGCAGAAATTAAAGATAATTTGTATGCTTTTGAAGGATGGTATACTGACAAAAATGGAAAAGGCGTCTCTTCCTCTTCAGGCAATTATTCAAATATATATGAAGATTTAACCTTTTATGCAAAATGGTACAAATATTGTACGTACAAAGAATACGTTAAAACTGGAAATTGTTCAAAAAAATGTGGAGGAGGCACAAAAACAGTATACTATAATGATTTTTATTATTCAGATCATGAATGTAACGAAGAAGGAATAGAATGCAATACTCAAGCTTGTACTACAAAGCCATCATCATCAGGAGGCGGTCATGGAATGTGTAATAAATATTTGGGTCCAGGATATAGTGATACATATTGCCAAACAAAATATAAAAATAAATATGCATGGTTCTCATCTTCACAAGATTGTCTAGGATCAGATGGGTCTAAACATTCTGGATGTTGTGTTACTGATACTTCTGGAGGGTGTTAAATAATATTTATAAATATGTATCGAAAAGAATGCGTTTTAATATGTAAGTGATTATTCAGAATATAACACGCAAAATTGAAGAGTAATTGTATAAAAATTGCTCTTTTTAACTTGCGAATAAGATTTTATTTTCAAATATATCTTTTATTGAATTATATGGATTAATATCACCTTTTAATAGATGTTTTTATGACTGATAAAGCATTTACAAAATCTTGCACTACATCCATGTTTCTAAATCAACTATATATTTTTGTTTTATTTTTAAATATTCTTAAATCTCTTTCACTTAAATTGGCATCAAATGAAACTTTAAAATCTTCTATGAAATATAAATGATTTTGTTTGTATTATTATATAATGGTTTTGCCTTAACTTGATCTATAATATGACGATTTTATTTTCTTCTTTAGCCATCTCTAAAATTTCATCATATTCATTTCTGTATTCTTTAATTTTATCATTAGAAAATGTCTATGTTAGACAATATTGTTTAAAAAAGAAAAAGTTGCACAATAAATGTGGAAATGATAACTTATGAATGAAGTAAAAGAAAAAATAAGTACTTTAATTAAAGAGGAAAAAGAAAAATTATTTGAGTATTTAAAAAGAATAATAAATAACGAATTTAAATTTGAAAAACCCGAAATATATAGTCACCATAAATGTAATTCAACAAGTATTGTAAAATTAGGAAAGTATAATAATATGCAAAATTAGGTAAAGATAAATGGTTAACATATGCTGAATGTTTTGTTGATTGTCTTTCATTAAGAAGATGTGCTGAAAAACAAAAGTATGTTTAAAAACATCATATTTTATGAGACATAGAATATTAGAGTGTTTAAAACAAAATGATAGTCAATTTATAGTAAATAAGGATAATAAAGGACAATTAGACGAAACCTTTTTGCCAGAAAATTCACAAAAAAGTGAAAATTTTGTCACACCTAGAAAAGCAAGAAAAACGGAAATGAGCCAAAATATATAGTCATTAATTATGAGAAAATTTGTATAGCAACAGTATAAATGATATAAAATAATGTATGTTTAGAAATAGTTGGGAGGGAAAATTAACTAATGTCTTATTACAAAAAATATTAGTAAACAAAATAGAAAGTGGTTCAATAATATTTATAGATATGAGATCAAATTATAAAACAATTTTAAAAATGTTTATTGAGATATAGATATTATGACACTATAAGTAAATCTACTTAACCTATGATAAAATATATGATAGTATCAAATGCAATAAATCTGGTTATAGTGTGTATGATGGTAAATTTATTTTACACAAAAATATGTCAAGTGACATATTTTTTTATTTTCTTTTAAGAAAACCTTATTGCGAATAATTCTTTATTGTAGTATTATAATGGTAGCAGGTGGCAGAAAGTGGAAGAAAGTGGTGAATGATTATGCTAATGGGGGAATTTCATCATAATATAGATGATAAAGGAAGGTTAATAATACCAGCTAAATTTAGGGATGAACTTGGTAGTGAATTTGTTATTACCAGAGGAATTGAAAAATGCTTATTTGTTTATTCTAAAGAAGAATGGAACAAAATAGTTGAAAAATTAAAAAAACTTCCATTTACTAATAGCGATGCTAGAAAATTTACCCGTTTTTTCTTATCTGGTGCCTCAGTTTGTGAATTCGACCGTCAAGGAAGAATAAACATCACTTCACCCCTAATTAAATATGCTTCTTTAACTAAAGAATGTGTAGTAATTGGAGCAAATGATCGCCTTGAAATATGGAGTGAAGAATTATGGAACAATTTCTTTGAATCTAATGAAGATAACCTATCAGAAATAGCAGAAAACTTATTTAAGGATAATTTATATGAAACATTATAGTGTACTAAAAAAAGAACTTATAGATGGATTAAATATTAATCCAGATGGAATATATGTTGATGCAACCTTAGGTTATGCAGGAGATTCAAGTGAAATTTTAAAGCGAATGAAAAGGGGTTTTCTTTTCGCCTTTGATCAAGATGAGGAAGCAATAAAATATAGTAATAATGTTTTAAAAAATATTAGTTCTAATTATAAAATTATTTATTCTAATTTTAAAAACATTAAAGAAAAATTATATGAAGAAAATATTTCTAAAGTAGATGGAATAATTTATGATTTAGGAATATCAAGTCCACAAATTGATGAAGACTATCGTGGTTTCTCATTCATGAAAGATGCAAATCTTGACATGCGTATGGACTTAAGTAATCCATTAACTGCTAAATATGTTGTTAATAACTACAAGCAAGAAGAACTAACTAATATCTTTTACAAATATGGAGAAGAAGATTTTTCCAAAAGTATTGCTTCAGCAATAGTTAAAGCAAGAAAAAATAAAGAGATTAATACAACATTAGAGTTAGTAGAAATAATTAAACAAGGAGTTCCTTACAAATATTTTGTAACTAAACATCCAGAAAGAAGAATATTTCAAGCTATTCGTATTGAAGTAAATGATGAGTTAAATGTTTTATCATCTTCCATAAATGATGCAATAGATATGTTAAAGCCAGGTGGAAGATTATGTGTAATAACTTTTCATTCATTAGAAGATCGTATAGTTAAAAAGATATTTAAAGAAAAAAGTGAAGTTAATGATTTAGTAAAAGGTTTGCCAATAATTCCTGATGAATATAAACCAACTATTAAATTAATAAATAAAAAGCCAATTCTTCCAAGTGATGAAGAATTAGATGAAAATAGCAGAAGCAAAAGTGCTAAATTAAGAATAATAGAGAGGATATAATAATTATGAAAAAGACTAGAAAGAAAGTAAAAATAAGAGTAATTGATCGTTTATTAACAGCGTTTATAATAATGCTAATTGTATCTAGTCCTATTATAGTTGTATATTCTAAAAGTGTTTTATCTAAAAGTAATATTGAATTAGAAAGAATGAAAAGCAAAATCGAAAAACAAGAAACAATGAATGAAAGTATAAGCATGAAAATAAATGAAATTGCAAGTTTATCAAATATTCAAGATATTGCTAAAGAATATGGATTAACATATCAAAATGATAATATAATTGTGGTAAAATAAGTATAGGTGATGAAAAAGTGAAAAGAAATAGTAGAACTTTTAGTATTATTAAAATATCTAAGATAGCTACTATTTTTTTGTTTGTCATAATTCTTGCTAAATTAACATATGTTGCCATTGCTCCTAAGGTAGATGGAATAGACTTAAATGCCTTTGCTTTATCCCGTACGACTGCAACTAAAACAATAGAAGCATCTCGTGGAACTATTTATGACGTTAATAATGAGGTGTTAGCAACTAACGTTAGAAGTTATACAGTTATAGCTTATTTAGATGAATCAAGAACTACTGATGAATCAAATCCAAGACACGTAGTTGATAAAGAAACAACTGCTGAAAAACTAAGCCCATTAATCAATATGACACCTAAACAAATTTTAAAATTATTAAATACCAAAAATGTATATCAAGTTGAGTTAGGCCCGGGTGGAAGAAACATAACAGAGTTAGTTAAAGAAGAAATAGAAGCCTTAGATTTACCTGGAATAGACTTTATTAAAAGTACTAAAAGAGAATATCCAAATGGAGATTTTGCTTCTTATATTGTTGGATATGCTAAGAAAAATGATGAAGGATCTATTATTGGAGAACTTGGAATTGAAGGAAAATATAATAATGAATTAACAGGAACTAATGGTAAGACAATATATCAAAAAGATGCCTATGGTTATAAAATAGCCAACACCCCAGAAATAACTGAAGAAGCTAAAAATGGATATGACATCTATTTAACTCTAGATTCTAACATTCAATTATATTTAGAAAATGCTATATCCGAAATTGAAAACTTTAATATTGATTGGACAACATTAACTATTGCTGACGCTAAGACTGGTGCAATTGTTGGATCCGCATCAAGTCCTAGTTTTAATCCAAATATTCTTAATATAACTGATTACAATAATCCTTTGGTTAGCTATACCTATGAACCCGGTTCAACTATGAAAATATATTCATTTATGGCAGCAATTGAAGAAGGAATATATAAAGGCGATGAATTATATCAATCAGGATCTATTCAAGTATCAGATTATAACATAAGTGATTGGAATAAAGAAGGATGGGACAAGATAACTTATGATGTAGGTTTTACTTATTCATCAAACGTAGCAGCCGTTCTTTTATCTCAAAAATTAGGTAAAGAAAAATTGTTAGATTATTACAAAAAATTTGGTTTTGGTTCTAAAACAGGTGTTGAATTATCTAATGAATATGATGGTAAAATTAAATTTAATTATGAATCAGAGCTTGCATCAGCCTCTTATGGCCAAGGAATTACAACTACACCTATTCAAAATATACAGGCTTTAACCAGTTTAAGCAATGATGGAACTATTTTAAAACCATATATTATTAGTAAGATTGTTGATAATGAAGGAAATATTGTTTATGAAGGCAAAAGAACTGAACTTACCAAAGTTGTCTCTGAGTCTACCGTCAAAAAAATGATGGATTTAATGGACGAAACAGTTAATTCAAAAGATACTGCTGTTACAGGATATCGTTATCATACTGACAAATTAACTTTAATTGGAAAAACCGGAACAGCCAATTACACTCAAAATGGGAAATATGTAACTGGTCAATATAACACTATTAGGTCATTTGCTGGTTTATTTCCTAAAGATGATCCTAAATACATTATCTATGTTTCTGTTAAAAGATTTCAAGGTGCATCAAGTAGTTTAGGAAATATTATTAAGAAAATGGTTGAATCAGTTGTAACTTATAAAAATCTATCAGACAAAGATTCCAATGTTGATGAAAGTAAAGTAATAAATATTGCATCATACGTTAATATGACTAAAGAAGAAATTGTTAAAAAATTAGAATCTCTTGGTTTATGTCCAATCGTTATAGGTGACGGAGAATTTATTGTTAAACAATATCCTAATAAAGATTCTTATGTCCTAGCAGGTAGCAAAGTATTTCTAATAACCAATGGTAATAATATAGTTTTTCCTAACGTAATTGGGTGGACGCATAATGAGATTGAAACATTTGCTAAACTTTTAAACATCAAGTATAATATAAACGGATATGGAAAAGTACTTAGTACTAGTTTACCAGAAGGGAGCATAATTGATTCAAATAGTGAACTGACTATTGAATTAGGTTGATATGAAAAATAAAATAAATAAAATCTTTAATTCTTATAAAATAATAATAATTGTTTTAATCTTATTCATAATATTTTTATTAATTTATAATAATAAAATTGCATCTACATATAAAACTTATATTTTTTCAGGAAGTAGTGATTATGTAGAAATAAACAGTGGAGTTATTAGTTTAAATTATAATATGAACTTGTTTCAAGGTTCTAATATAGAATATAAAGAAAAAGACAAAACAATTGTAAGTTATGATATCGGTTATTATGTTTTAAGCGGTGAAGAATATTTACCCCTTGCAACTAAGGCGGGAGATGATGAAGAAGGTTTATCACTTAAAGCAATTATTACTGGAATAGATAATTTTAGAGTTGTTGAACCAGCTAATGGTAATTATTATTTTACTGAGGACAAAATAGAAGGATTAGAAAACAACTTATATTTTATAATTAAAGCAACTGATAATAAAAATAAAGAAATTAAAGATGTAATTAAATTAAAAGTAACAAAGATATCTAAATGAAATTGTTGCTTTTTTATTTTCTCCAATTTTTAATAAGCCCTAATAGTGTCAAGTAAGTGTACAATCTGAAAAAATAAAAAAGTAAATTGAGTACTCTTGGACTAAATATATATATAGAAGCGCCAATTAAAGGTGTTTTATAAGTACGTACTAAAAATATAAATGGAAGGAGAAAAGTTATGTTTAGTTTAAGAATTATATTAAAGTATTTAGCTCAAATTTTATTGTTATTTCTATAATCTAGTTAAAAGAAAAGGAAGTGTTTTAAATGTGTGAATTGATTAAAGAAAAAACAATATATGGTATTAAGTTTAAAGTTATTGAAGATAATATTAAAGTGGATAAAGATTTTCAAATACCTTTAATTGAAGATAGAGCCTTTAGGTATATTTGTCATGTTTATCCTAAAGTTATTATTAAGTTTTTAGCTGGTGTATGTAACATCGATGAAAATTTAATTGAATCGGCTTATTTTGTAGATACTTCAATGCCTGATTTAAGATTTAATGATAAAAAGATGACGGTAGATTTGTTAGTTAATATCTTACCAGATGAATATATTAATGTGGAAGCTAATACTTCAAAAGGCAAGAGTATCTTAATTAAGAATACAAATTATATGTTTAGGTTTATATTAAGTAAACAAAAAACTGGAAAAGTATTAAAAAGTGTTAAGTTATCACAAGTAAACTTTGATTTATATTCAGAAAAGTTTATGGGAGGGATAATAAATATATATACATCAAGAAATAATTTAAATAATAATATCTTACCAGAAATACCTGTTGTAGTACATATAGGACTTGATAAAGTTTATGATAATCCGTATAATGAGAATATAAGTAATTGGAATATGAGATTTATGAAAATCTTAACATCAAGAAGTATAAAATATACTGAAGTACTAGCAGGTGAAAGCAAGGATTTGAAGGAGGTTGCGAGACTTATGAGGGAATATTCAGAAGATACATCAAACTTAATATATTATGATAAAGAAGCAATGGACGAGAGTATAAGGAAAACAGATCTTAAGTTTGCCAAAGAAGAAGGATTCGAAGATGGATATGATAATGGGTTTGATAGTGGATATGATAATGGTGTCATAGAAAATTCAATGGCAATCGCTAAAAAGATGCTAAATGACGGATTAAAGATTGAATTGATTTCTAAATATTCTGGATTATCAAAGAAAGAAATATTAAAGTTACAAAATAACTAATAATATTTCTTTTTTATTATTATTTTTTTTAACATTTAACCTATTGATTACAAATTAATTTTATTGGTTGAGAAAATAATATAAGATCAAATTCTTGAGAATATTTATTTATATTATGTACAAATTTGTGCATTGTAATATTGTTCTTTTTTTACATTTTTATAGTATCATGAGAATCTTATTTAATATGGAAAATTACCATACTTTTTGAAAAATAAATAATAAAAAATCCCTTTAAATAAGGGATTTTAGGTCAAAATTTGGTGACCCGTACGGGGTTCGAACCCATAAATGCATGCGTGAAAGGCATGTGTGTTAACCATTTCACCAACGGGCCAATAAATAAACAAATGGTGGGCCTGAATGGACTTGAACCATCGACCTCACGCTTATCAGGCGTGCGCTCTAACCAGCTGAGCTACAAGCCCATTTGTTAAAATAAATGGTGCCCAGTTAGGGATTCGAACCCTAGACCCACTGATTAAGAGTCAGTTGCTCTACCAACTGAGCTAACTGGGCATTTAAAACTGAGTACCTACTCATTATAACATAAAATTTAAAAATATCTAGTCTAAAATTTAAATTTTTATAAAAAAACTAAATTTCATTTAAATTTAATGGCGGAGCAGGAGAGATTTGAACTCTCGCGCCGGTTACCCGACCTACACCCTTAGCAGGGGCGCCTCTTCAGCCTCTTGAGTACTACTCCGTGCCAACAAATAAATTTTACTATAAAATTTAGTCAATGTCAATTTAATATACTTCGGTTTTTATATTTTCTACCATATTTTTTATAAAATATATATAATCTTGATTATTTTTTCTTTGCTCTTCATTGATTGTATATAAATTAGGTATCTCTACGATAATAGCTCCAGCTTTAACTAATTCTTTAATATTATCTGTTTCTTCATCTCCAGCTAATATAAATACATTACTAACGGTTTTGTTTTGAATTAATTTTTTAGCCTGACTCATATTTGTATTTGAATTTTCTTTGTCCACAATAGATATAATATTAAACCCATAATTTTTTAAAAAGTTAAAAGTATTATTTCCTACAATTAAGGTGGTATTGCTTGCATTTTCAGCAATAGTTTTAAGTTCTACATCAATTTCCGATATCTTAACCTTTAAACTATCATAATTATTATCAATTTTATCGATCATCTTTTGATTAGAAACATATTCCTTTAAAGTATTTTTAATATTAGAAGTAATCATTAAGAAGTTTGTAGGACTAAGCCATAATTCTGTAGCATCATTTTCAATTTCTAATCCTTTAGACACATCAATGATATCTAAATTCTTATTTTTGTTAAGCAATTCAGCAGCAATATTTTTTTCTTTAGACAATCCATTATAAATAAACATATCTGCATTTGCATAATCTTTAATTTGTTTTGGCGATAGTTCATAATTATTAACATCAACTCCTGATGGATAAATCATATTAATTTTAGAATATTCACCATATAAATAATTTGTAATATATTCTATTGGATATGATGTAACATTAATATTTATATTATCATACTTGTCTCTTTTAATACAACCAAAAGAACTTACCCCTATTACTAATATAATAAGTATTAATTTTAATTTTTTCATTTTTTCTCCTTTACTGGGTCATATCCGAATTTTCCAAAAGGATGGCACCTTAATATTCGCTTAAATCCCATAATACTTCCTTTTAATGCACCATAAGTTTCAATTGCTTCTTTAGTGTACTCTGAACAAGTAGGAATAAACCTACAATTATTGTGACACCTAAATGGAATCTTTTGATATGACTCTATTAAATAAATTAATAATTTTTTCATAAGATAATTATAATAAAAAAAATAAAAACTTAATAGAGAATAAATGTACGTTATTTAAAAATAAGATATGAATAGAATATAATAATTATTTTTATTAATAATTATTTTAACCTAGAAAATAAATTAAATATAGTTTATAATGTTTACAGGATAAAGGTGATAAACTTATGGATTTAACAAAATATGGATTAACAATGGATAATAAGTATTTACAAACAGCACTAACTCATACTAGTTATGCTAATGAACATAATGTAGAATCTTATGAGAGATTAGAATATTTAGGAGATGCAGTATTAGAACTGGTAATATCTGACTATTTTTTTAAGAATACTAAACTTGCTGAAGGAAAAATGAGTAAAAAAAGATCTATGTATGTTTGTGAGGAAGCCTTAGATGCTTATGCTAAAGATATTAATTTAGCTGAGCATATTAAAGTTGGTAATGGAATGCATAATGAAGTTAATGCAACAATTGTGGCTGATGTTTTTGAAGCAGTTATTGCTAGTATTTATTTAAATAATGGGTTATCTAAAGCTAAAGAGTTTATTTATGATATAATTATACCTAAAATTGAAGAAAATAACGTATATTTAAGTGATTATAAATCTTATTTACAAGAGTTAGTTCAAACTAATCAAAAAAGTGTTGAATATACTGTTATAAATGAATATGGTCCATCTCATGATAAAACATTTGAAGTAGAAGCTAGAGTAGATGGAATGCTTTATGGTAAAGGAACAGGTAAAAGTAAAAAGGAAGCAGAACAAAATGCAGCGCGTGATGCAATCAAGAAAAGTAGTGGTGGAAATAAATGAAATTATTAAGAATAAGTATTCATGGATTTAAATCCTTTGCTGATAAGGTAACTATCGATATAAAAGATGGGATAACAGCAATAGTTGGACCTAATGGATCAGGAAAAAGTAATATAGTAGATGCAATTAAATGGGTACTTGGAGAACAATCACTTAAAGATATTAGAGGAAATAATTCTTCTGATTTTATTTTTAATGGAAGTAAGTCAAGAAGTCCACTAACTAGAGCATGGGTATCTCTTACATTTGACAACTCAGATCATTACTTGAAAAGTGATTTAAACGAAATAGAGATAAAAAGAGTTGTATATTCTACAGGAGAAAATGAGTATTACATAAATAATTCTACGTGTAGATTAAAAGATATAACTAATTTATTTTTAGATTCAGGAACTAATGTTAATTCATTATCAATTATTTCACAAGGTAAAATAGGTGAAATTATTGATGGAAAACCTGAAGATAAAAGAGTTATTTTAGAAGAAGCATCCGGAGTTTTAATGTATAAAAAAAGAAAAGAAGATGCCTTAAGAAAGTTAGATAAAACTAATGATAATATTGAAAAGATTAATTTAATTATTGACGAATTAAGTGTTAATTTAGAGCCTTTAAGAGTACAAGCAGAAACTGCTCACAAATATTTAGATTATAAAAAAGATTTAGAAAGTACTGAAATCGCACTTCTTGCTATAGATATAACTGATATAAATGATTCTTATAAGAAACATAAAGAAGAATTAGATAAATTATCTAATGATTTAATGGTAAATGAGAATAATAATTTAGTTGATGGCGCAAAAATAGATTCACTTAAAGTGAAGATGTTAAAACTAGAAGAAGAAATAAGTAAGAAAAGTGATGAATTATTTAAGATAACAAAAAAATTATCCAACTTGGCAAGTGAAAAACAAATAATGATTGAAAGAGAAAAATATGAAGTAGATGATGCTAAGTTGCAAGCTAATATTATAAATTTAAAGGAGACTAAATTAAAAATAACTAATGATTTAGAAGCAATAAAAGAAGAAATAGAACTTAAAAGGAATAATTTGAGTTTGTTAGATAAAAAATATAATGAATTAGTTACGGAATATAAGAATGAAAATATTAAAAAGAATTTATTACTTAGTGATTTAGGTAAGTTAAATAAAGATGAAATGTATTTAAAGAGCCAAATTGAAATATTAGAAAATAGTACTTTAAATGATAGTAAACTTCCTTATGCAGTTAAAAGTATTTTAAATAATCATCGTTTAAAGGGAATACATGATATACTTGGTAAGTTAATTGATACTGAAGAAAAATATTCTTTAGCGATAGATATAGCTCTTGGTTTTACTGCTAATGTTATTGTTACAGATAATGAGGTAAGTGCTAAAGAAGCAGTTTACTATTTAAGACAAAATAATTTAGGAAGAGCAACATTTTATCCTTTAAATGTTATTAGAGCTAAAAAAATAGATGACATATCTTTAAAGAAATTAGAAGTTGTTCCTTGTTTTATAGGGATTGCATCTAATTTATGTAAGTTTGATCCTAAGTATCGTAATGTTGTTTTAAATGCTTTAGGTAATGTGATTGTAGTTGATAATTTAACAAACGCTACTAATGTTGCTAAAATAATTAATCATATGTATAAGATTGTTACTCTAGATGGAGATATTATTAATGCAGGTGGTTCAATTACAGGTGGAACTAATAAATCAGTTACAAGTATGATGAGTCAAAAGTTTGAACTTGAAAATAAGATTAAATTATTAAATTCTAAAATTAATGAAATAAAATTAAAAGAAGAAGAAATAAATGCTCATGATAAAGATGTAACTATTTTAGAGAGAAAAGTATTTGATGCTAATAATGAACTTAATAGTGCTAAAGATTATTTATTAAGAAAAAATAATGAATTAGAGTCACTTAATAATAATTTAATAAGTGTTAATAATGAGATTAATGGTAACGAGGGACTACTTAATAATGACATATCTAGTAAGTTACAAGAAATATTAAATGAATACTATAAAGTTAATGGCGAAAAAGAAAAGTTAGAACTAAATATTAATGAACTTAAATTAAATAAAAATGATTTACAAAGTGAAGTTAATGAATTAGAACTTGAAAGTCGAAAGCAAAATAGTGAATATAACAAGATCATGAATGAAATTCGCACTTTAGAAGTAACTATTAGTAAAGAAGAAAATAAATTAGATAATTATTTAATTAGATTAAGTGAAGAATATGGTATGACTTATGATAAAGCTAAAGAATATAATTTAGACATGAATATAACTGATGCTAGAATTAAAGTTAATAATTTAAAGAGAGATATTAAGGCTTTAGGTGAAGTTAATACTGGATCTATTAGTGAATTTGATCGTATTAATACAAGATATGTTTTTTTAACTAAACAAAAAGATGATTTAATTGGTTCTATTAATGATTTGTTAGAAATTATTAATGAATTAGATGGAACTATGAAAGATAGATTAACTACTACTTTTAATGCTTTAAATAATGAGTTCTGTAAAGTGTTTAAAAAGTTATTTAGAGGCGGAGAAGGTAGACTTGTATTATTAGATGAAAATAATATCTTAACTAGTGGATTAGAAATTAAAGCTTGCCCTCCAGGAAAAGAAATTAAGAGTTTAAAGACATTATCAGGTGGAGAAGCATCAATGACAGCACTTGCCCTCTTATTTGCAACTTTAAATATTAGAACTGTTCCATTTTGCATTTTAGATGAAGCAGAGGCAGCTTTAGATGAAGCAAACGTAGATATATTTGGTAATTATTTAAAAGAATATAATAATAAAACACAATTTATTGTTATTACTCATAAAAAGAGAACCATGGAATATGCATCATGTTTATATGGAATAACAATGCAAGAGTCAGGTGTATCTAAGTTAGTTAGTGTAAAGTTAGATTAATTTTAGTCGTAAATTTATATATAAATTAAATTAACTTGTATTTATTTACAAGTTTTTTTGTGATACTATTATTATAGTAGGTGCTAGATGAAAAAGTTGTTTAATAAATTAGATAAAAAACTTTTACTTTTACTTTTAATCTTTACTATCTTTGGATTAGTAATGGTTTTTAGTGCATCTTCAATTTCCGCTGTTTTATATTATAAAGTAGAATCTGCTTATTTTTTTAAAAAACAAGCTTTTATTTCAATTGCTATGTGGATCATTGGCCTATTCTTTATTATTAGAATACCTACTAGTAAATATAAATATTTATCTAAGGCTTATTTTTATATAATTTTAATAGTGCTTGCATTAATATTTACTTATGGTTCCATTATAAATGGTGCTAAATCATGGTTTAAAATTGGACCTATTACTATTCAACCAAGTGAGTTTTTAAAGACTGCTTTAATACTTTATTTTGGGATTTTTTATGAAAAAATAATATTAAAGAAAGAATTTAATTCTAATAAAATATACATACCTATTGCACTTGGAGTAATTGGAGTTGGTTTAGTTGCTATTCAACCAGATTTAGGTACTGCTATAATCGTTGCAGGAATACTTGGATTATTGGTTATTTTTATGCCTATTAAATCTAAAGTATATAATTTACTTAAGAAGTCTGGAATAGTATTATGTTTTTTATTAGTACTTTTTGTTGCATTATCAGGTAATCTTTTAACCGAAGAACAAATAGATCGTTTAAATTTTAAAAATCCTTGTACTAGATATACTGAAAAAACTGGTTATCAAGTATGTAATGGATTTATTGCCATTTCTAATGGAGGATTGTTTGGCAAGGGATTAGGAAATTCTACCCAAAAATATTTATATTTACCGGAAGCACATACAGATTTTATATTTCCAATAATTGTTGAAGAGATAGGTGTGTTGGGAGCCGGAGTTGTATTTTTAATGTATATTTTATTGTTATTTAGATTACTTAAAATATCGAAAGAAGCATCTACGATTAGAGGAACAATAATAGCGTATGGAACATATTGTTATATAACGATACATTTAGCTATTAATTTACTGGGAATTCTGGCATTAATACCACTTACGGGTGTTCCTGTACCATTTTTATCTTATGGTGGATCGTTTTTAATGAATGTTTTATTATTAATGTTTGTTAATGAAAGAATAGCAATTGAAACTAATATAAATAAAGAAAATCAAGCATTTAGGAGGATATAAACTATGAATAAAAAAGGATTAACACTAGTCGAAATAATAGTAAGCATTGGATTAATTTCAATTGTAATGGTTTTCTTATTTCAAATAATTATGACAATTAAAAATGCAAATGATAGGCAAAATGAAAAAACTGACGTTTTAATAACAACAACAATTATTACAAGAGAAGTAGAAAAAGATTTAGAATCTTTTGGATTAGATAAAGATGAAAATACTAATTTACCAGAAAAACCAACAAAATGTGAATTAACTAATATTGAAAATACAAGAAATAATATAATTCCAAATACAGCAACAAATATAAAATGTCTTAAAATAACTTATGATGATTCAAAAGTAAAGAATAATGAAGGATATATTTTGTATTATACTAATGATGACAAACATTTTTTAGCATATAAAAGAGGAAAAGGTAATGTAATTGAAACTCAAACAGTTAGAGAAATATCAATTCCTCCTAAAAATGACTTTGCTATAGAACTTGTAAATTACGATGAAAATCAAGGAAAAGGGTATAGTTTAAAAATTACAATGGAAATTCAAAATGATAATATAAAAAGTGATTTAAATATTAATTATGCTGTAAGTGTTTCTCATAAAATAACTATTATTAATGAAGATGGCTATTTAAAAAATAAAGAACTAGAATTAATTAGACAAACAGGTGAAAAAAACGAATCAGAAGAAAAAAAAATACATATTGAATTAGAATTTAATGATTATTTATATGAAATTAAAAGTGTTTCTTGTGATAAATGTATAGGATTAAATGATACAGCACTTAAATCTAATGAAACAAATACAGTATTGTTTACTATGCCAGATGAAGATGTTATTTTAAATATTAGTATAGCAGAAAGGCCAATTGAACTTGCTACATATTTAATAGATATTATAGCAAAAAATCATTCAGATTCTAATCCATATGCTGATGATATTGGACTAGTAACTGATACAACAGATGATAAAAATATAAGATATGTTGGACTAAATCCTAATAATTATATTGAATTTAGTAATAGTGACGAGTTGTGGAGAATAATAGGAGTATTTACTGTTACAACAGTTGATGATAATGGAAATGAGAAAGACCAACAATTAGTAAAAATAGTTAGAGATGAGCCACTTTTTAGTAATGCATGGGATTCGGATAATGAAAATAATTGGCTTAAATCAAGTTTACAAAAATATTTAAACGACACAACCGGTAAATATTATAGCTCCCTTCAAAAAGAAAATAAATTATTAATTGCAAATGTTGTATGGAAACTAGGTGGAATAACCGGAGTTGGAATCGATTACAAAACTTCATATAAAATTGAACGTAATATAGAAGGATTTACCGGTACTAAAAATAATCCAGAAACATGGGAAGGAAAAATCGGATTGATTTATCCTAGTGATTATGGTTATGCTTCAACTGCTTCAAATTGTTTGGACTCGAAATTAAGTGATAATAAATGTTATGACCAAAATTGGCTTTTTAAAAAATATAATAATAGTAACAAAATTAACTATTGGACAATAACTCATTATAGTAACAAAAATAATGCTAAAAATGTACTATATATAGATCAAAGTAATAAGAAAATAAATCAGAAAGAATCAAAAAACAGATCATTATATGTTTATCCAAGTTTATATTTAAAAGCCGATACTAAAATACTAAGAAGAGGTGGTACAAAAACAAATCCTCATTTAATTTATTTAGAAGATAATGAATAATGATATAACAAATAATATTAAATGAATAATTCTAGATTTATAAAATAAAGTATAGTTAAAAGTATTTTCATTTTTGAAGATGCTTTTTATTTGCGTAATAATAGACAATCCTCCAAAACTAAGAAGTATTCCAGTATAAATAATTTTATTTTTATATGAGGTATTAGTATTTCCTACTAAATTTAAACCATTTGTTATTTCAAATAAACCTGTTATTAATGGATGCTTAATTGGAAGCAAATTATTTATAATATTAAAAAGAACAACAATTCCTAATATCGATAACAAAGTATTAATACTATTATTTATTGAATTAACTAAACTAAACTTTTTATTTTTAATAACTTCATTTTTTATTTCAATTTTATAATTACGATTTATTAGTCCTATAATTAAATTAATAATAATATTAATAACAATTATTAAGACTGAATCCTTAAACTTCAAATATTTAGTTAAAGATATTATTAATAATGGATTATATAACATACACATAGATAATAATTTTTCTGCCTCTTTAACACTGATAGATTTATTTTCTAACAAATCATTAATATATTTTGCGTTACTTGGAGTTCCACTTAAACATGACATAATAAAAGGATATATTGAACATTTATTTACTTTAAATATTTTAGAAAATAAGACTCCTAATGAATTACTTAAAACATTAATAAGTTTAGTACTTAAGATAAAATCACTTAATATCATTATTGGAAAAATACTAGGAAATATTGCTTTATTAAATAGTTCAAAAGATTGTAATGTACTATAAATAAGAATTTCTCCATTTGTAAATGATAAAAATACTGATAATAATACAAATAAAATTTTAAAAATATTCTTCATATTTTCTCCTTAATAGTGATATAATTTAATTATGAAAAAATTAGATAAGATAAAAAAATTTTATAATAAGTATATTGGAATAAATCTCTATGAATTAATCTTTTTAATCATATTCGTAGTATTTTGTTTTTATGACACCGGTTATACAATATATAAACCAGGTGGAATTGTTAATGTTGATACAAGAATAACAGGAGATAATTTAAATGAAACTAATGGTTCTTTTAATATGGCTTATGTATCAGCAATGAAAGGTAAAGCACCAATTTATTTAATTTCTAAAATTATGCCAAATTGGGAACTTGTTAAAAATAGTGATATGTTGCCAGATAATGAAACATTAGAAGATGCAAGCATGCAAGATAAACTTGATTATCAAGAAGCAATGAGTAACGCTAAATATGTAGCGTTTAATAAAGCAAATGTAAAATATAATATTGATAAAGAAAATTATATTGTTTATTATTTAACAGAGCAAAATGATAGTAACTTAAAGATAGGTGATGAAATAATTTCTTATGATAACATTGAATTTAAAGATTTAAATTCATTTAAAGAATATATTAAAACTAAAAATATAAATGAAAAAGTTAAAATTAAATATAAAAGAAATAATAAAATATTAGAAACTGAAACTACTATTTATGAAAAAGATAATGAAAAATATGTTGGTATATCAGTTATATCTGTTTTAGATATTAGTAGTAATTATAATTTAAAAATAAGTCAAAAAAACAGTGAATCAGGTCCATCTGGTGGATTAATTATGTCTTTATCAATATATAATGCCTTAACAAAAGAAGATTTAACTAAAGGAAGAAAAATAGTAGGAACTGGGACAATTGATAAAGAAGGTAATGTTGGTGAAATAGGTGGTATAAACTATAAACTTGCATCAGCTATTAAGGAAAAAGCCGACATATTTATTTGTCCAAATGATAATTATGATGAAGTAAAAGAATTAGTAGAAAAATATAATTATAAAATAACAATAATTAATGTTAGTACATTTGATGAAGCAATAGAAAAGTTAAAAAGCATATAATTGTACGCTTGACAATAACTGAAATACTAAGTTATAATTTTTTAAGAATAGGATTGATAATAATGAAGATATTAAAGAATAAGTATGTTATAACATTAATTTTTACTTTGTTAATTGGAGTTTCCTTAACTTGTTTTTCAGTGTATAAAAATAAATATCAATCTAATATAACCTATGATAACAATAGTTTAAATTTAAATGGTATTGAAATAATAAGCTATGTTGATGGAATTGAAGTATCAGTACTTCCTAATAGTTGTTCATATTCTACAACTGTAAGCAATGATAAAGTAAATTTAACTTGTGATTATTTGACTAATAGATGGTCAATTGATTTTAGTGATTTAACTGAACTTCCAGCTACTATAACAATTAATTTTAAATCAACTGATTTACCACAAGATGCATATACATATGATTATGATTATATAGCATCAGCACATTATTGGAAAGAACCTTATAGCATTTTTACTGCTCCAGTTGATGCCTATTACAAATTAGAAACTTGGGGTGCTCAAGGTCTTGGAACAAAAGGCGGATTTGGCGGATATTCAGTTGGAGAAATTACCCTTAATAAAGGTGATAATTTGTATATATATATTGGCAATACGCCATCTTATACAAATAACTGGTCTGTTGGTGGCTACAATGGTGGTGGATATTCTGGTAATTCAAACACTACTTGTGGCGGAGGCGGCGGAGCCACTCATATTGCTAGAAGAACCGGATTACTTAAAGACTTAAATGAAAATATAGATGATATTATAATTGTAAGTGGTGGAGGCGGCGGAGGTTGCAACTGCAATATGGGTGATGGAAAATGTGCTGGCGGTTCCGGTGGTGGCATTGAAGGTGTAAAAAATATTACCATTAATTCAAAATATAGTAATATTTATTCTGGTGGAAACCAAACTGGTCCATCAGGAAGAACATTTGGAATTGCATCTCCACAAGAATTATCAAAATTTACAGGTGGTGGCGGCGGTGGTGGCTTTTATCCAGGTCGTCATGGAAGTCAATCAACTGGTTCTGGTGGATCTGGGTATATTGGCAACACTGATTTAACAAGTAAATATATGTATTGCTATAATTGTATAGAATCTACAGATGAAAGTACCTACACAATAAATACAGTTGGTGAAAATGAATTAGCAGATAAGAAAAATTGTCCAAACGGATATTCTGAGGAAGCAATTAGCAAATGTGCTAAAGCCGGCAATGGCCACGCAAGAATTACCTTTTTAAGATTAGTAGATAAAGCAAGTAATTAATTAGAATTTGAGGTGACTAACAAATTTGAAACAAAAAATTAATGATTTATATAATTTAATTAATAAAAATAAAAAAACTAAGATTTTTACGATTGTAATTATTTTATTCACTTTTATTGTAACAATTGGATATTCCTTGGCGTTTTTTACATCGCTAAATAATAATCTAGTTGCCAATATTGTTGTTAATAATTTAAAATTTAATATGACTACAAATAATGGTACTTCAGATGATCGTATACTACGTTTAAAGGCAGGTGCTATTGAAGAATTTGTTATTGTATTAACTAATTTAAATAATCTTCCCACTAAGTATGAAATAACATATGAGATATGTGATAATGAAAATTGTGATAATATTATCAATGTCAGTGCTGACATTAAAGAAAAATTAATTGTTCAAAATGACTGTACTTTAAATCCTAAAATTCATGGAACAATTTATCCAGGTGCTTCTAATCAAATGGAAATTAAAATATATACCCAAAATATAAATACTGAAAACGTTTATATAAAACTTAATTTACAAGCAGGTTATGTATGGAATGTACTAGAATTAACCAATCAAATTGGAAATGGTCCTTTAAAATTAAGTAAATTAAATGTTGAAAGTTGGATTAATGGCGTAAAAGTAGATCATTTACCAAGTACATGCAATTATAAAGCAAGCATGAAGGCTTATAAAGACGATGAAAAATTATCTTTTGAAAATACTGATAAACAATCAACTATACAATGTGATAACAATAAATGGTCAATTAGTTTACAAGGTTTTGAGGAGATTCCTGATAAAATAGTACTTAACTTTACTACAATTGATGATGTACTTGATCCTAGCATGCTATCTCAATCATATCCATATAAGGATAACCAAGATGATGATCCTTATATTTTTGAAGCGCCAACAGATGGAGTTTATAAACTAGAAGTTTGGGGTGCTCAAGGTGGATATTCAAGTAGTTATGGAACTGGTGGATATGGTGGATATTCAACAGGTGAAATTTCTCTAGAAAAAGGACAAAAAATTTATATTTATGTTGGATCAATGCCTATTCATCCTGCAGCTGGTAGAACTTCACCAGGTGGCTATAATGGTGGCGGCGGATCAGGTGGTAAAGTAAGTGACGGATCAGTCTGCTACGGTGGCGGAGGTGCTACTCATATGGCAACTTCTGAAGGATTACTAAGTACATTTACATATGGTGATCAAGAAAGTATTGCTAAAATTTTGATTGTTGCTGGTGGTGGTGGCGGAGGTATAGCTCATGTAACTACCTTAGGCGGTTCAGGTGGTGGCTATATAGGTTCAACTGGTACTACTAGCATTTCTGATTATAACAATGCTACTCGTCTTCCTGGTGGTGGAACACAAACTGGAACTGGACATCATGATACATATTCTCCAGCAGGAAAATTTGGGGCGGCAAATACAAGTAATTACGACACGAATGGCGGAGGCGGCGGAGGCGGCTTTTGGGGTGGTTCTAGTGGCCGTATGTCAACTGGTGCTGGTGGATCAGGTTACATTGGTAATAGTAGATTAACTTATAAAAAAATGTTTTGCTATGCTTGCATTGAATCAAACGAAATTGAAATTTATACCATTAATACAATTAATTCTAATAGTTTAAATGATAAAGTTAATTGTCCAGATGGATATTCTGAAGAACCAATAAGCAAGTGTGCTAAAGCAGGAGATGGTTATGCAAAAATTACATTTATTAATGATGCCAATTATTCTAGTAGTACAAGTACAGACTAAAGAAAAGTTGAAAACTAAATAACTTTTCTTTTTATTTTCTTTAAAATATTTTATAATACATCTAGGTGTAGAAAAATGAAAAGAAATGAAGTAAACTATGAAGATTTAAGTCCTATGATGAAGCAGTATATGGATATCAAAAAAGATTATGAAGATACTTTACTATTTTATCGTATTGGTGATTTTTATGAATTATTTTTTGAAGATGCTGAAGCCGGTGCTCATGAACTTGAACTAACATTAACTGGTAAAAATGCTGGATTAGAAGAAAGAGTTCCAATGTGTGGTGTGCCTCATCATGCTGTTAAACCTTATTTAGAAAAAGCCGTTAATAAAGGTTTTAAAGTAGCAATTTGTGAACAAATGGAAGATCCTAAAAAAACTAAAGGTATGGTTAAAAGAGAAGTAATAAATGTAGTTTCCAAAGGTACTTTAGTAGATTTAGATTTCTTAGATTCTTTTGATTTTAACTATTTAGCAAGTGTTTTAGATTTAAATTATGCTTATTTACTTACCTATGCAGATATTTCTACCGGAGATATTTATGCCGAATTCTTAGATTACAATGAAGATACCTTAGTTAATAAAATATTAACTTTAAATATTAAAGAATTAATATTAAAAAAAGATTTTAATGAAAAAATAGTTAATATATTTAAAAATAGTTATGGAATTAATATTAATTATAGTGATGAATTATATGATAAAGAATTAAAAATATTAGATAATATAAGTGATGAAAGAGTAACTATTGGAGTTAAACATTTATTTTATTATTTGATTGTTAAAGAACTTAAAGATGTATCCTTATTTGAAACTGTCAAGATAATTAATAATAGTAATTATTTAAATTTAAATATTCATACTATCAGAAATTTAGAGTTGTTTGAAACATTGAGATTAAAAGAAAGAGAATATTCTTTAATATGGTTTTTAGATAAATGTAAAACTAGTATGGGATCACGTACTTTAAAGTTATGGGTATCTAATCCCCTTAGAAATGAAAAAGAGATTAATAAGAGATTAGATATTATTACTAAATTAAATGATGAATTTATATTAAGAAGTGATTTACTTAAATGCTTATATGAAATTTATGATTTAGAAAGATTATGTGGTAAGTTAACTTGTGGTTCTTTTAACGCTAGAGATGCACTTCAAATAAGAAATAGTTTAAAGGTATTACCAGAAGTAAAAGCAATATTAGAAAAGATGAATGTTAATATTAAAATTAATACTCATGAAGAATTATATAACCTCTTTGATAAGGCTATATATGAAGAACCACCTATATCTATTAAGGAAGGTTATTTAATTAAAGATGGATATAATAACGAATTAGATGAACTTAAGAAAATAAGAAGTGGTGGTAAAGAATTTTTAAGTACTTTAGAACAAGAAGAAAGAGCAAGAACTGGTATTCAAAATTTAAAAGTTGGATATAATAAAGTTTTTGGTTATTATATTGAAATAAGTAAAGGACAAGCATCTCGTGTTAAGGAAGAATTTGGTTGGGAAAGAAAACAAATTTTAACTACTGGTGAAAGATTTATAAGCCCCGTCTTAAAAGAAAAAGAAGCTATGATCTTAAATGCTGAAGAAAGAATTATTGAACTTGAATATGATTTATTTAATGAAATAAAAGAAACAATTAAGAAAGATATAATAGCGTTAAAGGAAACCGCTAATAAGATAGGTGTAATTGATGCTTTATGTTCATTGTCAATTGTATCGGAAAAAGAAAAATTAGTTAGACCAATATTTAATCATGATAAGTTAATTGATATTAAAAATGGTTTTCATCCAGTTATCAATATAGTAACTAATGGTAAGTATGTTAAAAACGATATTTATATGGATAAAAATATAAATACCCTTTTAATAACTGGCCCTAACATGAGTGGTAAATCTACTTATATGAGACAACTTGCTATCATAATTATTATGGCTCAAATAGGATCTTTTGTACCAGCTGACTATGCTAATTTATGTATTTTTGATGCTATTTTTACTAGAATAGGTGCAAGTGATGATTTAGTTAGTGGTGAATCTACTTTTATGGTTGAAATGAAAGAAAGTAGAAGTGCCATTAAAAATGCAACTAGTGAATCATTAATCTTATTTGACGAATTAGGAAGAGGTACTGCTACTTATGATGGTATGAGTTTAGCGGGAGCTATTTTAAAATATGTTACTAAAAATATTAAGTGTAAAACTTTATTTAGTACTCACTATCATGAATTAACTAGTTTAACAGATGAATATCCTACTATTAAAAATGTCCATGTAAGTGCAACTTTAGATAATAATAAATTAATCTTTTTACATAAAATTGAAGATGGAGCAATTGATAAAAGTTATGGTATTCATGTTGCTGATTTAGCAGGACTACCTAAAGATATTATTAATGATGCCAATAAAATGCTTAAGGAATATGAAACAAATAGTAAAGATAGTGGTAGTAAGCAAATTTCATTTGATTTTACCGAGCCGGTTAAAGAACCAAATATTTTAAAAGAAGAAATAGATAAAATTGATCCATTAAATACAACTCCTATGGATGCCCTAAAAATATTATTTGATTTAAAAAACAAGTCTAAAGATATAAGAGAATAATTTAAGATAAAATAATTTTTGGGATATGATAAGGAAATAATAATAAAAAATGTAGGGTTACAAGTACCAGAAATTTAAGTCTGCATGAGACAAAGGTTACTTTATCGGGGTGAAGCAAAAGCATTAATGATCATTTTATTTTGATTACGAAAAAAGGTACAAAACGGAAAAAATTCGTAATGGAGGATATATGAATATAAATAGAGATTATTATTTAAACCAATTGATTGAAAAACAAAATAATGGATTAGTAAAGATAATTTCTGGAATGAGAAGATGTGGTAAGTCTTATTTGCTTGATCCAATGTTTAAAAATTATTTATTTGATAATGGTGTAGGTGAAAGTCATATAATAAAATTAGATTTAGATTCTATAGAGAATGAACATTTACTTGATGCTCACAAGTTATATGAATTTATTTGTGATAAAATTATAGATACTGATAAATACTATATTTTATTAGATGAGATACAAAAAGTAGAAGGATTTGAAGCTCTTTTAAATGGACTTTTAAAGAAGAATGTTGATATTTATGTGACTGGCAGTAATTCAAAATTTTTATCAAAAGATATCATAACTGAATTTAGAGGTCGTGGAGATGAAATTAAAATGTTTCCTTTATCATTTAGAGAATTTTTTAGTATTTATAATGGTACTAAAGAAGATGCTTTAAATGAATATTTAATTTATGGTGGATTACCTTTAACTGTTTTAACTAAAACTGAAAATAATAAAATAAAATATTTAGAAAGAGAAAGAACTAGAACTTATTTAAAAGATGTAATAGATAGAAATAATATACAAAATATTGAGGAATTAGATTATTTAGTTGAAATTATTTCATCTTCAGTTGGATCACTTACTAATCCTCTTAAGTTATCAAAATCATTTTTAAATAGGGATTTTAAGAGTACTATGACTGATAAAACTATTTTTAAATATTTGAGTTATTTAGAAGACGCTTTTTTAATAGAAAAAAGTAAAAGATATGATATTAAAAGAAAAAAATATATTGAAACTCCATATAAGATTTATTTTACTGATTTAGGAATAAGAAATTCGTTTTTAAATTTTAGACAAATTGAGGAGCCACATTTAATAGAAAATTTGATTTATAATGAACTTAAAATAAGAGGATATTCTGTAGATGTTGGGGTAGTTGAAATAAGAGATAAAGATAATAAAAAACAAGTAGAAATTGATTTTGTTTGTAATTTAGGTAGCAAAAAGTATTACATTCAATCTGCTTTAAGTGTAAGTGATGATGATAAGAAAAAACAAGAGTTAAGACCACTTCTAAATGTAGATGATTTTTTTAAAAAAATTATTATTACTAAAGATGGAGTTAGTTCATATAGAAATGATGATGGTATATTATTTTTAAATATTTATGAGTTCTTATTAAATGAAAATAGTTTAGAATTATAAAAAAGTTAGATATGAAATATATACATATAAAAGAGAATTAAATATATTGTAACGCATATAGAGAGGGAAAACGCATATAGAGAGGGAATAGACATTTTCTAAAAAGTATGGTAAATTAAGGGCACATAAGAAATTATGTTATGCAATTCTTGTTATAAAAAAGCGAGTGATTCCCACTTTGAGAGGAACTTAAAAAAGAAGCGATTCCGACTTAAACAGGAACTAAAAAAAGAAACTAGAGAGCTTACTCTAGTTTTATTAAATTTAGATAAATTATGAATAAATTTCTGAAAATGACTTAAAAAATAATTGACTTATGTGAAAAATCGTGATAAATTAATTTTGCATAAGTGATTATGTAGAGCAAATTGTTGCATATAATATTAATGCAACATGTGTTATAAAAAAGCGAGTGTATCCAGCTCAATTAAGTGGAAGTTAATAAAGTGGTGAAACCAGCCGAAAATGGTACTTGATAAAGTGGTGAATCCAGCCGAAAATGGAAGCTAAAAAAGTAGATTAGAGAGCAAACTCTAATCTTTAATTTTATTAGTTTGGGGGAATTAGAAATTATGATTAGAAATTTTAAAATAGTAAAAGTTGATTATAAATATTGTGATTATTTAAGAAAATTTGATGATAAAGTTTCTTATAATGCTAGTATAAAAGAATTAAGACCTTTTATTGGAATTCTATTTGTGGTAAATAATTGCGATTACTATGCTCCTTTATCAAGTCCTAAAGACAAACACTTACATATGAAAAATAATATTGATATTATAAAAATAAATGATGGAAAGTTAGGAGCAGTTAATTTCAATAATATGATACCTGTTTCACCTAATAATTACGAAATAATAGATATTAATAAAGTGCCTGAAAATATTAATGAGCTAAAAAGACAACAATTATTAAAAGACCAGTTGTTGTGGCTAAATAAAAATTATAATAGGATTATAATTAAGGCAGTGAAGTTATATGATTTATATACATGTGGTAGATTAGTAAAAAGAATTAAAGACAGATGTTGTAATTTTCCTTTACTTGAAGAAAAATGTAAAGAATATAATAATATAGAGCAAAAAGTTTAAACAAATACCTTAAAAGTATTTGTTTTATTTTAGATTTTAAGTATAATTATATTCAAGGGTGATTAATAATGGATGATAAATTAATAAGATTCTTTAATAAAATTAATTTTGATGAGATAGATGATTTCGAGGGAGTAAAAGTTTCTAAAGTTGTTATAAATAAACAAAAAGAATCTTGGATAGTATATTTACAAAGTGATAAAGTTATTAATCCAAAAGCAATGATAAAACTTATTAATAAAGCTAAAGAAGGAATTGAAAATGTAAGTGCGATAGACATTAAAATAAATTATAGTAATATATTAGATGAAGATATTATTAAATATTTTAAATATTTTTTAGATCAAAAAGTTATTGATAACGTTTCTTTACAAAGTATAATTAATAATGATTTTAAAGTAGAGAATAATGTAATAAGTGTAGAAGTTATTTCAAAGATGGAAGCTAATTTAATAGATTCTTTTAATGATGAATTTAGTAAGTATTTAAAGAATTTAGGACTATCTGAAGTAGAGTTAGTTCCAGTTATTAATGATGAAAAAAGAAAAGAAATAAAAGAAGAAATAGAAAATAGTAAAACAGATATAATTGTTTATAAAGAACCTGAATTTAAAATTATAATGGGTGAAGAAATTAAATCTAAAAAGATTACTGAAATTAAAGATATTATTGGAGAAGAAAATAATGTTACAGTTGAAGCATATATTTTTGGTATAGAAGAATTTGTATCTAATAAAAGTAATTTTAAAATATTAACTTTAAAGATTAGTGATAAAACTGATAGTATTTTAGCTAAAATATTTACAAGAGAAGATGATGAATTCAATAAATATAAAGCAGGTTTAAAAGAAGGAAAATGGTATGCTTTTAGAGGTTATATCAAAAATGATACATTTGCTAAAGATTTAGTGTTTAATGTAAGAGATATAGAGGAAATTCCTAGTAAAGAAGATGAGTTTGTTGATGATGCTGAAGTTAAAAGAGTTGAATTACATGCTCATACAATGATGAGTCAAATGGATGGAGTTACTAAATTTGATTTAGATAAACATACATCAGAACTTGTTAGTAATGCGATTAAATTTGGTTATAAAGGGGTTGCGATAACTGATCATGGTGGTTGTCAAGCTTTCCCAATTTGTTATGAAATAATTAAAAATTATAATAAAGGAAAACCTAAAGAAGAACACTTTAAAGGTATTTATGGTACTGAACTTACATTAGTAGATGATTCAGCTGATATTACTTTTAGAGCAAAAGATGATGATTTAAGAAGTACTACTTATGTTGTGTTTGATACAGAAACTACTGGTTTTAACGCTGGTGGAAAAGATCAAATGATTGAAATTGGTGCTGTAAAGATAGCAAATGGGGAGATAATTGATAGGTTTGATGAATTTATTAATCCCGGAAGACCACTTCCACAAAAGATAGTTGATTTAACATGCATTACTGATGATGATTTAGCTGGTGCTGATAATGAAGCAAATGTCACTAAGAGATTTTTAGAGTGGGCAGAAGGACTACCTATGGTTGCTCATAACGCGAAGTTCGATATGTCTTTTGTTGATATGGCTTGCAAAAAATATGGATTACCAGAATTTAGTAATACGGTTATTGATACATTAGAGTTATCAAGAGCGTTAGATCCTGATTTAACTAGACATAGTTTGTCAGCGTTAGTTAAAAGATATGAAGTTCCTTGGAACGAGGATGCTCATCATAGAGCAGATTATGATGCTGAAGGAACAGCTTATGTATTTTGGAAAATGTTAGATCGTGTTCCAAAAGATACCTATAAAACTATAAAAGATTTAGATAATTTAGTTTCTAAAGAAAATTTATATAAGTTTGGAGCTACACACCATTTTAACGCATTAGTTTTAAATCAAAAAGGATTAAAAAATTTATTTAAAATTGTTTCTTTAGCTAATACAACCTATTATTTTAAGTGTCCAAGAATTCCAAGAAGTGTACTACAAGAATTAAGAGAAGGATTGCTTATAGGCAGTGGATGCTTTGATTCAGAAATATTTAAAGAAGCAAGAAGAAAAGACAAAGAAGAATTAACTAATTTAATTAATTTCTATGATTATGTTGAAGTGCAACCACCTGAGGTCTATTCTCATTTAGTTGATACAGGAGATTTTTCATCTAATGCAGAACTAATGGGAAACATTATGAAGGTAGTAGATGCGGTTAGAGATGCTGGTAAAATAATGGTTGCTACTGGAGATGTACATCATTTTTATAAAGATGATCGAATTTATAGACAAATCATTATCAATACCAAAGCTAATTTTGGTAAACATCATTTAGCTAAGTCTAGTATTAAAGAAATACCTTCCCAACATTATAGAACAACTAATGAAATGCTTGAAAATTTTAATTTTTTAGATAAAGATGTTGCTTATGAAATAGTTGTTACTAACACAAATAAAATATGCGATATGATTGATGAAATAGAAGTAATTCCAGATACAGGAGGAACACCATTTTCACCAAGAGTTAAAGCAGATAATGGTAAAACTTATTTAGATTGTCCTAGAGTTGTAACTGACCTAGTTTATGGTAGAGCAACTGATTGGTATGGTGATCCACTTCCTTTATTAATTGAAGAACGTATCGCTAAAGAACTTTATGGAGAAACTGTTTATAAAGTTTGTCGTGAAAATATATTAAAAACTCATAGTGAAGATGAACCTAATTTAAAAGAATTAATATTTAAAGATGTTCATGAAGTTATCTTAAAAGGTGTAGATGCTGTTAAAGAATTAGTTAGAAATAATATTAAAGAGCATTTAGAAGAAGAAATAAGTGACGAAGAATTAGGACAAAAATTAAAGAAATCACTTGGTGGAGTAATAGGCGCAGGATTCGATCCGATTTATCTAATTGCCCAAAGATTAGTTAAACACTCTAATGATGAAGGTTTCCTAGTTGGTTCAAGAGGATCAGTAGGTTCATCATTTGTCGCAACTATGATGGGTATTACTGAAGTTAACTCCTTAGCAGCACATTACCGTTGTTTAAAATGTAAAACAAGTATTTTTAATGATGAAGAAGGTAAACCACTTGGTGCTACTTATTCATGCGGTATTGACTTGCCTGAAAAGAAATGTCCTAATTGCGGAGAAGATATGTATAGAGATGGACATGATATTCCATTTGAAACTTTCTTAGGTTTTAATGCTGACAAAGTTCCAGATATTGATTTAAACTTTTCCGATTTAAATCAAGCATCTGCTCATGAATATACTAAGGTACTATTTGGTGTTGATAATGTATATCGTGCAGGTACTATTGGAACAGTTGCTGAAAAGACTGCGTTTGGTTTTGTTAAAGGCTATATGGAAGATAAAGGAATTACTTTACGTATTCCGGAAATAGAACGTTTAGCTAAAGGTGTTACTGGGGTAAAGAGAACAACAGGACAACATCCAGGTGGAATTGTAGTTGTTCCAGATTATAAAGAAGTTTATGATTTTACTCCATTTCAATATCCAGCTGAAGACATTAATAATGCTTGGCGTACAACTCACTTTGGATATCACTCAATTGAAGAATGTTTACTTAAATTAGATATTTTAGGTCATACTGATCCAACTCAACTTAGAATTATTCAAGAACAAACAGGACTTGATGTTAGTAAAATACCTCTATCTGATCCAGAAACAATGAGTATTTTCTCATCAACTAAAGCATTAGGTGTAACTAATGAACAGATTTTAGCTCTTACTGGTACTTTAGGTATACCGGAATTTGGTACTAACTTTACAATTGGAATGGTTGATGAAATTAAACCTAAGACATTTGCTGAACTTGTTAAAATTGCCGGACTTTCTCACGGAACTGACGTATGGCTTGGTAATGCGAGAGATTTAATTATTAATAATGTTGTTCCATTTAGTGAAGTTATTGGTTGTCGTGACGATATTATGATTTATTTAATGTATCATGGAGTAGAACCAATTAAAGCCTTTAAAATAATGGAATTTGTACGTAAGGGTAAAGCAAGTAAACCAAAAGAAAAAGATACTTGGGAATCTTATAAAAAGATAATGCAAGATGCTAATATTCCCGAATGGTTTATTGATTCATGTAATAAGATTAAATACATGTTCCCTAAAGCCCATGCTGCTGCATATGTCGTAAGTGCTTTTAGAATTGCTTGGATTAAAGTTCATAAACCAGTATACTTTTATTCATCTTGGTTATCATGTAAAGCGACTGACTTTGATGTCGAAACTATGATGAAAGGTTATGATGCAATAAAAGCAAGAGTAGAAGAAATTCAAAATAAAGGATTTAACGCAACTACCAAAGAACTAGGTTTACTTGAATGTTTAAAAGTATGTTTAGAAGCATCAGCTAGAGGAATTAAATTTGCTAAAATAGATTTATATAAAAGTGATTGGAAAGTATGGCAAGTTGCTGATGAACATACAATAATTCCGTCTTTCTTATCAGTTGATGGACTAGGTGAAACAGTTGCCAAGAATATTGTTAACGAAAGAGAAAAAGGTAAATTTGTAAGTATTGAAGATTTTCAATCAAGAGCAAAAGTATCAGGAACTATTGTTGACAAGTTAAAAACAATAGATGTTTTAGAAAATATGCCACAGTCTTCACAATTAAGTTTATTTGACTAAAAAATATGGTTTTATGTTATTTACATAAAGCCTTTTTTAATGTAAAATTAAATAAGATAAGGTAGGTAATTTATAGTGAAAGAATTAGACCTAAACAAGAAAAAAAGAATATTAATTATAATGATAACTATTGGACTATTATTAATTGTAATTATTGGTGTTGCCCTTGCTTATATGGCACCAAATATTAATAATACAGAAACATCATCAACTATTGTATTTAATAGTGGAACAGTTGCAATTGTCTATAATAATGGTGAAAATCAGATTAACGCCAAAGATGTTTTGCCAGGTTGGACTGCAATAAAAGAATTTAGTTTAACAGCTAAAAACAATACTGATATTGATGCATCAGATGTAATGAATTATGCATTAAAATTAGTTGTAGAAGAAAATACTTTTAGTAATGGAGCCATAACCTATAAATTAGAAGGAGTAAATGAAAATAATAATGGTACGCTAGCTTATATCTTACCTAATTCATTAAATACAGTAAAAAAAGGTGCTACTAAGACTATTAGTCTAGGATATGGAACGTTTGAACAAACGGATGCTATAAAAGATGGTGTAACTCATAATTACACACTTACTATTGCATTTCCTAATAAAACATATGAAAGTCAATCAAACGATATGGGAAGACTATTATCTGCATATATAACTATAGAAAAACCTACTGAAGATCTTGCTAAGTTAACAATAACTGATGAACCACATAACATAAATAATCTTACAATAAATGTTGAAAAAAATGTTGGATTTGATTTATCAAATCCAGGTTATGCAAATAATCAGCTTTTTTCTAGATGGAAAATCAATTCTGGTACTGCATCAATAGGCATAGGTAGTAATATTATAACCGTTACATCAGATGAGGCATCAGTTAGTTCTACATATAGTACAACAACTGAATTTAATTACACCGATGATCATTCTTGGAGTATATTATATATAGCTCCATATACAGGAACTTATAAGTTAGAAGCATGGGGAGCAAGTGGCGGAACAAGTACAGCAACGGGAGGCTATGGAGCATATGCAACTGGGAATATTAGATTAAAAAAAGGAGAAGAAATTAATGTATATGTAGGCGGTCAAGGTATAAAACCAGCAACATCTTCATCTGAATACACAAATGGTGGATACAATGGCGGCGGAGAAGCAAATTATTATGGAGGTACTGGTGGTGGCGCTACACACTTTTCATTTGAAGATTCATTATTAAAAGATACAACGGATAAATCTAAGATTATACTTGTTGCCGCTGGCGGTGGCGGTGGCGGAAATAAGTATGCTGAAAATAAAGGTGGTTCCGGTGGAGGTATTATTGGTGTAGATGGTGGATATTATAATGCATCTAATAAACATAATGGAACCGGTGGAACGCAAACCTCCGGTGGTACTATAAATTCAAGTAATGTTGCTGGTGAAATAGGTCACTTTGGCTACGGTGGAAAAGGTGGCTATAATGAACAATATAAACAAGGTGCTGGAGCCGGTGGCGGTGGCTATTATGGCGGTGGTGGCGGCTCAAACCGTACTGGTGGCGGTGGCGGTGGGTCATCATTTATAGGAAGCAATCGCTTACTCGATGATGGTAACAAAGTTATGTATTGTTATGAATGTACAGAGTCCTCTGAAGCTTCAACTAAAACAATATCAACTAGTAATTATAGTAGTGATGCCATTGCTAACTATGCTAAGTTAGGTGATGGTTATGCTAAAATAACAATTCAAACCATTGAAGAAAATGCTGAATATTCAACTATTACTGTTGTAAATGAGGAATTACAAAAAGTCACGACTATTGAAACAAAAAAAGGTGAGAAAATAAATATTCCTGTGGAATTTAATCAATCGTATATATTTGAATCATATGAAATTGAAAAAGGAACTGCTACAATTGATGGAACAAATGTTACACCAACAAGTGATATTGTAGTAATAAAAATTAATCAAATACTAAGACCCATATATGAATTTGCTTATATTGATCCTACAACTGAAAATTCCGAACCATATTACAAATTTAATGTACAAAAGACAGGAACATACAAATTAGAAACATGGGGTGCTCAAGGCGGTGGAAATGATTTGTGTTTAGGCGGGTATGGTGGTTATAGTGTTGGATACATTAATTTAAAAAAAGATGATATAATATATATAACTATTGCTGGAAAAGGAAATTTTATAAATTGCACTGATTCATCTATAATTTCCGGTGGTTTAAATGGTGGAGGAAGTGGAACGTGTGCTTTTAACAAAAATGCTGCCAGTGGTGGTGGTGCAACACATATTGCAAAAGGCTCGGGACTTTTAAGTACCTTTGAAAATAATAAAAATAGTTTATTAATAGTTGCTGCTGGTGGCGGCGGAGGTGCTATGAATTCAACATCAAGTTATGGTATAGGTGGCTCAGGCGGCGGTTTTACCGGTGTAGCAAATAGTCCTGTTGGAAATACATATAAAAATACAGGTGGTACACAATCATCTGGAGGAACCTCTGGAACTGGTAAACGTATTGGTTCATTTGGGCAAGGTGGTTGTGCATCATCAGATGCTTGGGGCTCAGGCGGTGGATCTGGGTTATATGGTGGAGGAACTGTTTGGTATGGTGGTGGTGGATCTGGAGGTTCATCATATATAGGAAATTCACTATTAACAAATAAAGCAATGTATTGCTTTGGTTGCGAAGAATCAAGTGACACTTCTACTAAAACAGTTGCTACTACTTGTCATAGTGAAACACCAACTGAAAATTGCGCTAAAGAAGGAAATGGTTATGCTCGAATAACATATATTCCAGAAAATTAACTACTGATTTCAGTAGTTTTCTTTTTTTAAAAACATATAATTAAATGGTGAAGCATATGCTAGAGATAATTAATAATACCTTAAGAAATAATAATTATTATGTTTGTTTATATAAAAATAATATTTATATGTATAATTATAAAGATATACTTTCCTTTAATAATAATTTAATAATGATAAAATTTGATAATTTTAATTTAAAAATAAAAGGAAATAATATGTTAATAAAACATATGCAAGAAAAAGAATTAATTATTTTTGGAAATATTATAGGGGTATCCTATGAATAAACAAATAAAAATAGAAGTAACGGGAAGTATTAATAGATTTATAAATAAATGTATATATAGTAAAATTTATTTATCTAATATAAGTTATATAGATAATGATAAGATAACATGTATAATAAATTTAGATGATTATAAGAAAGTTAAAAGATTAAATTATTATTCAAAGATAAAAGTAGTTAGTTATGTTGGATTTAATAAAATTAAAGAGATAGTTAAAAATAATATTTTTTATGTAATAATATTTATTCTTGCGTTTATATTAATTGATATTTTAACTAATTATATTGTAGATATAGAAGTAATACATTCCTCAATAAGTATTCGTAAATTAATTTATCAAGAATTAGAAAATAATAATGTTAGAAAAAATACTTTTGCTTATAGTTTTGAAGAATTAGAAAATATCCAAAAAAATATCTTAAATAATAATAAAGATAAATTAGAGTGGATTAGTATTACTAAAGATGGCATGAAGTACATAATTAGATGTGAAGAAAGAAAAATTAAAGAAATAAATAAAGAAAATGGATACCGAAATATAGTTGCTAAAAAAGATGCTTATATTACTAAGATTATATCTACTAAAGGAGTTAATTTAGTTAGAAGTGGGGAGTATGTTAAAAAAGGTGACGTCTTAATTAGTGGAGAAATTAAATTATATGAAGAAGTTAAAGGAGATACTTTAGCAACAGGTTATGTATATGGTAATGTGTGGTATAACGTACAGTTATCAATACCTAAAGAAGAAAATAAAAAGGAATATACTGGTAAATCTAGGTTTAATATAAATATAAATGATAAAATCTTTTTAAGAAATAAATATAAATATTTTAGTCAGGAAAATATTAGAGAAATAAAAATATTGGGTTTAAAAATTAAGTTTTATAAAGAAAAAGAATATGTATATAAAAAACATATTTTAAGTGATGAAGAGATAGAAAAAATAATAAATGATAAAATAAAAGAAAAATTTAATAATATTGGGACAATTAATAGTCAAAAAGTTTTGAAAAAAGAGATAAATAATAGTACAATAGATTATAGAGTATTTGTTATTTGTAATGAACTTATTAATGAATACCAGTACTATGAAAAAGGTGATGCTAGTGATACCCGAATCAGCAATTGAAATTATAGTTGATTTATGGCCTATCTTATTATTATGTATGATTACAACAATATGTTTGAAAGTAGCTTATAGTGCATCTAATCATACTAAATTAGAGATATATAAAGAGATAATTAATTTAGTATTTATTGCATATGTTATAATGCTATTTAGTTTAGTAACAGCTACTGATTTTTCTTCTTATAGTAATAATTTTGTGCCATTTAAAGAAATATTTAGGTATAGTGTTACATCTAAGTTATTTTATCGTAATGTGATAGGGAATGTAGTTTTATTTATTCCTTTTGGCTATTATACTAGTTATTATTGTAAGACTAAAAATATAACTTATAGTTTTTTAATTGCACTTATTGTTAGTTCGACAATTGAGACTATTCAGTTACTTTTAGGTAGAAGTTTTGATGTAGATGATATAATTTTAAATGTTTTAGGTGGAATAGTTGGGTATCTTTTCTATTTAGTAAGTGAGTTTATATTTAAGAAAACTAGTGAAAGAGTTAAAAATAGTTTTTTATTAAATTTAATATGTGTGTTAATAATTGCGATATTAGTGATAATAATACTTAATTTATATGGAGTGGTAATATGAATAGTTATGATATAATTGATGAATATGGCTATAAAGAATATGATTATTTAAATGATTTATTTGATTTTGCTTGTAATAAGTTAAAACTTAAGAATGTTTATTTTTCAGTAATTTTCATTAATAATGAAGAGATACATAAGATAAATAAAGAGTATAGAGGTATTGATAGACCTACTGATGTTATTTCTTTTGCGTTTAATGATAATGGAGCATTAGCTGGACCAGTTAATATGCTTGGAGAAATATATGTTTCAATAGATAGAATGAAAGAACAAGCTATAGAATATGGTCATAGTGAAAAGAGAGAATTATCGTTTTTATGTATTCATGGACTTTTACATTTACTTGGCTATGATCATACTTTAGGGGAAAAAGAAGAAAAAGAAATGTTTGATTTACAGAAGGAAATATTAAATGAAAAAGGTATTATCGATTAAAAGATTAAAAAAATCATTTGGTTATGCGTTTAAAGGAATAGATGATGTTGTAGGTAATGAACCTAATATGAAAATACATGTTAGTGTGGCAATAGTTGTGGTTATTACAGCCTTTTTACTTAAGGTAAGTATGATGGAGTGGATTATTCTTATTTTATTAATAGGTGCGGTGCTTGCTGCTGAAACAATTAATACGACAATTGAAAACTTAGTTGATATGTATACTAAGGAATATAATGAAAAAGCTAGGGTTGTTAAAGATACGGCAGCTGGAACAGTTTTAATACTTGCTATAACAGCGGCTATTATTGGATTAATGATTTTTATTCCTAAAATTATTTTAGTGTTGGAGAATTTATGAAAGATAATTTAAAATTAATTATGAAAAATGCTTATGCAGATATTTCTAATTATAAAGTTGCTTGCGTTATTGTGATGCAAAATAATCAAGAAGTAATAGGAGTAAATATTGAAAATAAGGATGGCAAAAGTGGAATGTGTGCAGAACAAGTTGCCATTGCAAATGCGTTTAGTGAGGGCTTTAGTAAAAAGGATTTTAAAGAAATACACGTAATGGGATCGAGTAAGGAAATATGTATGCCATGCTTTATGTGCAGGGAATTATTACATGAATATTTCTTGCCTGATGCTAAGGTTTTTTGCTATAATAATAGAGGAAAGTGTAAAGAATTTACAGTAGCAGATATTTGCCCTTATCCATTTAATTTGGAGGACTAATGGTAAGAGAATTAGAAAGATTATTAAGTAATTGTTATGCTCCTCATGATAATGTTTTTTATAGTGCTATAGCAAAAATGAATGATGGAACGTTATTTGCAGGGGTTATTGTTAAGAATGATATTTTTAGAAGTACGATATATGCTGAGGAAGCAGCAATAGCAAATGCGGTTAGTCATGGATATAGAAAAAAGGATTTTGATAGTTTATATATTATGACAAGTTCTAAAACGTTAAATGATTTAAAAAATATTAATAAAAATATGATTAAAGAATTTTATGAAAATGATTGTGAGATATTTTTATATGGTATAAATAGAGAAGAAAGAATAATAAAAGTGGGTAATTTAATCGAAAATATATATTAGGATGTGGTAACATGAAAAGTGGATTTGTAAGTATAATAGGTAGACCAAATACGGGGAAAAGTACTTTGATGAATACAATATTAAAAAAACATATAGCAATAGTTTCAAATGTAGCCGGAACAACTAGAAATGCAATTCAAGGAGTTTATAACGATAAGGAAACTCAAATTATTTTTGTAGATACTCCAGGAATTCATAAACCTCAAGATAAATTAGGAAAATATTTAAACAAACAAACTTATGAATCTTTAGAAGATATAGATGCTATTTTATTTGTTGTAGATGCATCAGCTCCAATTGGAAGAGGAGATACATTTATTTCACAAACTTTTAAAAATATTGAAACACCAGTTATTCTTGTTTTGAATAAAATAGATAAATTAAGTGATGAACAAATATTAAAGGCAATAAATGAATATAAAGAACTTTACGATTTCAGTGATGTAGTTCCTATTAGTGCTTTAAAAGATGATAATGTTGAAAGATTAATTAAGGTAATTAAAGGATATTTAACTGATGAAATTAAGTATTATAATGATGGAACTATTACAAATACATCACTTGAGTTTATGCTTGGAGAACTTGTTAGAGAAAAGGTTCTAAATCTTACCGAAGAAGAAGTACCACACTCAGTTACATGCGTTGTTACTCACTTAAAAGATAAAGGCACATTAATGGAGGTATATGTAGACATAATAGTCGAAAGAAATAACTTAAAGAAAATAATAATTGGTTCGCAAGGATCAATGCTTAAAAATATTGGAATGCTTGCTAGAAGAGACATGGAAGACTTACTTGGTAAACAAGTATATTTAGAACTGTATGTTAAAACAATTAAAAATTGGCGTGATAAAGAAAGATACCTAAGTGAATTAGGTTTTAAAGATTTTTAAAAAAGGAAAAGGGAGATATAATATGGCAAAGTATACAAAATTAGAACAAATTAAAATAGGACAAGATACATTTTATCGTTTACTTGAAACTGAATATGGCGAAAGCGTTAGAGATGAAATGGCTCAAAAATATGGAGTTACAAAAGAAAAAATTTCTACATATTTAAATATGTTTAAAAGAAATATTGTTGCACCAAAACCAACGGAAGAAGAACTTAATATTTTAGAAAATTATTATTCAAAGCGACTTGAAAAACTCTATCCATTAAAGAAAAAAGGTACGAGTAAAGGTTATGCAGTAGCGCTTAGTTTATTAAAAGCTACAACAGAAGAAGATTATAAAATGATATATGAAAACTATAATATACATTATGTTAAATCATGTGTTAAAGAATATTGTGAAAAATTTCCAGATAGTGAAACATTGTTAATGGCTAAATTTGAAAAATTACTTATTTTAAGACAAAAAAACCAAGAACCTGAAAATAAAGAAGCAACTAAGGAATCACCATATGATAGAATAACAAATCTTATTAATGCATATCTTAAAAGTAATGATCATTATCCAAATTATATTTTTAAGAGATATGGAGTTGATAATGGTTATATTCGAAATATACTAAAAAAAGCTAAAGATGAAAATAATGAAAATGTATTAAATTTAATTGAAGAATATCGAAAAACTTTACAAGAACGTGAATTGAATTTTAAAGAATTATGCTTAAACCTTTCTGATATGATTGAAAATAATCAAATAAATATTTTAGATTTTTATCGTTTAACACATATGCCGATAAATAAATTTAAAATGTTTATAAGAGTAGCTAATTTACGTCATCAAATAAGCGGTGAAATTTGTGTAAAACTTGAAAAATTCTTAAATAAATACTATTTAGGATCATATAGTTTTGAAACTGCTGATGAAGCAACTCAAAATATTAATTACAATTACAATGGCGAAGAACTTACTCCAGAAATGATTAAAACAATTTGTGCTGAATTATTTGAACAAGATATACCAATAGATCGAAATTCAATAATACTTACTTTTCAAGAAAAAATTAATCAAAGAGTGAATAAAAGATAAATTAAATTCCCAATATATAAATAGAAAGGGAATTAATATGACAAAAGAAGAAGCATGGCAAAAATTTAAAGAAACCGGCGAAATTAAATATTACATGAAATACAAAAGAGGTTAGAATTATATGTTAAAACAAGTAGAAGGAATTATAGTAAGTAGTGTTAATTATGGTGAAACAAGTAAAATAATTAATATTTTAACAAAAGAGGGAATGATTGGTGCAATTGCCAAAGGAGCTAAAAATATTAAAAGTCCTCTTAGAAGTTTTACAGTTAATTTAACTTATGGTTCTTTCTATTTATATTATAACGATAATAAATTAAGTACTTTAAAAAGTGCAGATATAATTAATGAATTTAAAAATATAAAAAAGGATATAATCTTAATTAGTTATATGTCTTTTTTAATTGATTTAGCCACTCAAGTTATGAAACAAAATAATGATGAAGAAATATATAATTTATTAATTACTACTCTATATAAAATAGATGATGGATTAAATCCCATGGTTATGACTAATATTTTAGAGCTTAAATATTTAGATTATTTAGGAGTTGGATTTGATTTTAATACATGTTGTAAATGTGGTAAAAAAAGTAATATTGTTACGATAGATCCTGATGCAGGTGGTTATATTTGTAAAAATTGTTATACTAATGAAATTATTTATGATAGTAAAACATTAAAAATGCTTAGAATGTATTATTTAGTTGATATAAAGTCTATAAGTAAGTTAAAAATAAGTGAGAATGTGGTTAAAAATATTAATTATTTTGTTAATACTTATTATGATAGATATACGGGTTTATATTTAAAGAGTAAAAAATTTTTAAATGAATTAATAAATTAATGTAGCACTTTAAAAATGCTATGTTTTTGTTTATAATGATATAGGTGAGTATTAATGAAACACATGTATATCCATATTCCTTTTTGCAGTCATATTTGTTCTTATTGTGATTTTTGTAAAATGTTTAAGAATGATGAATTGATAGATAAATATTTAGAGGCTTTAAAAAAAGAAATAGATGAATATTATTGTGATGAAGAGATGGAAACCATGTATATTGGTGGAGGAACGCCGTCCTGTTTAAATAGTAAGCAATTAAATAAATTATTTGGTATATTAAGTAAAGTTAAAATAAAAAAAGATTATGAATATACTTTTGAATGTAATCCTTGTGATATAAATGAAGAATTAATTGATATATTGGTTAAAAATAAAGTTAATAGATTAAGTATCGGCATTGAATCTTTTGATATAGATAATCTTGGCTTTATGGAAAGAAAAGTAAAGTTTAAAGATATTCAAAGTAAAATTAATATGATAAGAAGTAAGGGGATAAATAATATTAATTTAGATTTAATTTATGGAATTCCTGAAGAAAGTATTAAAACTCTGAAAAAGGATCTTAAACTTTTAGTTAAGTTAAAACCTAATCATATTAGTACTTATTCATTACAAATAGAAAAACATACTAAAATATATAATGAGGGTATTAATCCTATAAATGAAGAGTTAGATGCTAAAATGTATTTTACTATTATTAATTATTTAAAGAAACATAAATATAATCATTATGAGATAAGTAATTTTGCTTTAAAAGGATATGAATCAAGACATAATTTAAGTTATTGGAATAATGAAGAATATTATGGATTTGGTCTTGGTGCTTCAGGTTATATTTATGGTTTTAGATATGATAATACAAGAAATTTAAGTAGATATATAAGTGAAGATTATCACCTGAATGAAAGTTTGTTAAGCATAAATGATAAAATGTATGATGAAGTTATGCTTGGATTAAGAAAGATGAAAGGAATTAATTTAAAAGAATTTGAAAAAAAATATGGAGTTAAATTTGAAAATAAATATGATATAAATAGTTTAATAAAGAGTAAAGAACTAATTATTAAAGATGGTTATGTATTTATAAATCCTAAATATTTATATTTGATTAATGAAATATTAATAAACATTTTGTAGGTGAATGATTATGTATGAAAATGATTATATTGGAAAAATAGTTTATATTAAAGGTATCGTATTTGCTACTGGCAAAACTAAATTAGATCATGCTTACAGTATAGGAAGACCTTGCTTAATTATATATAGTGACAATGAGTATGATTATTTTTTAACTATGTCATCTAAAATTAAAACTAAAAGTTATACTTTTGATTATTATAAATTCCAGCCTGATGATTTTATGTTTTTGTATAAATATAAAAATATGAAAGATTCATATTATGCTCATGGATATGTTAACTTAAGAAATATCTATAAAAAAAGAGTTAGTGGGTATGGAATGAATGATTCTGGTAAGATTAAGTTGGAAACTTATAAAGAAATTATTAATAAGCTAAAGTATTTACATAATGAAGATAATATGAATGAAATAATTAATAGTGCCAAAGCAATGGGAAGATAAAAAATTACGAATTGAAATGAAAATTCGCATTATATCTTGAAATGCATTTAAAAATTTGATAATATGAAAATGTAGGCAAGACTTACATAAAATAAAAAAGGAACACTTAATCTGGAATGTTAAGTGATTACCTAGAATTTTATAATCACCAAAACTCCGCGTTTGGTGTTTTTAATTTAACCCAATCATTTTAATAATGATAAAAAGTAAAACAAAAACAATTACAAATAAATTGAAAATTATAAAATATAATAACTTTTTATTCATAACGATCACCTCATTTCATATAAAGATATAGAAATAAAGTAATTACCTAAAAAATTAAATGTTCCTCAGGTACTAGAATATAAAATAACTAAATGATAAAAAACTAAAATGTTACGAAAATTCATATAAATAAAAATAAAGTCATATAATGTATAAAAAATGGGTATTTGTTTTTCTCTAAATATATGATAAACTTATATATAGTAAAGAGGTATGTAAATGAAAATTAAAAAAATATTGATAGGGAGTTTGGTAAGTTTAATAGGTGCAATATCAGCTGATGCTGCATCATTAGAAGTTACGGGTGTATCAACGCTAAAAACAAATGAAACTGGTAAATATGAGATAAAACTTAGTGATGTTGGTAGTGACGAATTTGACCAAGTTGAATTTGAAATAAACTATGATTCAGGAATACTTAAATTTGCTGGAAGCACAAGTAATGATTATTCTACGACTGAAACTTATTCAGGAAATAAGGCATTTATAGTATCTAGTACCAATTTAAAAGATGGAATAATTGGATCATTTTCAATAACTAACTTAAGCGAAGTTAGCTCAACAACATCTATTGTTATTAAAAATATTAAGTTTAAAAAAGGTGCTAATGAAGTTACATCTGGAAGTGATTATTCAAAAACTTTAACATTAAGACAAGGTGTTACAACTACTACAACTAAACCCAAAAATACTAGTGCTAAAGTAACAAGTATGAGTTTTAAAAACTCAACAATGAAACCAGCATTTAATCCTAGTACTCATGAATATAAATTGTATACAAAAGATACGATAAGACAAGTAACACTTGTATATAATACCGAGCAAACTGGCGTAACATTAACTAGTGAGTGCACTGTAGGATGCACCATATCAAGTTCGACAGACACAATTATTCAAACTATTCAAGGTAAAAACGAAGTAATATTTAAATTTACAAGTGAAGATGGAAAATCAACTGAAGAATATAAATTTATCATTTATCGTGGAGAAACTACAGACGGTTCAAATAAGTTATCTAGTTTAAGTGTTAAAGATTATAATATAAATGAAAAATTTGATGAAAACACTTTAGATTATACATTAAGTGTACCTTTTGAAGTTGAAAAACTAGATATAAATGCTATTGCTGCTGATGAAAATGCAAAGATTGAAATAAAGGGCGCCGATAACTTAAAAGTAGGAGAAAATATAGTTACTATAACTATTACACCTACTGATGAAGAAAGTGAAGTAAAAATTTATAATATTACAGTACTTAGAGAAGAATATATTAGTGAAAATCCTACAACAACTACATTTATTCCAGGTGCTGTTGATAAAAATAATAATAATTCAAATATAGTTTTAATTATTTTACTTGTACTAGGTAGTTTAACAATTATAGGTGTTGCTGCTTTCTTTATCTTCTTTTATAAAAAGAAAAATAAAAAAGTAAATGAACCAAAAAATAATGAAATTAAAGAAAATAAAAATGTAGTTGAAAATCAAGAAGAGATGCCTAAAATAAAAGAAAAAGATACAATAGGCAAAGCATTTGAAGAAAAAGAGCCAACATCAATTGAAGATGCTTTAGATGATTTAATGAAAACTAAAGAAATAATGGATGATAATAATAATGAATCACTTTAATAGAATATATTAAGGTGATTTTTTATATAATAGGAATTTCATGTTTAAGCTGGTATAAATAAAGAAACGCTA
>ERZ808240.407-NODE-407-length-57659-cov-6.800951_pt1 | contig 57659 bp, 50 predicted proteins | sample MGYA00521084_ERZ808240 | MGnify/ENA primary metagenome ERZ808240 (study PRJEB31516, sample SAMN03275571) | gut metagenome | biome: mammalia-associated habitat; material: feces | host: Papio cynocephalus | place: Kenya | collected 2012-08-06 ...
GGCAGCCGACATCCTGCACAAGGTTCAGGAAGAGGCCAACAAGCAGATCAAGGGTGCCAAGATGGACCTGATGAGCAAGTTCCATGACGGTGCGATCTGGGTCGATCAGGGCGAGATCGCTGGCTGCGCCGGCGGTACCTTCGACAACATCTGCGCAGCTGCTGATATCCTGCGCGGTCAGAGCTGCGGCAATGGTGCCTTCACTCTGAGCATCTACCCGGGCTCCATGCCTGCTCTGAGTGAACTGCTCAAGAATGGCCGTGCCAATGACCTCGTGAACGCCGGTGCTATCATGCGTGAATGCTTCTGCGGCCCCTGCTTCGGTGCAGGCGACTGCCCGGCAAACGGCGAATTCTCTATCCGCCACACCACCCGTAACTTCCCGAACCGTGAGGGCTCCAAGCCGGGTGAAGGCCAGATGGCAGCCGTCGCTCTGATGGATGCTCGTTCCATCGCGGCGACCGCAGCAAACGGCGGCAAGCTGACCGCCGCTACCGACCTTGACATCGAGTACACCAACCCCGAGTACCACTACAACGCATCCCTGTATGAGAAGCGTGTTTACAACGGCTGGGGTCATGCTGAGCCGGATGCAGAGCTGCGTTTTGGCCCGAACATCAAGGACTGGCCCGAGATGCCTGCCCTGACCGACGACCTGCTGGTGAAGGTCTGCTCCTACATCACTGACCCTGTTACCACCACCGACGAGCTGATTCCCTCCGGTGAGACTTCTTCCTATCGTTCCAACCCGGAGCGTCTGTCTGAGTTTGCTCTGAGCCGCCGTGATCCTCAGTATGTCTCTCGCAGCAAGGTCATGCGCCAGATCGAGCGCGACCGTGAGGCTGGCAAAGCTCTGCCCGAGGAAGTCCTGAATGTCTACGCAGCCCTCACCAAGGTTGGCATCCAGAACGACCCTGCCAACACCGACATCGGCTCCACCATCTTCGCCAACATGCCCGGCGACGGCTCCGCGCGTGAGCAGGCTGCTTCCTGCCAGCGTGTCATGGGTGCATCTGCAAACTTCGCAAAGCAGTACGCCACCAAGCGTTATCGCTCCAACTGCATCAACTGGGGCATGACTCCGTTCCTCGTCGAGAACCCTGAGGTCTTCGAGCTGGGCGACTATATCTTCATCCCGGGTCTGCGTCAGGCTGTCCTCGAGAACAAGGCCAGCTTCTCCGCTTACGCTGTCAAGCCGGACGGCACTGTGACCGAGTTCCCGGTCTCCACTGGTGTCCTGACCGAGCCGGAGCGTCAGATCATCGCAGACGGCTGCCTCATCAACTACTACCGCAACAATCAGGAGTGATCTCGTGAAAAGCGGCACCGGACTTGAACTTCCATCCTCGAAACGCTATACTGAGATAAAAAGCGAGAAAAGGACGGAACATCACATGGACGAAAAAGATCTTCAGATCTTCCTGACGCTTGCAGAGACGGGAAATCTGACTCGCACGGCAGAAAAACTCTATCTGGCGCAGCCGACCCTGAGCAAACGGCTGCAGAACATGGAGGCCGAGCTGGGTGCGCCACTCTTCCTGCGCAGCAAGCACGGTGTGACCCTGACGCCTGCCGGAGAAGCTGCCCGGGAGACGATTCAGAAGACGGTCAATGAGTTTGAATCTCTCCGCAACCGCATCCAGCTCAGCAAAGGTACAGTTGGCGGCACCTTGCGGATGGAAGCTTCCATCGACTACTCGAATTACCGCCTGCCAAAGATCCTTGCGGAGTATACCGCACGGTATCCGAATGTCACCCTGAAGGTTTCCAGCGACCACAGCCGGAACTGTATGCAAAAGCTGCAGGATGGCCGAGCTTACCTCGCCATTGTGCGCGGCGAGTATGACTGGGATGACGGCAAGATCCTGCTGGAACGGGAACCTGTCTGCCTCATCCGAAGCCCAGAAACAGCGGACATTCCACTCAACGAACTGCGCTACATCGGCCGCGACGCCAACCCTGAACATATGAGCATGAAAGCTCGCTGGCTGATGGAACATAAGCTCGAACCCAAAAGCCCCTTGAATGTGGACGGTCTGTCCGCCTGTGTGTCCATGGTACAGGCCGGATTGGGCTGGAGCATCGTTCCGGAGATCTGCCTGTCCTACTTCAAAGGCATCGCCGAGCCGCTCTTCTTTGCGGATGGCACGCCGCTCACCCGGTCAACTTATCTGCTCTACCGCAAACGTGAATTTGAGCTGCCGCAGGTACGGGAATTCATCCGGATGACCTGCGCTCACAGCAAAGCCTGAAGAAAACACTTCCTTCCATCTCTCCCCTGTGCAGAATGTTCTCTGCACGGGGGATTTTTCGTGGTTTTTCCATCGAAATTTCATTGCACTGCTCCGCCGGGTATGCTATACTAAGTGTATTGTTGTAAACGTTTCGGAAACAGGGAAAGGACAACTCAAAATGAAAAAAGGATTTGACAACGACAAATACCTTAAAATGCAGTCGGAGCATATCCGGGAGCGGATCGCACAGTTCGACAACAAGCTTTATCTCGAGTTTGGCGGCAAGCTGTTCGACGACTACCATGCTTCCCGTGTGCTGCCCGGCTTCCAGCCGGACTCCAAGTTGCAGATGCTGCTGCAGCTGAAGGATCAGGCGGAGATCGTCATCGTCATCAGCGCAGAGGACATCGTGAGCAACAAAGTCCGCGGCGACTTCGGCATCACTTACGACCTCGACGTACTGCGCCTCATCGACGCTTTTCAGGGTGTCGGCCTCTTCGTTGGCAGCGTCTGCGTGACGATGTACACCGCTCAGCCCGAGGTCGAAGCCTTTGAGAAAAAACTGAACAGCCTTGGCATCCGCACGTTCCGCCACTATAAAATTCCGGGCTACCCCAATGACGTAGAAAAAATCGTCAGCGACGAGGGCTACGGCAAGAACGAGTACATCGAGACGGAGCGTCCGCTGGTCGTCATCACCGCACCCGGCCCGGGCAGCGGAAAGATGGCTACCTGCCTTTCCCAGCTATACCACGAATACAAGCGCGGCGTCAAGGCTGGTTACGCGAAATTCGAGACTTTCCCCATCTGGAACCTGCCCCTCAAGCACCCGGTCAACCTTGCATACGAGGCCGCTACCGCCGACCTGAACGACGTCAACATGATCGACCCGTTCCATCTGGAAGCCTACGGCAAAACTACGGTCAACTACAACCGCGACATCGAGATCTTCCCGGTCGTCAACGCAATGTTTGAGTTGATCGCAGGCAAGAGCCCCTACCGCTCTCCTACCGACATGGGCGTTAATATGGCCGGCAACTGCATCGTCGATGATGAAGTTTGCTGTGAGGCTTCCCGAAACGAGATCGTCCGCCGTTACTTCAAGGCTCTGTGCGACCAGAAGATCGGCGGCGAAAAAGACAGCGAGCTGTTCAAGCTCAAGCTCCTGCTGAATCAGGCAGGTCTGACGATTGGTTCCCGTCCGGTCGAGCAGCAGGCTCATGCAGTCTCAGAGAAGACCGGCGGCCTGCCTGCTGCGGCCATCGAGCTGCCCGACAGCACCGTTGTCACTGGCAAGACCGGCCCTCTGCTGGGTGCAGCGTCCTCTGCCCTGCTCAACGCTCTCAAGCGTCTGGCCGGTATTGATCAGGAGGTCGACCTTGTATCCGCCCGTGCCATCGAGCCGATCCAGACTCTGAAAACCAACTATCTCGGCAGCAAGAATCCCCGTCTGCACACCGACGAGATTTTGATTGCACTGTCCAGCTCTGCTGCTGAAAATGAAGTTGCCGCCGCTGCCCTGCATCAGCTGTCCAACCTCAAGGGCTGTGATATTCACTCGACCGTTATCCTGTCCAGCGTGGATACCGACACCCTCAAGCGTCTCGGCATGTATCTGACTTGTGAGCCTGCCTATGAAGAGGAAGACCGCAAGTATCACAAGAAATAATTCTTACTATATAAAAGCCGCACCTGCATCTTGGTTTTATCCGATGCAGGTGCGGTTTATTTTTTGTACTTTTGACAGACTCACATAAAAACGCCGGTTCTCGAAGGAATCGGCGCGGTTAAACGACCTGTTAAGTTTTAACTCAGGACTTGCTGGTGCCGAACAGGGTAGGAACATTGGTGTTCAGCCAGACGATCGAGTTATAGATAGTGCTGACGTTGTTGATGATGGAGTTCACAGAAGAAAAGACGCGAGCAACATAGCTGAAGGTGGTGCCGACGTTCTTCAGGTAAGACAGCCACTGAGGATCTGCGCCGCCGACCAGATAGGTCATCTCTTCTTCTTCGATTGCTGCATAGCCTGTGGGCATCTTGATTTCATAGTTCGTCATAATGCATTTTCCTTTCTTAAATAACCGTTTTTCAGAATCGGCCTTTTACTGGTTCGTCAAAACTAGGACCAATGTTGCAGCTGCAACTGTCACACCCACGATCGTCCACGCAATTACCTTGTCCTGAACTGTAGTCTCAACAGGAGTCAGCGTTTGGGTCGTTTCAGTCTTTCCAGTTGCCGCAGCCGTTGCTGTCGGGTCTGCACGCCAATGCGCATACAGCGTGGTATCCCCTTTGAAATTATACAGCTGTGTCACCTTTTTGCCACCCACCTGGTCGTCATACCATCCCTCAAAGCGGTAGCCCTCCAGTGTCGGAGTCGGCAGCTCATTGAGATAATAGTATCCGTTTCCAAATTTATAGGCAAACACCATCAGCTCATCACAAAAGCCGCCCTCTGTTTCCAGATAGATATCATAATGATCCGCGTCCGCCGCAAAAGCTGCCGGTGTCAGTCCGCAGACCAGTGCCAGCGTCACAATGCAGAGCGCAAGTCTTTTCAGAAGCTGTTTCATGTACGATACCTCCGCTTTTGTACAATAAGTAATGGAGTCGGATGCCGTTTTTCTGCGCATTTTAAAATCAGCATCCAATGCCAACAGTTCATCTGCTGTTCACAGCAGGTTCACTGTTTATATGGATATTATTAACCCCACAGCCAATCTTGTCAAGGGTTGAAATAAAAGGAAACGTGCGATTTTTTGTCGATGCAACTAAGTTTCGTTCCGTTTTCACATTCTTTACGCAGACATATTGCCGGAACAAACTTCACTTTATGCTTTTCTTTTATCGTTTCTCTGTTTTGCCTTCCGTTGCAAAGAAGTCGTTGACGAGTTTTACCACCGTACCGGAAAGCAGGAGCAGAGCGATAAGGTTCGGGATGCTCATCAGGCCATTGAAGGTATCAGCGATGCTCCACAGCAAGCCGAGATCGACCGTTGCGCCCAGAATGGCAACAAAGGAATAGACCACGAGGAAAGGACGGACGACCTTATCGGTCTTGAAGAGGAATTCGATGCAGCGAGAACCATACAGTCCCCAGCCGATGATGGTCGAGAAGGCAAAGCAGCAGAGAGCCACTGCCGTAAAGATGGAAGACCAGCCGCCATAGGTCGCCGTAAAGCCCGAGATGGTCAGCTCCGCACCGGCAGCACTGCCATAGTTAACCGGAACACCACTGCACAGGATGACCATAGCAGTCAGGGTGCAGATAACGATGGTATCTGCAAAGACCTCGAAGATGCCAAACATGCCCTGCTTGACCGGCTTTTTGGTATCGGCGCAGGCATGAGCGATAGAACCGGTACCAAGGCCGGCCTCATTGGAGAAGATGCCGCGAGAAACACCCTTCTGCATACTGAGGAAGATGCTGCCGATGGCACCGCCGGTAAAGGCTTTCGGGTCAAATGCCCCCAGAATGATGGAAGACAGGACCGCCGGGAATCGCTGAATATTCAGGATCACAACACCCAAAGCCAGCACAACATAGAAGAGAGCCATGAACGGCACCAGTTTTTCGGTCACGCTGCCGATGCGCTTGACGCCGCCCAACAGAACCATTGCGACCAGCATCGCCACGACGACGCCCACGATGAGGTTCAGGGTCGGCAGAATGCTTTTCGCACCATTTGCGTAGGACAGCACCGCCGAGTCGATGGCAGTGACGATGGTATTGACCTGTGTTGCGTTGCCGGTGCCGAAGACCGTCAGGACACCAAACAGAGAGTAGAAGACCGCCAGCCACTGCCACTTGGGGCCGAGGCCGTTCTTCATATAATACATGGGGCCGCCGACCAGCTCACCGTTCTTGTTCCGCTCCCGGAAATGAACCGCCAGCGTGACCTCGGAAAATTTAGTACACATGCCCAGCAGAGCTGAACACCACATCCAGAAGACTGCGCCTGGGCCGCCGATGGCAATTGCACCGGCAACACCGGCGATGTTGCCGGTACCGACGGTCGCCGCCAGCGCGGTACAGACCGCCTGAAACGGCGTCATGGCACCATCCGAAGCATCCTTTTTGCGGAAAATGCGTCCGATAGTCGTTTTGATTGCATACGGAAATTTACGGATCTGCAAAAAGCGTGTCCGCACACTGAGCAGCAGACCCACGCCGATGATGCAGACCATCGCCGGGATGCCCCAGATAAAATTGTTGACGGCCTGATTGACCGCCGTGATCGTTTCGATCATAGCTCTTTATCACCCTTTGTATAAATTTGACATAACAAAAGGTATTTTATCGTATTTTAAGCCCCCTGTCAATTTTTTCCGTCATGAAACCTTCACGTTTCGGCCAAAAGTTTCTTAAATCAATTTCACCTTTCGTTCAAATCCTTGCCGAATCTTGGCTCTTCGCCCCTACACAAGGGCCTTCGATTGTGCTATGATAGGGCTGAAAAATCGGTTTGGCACTGCCAACCGCAAAAGAATGAGAAGGTGTCGTTCATGTCTGAACTCATGGAAACTCTGCGGCAGGAGGGCATCCGGCCCGACCTGCTTTCAGCGGTCGAAGAATACCGCTCCGCTCATCCCCTCGACCCGGCTCTGGCTGCCCGTATCCCCTCGCCTGCCTTTACCTATTATGGAAAAGACGTCTGGGAAGAGGCTTTGGCCGCTCTGCTCTGCGGCGAGAATCTGCTGCTGGCCGGCGGCAAGGCGACCGGCAAAAACGTGCTGGCGGAAAATCTCGCCGCCGCTTTTGGGCGTCCGGCATGGGATATCTCTTTCCATGTCAACATGGACGCTGCTTCTCTCATCGGCATGGATACATTCGAGGGCGGTCAGGTAACTTTCCGGCAGGGGCCGGTCTACCGCTGCGCTCAATGCGGCGGTTTCGGCGTGCTGGATGAGATCAACATGGCAAAAAACGAGGCGTTGGCCGTTCTGCACGCTGTGCTGGATTTCCGCCGGGCTATCGATGTACCCGGCTATGAGCGCATCCCATTGGCAGAGGAGACACGCTTCATTGCGACCATGAACTACGGTTACGCCGGGACCCGGGAACTGAACGAAGCTTTGACTTCCCGTTTCGTCGTCATCCAGATGCCGACCATCACTGAAGAAAACCTCGAAAAGCTGCTCCGGGCGCAGTTCCCCGATCTGACCTCAAAGTATGTCCATCAATTCTCGATGCTCTTCCTCGATTTGCAGAAAAAGTGTGACAGCGCAGAGATCTCCACCAAAGCCCTTGACCTGCGCGGTATGCTGGACGCTCTGCGGCTGATGCGCCGTGGCGTTCCGGCCGGTGCCGCACTGGATATGGGTATCACCAATAAGGCGTTCGATTCCTACGAACAGGGACTCATCCGGGATGCCATCGCCGCCCGTATCCCGGCCAAGCTGGACGCCGCCAAGTTGTTTGAATGATGGAAGCGCAGAGTTACACCGCTGAGGAACGGCGTGCAGCGAATCAGGTCTGGGCGGCAGCCGGTGCTTATGGATTCGAGCCGCTTTTCCTCGCCCGAAACACGGATGGGACCATCGACTTTTACATGAACTGTGTCGTCGGCCTTGTCCACAAATATTACGGCGATGATCTTGTCGGCTGTATTTTCGATTTCTGGGAGGGCGACACCCGGGAACCGATGCTGGACGACCTGACATGGCTCTACCTCGAAAGCTGCGTCTACGCCCTCGAGCTGCCAAAGCGACCGGTTCTGGCCGATCTGCGCCGGGCTCATGCGGATTATTTTTTCGGCATCCAATACAAGCTTTCCCGGCAGGAATGGATGGCAAAGAATCAGCTGGTCTACACCATGCAGGCGGCACGTTGGAAGAGCGTTCAGGGAAAAAATCTGCCCGTCATGACCCCTTATGAATCCTCGCTCTGCGCTGCGCTGGTTCCGGATGTTCCGCCCAAGCCCGAGGAACTAAAAGCGGTTCTGCTGGCTCTCTATGCACGCTTTGCACTGTTTGACGGAACCATCCACAAAAAGGCCGGGCTGCATCTCCATCTGGAAGGTCTGCTGGCGGCGTTCATGACTCGCACCATGCCGACCCAGATGATCAAGACCGACCGGGTGACGGTCGAGCATTCCAATTCAGTGGACGCCACCGGAACCGGCGGCCTGACTGCCGACAAGCGGCTGGCGCACATCACTTTGAAGCAGAACGCCGCCGAAGACCGGGCCTACATTGAAAGCTGCTTCGGGCATTCCCTCTATCCGCCGGAACGCCTGCGCAAAGCCGAACAGGAGCTTTGCACCGGGAATCATCTTGGCTGTCACCTCTGGTTCACGGCAGGCGTTCCCAGCCCGGAGCAGGCACCTACGCCGGAAGCAAAGCATCTTGCGGAACAGGCAGAGCTGCAGGCGGAACGAAATCGCGCCTACTACTCGAAAAACCGGGAGCTGCACCGGAGCGTTGTCCTGCGGCTGACCGAGCAGATACGGAACTGTATTCTTGTCCACCAGCAGCCCAATGCACGGATCGCCCGGAGCGGCAATCTTGACCCCAGCCGGGTCTGGCGTGCGCCGGTGCTGGACGACAGCCGGGTATTCCGCTGTGCCGAGGAAGAAAATCAGCCCTCGTTCACGGTCGACCTGCTGCTGGACGCCTCCGCTTCCCGGCTCCACTGTCAGGAAGTCATTGCGGCGCAGGGTTCTATCCTTGCCGAAAGTCTCGCACACTGCGGCATCCCGGTGCGTGTCAGCAGCTTTTCCAGCCTGCGTGGTTACACCGTCCTGCGCGTCCTCAAGGGCTTTAAAGATAAGAGCATCCAAAGCATAGACCAGTATTTTGCCTCCGGCTGGAATCGTGATGGTCTGGCACTGCGTGCCGCCGGTGACCTCGTCTCCTTTGACCCCGGCCCGGCCGGGCGGCACCTGCTCATCCTGCTGACCGACGCTTCTCCCAACGACAGCCGCCGGGTTCCACCCTCACCGGAAAATCCGCTGGGCCACGATTACGGCGGTTCCTATGGCGTGGACGATGCCGCCGCCGAAGTCCGGCAGCTTCGGCAGAAGGGTCTGCGTGTCTCTGCCGTCTTCATGGGCGAAGATAGTTCCATTCCGGCTGCAGAGCGTATCTACGGCAAAAATCTCGCCCGTATCCGCGGCATGGATCAGCTGGCGCATGCTGCCGGACGGCTCATTCAGAATGAGATCCGGGAACTCGGTGATTGATCTCGGAACCGGGGGCTTACATTTAAAAAACACCGCAGACTCGTTTTTACGGATCTGCGGTGCTTTTGCAGTTAGTTCAGTTCAAGATCAGTTCTGATACTGTTCGGGCAGCTGGTCGATGGTCTGCCACTTTGCCATAGCGTCTTCCAGCTTCATGCCGTTTGCCACAGCGTCACGGCGGCAGGCGTTGACAGCCTGAATTTCCTTCATCTTGGCACCCGTCAGGGTATAACCCTTCATGGCGATGAGAGTAGCCGCCCATGCGATCATCGGGATGATGCAGAACAGGACGATGACGACGACATTCATGCCGGGCGTGTACGGATCATACTGGGTCGGGAGGCTTTCCAGACCGATGAAGCTGACCGCAATGCCGACGACAGTTGCAGACAGGCTGGAAACCAGCTTGTCAACAAGGCTGAACAGGGTGCCCATAATGCCCGGGATGTAGTTGCCGGAACGGTAGGTCTCGTAGTCCGAGCAGTCTGCGACCATCGGGATGGGCATATCCGCAGTAGCATAATATGCACCGTAACCGATGCCAAAGAACGCAATGAACAGGATGGTATACAGGTTGAGAGACAGGCCATTCTCACCCATAATGGACAGGGTGAAGGCATCGCTCTTGCCCCAGAGGATGAGCAGGACGAGAACGCCGATATAGCAGATGAATGCCACGCTGACGTACTTCATCAGGCTGGCCTTCTGGCCTTCCTTCTGGCTGGTGCGAACGGTCAGCAGGAAGAACGGCACACTGAAGACGTAGCCCAGAACCATCATTGGCAGGTACAGGCCGTCGTAGTTGCCCATCATGCAGCCGTACAGCATGCACAGAACGGTGGTGTTGGTTGCAATGGACAGAGCCAGCTTGCAGCCTGCACCAGCGACCATCAGACGCTGCATCGGGTTGTTGTTCTTGATGATCTGGACATACTCGCTGACCTTGATCTTCTCGGTCTTCTCGCCGCCGATACCGAAGTACTTGGGCTGATCCTTCTCCCAGATGCCGATAACAGCCAGCAGGGTGAGCAGGATGGAGATAACGATGCCGACCGGAGCCAGCGTGCGGAAGAAGCCTGCGGAAGCGTAGCCGCCCTCGTAGTTCTTAGCGAGGATGGGAGCGAAGAACTGCATCGCGCCCATGCCCAGCAGAGAACCGACGGTGTTAAAAATGGTGAAGAGCGGACGCTGCTTCGGGTCATTGGTCAGAACAGTCTGACCGGAACGGGTGCAGCTGGTCTGGAAGGTGTAGCCGATGACCCAGACAGCATACAGGCCGACAAAGGCTGCGTAGCGCAGAGCCATTGCACTGGCCGGGATAAGCGGAGTCAGGCAGTACAGAGCCAGAATGCTGACCGCCATGATGAGGTTGCCGATGACCATGAACGGCCGGAATTTACCGAACTTGCCGTTGGTGCGGTCCATCAGGGCACCGATGATGGGGTCGGTGATGGCGTCGAACAGACGCATACCAGTGACCATGACCGATGCAAAGATCATGCTCAGTGCCAGAACTTTACTTCCGAAGGTTGCGATGTAGGAAAGCACCAGCACATAGTACACGTTCGTCGCGCCGTTGTTCAACGGAAACAGCACCAGCTGGTAGGTTTTGGCGCGGTTCACACTCGACGCCATAGAATTTTGTTCGCCCATTGCGGTCTCTCCTTTGGGTTTTAATAAAAAGCGGCAGCCTGCCCGCCGATTTTGGGGGACAGGCTGCCGCAAAGAACAGATACTCTTAGTTTGCTTTACGGTTGTTCAGGAATGCGCCCACGATCAGAGCAATGTTCGCTGCGACAAAGCAAGCGATACATGCAATGGAAACGTAGAAAACACGCCAGCCGACCATATCCTGAGAGTTCCAGGAGAACAGGCCGGAGATCAGCAGGATACGGCTGCTGATGACTTCGCCGATCGTCAGGGTGAACAGACCGATGGAGACCATAACAGCCAACAGGCTGATAACGTCCTTTTTACAGTTTGCAGCCCAGACAGAACCACAGATCAGAACCATGCCCAGCACAGCAAATGCGACCAGCTTGCCAAAAGAGTTCAGCGGATTACCGCTGTCCATCGTATGACACACGCTCATCACAATCGTGCCCACAATGCCCAGAATCAGTGCTGCCATGTCAGCGTAGAATGCAGAACCCTGTTTTTTGATTGCAGACATATTACTGAGCCTCGCTTTCTTTCTTCTTGCGGCCGCCAACAGCATACATTGCAAAGCTGCCGACCATCAGCACACCAGAGACTGCGATCAGTGCGATGTAAGCACCACGCCACCAGGTCATGGTCTGCTCGATGTGAGTCGTGCTGTTGTAGCGGTTGATCATGTTAGAGTTTGCCAGTGCGTACAGGATGTTATGGGTAGCTTCCTTGACCTTCTTCTGCAGGTTTGCATCACCGTTCAGCAGATTTGCGCTGACCTTGGTGCCATCCACCTGACCGGCGAAGGTAGAGCAGTTTTCCAGAGTGGTGCTGCCGTGGAAGCCAGAGATACCACGGGTATCGAAGCAGGTGACACCAGAATTCAGAACTGCGCCATACAGATCGGTATCATCGTAGATATCGGTGACAGCATAGCCCTTGAAGCCCCACTCGTTCATCAGGATCTCGGTCATCAAACCGGTGCTGACGGTACACTCCACACCGCCGATCTTGGAGAAGGAGGTCATCAGACCACGCATGCCTGCATCATAGTCATCCGTGTCATACTTGGAAGCTTCAAACGCGATCTGATATGCACGCAGATCGACCTCGCGAGCACGCTGCTCGGTCATATACGGAGCAACACCTGCGCGGTTGGTCTCCTGGTCGTTGAATGCGTAGTGCTTCGGAGCTGCAACCAGACCATATTCCAGTGCGCCGATTGCGAATTCCATAGCTGCATTGCCAGCCAGAACAGGATCTTCAGAGTAGTACTCACCGTTACGGCCATTATAAGCCTGACGATGGGTGTTCAGACCGGGGCCCCACAGGATGGGGATACCGACGAACAGAGACTCTTCGCCGACGAACTCGCCGACTTCCTTGTACAGATCCGGGTTGAAGGAAGAAGCGACCAGAGGTGCGCTTGCAAAGACGATAGGATACCAGTTGCCGTTGGGATCATCTGCGCTGATGGTCCAGGGTGCGCTGGTGTCCTTAGATGCGTTCAGGTTAACTTCGATACCGTTGCCGGCGTTCTCAGTTGCGTAAGTCTCGACCGTACCGATGGACTCGATGCCGGGGATGCTGGGGCCGCCGAAGGTAGCCATATACTGAGCATCTTCCAACGAGATCTTATCCAGCAGCTCATCCCATGCGGGATCGTCAAAATCCTTGCCGTACATCTGATAGAACATCAGATCGCTGTTCTGCCCCCACTTGATGTCAGAGGTGTCATCAGTGGTGCTGATGGTATAATAGTTGCCATTCAGATCGTTGATCAGATCTTCGCTGGTAACAGTCATGTTGTCATAGGTCTTGGGGAAGGTGCCTGCCCAGTCTGCACGAGACAGATAGGTAACTTCGCCATCCTGATAATAGTTCCAGTCTGCGTAGGGAATCTGGTTGGAGATCTTTGCGCCGGTCTTGGAAACAGAGAAAGCAGTCTTAGAGATCATGCTCTCATCGATGTCCTGTGCGCAGGCCATCGCAGCATTGCCGGTACCGACCATCTTGGATGCGTCTGCGCCCTGGAGAGCCAGAATGCTGTTCAGTGCATCATGTGCGCCGTTGCCGGTTGCGAAGTAGTAGGTGCCGGGATCCAGAATATAAGTGCCAGTGGTGCCGTCGCCGTTATCGTAGGTCGTATCGTAGCTTGCGATATACTCCATATCGACCTTGACGGGAACGATCTCAGACTCACCGGGCTGCAGGGTCTTGGTCTTCTCGAAGCCCAGCAGCTGGATAGCAGACTTCTCGATGCCGCCGACCGTGTAAGGAGCCTGACCGTAGATCTGGACCGGGGTCTTAGCTGCCACATTGCCGGTGTTGGTGACCTTCACGTTGAAGGTTGCGTAGATGCTGGGTGCGCCGGTCTCCTCATCATAGCTGATGCTGAACTCGGGCTGACCCATCATCTCACGGTCGAAGGTGGTATAGCTCAGGCCGTAACCGAAGCCATAAGCAACCTCGTTGTCATAGTTCCACTCAGTAGAGGAAGCGTACGCGCCAACGGGAGAGGTCGCATTGCCCACGCCATTGACAGAGTCTGCATAACGGGTCTCGTAGTAACGATAGCCGACATAAATACCCTCAGCCTCGATGATGTAATTCTTGGACTTTGCACGGGTGATAACGTCATCTGCGTTTGCATAGGTGAAGTTGCCCATGTTCTGCATAGCCGGAGCAGACAGGTTATAGGTAGCGTAGATATCAGACATTGCGCCGGAAGGGCTGACACGACCGCAGAGGATATCTGCAACACCCAGCATACCATAGCAACCGGGCAGACCGATCCACAGGATCGCATCAACATCGGGGTCATTCTTCAGGTCGCCGATCTCGACCGCATTTGCGGTGTTGATCAGAACGATGACTTTGTCGCTGGCCTTCTTTGCTGTCTCGATGACAGCACGCTCGTTGTCGGTCAGTTCCAGAGGTTCGGAAGCACCCGTGCCCTCAGCAACGCTGCCGGGCAGATAATCCTTGGACTCTGCGGTCGGGCGGCTGATGACAACGATCGCAGCATCGCCATACTGAGCGAAGCTTGCCTCATAGTCTGCGTTCACTGCCTTGACTTCATCCATGGAAGGCTCCTGCGGATCGTAGTTCGCAAACGGAGTCTCATTCTCGGAATGGACATAAGTTTCATTCAGCTTTGCATAGATGTCGACCATGGTGGGGTTGACGTTGAAGCCAGCACCCTCAAACTCGAACTCATCGCCATTCCACTCGCTCAGAGACAGCGCACGAGTGACCTCGCCTGTCTTGTAGTTGGTGTTCAGGGTATAGGTGATGGTGTTCTTGAAGTCAGTCTTGTTCTGGCTCAGTGCCTGTTCCAGACTGATGTACGGGCCTCTTGCACGCACACCGAAGCTGGAGCCCAGCAGAGAGATGTGAGAACGAATGCCCAGCAGGGTGACATTGGAGCCACTTGCCAGCGGCAGAGTGTTGTTCTCGTTTTTCAGCAAGACTGCGCCTTCCACAGCCTGCTTGTGACCCAGATCAATTGCCTTCTGGATCAGGGCATGGGAGTTGCCGGTACCGTCCTCATTCAGAACTTCTGCAGACGGGGTAAACTTATCATAGAGCGGATCGTCTGCGGTATTTTCCGAGACGAACTTCTCGCTCTGGGTACCAAGGTTGGTGTCGATGGTCGCTTTATAGCCTTCCAGGATCGTACCTGTAACGCAGGACAAAGCAAACACAAAGGCAAACAGCGCAGAAAGGCCTCGCCAAAGCTTTTTTCTTTTAGCCATTGTTTTCTCCTTTTCTTTTGATGTTCTTCTTTACACTGCTGAACCGGGCAGCTGATTTTCTGGTTCAGGTTCCTCCCTTTCGGTTTGATATCTCTGCAAAGCGCGTCGTGGTGCTTACACCCAGTTTGCGCTTTTCGACTTGGTTTTTACCAGCTTATAGCTGGGGTTCGGAGCGTCGACCTTCTGGAAGGCTGCGGTGTCAATGCAGTCACCTGCAACGGCCTTGACCTCGACCTTGCCGGTCAGCGGCACACGGAACTTAAAGATATGCTCACCGGTCTGCTCGGCCAGCTTCTGGCCGTTGACGTAGAGGGCGACATTCTTCTGGTTGGAGTAGACCTTGACTTTCATCTCGCTTCCCGTGCGGTCAACGAACCGCTTGGAGCAGATGTGGACGAAAGCTTCATCGCTCCACCATGCTTTATAAATATAGAAGCTGTCCTTCTTGGTCTTGCGGTCGAAAGTCACCAGACCTTTATGGTTCATGCCCGGCTCGCCGCCCTGATCACGAGCGTCAGCTGCGAAATCGAACATGTTCCAGACGTGGGTCGCCCACATCCATTTGTGACGGTCGAAGCATTTCAGCATATACTCGTGGTATTTTGCCTGATACTCTTCGCTGTGGTCGCCGCGGCGAGGATGTGCGCTGTGGAGATTCGGCATACCCTCGGCACCGTACTCAGAAAAGCCCAGCGGACGGTTCGGGTAGACGAAGTGGAAGAAGTCCATCCACAGGTCATTCAGGAAGAGGAACGGCACATACCAGCCCAGATAGAGGTTCCAGCTGACAACGTCGGTGATGTGAGCCACCGGATTGAAGGGGCCGCACATCGCGTAGCAGGCCAGCGTGGTAAAACGGGTCGGGTCCATCTTGTGGCACAGGTCGTTCAGCTCGTGGTGATTGTCGAGCATGTCGGCCTTATCCTTAGTCGAGATGGTGATCTCGTTGGAAACACCCCAGCAGACGATGCAGGGATGATTGTAGTTCTGGTAGATCAGCTCTTTCATCTGGCTAATGGTGTTCTCTCGGCCATGCGGCAGATGCTCGGAAATGTAAGGAATTTCTGCCCAGACCACCATGCCGTACTGGTCACAGAGGTCGTAGAAATACTGGTCATGCTGGTAGTGTGCCAGACGGATCGTATTTGCACCCAGCTCCCGGATGAGAGCCATATCCTCATCGTGCATCTCCCGGGTGATGGCATTACCCAGACCCTTGCGGTCCTGATGACGAGAAACGCCGTGGAGCGAGTAAGGCTTGCCGTTCAGGAAGAAACCATTCTTGGAGTCGACCGAGAAAGAACGGACACCGAACCGGGTGCGGACTTCGTCAACGGCCTCACCGCCATTCATCAGGCGAACGACGCAGGTATAAAGATAGGGATCTTTGACGCCGTTCCAGAGGTGCGGATTTTTGAGGGTCATGGTGACGCTCTCGCCTTCCGCTTTGCCGACCTGCTTGCCGGAAGCATCCAGCAGCTCGACCTCGACCGTTCCCTCACCTTCAACCATCGTCGAGACGGTGATATCTGCGCAGCCTTCCTTGACTGCAGGGGTGACCTTCACGCCGGTGTCACCGTAGTGACCGAGGGCGATGTGGTTCTTGCTGACGGTCAGCAGGCTGACATCGCGGTAGATGCCGCCGTAGAAGGTGAAGTCCGCTTTCTGGGGATAAACATGGTCGTTCACACTGTTGTCGACCTCAACGGTCAGCTCGTTCTGCTTCTGGAGCAGGGCGGTGATGTCCGCACGGAAAGTCGAGTAGCCGTTATCGTGGCAGCAGACCTCCGTTCCGTTCAGGATGACTTTTGCGCTGGCGTTGACGCCTTCAAACTGGAGCCAGACCTGCTGGGTCTTTTCGTCGAACGCAGGTGCGTCGAACTGTGTCGTATAGGTGCAAGTTCCGCGCCAGTAGTCGTTGCCGCCGTCCTGACCGTCCTTTGCGTTCCATGTATGGGGCAGGTTTACAGTCACCGCGGCTTCGCCCGGTTTTGTAAACTGCCAGTTGTCCATGAGCTTGGCGATGCCTCTCATTTCCGGCCTCCTCTTTTGGTTTTTCTTGTCGTATGTTCACTGTTTTTTGCAGTTATCACAGATTCGTCACTATTTTATCAAAACTTTTTCATTTATCAAGGGCGTTGCGGCAATCGGTCGTTTCGCGTGATTATTCGGTTTTGCGCTTCCAAAAGTCAATTGATATATTTGTTCACTTTTCACAAATTGATGGATACAACATAATAGACAATAAGAGACCATCGCACAAAAAGTACAACGGCCTCTTATCACACTCAATTTCTCTGTTCCTGTGGGAATATGATCTTTATTGCAAAAAATCCGTTTTTCGTCTCAGTCGTCAGGGTTCCTTTATACTTCTGAACGATCCGCTTGATAACTTTGACCTCATAGTTCAGCGTCCGGTTATCGCCCATCTGGACTTCCCGTTCCGGGCTGATGACATTGATAACGACAAAATTCTGCCGCACACAAACCAACAGGTCGATGACCCGGCGTTCCTGCTGCTGGATATGCACCGTACTCTCGATGGCATGGTCGAGGGCATTGGCGAAAAGGGCATACAGGTCGCTTGGCTCAAAGTTTTTCAGGCAGCTGCCGTCTGCCACGGCGTTGAGTTGAATTTTCCGGGATTCACAGAGCAGGGTCTTTTCGGTCAGAACAACATCTAAGACCTCGTTTCCGGTATTTGCTCCTGCATCGTAGAGCCGGGCAGCAGTTTCCGCTTCGTCGAGGCTCTGCTGCAACGCCTTATCCGCACCCAGACGGCGCAGGTCAGCGATCTGAACTTTCAGTTCGTGACAGCGGCGGTTGATGATCTGTACATTCTGCCGGGCGATCTGATACTGCTGACGCTGACGCTCATACAGAAGGTTGAGGGTATCCATCTCCTTCTGCATCGCCGACTTTTTGAATAGTTCCGTTTGCAGATACATCAGGGTCAGGCAGTAGAATTGACAGACAGCTTCGATGCCGACCGTCGAGAGCGGCTCCCCTGCTCGGTTTTTCGTCATCAGGAAAACATACATCCATGTAAACATCATCCCGAGGACAATTGCGCTTCCCATCTGACGAGGGCCGACATGATACATTCCGTTATAAGGCATCGACCGTGCGATGGTAAACCGGATCACGACGCAGCAGACCACCGTGAACAGCAAGCCTATCCCGGCAAGATACAGCGAAGGTTCCGGCCATGACTCCGCTACCGGGAATTTTTCCCGAATGAACCAGAGCAGAACACTCCACAGCTCGTTGACCATCTGCGATGTAATGACACACCAGACAGCGCAGTACACTGCTCCCGACCAGTCCGTCTTGACACAGAAAGCGATGAGCCCTGCCAGTAGCAGGATTGAAATGGCAAAGACGAAGGGTGACGCTGTCCACTGCTCGTGGGGAGAGCAATCCCGGAAGATCAGGCTGTAAACTGGGGTCAGGAGCATGAGCGGCGCAAGAGATATCGCAAGCCGCACCCAGAATCCCTCTTTTCGACGGAGCGGCAGGCAGAATGCTGCCAGCGCGCACCAGTAAAGGACGCCGTACCGAAGCACCCATTCGATCAGCTGCACCAGTCCGTTTCTCACAACACACCTCCGACGTAAGATGCGACCGCCGTCAGGAACGCCGCGCGCTGGCGTCGGCTGATCTCAAGCCGGGCATCTCCCACAAGGGCGAAATCGTTCTCGATTCCCTTGACATGCTCAAGATTGACGAGGTAGCACTGGTTACACCGGACAAAGTGATAGGCCGTCAGCTGCTTTTCGGCACTCTGGAGACTGCCGCGGACGGCAAACTCCCCTTTTGCCGTGTGATAGTAGAGCATCCGGTTATGGGTCTCCAGATAATAAATCTCACCGGTATCCAGCAGCTGCATTCCGCCGCCGGCCAGCGAAAGCGCGACCTGACCACCCTTTTTCCGCTGGACACGCTGAATTGCCCGGGAGAGCTTGGTGCAGAAAGGATAATAATCCACCGGTTTCAGCACATAATCCAGTGCATCGACCTCATAGCCCCGGATAGCATACTGCGCCATATTAGTGACAAAGACCAGCACCACGTCCGGGTCGACCTCCCGTATCCGTTCCGCCGCACCGAAACCGCCCAGTTTCGGCATCTCCACATCCATGAAAATGATATCAAAGCCCGGCCTGTACCCTTCGGCGATCACAGAACCATCGTCAAATGGCAGGACTTCGACCTGTATCTTCTGCTCATCCGCATATTTTCGGATATAGCTGCACAGGCATTCCCGTGTTTCCTGCTGGTCTTCGACCACTGCAATTTTCAGCATCCTGCACATTCCTCCTCGTCTATTCTTCCCTGATTTTATTTCTATTTAAACATAAAATCCGACAGAATTCAACATCCGGGCGAAATCGCTGGACGAAAGTCTTCCACTTTGGTATACTGAACTGGATAAACCCAAGTGATCGTGAGGGAATCTGTATGAGTGAGACAAAACTTGTTCTGCTGGGTACCGGCACACCCAATGCCGAACCCTTCGCCAGCGGCCCATCCTCCGCTGTGGTCGTCGATGGAAATGCCTATCTGGTCGATTTTGGGCCGGGTGTCGTCCACCAGTGTACCAAAGCCTACGAGAAGGGCGTCTCCGCTCTTCATCCCAAAAATCTCAAAGTTGCATTCTGCACCCACCTACATACCGACCACACCGCCGGTTATCCCGATCTGATTTTTACACCGTGGGTGCTGGAACGAGATGTACCTTTAAAGGTATACGGACCGAAAGGTATCCGCTCCATGACCGAACACATCGAGCAGGCCTATGCGGTGGACATCGACTTCCGCATCAACGGTTTCGAGAAAGCAAACCCCGAGGGGTACAAAGTCGACGTGACCGAGATACAGCCCGGCATCGTCTATCAGGATGAGCTGGTGACAGTCACTGCCCTGCCGGTCAGCCACGGCACACTGGAAAGCTATGCCTACCTTTTCGAGACACCCGACCGGAAGATCCTCATTTCCGGCGACACCTGTCCTCTGCCGGTCATCGCGGAAAACGGCAAGGGATGCGACATCCTGCTCCACGAAGTGGAATTCACCGGCGGCCTTTCTCAGCGGACACCCCAGTGGCAGAAATACCACCGTGCCGTCCATACCCTCTCGACCGATTTAGCCGAGATCGCAAAAATCGCACAGCCAAAACTTCTGGTGACCTATCACCGTATCTATCACTTGGATGTTTTCGCACCCAGACAGGATACCCGGGCCGAAGTCAAACACCGGGAAGCTCTGATTTTGCAAGAGATCCGGGATGCTGGGTATACCGGAAATGTCGTCAACGGCCACGATTTGGATATTTATTGAGCAAAAAACCTCTCCGTCAGTGCTTCGCACTGCCACCTCTCCTAACAGGAGAGGCCTTGGCATTTAGATAAAATTTTATCTTTTTGCCAAAGGCTCCCCTATCAGGGGAGCTGGCGAGCGTTTGCTCGACTGAGAGGTTTCTCTTTAATCTTTTTTCACTGCGATCAGAACACGAATTTTCTGCCCGGCAGCACTGCCGTTATTGTCATACCAGCCAATAAGGTTATAATCCTCAGTGTTGACCTGCGAAAGGGTCGTTGCGTAGTATGCACCCTTGTACCACAGATACACCTGCATATCATCCGCCGTCTCGTAACGAGTGTCGCCGCTCTTGACCGATGCCGCTCCCAGCTGGTCGACGACCACCGGGATAAGCTGACGCATAGTCTTTACGCCGCCGGAGGTCGTTTTGCCGACCGCAATTCCGCCTGCCAAGACCGGATATTTCACGCTGGTCTGGTAGGTCGTCTGCTGTCCGTTGACGTAACAGACATAATTTGCACCGGTGCCAAAATAGTTCAGCACATTGCTCAGTACACCGCTGGTGTTGTTTGCGCCCAGCTTGAGCAGATAGCTTGCAAGGCTGCTGGTACTGCTGGTAACGCTTTCCCAGATGGTGCTGCCGATGCTGCCGTCAATGATGCCCCAGAGCATCTCGCTCGTACTGGGCAGAACGATGGAACTCACATCGCTGACAACACCCAAAGTGGTAGATGCACTGGAACTGCCCGAGGAACCGGACGAAGAGCTGGAATTGCTGGTCGAAGTCGAGGAAGTAGTCAGGTTGTTGACGAGATTCTTCACGTCATCCAAAACGCCATACGTCCACAAATCTCCCGTGACATCATTTAAAATCAGGCGGTCGATCTCGCCATTTTCATTGGTGGTATAATACCGGACATCCGAAGCAGAAAGTGTTACCCCCGATAGGCGGCTGGGACGCACTGTCCCAGCCACACCCTCCGAAGTCGTATCCAGAATCTCCACATCGTCCGCAAGGGTGTAATTGCCCAGTGTCTCGGCGTCCGCGCTGACGGTGCCGGAGACCGATTTTTCACAGAGAGAAGTGACGTCCTCGCCGTTTTCATCCACCGTGATCTGCACCATCCAGCCGGTAGGATAATTCAGGCTTTTATCGACATTCACCGAACGGGTCACACCGTCGGTGCAGGCGACCGTGACGGTCTGCTGGACATCCGCCCCGTTCTCTTCAATGAGGCTTCGGCTAGCCGACTGGACAACGCCGTAGAAGACTTCATCCGCCTGTTCGCCGGTCAGGACAGCAACAACTTCATCGTTCATGCCCAGCAACAGGGTCACAACCTGACCCACACCGCCGCCATTCAGAGCGGACAGCTGAGATGCTGCCGAAGATGTTCCGATGGTATAACTCACACCTGCCACCGTCACCGAGGTCGGTGCATTGGCCGAGGGCGACACTGCCGTGATGCGGCCTGCGGCACGACGGGAGTAGATCCAGACTGTTTTCGCACTTTCATTATAATAGTAGACATCATACTGGTTCAGCTCTGCCGAGTCGGTCAGAGCATCATTCCGGTAGACAGCAGTCGGCAGAAAGGGCAGACTCTCATCACTGGACGCCACAAAGGGGCCTTCCAGACTGCTGAGCAGGATAGATGAAGTGTCCAGCTGACCGTTTGTGACCGTAAATCCCAGCGAAGTACCATAGACAACACCTTCCGATGTGTTTGCGGTCAGCGCATTGTAGAGCATCACCGTGCCGTCGGCAAGGGTCATCGTCTCGCCCTGCTTCCGGCTCAGATTTGTGCGCAGACCCAGTGCATTTGCCTTATTGAGCTGTGCCACCGGGAAGGTTCCGCTTAAAGTCGTGGTGTCGTAGCCCAACAGCTTCAGGACAGCGGTGCAGGCTTCCTCAAGAGTTACCGGGTTATCCGGGCGGAAGGAGCCATCGGTATAGCCGCTCATCCAACCCTGCTGGACAGCAATGCGGATATACCCGGCCCAGCTGCTGCTCGAATCTACATCCGAGAAGAGCTTTCCGGTCGACCCCTGTGAAGCGACGCTTTCCCGGTAACTCGAGAAGGCCGCCAGCAGTTTTGCCAGCTGACCTCGGGTCAGGGCCGCATTCAGGGATGCGTCATCGGTCTGGTCGGAGGCGATTCCTCCCAGCGTGACCGCCACCTGAATAGCCGGATTGGAACCTGCTGCGCTGGCAGGCAGAACCAGCATCGACGCCCCGATGCAGACCGCCAGCAGCAGCGAGAGAAGACGTTTTTTCATAGTATTTCTCCTTAATCATAGCGCAGGGCTTCGATGGGATTCAGACGTGCCGCCCGTTTTGCAGGCAGATAACCAAACAGTATCCCGATGCCGACCGAGATGCTGAATGCAACGACGACCGACATCGGCGAAGGCGTCACGGTGATATCCATATCCGTCACGACCATCGGGATGATTTTATTTGCCAGCGAGGAGAGCAGATAACCCAGTCCGATTCCCAGCGCACCGCCCAGAGCCGAGGTCGTGGCAGCTTCGGTGACGAACAGCCCCAGGATCGCCCGTTCCTTTGCGCCCAGAGCTTTCCGGATGCCGATTTCCCGGGTACGCTCGGTGACGGATACCATCATGATATTCATGATGCCGATGCCGCCGACCAGAAGCGAGATGGCGGCAATGGCGGTCAGAATCGCTACGACCATATTCACCATCGAAGTCATAGTATCCAGCATCTCACTCAGGCTTGTGACAAAATATCCATTTTCCGAGTGGAACTTCTCCTGCAAAGCATCCTCGATGAACGTTTTTGCTTCTGAGAGCTTACTTTCATCGGCGACCACGATGCCATAGGAACTGGCTGTGCTGCTCTGAGAGACCCGGAGTGCTGTGGTGTATGGCACAAAGATCATATCATCGTTGCTGCCCTCCTGCTCGGAGGTGTCGGTGACTTTGGCTTCCAGCACACCCACGATGGTATATTTATTTGCTCCGATTTTGATGGTCTGCCCGACGGCATTTCCGCCGTAGGCCACCCGGTTGATGTAGGCTCCCACGACACATATTTTCTTGTTGTCGGTCAGGTCAACATAATTGATGCCCCTGCCCCGTGCCACGGTGTAACCCAGCATCGAGAGATACGTTTCGCTGACACCCTTGACGGTTGTGTTGCTATAACTGGTCGTATCCACTTTCACGGTGCCGTTCAGGGTTCCTGTCGGAGAGATGCCGCTGAACAGGTCGGGCCGGGATTCCACGATATCATATATTTCCTGCACGGTGACGGTGCGGCTGCCGTAGCCCATGATCTGCACGCTGAGGATGTTGGTTCCCATATCGGAAAAGCTGTCCTTGATGCTCTGGGTCATGCCGTTGCCAAGACCAACGATGACGATGACCGCCATCTCACCGATGATGATGCCCAGCATGGTCAGAAACGTCCGGAACTTGTTGCTCCAGATATTCTGGAACGCCTGACGGAAGGTCTCGTAGATCATGGAGTTTCCTCCTGTTCTTTCGGAGCGGCAAAGGTCGGCTGAACGACCGCTTCCGGCGCATGGGAATCGCCATCATAGACGACCCGGCCATCTTCCAGCCGGATGATGCGGTCGGCCTGCACTGCGATCGAATTATCATGCGTGATGAGGACGACCGTGTTTCCCTGCCGGTGGATCTCCTGCAGCATTCCCAGAACCTCCCGGCTGGTATGGGAATCCAGTGCGCCGGTCGGCTCGTCAGCCAGAATGACCGCCGGATGTCCGGCCAAAGCCCGGGCAATGGAGACACGCTGCTGCTGACCGCCGGAAAGCTGATTCGGACGGTTTTTGAGCTTTTCACCCAGCCCCACCTGCTCGAGGGCTTCTTTTGCCCGGCGGTGACGTTCGGCTCGGGGAATCCCTGCATAAACCAGCGGCACCTCGACATTTTCCATCAAGCTGAGTTTCGGCAGAAGGTTGTACTGCTGAAAGATGAAGCCCAGCATCTCGTTCCGGATATCAGCCAGCTCATCCCGGCTCATCCTGCCAACATCCCGGCCATTGAGTTTGTAAGTGCCCTGCGTCGGCACATCCAGACAGCCGATGATGTTCATACAGGTGGATTTGCCGGAACCGGACTGTCCGACGATGGCGACGAATTCACCCTTGTTGATCTTCATCGAGATATGGTCGGCAGCTTTCACAAGAGTATCGCCCATCTGGTAATACTTGCATACTTCATCAAACTCGATCAGCGAACCCATCAGTATCCACCTCCCGGTGCGCCGCCGCCATTTCCACCGGGGCCGCCATTGCCATTATCACCGCCCGGGCCGCCGCCCATCTGAGGGTCCATTTGGCCGCTGTCCGAAGACTTGTCCGCGGCATCGGAATCGTAGGCGACAGTATCCCCTTCCTGCAGACCGCTTGCGACTGCAATGTAATCATCGTCGCTGACGCCGGTCGTCACCTTGACGTAAACATAACCGTCCGGAGCGGTCATGCTGGTGTCGGCATTGGATGCACTGGGCGAATCGCTGGTGATGAGAACATAGTTTCCACGCACAATGGCAGCATTCGGCACGCTGAGCGTATCTTCCGCACTCGCAATGACGATTTCTGCCGTGGCATTCATTCCGGGCAGCAGGTCGCTGGTGTCGTCGATGCGGACGGTCACCGGGTAAGTGGTGGTGCCGCCGCTGGTGGTGCCTGCCGCTGAAACGCTGGTGACAACACCGGTAAAGGTACGGTCAGAAATGGCGTCTGCCGTGATGGTGACTTCCTGCCCCTCTTTGATGGACAGGATATCCAGTTCATCGACATTCAGGGTCATTTCGAGATAGCTCAAGTCGTAAATAATACACATCGTCTCGCTGGTGCTGCTGGATGTGCCGACCGTATCGCCTGCCTTGACATCCTTTTCAATGACTGTGCCGCTGATGGGTGAAGTGATGGTGTAATCGTCCATCGACTTTTCGGTATCGCTCATGGACATCTCCGCGCTGCGCAGGCTGTCCGAAGCATTCTGCACCTGTTTTGTCAGTTCCTTGCCGGACAGCTGAACAAGAGCAGTATCCTCGCTGACGCTCTGTCCCTCTTTAACGCAGAGAGCTGCGACTTTTCCGCTGGAAGAGGCCGTAATGCTCTGCTCCTTCTGATAGGTGAACCGTGCCGAAGCCAGCGCACTGACGCCATTGACCGTTGCCGTCGCCGCCTGCGCTGTCGTCAGGCTGCCAGTATTCTTCACAGCGATCACGACAGTCCGCACCAGCAGATTTCCGCTGCTGAGGGTGTCGGTACCGGCAACCGATTTGATGGTGCCGGTCAGCGTTTCAAAAGTGCTGTCCAGCGTGACATCTGCGGTCTGACCGACCATAAAATTGACTGCGTCCGCCGCCGGGAATTCCAGCGTGAGGAGCAGCGAAGAGTCATCCCGGATAACAGCGATCTCCTGCCCAGCCGTGACGACATCGCCCACTGCCACTTTCAGAGAAGCCACTGTACCGCTGATGGTGCTGCGGACATACTGCGCATCTACAGCGTCATCGTAGTTCCGCTGTGCCTGCGAGAGGGAAAGCTCTGCCTTTTCGACACTGCTTTCGGCATCGGAACTGTCAATGGTATAGAGAACAGTTCCCTGCTCGATAACATCACCCACCTCAAAATCCGCTGTCAGGACGGTACCCTTTACCAGCGATTTCACGGTGTAGGTGTTCGCTGCCGAGATAGTTCCTGAGCTGCTGAAAGTGTTGGTGATGTTCCGCTTTTCGGGTGTAACTTCCACATATTCCGCACTGGCCTGCGCCGGTTTTGCGCCATTCTTCGGAAAGACGACCACCACCGCTACTGCTGCTACGCAGACGACGGCGACGATCTTCTTCCAGTTCTTTTTCAAAAACGGTTTCCAGCCCTTTTCGGTAGGCCGGGCAGACGCAGCATCCAGCTCGATCAGAAATTCCTGGTCGCCTGCGTCCTCGGGTTTCTTTTTCCGTAGCATCGTGTTGCCCCTCCTGTTTTCATGCTTTTGGAGTACAGCACGATTATAATTAGCAAATCTTAGGATTTGGCGCAGGAAATTCTTAAGACCGCTTAAGATAAGTTAAATTTAGATGAAAATGACCGCCCAGCAGGTCGCTGAGCGGTCAAGGAGAATTACAGATTCACTTCAAACAGCAGAGTCACGCAGAACCAGTCTTTGCTCTGTTCGACGCGGAAAACAGCGTTCATTTTTTCCATCATCGTCTCCATACTGGTAAGACCGACTTTCGTGCTTTCGGCAGAGGATGGAACAGGCAGAGTCTTATTCAAAAACGATAGCCCGACCCGGTTTTCCTCCTGAACAGAACGAACGACGATTTCGTTCTCGGGGTCGGCGTATTTGAGGATATTCGAGGTGATGTTGTCCAGTATCCGCCGAACGTACTGGCCTTTTACGGTCAGAATTGGGTCATCATCGCCAAGTTCCAGCGCACAGACGAAGCCGCGCTGCTGCAGATGATCGACCATCTCAGTCAGCGGCTCTTCAAAAATCTCGGAAAAATGTGCCGGCTCATCCAGAGTCACGACCGTATCCCGGGTGACGAGCGCATACTCGAACAGGTTATCCGACAGCTGCTTGATTTGACGAGCCTTGGTGTCGATTTTCGTCAGATAATCGTTCATTTGTGCTTCGCTGTCGTATTTATGGCTGCGCAAGATCTCAGTATAAAGCAGCAGGGTCGTCAACGGTGTCCGGAGGTCATGCGACATTTCCGTGATCAGGTTCTTCACTTTTGCCGAGGACTCAGCCTCCTGCTGCTGCTGACTGCGCAGGGTAACACGCATCGAGTCCAGACAGCTGGCAAGGGTCGTCAGCTCATCCTCTCCCTTTACCGTAATGGCGTGGTCAAGGTCGCCGCCTTCCATCGCCTGAATCTCCTCACTCAGTTGGACGATATACCGGATGATCTTCCGACTTCCGAACAGAAAAAATAGCGGAAATGCCACAATCGCAAGCAGAAGCAGGATATCACAGCCGACGCCGTAGTAGGCATCCATACCGTTGTAATACAGCACCGCCTGCGCTTCACCATCGGCAAACTCGACCGTATAAATCGGCATCCAGTCATAATTCGGCGTCCTGGGACGATCTCCGGTATCGTCCTCCCGGCTAACATAGACTTTTGGCGCATAGGACGAGTAAACCAGACTGTGATCCTGATAGAGTTCCAGAAGGGTATAGCGATGCCGCCGGGTCCAGTCCGTGATTTCTCGGGTATCCGTGACCGACAGACCTTCCTCGTTGATATAGTCCTGCAATTCTTTCACCTGCCGCTGGGCCGCGCTCTGCTGCGCTTCCGGCTGGTTGAAATAATACCGCAGAAATTTATTCAGCCCGAGCTGCATCACCACCAGCAGAAGGATACTGCACAAACCCGATATAAAAATAATTTCCGTGAAACGCTTCGCCAATCCGTGTTTTTTCTCCATCATCAGGCTCCTTCTCCGGCAGAAAACCGGTAGCCCTTGCCCCAGATGGTGCAGACGCGTTTCGGTTTCTGAGGATCTTCCTCGATTTTTGTCCGCAGATTCCGGATATGCACCATGACCGTTCCATTCGAGACATAATAGTACGGCTCATTCCAGACCGTCTCATAGATGACCTGCACCGAAAAAATGCGCTGTGGGTTCTGCATCAGCATTTTTAAAATTTTGTACTCTGTCTCGGTCAGGTCGACCTCTTTTTCATCCACCCAGACCCGGTTGCAGTCCAGCGCGATCCGGATGCCGCCGGCAGTCAGGGTGGTATTTTCAGTCTGGACACCGGCCTGTGCTTTGCCCTGATAGATGCAGTACCGGCGCAGCAGTGCCTTGACGCGCGCGCTCAGCTCCGCAAAGGAGAATGGCTTTGCCAGATAGTCGTCGCCACCTGCCGTCAGGCCCAGCAGCTTGTCCGACTCCTGCGATTTTGCGGTCAGGAACAGAATCGGCACCGTTGAGGTCTTGCGAATTTCTTCGCAGACACGCAGGCCGCTCATGCCCGGCATCATAATATCCAATATCACAAGGTCGATATCCGGATTCATCAATTCCAACGCGCGCAGGCCGTTTTCCGCCTCCGAAATATGATAGCCTTCACCCGTCAGCAGGATACGGACGCCATCCCGGATATCCGGGTCATCTTCCACGATCAAAATATTCTGCTCCGCCATCGTTCTTCCTCCGCTTTCTCGCATTTTTTTCAGTATACCAGCCGGGTCTTTAAATTTCCATGATGATTTTCTTAGGAAATCTTAAGAAATCCATATTGCCTCGGCAACCTGTCTAATTTCAGGGGAAATTTTCCGTCAGATTGCCAATGTAAAAGGACTTGAAAAACAGATTTCGGCGTGTTACTATGATATCAATATGAAAACGATACCATTCAATCTCTACACAGTATGATTCACGATAAAAATGGAGGGAATCTCAAATGAACCGCAAGCTGATTTTTCTTGATATTGACGGCACTCTGACCGAAGCAGGCAAAAATGTTCCGCCTGCTTCCGCCATCGACGCCATTCAGCGCGCACAGCAGGCAGGCCACAAGGTCGTGCTTTGCTCCGGCCGGAATTATGGGATGCTCCGTCCCCTGCTGGAATACCACTTTGACGGCATCATCGGCAGTGCAGGCGGTTATATCGAATACCAAAACAAGGTCATCTACAACTGCCCCATGACCCCGGCTCAGCAGGAGAAAGTTCTCACCTGTCTTGCCGAGAACGGCGTTTTCCGCACCATCGAGGGAAAGATGGGCAGCTTTGTAGACGAGAGCTTCAAAGAGTTTCTGCGCACTCGTGTTTCTGAGGGAGCCAACAGTGAGCTGCTCCGCTGGCGTGAGCAGTTGGAATCCAGCCTGAACATTCGTCCAATGAAAGAATATGACGGTGAGCCGATCTATAAAGTCGTTTTCGCCTGTTCATCCATTGACAATCTCAAAGTGCCGCAGGAGGAGCTGGGCAGCGAATTCAACTTCTGCATTCAGGATCCCGACCCGTTCGGGCTCATCAACGGTGAACTTATCAACAAGCAGTTCAACAAAGGCACTGCTGTCTGCCGGATGGCGGAAGCTGCCGGTATCCCGATGTCAGACACGATCGCTTTCGGCGACAGTATGAACGACTTCGAGATGATCCAGACTGCTGCTCTTGGTATCTGTATGGAGAACGGTAGTGAGACGCTGAAGCAGCACGCTGATGAAGTATGCCCGGCTGTGGATGATGACGGCCTGTACAAAGCTTTTGCCTGGCATAACCTGTTCTAAGACTGACATTCTCCCCTTTCATGCTCTCCCCTCGTGGGAGGGCATTTTTGTTGTATCCAACAATTGATTTTCAAAATTCACAAAAATTATAGCAGATTGCTAAAAAATCCGAGAAATTTCTTGTAAGGTTTGCCGATTTACAAATCCATCCCTGTTGCTTACAATAGAGGTGCAAAGAGGAAACGATTTCATATCAGATATGAAATTCGCAGAAACAATCGAAAAAGGAACATTCAAGGAGGAAAACATTATGGCACTGGATTATGCAGCGTGCGCCAAAGAGATCTACGAGACACTCGGCGGCCGCGAAAACCTCGTCTCCGCCGCACATTGTGCGACCCGTCTGCGGCTGGTAACGGTAGACAACAGCAAGATCGACATGAAGAAGCTTGAGAGCATCGAGGGCGTAAAGGGCGTGTTCAGCTCCAACGGCCAGCTCCAGATGATCATCGGCACCGGCACGGTCAATAAAGTCTACGACGAATTCCTGAAAGTCTCCGGCATGACCGCCGCCACCAAAGACGATGTGAAAGCTGCCGCTGCAAAATCCATGCCGCTTCCGCAGCGGCTGGTCAAGTCGCTGGGCGACGTCTTCGTTCCCATCCTGCCGGCCATCGTTGCTTCCGGTCTGATGATGGGTCTGGTCGAGGCTCTGGGCAAGGCCATCCCCGTTTTCGCATCGACTGACTGGTACGGCTTCCTTGATATGGTGTCCAATACCGCATTCGCTTACCTGCCCGTTCTGGTCGCTGTCTCTGCCGCCCGTGTCTTTGGCGGCAACATCTTCCTTGGCGGCGTCATCGGCCTGAGCATGATCCACTCTTCCCTGCTCAACGCATGGTCGGTGGCAACGGCTGACAGCATCCCGGTCTGGCACCTGCTCTGCTTCAACGTCAAGCAGGTCGGCTATCAGGGCCACGTCATCCCGGTCATCATCGCCGTCTGGCTGATGTCTCAAATCGAAAAATGGCTTCACAAGCATGTGCCGGAAGTCGTCGACCTGTTCGTGACGCCGCTCTGCACTGTCCTCATCACGACTTTCCTGACCTTCACCATCATCGGACCCATCTTCTCTACTGCTGAAACTTACATTCTGAGCTTCGCAAAATGGCTCATCACCGTTGGCTTTGGCATCGGCTCCCTCATCATGGGTGCCATTTATCCTCTCACCGTCGTCTGCGGCCTGCATCACATGTACAATGTCATCGAAGCCGGTCTGCTCTCGGAGGGCAGCCTGAACATCTGGATGCCCATCGCTTCCGCTGCAAACTTCGCACAGTGCGGTGCCTGCCTTGCTGTTGCGCTCAAGTCCAAGAACCCCAAGAATAAGACCATCGCTATCCCCTCGGCTCTGTCCGCTGCCCTCGGCATCACCGAGCCTGCTATCTTCGGCGTCAATCTGCGCTATGTCAAGCCGCTGGTCTGCGGTATGGTCGGCGGTGCCGTCGGCGCATGGTTCGGCTCCATCATGGGCATCGGTGCAACTGCTTACGGCGTCACCGGCATCCCGGGCTTCCTCATCGTCAGCGATTACATCCTGCCCTATGCCGTGATGCTCCTCATCTCCGGCGGCGTGGCATTCGCCCTGACCTGGGTCTTCTGGAAAGAAGAGGCCGCTGACGAGCCTGCAAAAGCAAAAACCACTGTCTGACATTTCATATAAAAAATCCATCATGCCGTATCCACTGGGAGGAAGTAACTGACTATGACCAAGAAAGAAGAAGCATTGTTTCAGAAACGTCTGAGCCGTCATCTGGATGAGCTGCGCTGGCTTTATATGGAGCTGTACAATAACGATTCCATGTTCGCCGAGCTTTGCGAGATGCTGCACTATTATGCCGAGGCTCGCTCCGCCGAGTTGAAAAAGCGTGACCTCGCCCGGGAAGCAGACCTCAACTGGTACAAGAGCAGTGACCTCGTCGGCATGATGATGTACATCGACAACTTTGCAGGCAACCTGCAGGGCGTCCGCAAGAAACTGCCCTATCTCGAAAAGGCCGGTATCAACTGTCTGCACCTGATGCCCTTCCTGAACACGGTTCCGGAACGGAGCGACGGCGGCTATGCGGTGGCAGATTTCCGCACCGTCCGGCCCGACCTCGGCACGATGGAAGATCTCGAGCAGCTGACTGACGCCTGCCACAAAAAAGGCATCAACGTCTGCATGGACTTCGTAATGAACCACACCAGTGAAGACCACGAGTGGGCCAAGCGTGCCCGTGCCGGTGACGGCGAGTATATGAGCCGGTATTTCTTCTATGCCGACCCGTCCATTCCGCAGGAGTACGAAAAGACCGTTCCGCAGGTCTTCCCGACCACTGCGCCCGGCAACTTCACATGGCTGCCCGAATGCGGTCACTACGTCATGACAACTTTCTACCCCTACCAGTGGGATCTGAACTACCGTAACCCCCGGGTCTTCAACGAGATGATGTACAATTATCTCTTCCTTGCCAACAAAGGCATGGACATCATCCGGATCGACGCCGTGCCCTACATCTGGAAAGAACTCGGCACCAGCTGCCGCAACCTGCCGAAAGTGCATACCATCGTCCGGATGATGCGGATGATCGGCGAGATCGTTTGCCCCAGTGTCATCCTGCTGGGCGAGGTCGTCATGGAACCAGCCAAGGTCGTCCCCTATTTCGGCACAGTCGACAAGCCCGAATGCCATTTGTTGTACAATGTGACGACCATGTGTACCACATGGCACACGGTCGCCACCCGGGATACCCACCTGCTCCGCAAGCAGCTCGACTCGGTGAACAGCCTGCCGAAGGATTACGTCTTCCTGAACTATCTGCGCTGCCACGATGATATCGGCTGGGGTCTGGATTTCGACACCTTAAAGCAGTGGGGATTTGAGGAAGTCGCTCACAAAAAGTACCTGAACCGGTATTTTCAGGGTTATGAGGGCGGCAGCAACAGCCGTGGTGAGCTGTACAACGACGATCCTGTGACCGGCGATGCCCGGTTCTGCGCCACCACCGCAAGTCTCTGCGGCATCGAGAAAGCCGGATTTGAGCAGAACGCCCCGGCAATGGAGCGTGCTGTCCGGTTCGATTTGACCCTTCACGCCATGATGCTGATGCAGAGCGGTATCCCGATGCTGTACAGCGGCGATGAGATCGCGCAGGTCAACGATTACAGCTACAAGAACGACCCGAACAAAGCGCAGGACAGCCGCTACATTCACCGCGGCAAGCTGAACTGGGAGCTGGCCGCTCATTGTGAAGACACCACGACCCCTGAAGGTCAGGTCTTTACCGGCATCCGCAAACTGGAGACCCTCCGCCGCAGCCATCCGGCCTTTGGACTGAACGCCGACGTCTGGACGCTGGATACCGGTGACGATGCTGTGCTTGCCATCGGACGGTACGCTGACGATGAAAAGGTCATCGGCATCTTCAACTTCAGCGAGTTTGACAAAACCATCACGCTGCCGTATGATAAGGGCGAATTCACTGACCTGCTGACGGGAACCAAGCACAGCCTGACGCAGCTCACCATCCCGGCTTACGGTTCCTTCTATATGCAGCAGCAGTTCTGAGACGCAGGGCAATCCCCTGCTGGAAGCGAATCCCGGCGCGGACATGAACCTCCGCGCCGAAGAGCTTGACCGGGAGCTTTTGGCGGATACCTCTATCTTCCACTTTGGTTCCCTGTCCATGACCGATGAACCTTGCCGCTCTGCCAGCCGGGAAGCCATCGCTCTGGCCGAGGCGTCCGGTGCCTTGCTGAGCTTTGACCCGAACCTCCGGGAACCGCTTTGGCACAGTCTGGATGATGCCAAAGAGCAGATTCTTTATGGTATGGCGCATTGCCAGATCCTGAAAATTTCAGACAATGAGATCCAGTGGCTGTCCGGCCGTGAGGACTACGACGAGGGCATAGCATGGCTGGCATCCGTACAGCGAAGCCGAGCTGAAGGAAATGCTGGACTTCGCCAACGCCGGTGCCGCCCTCATCACCACCCGGAAGGGTGCGCTCCGTGTCATGCCGGAACGCAGCGAGATCGAGGCTTTGCTCTGAGTTTTTCAAATCATGCTTTCCGCACTGGCAAACTGCGGCGAAATGTGTTATAGTAAATGAAATTTGGATGTCATTTACGCAGGAGAAAAACATGACCATTTCAGAAATCGCAAAGCTTGCAGGCGTGTCCAACACAGCTGTTTCCCGCTATCTCAATCACGGGTACCTTTCCGCTGAAAAACGGGAAGCCATTGCCCGGGTCATCGTGGAGACCGGCTACCGCCCATCCGTACAGGCGCAGGTGCTGCGCACCGGAAAAACCAAGACCATCGGCATCATTCTGCCGAAGATCGACTCCTATTCCATCAGCAATGTGGTCGCCGGCATCATCGGTGTCCTCGAAAAGCAGGGGTATCAGACCCTGCTTGCAGACACGTTCAATGATCCGGAAAAGGAACTCGAATCCTTGAACATCTTCAACGAGCAGCGTGTTGATGGTGTGATTCTGATCGCTACCGTCTTTACGCCCCGGCACCATGCCGCGCTCAAGAACTGCAAGGTGCCGGTCGTCATTGTCGGCCAGCAGCTGAATGGTTACTCCTGCGTTTACCACGACGACTACAACGCCATCTATGAGCTGACCCAGCTCGTCATCCGGAAAGGCAGCCGCCGTCTGGGATATCTGGGCGCACGGATGGACGATCGGGCTGTTGGTCAGGAGCGGCACCGCGCCTACTGCGACGCTGTGAAAGCCGCCGGGCTGGAAGAGCAGGCCGCTCACACTGTTGTCGCCAGCTTTTCCATCGAGTCCGGTGAAGAGCAGGCACGCCAGCTTTGGGAAGCATATGGGCCGCTGGACGCAGTCGTCTGTGCCACCAGCCGAATGGCTGTCGGTGCCCTGCAATACTTCCGGAGCATCGGCAAACGGGTACCTAAGGATGTCATGCTGACCGGTCAGGGCGACAGCACCCTCTGCCAGGTCTGTTCTCCTTCTATCACCAGTGTCCGGTACTCCTACGCGGAGAGCGGAAAGATCGCCGCTGAGATGCTGCTGGAAAAACTGGCCTCGCCTTCTCTGGTCGCACGGGAAACGAAACTCGGATATACGCTCATCGAACGGGAGTCCACCGCGCGAAAGTAATTCTATTGTAGACCCAAATCCTATTATTGGGGTGTTTTTGATTCAGCCGGGCGGTTTTTCGCCCGGTTTTTGTGTTTATTTTACGAAAAATTTTATCCGAATTCGGAATCATAAAAAATATATTGAAAAGTGTCGTTCTCCATGTTATACTCCAAATATATTCTTGTAATACACGCATTACAAAAAACAGAATCGGAGGAATTTTATTATGCCCAGACCCAAAGGAAGCAAGAACAAATCCAAGACCGGTGCAAAGGCCGTCGTCAAAAAGACCAACAAAAACTATGACGCCGTCCTGACCGAAAAGACCGCGGAAAAGGAACAGCTGACTGCTGAGATCACTGCCCTGACCGCAAATCTGAGCAGCATCAAGATCGAGCTGAAAGCCAAGAAAACTGCGCTGAAAAAAGTTGAAAATCAGATCGTCAAAGCCGCCGAGAAAAAGGCCATCGCTGACGAAAAGGCTGCTGCTGAAGCACGTCAGGCTGAGGTCGCTTCTGTCATCGATCAGCTGCTGGCAAACGGCATGACCCCGGATCAGATCATGGAGAAGCTCAAGTAAGATGCCAGAGTTTCCGCGTTCTGATTTTCGGCTGCATGTCGGCTGGCGCACCATCAAAACCGCCGTCACCGCGATGCTGGTCGCCATCGTTTACTGCCTGCTTGATCGCAACCCGGCTTTCGCCTGTATCGGCGTGATCTTCGGTCTGGGTGTGGATATGCAGGACTCCATCAAGAACGGCGGCAATCGTCTGTTCGGCACCCTCATCGGTGGTCTGCTTTCCATCGTAGTTTTCTGGATCTATCTGCGGTGGTTCCCACAGGGCGGACACACCATTTATCTGGCCTTGCTGCTAGGTGCCGCTATCGTGGTGTTGATCCTGCTCTGTCAGTATTTCTGGCCGGGTGGTGTTCAGCCGGGCGGCGTCGTACTCTGCATCGTATTGTTCAGCACTCCCATCGAAACTTACGTCAGCTACGCGCTGAACCGTATCTTCGATACTGCGGTCGGTGTCATTGTGGCACTGCTCGTCAACTACTTCCTTCCCCGTGAGCGCGTCGTCGCGTTCTGGGAAGGCGTCAAGAGTTTGTTTCAGCATAAGACGCATATTTAAAAATCAAGCAAAAAATATGAAGGGGCTGTTGCACTCGTTTTTTCCTTGTGCAACAGCCCCATTGTTATTTATCTTATTTCAGAAAGTTTTTATTCCACCGTTACGCTCTTGGCAAGGTTGCGAGGCTTATCGACATCGCAGCCACGCAGGACAGCCATATAATAGGCGAAGAGCTGGAGCGGAACGATGAGCTGCAAGGGCATCAGCAGGCCCTCGTAATCATCCAAACGCACCACATAATCCGCCACGCCATCCGGCACAACGGCATCTTTGGTCGTGAACAAGATCACTCGTGCGCCGCGGCTCTTGGTCTCCTTGGCGTTGGAGATGGTCTTTTCATAGACCTGCTTCTGGGTCGCCAGCGCGATGACCGGCACGCCGTCGGTAATCAGGCTGATGGTACCATGCTTCAACTCACCAGCTGCGTAAGCATCCGAGTGGACATAGCTGATTTCTTTCAGCTTCAGGCTGCCCTCCAGCGAAAGCGAATAATCAAACCCACGGCCAATGAAGAAGCAGCTCTGGGTGTTGACGAACCGGCTTGCCAGATACTTGATCTGCTCACAGTCAGCCAAACGGGGTTTGATGACCTCACCGGCACGGAGCAGTTCAGCGGTCAGACGTTTCGTCTTGGCCTCATCCAGCTTGCCTTTTGCGTAGGCCAGACGGAAAGCGAACAGATACAGCACACACATCTGCACCATATAAGCCTTGGTGGACGCGACTGCGATCTCCGGGCCTGCGTAGGTGTACATCACATAATCCGCTGCCCGGGCGATGGAACTGCCGACCACGTTGACGATCGCCAGCACCGGCACGCCGCGACTCTTTACCAGCTTGAGGGCGGCCAGGGTATCGCTCGTCTCACCCGACTGACTGATGATAATAACTAAATCGTTTGGATTCAGGATGGGATCACGATACCGGAATTCACTTGCGATATCAACTTCTGCCGGGACTCGTGCCAGCGTTTCAATGGCCGCTTTGCCGACCATACCGGCGTGCATAGCCGTGCCGCAGGCCACCAGATGCACCGTGCCGATGCTGCGCAGCTTTTCATCCGTCAGTTCCGGGATACGCAGTTCCGGCATTCCATTTTCCACATGAGGGCTGACGGTCGCGGTGATGGCCGCAGGCTGTTCGTTGATCTCTTTCAGCATAAAATGCGGATAGCCGCCCTTCTCAGCTGCCTCCTGATCCCAGTCAGCCGTCAGCTTTTCCCGGTCGACCGGCTCCCCGAAGGCATCATAGAACCGGATGCCCTCGGCGTTGACAACGGCCATATCGCCTTCCTCGAGGACGCTGTAATCCCGGGTATACTTGAGCAGTGCCGGGATATCCGACGCCACAAAATTCTCACCCTCGCCCCAGCCCACGATAAGGGGGCTTTCCTTCTTGACAGCGAAGATGGTGTCCGGGAAATCCCGGAACAGCACCGCCAGTGCGTAACTGCCGCGCACCATCGCCAGTGCGTCGTGCAGAGCCTTGAGCGGCTCCCCCTGATAGCAGCTGTCGATGAGCTTGACAAGGACTTCGGTGTCCGTCTCGCTCTCGAACGTATAACCATGCGCCACCAGACGCTCTTTCAGCGCGCCGTAGTTCTCGATAATGCCGTTGTGGACGATGCTCACACGCGGCGTCGAGTGAGGATGACTGTTGACGTCACTGGGTTCGCCGTGGGTCGCCCAACGGGTGTGGCCGATACCGCAGGAGCTGTCTGCCAGATTTTCAACAGCCAGCTTCTCCCGAAGCTTCTGCAGCCGGCCCTTGCTCTTGACGACCCGGATGCTGTTCTCATAGGCCAGCGCAACGCCTGCCGAGTCGTATCCACGATATTCCAACTTTTCCAATCCATCCAGCAGAACATTCTGCGCACTGCGCTTTCCGGCATAACCAACGATACCACACATACAAAACACCTCCATACCGACAGCCCGGCGCAGAATGCGCACAGCCGACTGTCAGCTTCCGTTCAGGCGGAGAAACACTTCCCCCCTGATTCAATTTATGTTCGTGTATGGCTTTCTTTGAAGGGATCTGTTACGGTATTGCTGCCGTTTTTTGCCCTTCTCTGCGGCTGGCATAGCCCAAATTCAGCCGGAGAAACATCCGCCGAGTCTTTCGATCATTTCTCTCCTCGTCACCCTCACAGCTGTCACCTGCGTGGCCCTGCGCTTTTTCGTCAACTAAGGTTCCACATTCCTTCTTCCAATAAAAATTTTTATTATTTTCCCAGCATCTTATGGAGCCTCGGCTGCCAGACGAGCCGATAGACCTGCAACAGGTTCCGGAGTGCCCGGTCATAGAGCAGGAACGCCACATTGCCCATCGCCAGCGTCGAGAGCGAGACGATGAGAGCCGTCGTTTTCAGCTCCTGCGAGATGCTGCCGGCCGGAACCAGCAATAACACCAGCCCATACATCAGCAGGATCGACCCATTGCAAAGCAGCAATTTCGCCGCACCGCGCAGCAGAGCCGGGCGTATCCGGTCGAAGTACGGTTTTACCAAAGGATAATACCCCAAAAGGAACACAAATGTCAAGGCCACTTCTTTATCCGGCACAAAAAGCAGGCTCAGCAGGCTGACCGCCCCATATGCCGTGAATGCCATCGTCTTTCCGCACTCCACGCAGACCGTGGCAATGAGCAGGCTTGCCGCTGCCGGTGCAATGAACATCAGCACCGGTATCACTGCCCCCAGAAGCATCAGGGCAATGCAGAGAGCAGACGCCATACCGCAGTATGCCATCGCCCAGCTTTTGCGCCCTCTCAAGGCATCTCCCAGCTCACCGGCTGGTTTTCCGCATCCAGCGGTTCCACCGCATGGCGCAGACCCAAGATCATGATATTGTCGATGAGGGAGCGGTTCAGTTTGACATCCAGCATCCCGTAAGCGCGTACAAGGTCGTTTGCAGCTGCCAGCGACTGCCGCCGGGCATTCTCGATGGCAGCATTCCGGTTGACGATATTGTTTGCCAGATAGACGTTATACCGCCGCTTGATCTTATCCCGGGTCAGGCTGTCGGCGTTGTCCATCAGGTAGACTACCCGGCCGATACAGCTGCCAATATAGTGCATACTCTTGCGCTGGTTGGGGTCATCGTTGTTTGCAAGCAGGCCATACAGCGCACCGTACAGATTGCTCTTCGGCTCAGATGCCTGACTATAATTCTGGGTAAACAGCTGTCGCTGGACTTTCGCCTGATCCAGTTCCTGTGCAAAAATACGCTCCAGTGCCGGATTTTCTTTCACAGCCTTTTTATATGCGCCGCGCAGGAACAGACCATCCGAGAGACGCTGCAATTTCTTTTTCAGGGAAAGCGCACCCCACTGAGCATCCTGAAGCCGATGCCACGCCAGCAGGACTTCGACCTGCGCCGCCAGACGGATGCCCTGTGTCTGGCACATCATCTTCTGCCAGACCAGAGTACCGCGCAGACGGGTATTTTTACAGGTCGCCGGACGTCCGGCCAGACTGTCCGCCAACAGTGCGAACAGCACACCGTTGTACCGCAGACGGCGGCAGGAATATTTTCCATACGAGAGTGCCAGCTGGTGCCGGACACCGCGCAGATACCACAGATAGGTGTTGTAATCGCGGATCGTCAGCTCCGGCAGATATGGTTTCATCCGCCCGTTCATCACATTCATTCCCTTCCCATTCCGATTCGGCTCTTTTGCCGTTTTTGAATATCAGTGCTAGTATAATCAATTTCGACCCGAGTTGCAACTCCCCATTTGTAAATTCTTCAACAAAAAACGCACCAGATGTTTTTCATCTGATGCGTGAATAAGTTATGCTTTACTTTTTCTCAAAACGGTTCAGGGTGGTGCGTTTGCCGTCAAAGCCGCTCTTCGGCATAGGTTTTGCCGGACGGTTCTCGAACTTGGGCGCGTTGTAATACATATACAGCTGGCAGGGGATCATACCGTTGTACATCTTGCGGCGTTTGTTGGCACGCTTGCCGTAGTGATGCTCAAAGTCCATATCGGCGGTGATGGCATAAACGCCTGCACAGGGGTGTGCTTCCATCTGCTGTCCCAGCGTCCGAGCCAGCTTTGCCGCACCCTCGATGGTACTCATGCGCTCGCCATACGGCGGATTCGTCAGGACGATGGCCTCACTTTTCGCTGCGAAATCAGCGACATCAGCCACCTCAAAGTGGCAGCGTTTCTCGACGCCTGCCAGCTTTGCATTTGCATTTGCCAAAGCCACTGCCGCCGGGTCGATATCGTAGCCGAATGCTTCAAACCCGACGTCCAGCTTGGACTCTGCCAGAGCTTTCTGCCGCTGCTCTGCCCAGACCGAAGCCGGAACAAAGCTGTAACGCTCTGCCGCGAACCGACGCTTCAGGCCGGGAGCGATGTTCATTGCCTTCTGCGCTGCCTCAATGAGCAGGGTGCCGCTGCCGCAGAAGGGGTCTTCCACCAGACTGTCACGGCGGATACGGCCAAGGTCGGCGATAGTCGCCGCCAGTGTCTCACGGATGGGAGCTTCCATTGCGTTCCGGCGGTATCCACGCTTGTGCAGGCCGTCGCCGGTGGTATCCAGCATGATCTCACAGACATTCTTCCGGAGCATGAAGCGGATCTTATATTCCGCACCGGTCTCGGGCAGAACGGAGGTCTTGTGCTTGAACATCAGACGTTTAACGACTGCCTTTTTGATGATGCTCTGGCAAGCCGGAACACTGGTCAGCTGGCTGTTCAGCGACGAACCGGTGACCGGGAAGGCCGCATCCGCCGGGAGAAGTTCTTCCCAAGGGATGGCATACACGCCATCGAACAGTTCATCAAAGGTGGAAGCCGGATAAGTGTTGAGCAGGAGCATGACACGCTCGACGGTGCGCAGGTTGAGGTTTGCGGCAGCGATCATATCCGCGCCGCCCTTGAAGGTCAGACGGCCATCGCTGACCCGGATATCCTCGGCACCAATGCGGCGAAGCTCAAAGTTCGCGGTGGATTCGCAGCCAAAAAAGCAGGGTGCGATGAGTTCAAATTTTGCAGGCATCTTGTTTTCCTTTCCCGTAAAGTTCAGCTAAAAAACAGACCCACCCCACTGGGGCAGGCCCGAAGGTTTTCATTCAAATGTGCAGCAGCTCTTACCGACCGCCGCGACGGCTGCGAGGTGCATAACCGCCGCCACGACGATTGTTCGTCTCGTGGTCGAGGTCAGCCATCTTCTCCTCGCTCTGGCTCTTGAAGCGGCTCATCATGTCCTCAAAGCTCATATTGTCGGACTTGACGGGTGCTTTCGGCTGCCAGACACGGGGTGCGCTGTCGCGAGCCGGGCCGCGTCCGCCTTCACGGGGAGAACGGCCGCCCTCACGGGGACCGGACCGGAAGCCGCCTCTGCCGCCCTCTCTCGGCCCATTCGGGCGAGGGCCGCGGTTATCGCGTACCGGGCGTGCCGGACGCGGAGGCGGCGGCAGCAGTCGCTTGATGGACAGTGCGATCTTGCCGTCCGGTGCTACGTTGATGACCTGCACCTTGACAACATCGCCATCGTGCAGAACAGCTGCAATATCCTGCACATACTCATTGGACACTTCGGAAATGTGGACCATGCCGACCCGGCCTTCCGGCAGCGAGACAAATGCGCCAAACGGTTTTACGCCGGTCACACGGCCCTCGAAAACGTTCCCTACCTCAATCGCCAAAACTCAATACTCCTTGTACTCTCTAAAAAATCCGGTTCTCTGCGCCGCGCTCAGTTGCCGGTCACATCCACAAAGATGCGCTCGTTGGGCGCGGCATAATCGTAAGAATCCCGGGCGACCCATTCCGTCACCGCATCGGCGTCGCCGCTGAGGATGCGCTCCATCTCCTCGTTCTGGGTCCGCTGCTGCTCGATCTGCTCTCGCAGGGTCTCCAGCTCCGTGCGTTTGGAGCTGATCGCGACTTGATTGGAGATATATGCGGCCAGCAGACTAAGGAGCAGCAGCACAAAAAACAGCCGGAGAACTCCTCTCCACACTGTATTCTTTTTTCGCCTTTTACGACTCGGATTTGCCATTCCACATTGCCCCCGTTAAAACAGCAGGCGTTGCGTGCCTGTACTCTTACTTTGATACGCTAGAATTATACAACACGCGCCGCTCACTTGGCAAGTTCTTTTTGTATTTTTTTGAAACTCTTTTTGCGATGCACCCTCAAAAACCGTACCGGAAGCCCCAGCAGACCGCCCACAGCGGCGGCGGACGCCACTGCGCTGCCGACCATGTACCACCGCAGCACACCGCCTGCGCTGTACGCGGCAGTGTAGCTCTGCAGACAGAACAGTATCGCCCCGACATACAGCACGTCCGGAAGAAAAGCCGCTCTCCCCTTTTTTGGAAAGACGGCCCGTAGCATCCCGAGGACGCCGCCCATCACGGCGCAGGCCAGCATCTCCTGTCCGACCTGAGGCAGTTCCAACGCCGGAGCCATCAGCGGAACAACCGGCGGAGCAGTCCACCCGGCGTATGCTCTGCGGTGTACTCGAGCAGGTCGACCCGTCCGCTCAGCTTGACTTCCCCGGTATCGAGGTCTAGTGCCGTTACGCTCAGCTCTGCACCGGCAAGGTTCAGAACACCCCGGCTCGTCTCAATAGCGGCACTGTCCGGGTCGCATCGCAGCACCCGTTTCACCCCGGTGACCGTCAGCCTGCTTCGTCCTTCCAAAATCAGGTCATGGGGCTTCGCCTGCTCTGACTTCTCCGCGCTTTTCATCCCATCACACCCCTTTTTAGGAGTGTATGCAATGAGGAGAACTTTATAACCTCTCCGGTAATGCGAAGCAGACTGAGAGATTTACTCGCCGATGATCTCGTACATCTCCCGGGCTACATCTTTGGTACGGGGTTCGATGTCCGACAGGACTTTCACCTTGATGGGGCGGTTGCCGAAGGTGACCTCGATGATGTCGCCTTCCTTGACGGCCTGACTCGCCTTTGCGATTTTTCCGTTGATGAGGATACGGCCTGCGTCGGCGACTTCATTCGCCACAGTGCGGCGTTTGATGAGCCGCGAAACTTTCAGATACTTGTCTAATCTCATTTTATTGCTTTTCCTCCGTCTCACAGCAAGGCCATCTCTCTTCCACATGTAAGAAGCCTTACTCGTTTTGCTCAGACCTGTCCGACTTGCCAATGGCTCTCCCTTTGGGAGAGCTGGATGCGAAGCAGCCTGAGAGGGCTACAAAAAAGCCGCCGAACCCCTGTCAGAGAGGACCCGGCGGCGAGCAGCATTTTTTACAGGGTGTCTTTCAGAGCCTTGCCCGGCTTGAAGACGATGTTACGGGAAGCTGCGATGGTGATGGGCTCACGGGTACGGGGGTTGATACCCTGACGCTCTGCGCGCTCACGAACCTCGAAGGTGCCGAAGCCGGAGATGGTGATCTTCTCACCGTCAGCCATACCCTTGCTCAGTGCCTCGAAAACTGCGTTGACAGCAGCCTCTGCGCTCTTCTTGCTCATCTCGGTGTTTGCCGCAACCTGTGCGATCAGATCGGTCTTAGTCATAGTAGAAAACCTCCACAAATTTTTCGTTCTTCTCAGTCAAATATCTCTTATCTCCCGGGAGCTGTCTTATTCAGTCTCTTCCCCGTTCGACTCGATTTCGTTCTGTTTCAGCCGTTCGCTGAACCGCTTGGACGCAAAGCTCAACGCTTCCTCGGCGTCCACTCCGGCCAGACGCAGGGCATCCGCCGCAGCGAACAGCAGCTCTCCGGCCCGTTCCCGCGCATTTTCCGGCGAGGCTTCTGCCCACACCTGCTCTGCCTGCGCAAGGTTCTGTTCGGCCTGCGCCTTGTCCTGTGTGCCAAGGCCGCGGCCTGCCGCGCGTTTCTGCAGCTTCTGCGCACGCATCAGGGCCGGCAGGGTCAGCGGAACGGTATCCAGCTCATCGGCCAGCGTCCGGCGGCCCTTTTCCTTATTCTTGAGCGCATCCCAGCTGTTTATACCGGCATTTTCCGCCGCTGAGGAAGTAAAGATGTTCGGATGCCGGAAGACCAGCTTCTCGCACACTTCCCGGCAGACCTGCTCAAAATCGAACCGTCCGCGCTCTTCCTCGATGACGACATGGAACGCCACCTGCATCAGCACATCGCCCAGCTCCTCCCGAAGCATATCCGGGTCATCGGCGTCGATGGCCTCCAACGCCTCGCAGGTCTCTTCCAGAAAATTTTTCCGGATGCTCTGGTGCGTCTGGACTTTATCCCACGGGCAGCCCGTCTCCGGGTCACGCAGGATGCGGATGATCTCAAGCAGATCTTCCGCTGTGTAATGTTCCCGTTCCGGCCAGTCCTGCATCCGAATCTTCCTCTCTGCTTTATTGTCCTGCGGTAGGCTCAGATTGTACCGCAAAATCCGCTTGATTTCAAGGGTTTCCGCACATTTTGCAGTTTCCATGCAATGATTTCGCAAGAATTTCACACAAAAAGAGCGGCATCCCTGAGAGATACCGCCCAGTTCTGTTTATTCCGGAAAGCTCCTCAGAGCTGCGCACCGCACTTGTTGCAGAACAGCGCGTCGTCCGAGACGGGTGCGCCGCACTGTGGGCAGGTCTTGTGCGGCTCGTCTTCATCCTTGTCGATGGGGAACTCAATGGTCACATTGTCGTCGCCTTCGGTCTGCACTTCTGCTTCCGGCTCTACCTCAACGGCAGTCGGGCCGACGGTCGCTTTCAGGGCAGTCAGCTCCTCCTCGATGGAGTCGATCATCTCGATGTACTTATCAACGAGGGGCTGATTTTCCTCATGACCCTTCGCGAGGCTGTACACCAGCGCACCCAGCTGACGCTGCGCTTTTGCGAGTTTGGTCTGTGCGCTGACGATCTTTGCCTGCGTTTTGCCGCGCTCAGCCAGATCCATCGCCGCATTTTTGCCTTTTTCGGCATATTCCAGACCCATTTCCTTCAGCTTATTGAAATCCATAATAAGACACCTCTCTCAATTCATGCCCCGAACGGGCTTTTTCTCCTGAATATCTCTGCTGCACACGGGTGTCTTCCCTGTGCGTCGGGTGATGGCTTCATTATAACGCGTTCCACTTCTGATTGCAACGAATTGGCTGCAAGTTTTACAGTTTCGTGCGGATTTGGAAACAGTTTTTTCGCAATTGCACAAGAAGTCTTTTATTTGGTCTGTCCTGCGTAGAATTCCCGGAGCATACTGTCCTCGGGCAGGAGTTCCAGCTGCACCGGCGCAACGTTCTCGAATCGGCGTGTCGTCTCATCCCAGAGTTCGGCGCAGTGGCCTTCCAGCGTAAACTGTTGGCGTACCTTCCGGAGCAGCTGCGCAATGAGACCCAGCTCATAGGTGAAAGAGGTGTCCAGCAGAAAATCCGCCGTGGTCTTGAAGCCCTTGATATACCGGGTCTCGCCGTCCAGCACCCTGTCCCACATGGCAAGTGTCTTTTCCGGGCTGCGTCCACGGGCGGCAGCATCCCGGAGGGTACGGCGGCAAAGCCGGATATCCCGGGTGCTGATACTGCGACGTCCATCGACACAGTATTCCTCTCGCAGACCGGCGTAGATACGATAAATCTCGTTATCCGGCACCAGACTCGTCAGCTCCGGATTCAGGGCATGGATACCCTCCACGATGCAGACACCGCCCTGCAGGTCGATGTTTTCCGTCTCGCTGGAACGTGCTTCCGCCGTGAAATCGTAGATGGGCAGTTCGGCCTTTCCCGTCTCGTTCAGTTCACGCAGGCACTGACGGATGAGCGGCAGGTCGAGAGTGTCCGGATTCTCATAATCCAGCGTGCCGTCAGGCATTTTCGGATAATACTGCGCTCCCTTGAAGAAATTATCCAGACTGACGACCTGCGCCGGAGTCCCTTGACGCACCAGCTCTTCGGCCAGTTTATGCGCCGAGGTAGTTTTGCCGCTGGCAGACGGGCCGGTCAGCATCACGATCTTTGCACCGGAATCGCGCACTTTCTGTGCGGCATAGCTCACCCGTTGACGATAGCTTTTCTCGCACATCTGCGCCAGAGCCTCCGGGCTTTTTGCCGCAACGTTGTAGAGGTCGACCTCAACCAGTCGTTTCGGAACCCAAATCGTGATCATAAAAATCAGCCACTCCTTTTTTCCGTTCCAGCACCTCCGCAAACCGCTGGATATACTCGTTCGGATATTTAAAGTTGAAGATGCGCTGCATCCGCTTTCCGCCGTCGGCTACCAACTTGGTACTGCCACCTGCGCCTGCAGAAAGGATAGTCTGGACTTCCTCCATGATATAGATGTTGTAATATCCCTCGTGGCCCGGCTTGCACCAGCCCACGTTTTCGAGGTTCTGCAGGGTGTTCTTCTGCCGGTAGAGATAATAGGGCTGGTAGCCTGCCTCCGCCAGCAGATGGCATTTTTCCAGCATGGCCGCAACATCGGCGTAGTCGTTTTCCTTCTGGTCCTCGATGACGATACGGGAAGCCCGTTTAAGGGTCAGGGTGTGGACGGTGATGTTCTCCGGGTCAAGAGCGATGGCCTGCCGCAGGCTCTTTTCAAAGCCCTCGACGGTGTCGCCGGGCAGACCGGCGATCAAGTCCATATTGATATCGTCATGCCCGACCCGACGGGCATCAGCATAGCAGTCCAGAATGTCCTGTGCCGAGTGCTTCCGGCCGATATTCGCCAATACTTCATCCGAGAAGGTCTGCGGATTGATGGAGATGCGCGTTGCACCGTATTCCTTGATGACGGCCAGCTTTTCGGCGTCGGTGCAGTCCGGGCGTCCTGCCTCGACCGTATACTCCACGATTTTAGACAGGTCGAAATTCTCCCGAACGGTCCCCATCAGCTGACGGAGCTGCTGCGCCGAAAGGCTGGTGGGCGTGCCGCCGCCGATGTAGATGCTGCACAGTTCCAGCCCGGCCTTCTCTGCCTGCTGCCGGATGGCCTCGACCTCTTTGCAGAGACAGTCCACATAGGGCTGCACCATCTTCCGGTCACGGTCAAGGTTGCAGCTGACAAAGCTGCAATAGCTGCACCGCGACGGGCAGAACGGGATGCCGATATACAGGCTGTACGAGTTCAGCGCACTGCCGCGCTTCAGAATCGGCTCCTGCAGGTCGGCGATCTCCTTTGCCATCGTGTATTTCTGTTCCGAGCAGTCGAACCGCTCCAGAAAGAACCGGTCGATCTGTTCTTCCGTCCAGCCAGCTGCACGCTTATCGTGGATGAGCCGCACCGGGCGGACGCCGGTCATCTTGCCCCAGGGCGGACGAATTCCCATCCAGCTCCGGAGCAGGTCATAGGTCAGGCTTGCCAGCGAGAATTCCGGCGTTTCGCCGCCCTCCTCGATCGGTTTCGGCAAGGGTGCCGATGCCGTTTTGCTCTGACCGTTCTGCCGGACCATTGCCCACAGGCCGTCCGGCTTTTTTTCGGCCCATACGCAGTCCTCGCCCTCCTCGGGAGGGGTCAGGGTCAGCGGTGCCATCGGGTAGAAGAGCCGGACAAGATGCTCGACCTCGTAGCCGGAGGGCAGGCCGGTGATATAAATCTTCATTGGTATTTCCTTTTTCTTATACGTTTTTCAGAGCGTGACGAATATAGAAATTATTGTCCAGCTCTTCGCCAAAGGTCGAAAAATCTCCGTGACCCGGCAGGAGCTGCGCATTGCGCGGAATCGGCAGAGCCGCAATTTTGCGCAGGCTCTCGTCCATCACCTGACTGTTGCCGCCCTCGAGGTCGGTGCGGCCGATACTGCCCTGAAAGACGGTATCGCCCACGAAGAGATACTCTTCACCGCAGAGCAGGATCACGCCGCCCTCAGTGTGTCCGGGCGTATGCCAGACATTAAAGGTCAGCTCATCGACCGAAATTTCTTCGCCCTCGGCATAGCCGCCGTCCGACGACTTGAGCGGAAAAAGCTGCACGCCCTTGCAGTCGGCAGGCTCACAATAGAGCTTTGCCTTCCACTCCCGGCTCAGGACACCGGCACTGCCTACATGGTCGTAATGGCCGTGGGTGCAGAAGATGGTGGTGAGGGCTGCGTTGTGTTCCTTCAAAATTTTATCGTAGTCCTGCACTTCCGCCGCCGGGTCGATGATGACCGCATGGCCTGCGTCGGTGATGAGCATAAAACTGTTGGTATAAAACGGCGCAGGGCCGAGAAGATGAAATGCCTGCATGGAAATCTCTCCTTTAATCCTTCTGTTTCCACTCGTCGGTGTCGATGACGATGGTGCAGGGGCCTTCGTTGACAAGTGCCACCTGCATATCCGCACCGAACTCGCCGTGCTGGACGTCTTTCAGACCCTGTTTGTTCATCTCAGCGAGGAACAGCTCATAGGCGTCCACCGAGAGCGGCGGTTTTGCCGCTTTGATAAAGCTGGGCCGGAAGCCCTTCCGGGTGTTGCCGTAAAGGGTGAACTGCGACACGACCAGAGCCGAATAGCCGAGGTCTTTTGCGCTGAGGTTCAGCTTTCCCTCTTCATCCGGGAAAATGCGCAGACCGGCACACTTTTCAGCCAGTTTCGGCACGATGTCCAGCGTATCGGTATCCTTGACGCCCAGCAGGATCACAAGACCCGGGCCGATGGGCCGAGGCTCACCGCCGTTGACCCGGACGCTGGCCGAAGATACGGCCTGAATGACTGCTCGCATAGTTTAACTCCTTGTGACCTTGAGGACATCCTTGACCTTAGACAGACGTGCGACCACCCGGTTCAGATGCTCTGTGTTGTTGATGCCGATCGTCAGGCTGACGACGGCGCAGTTGTTCTCGACCTGACGGGCGTTCAGGGCGTAGATGGGCACCCGGATATCCGACAATGCCGCCAGAACATCCTGCAGCAGCTCGTTCCGGTTGAGGGCAATGATCTCCAGACCAGCCTTGTAGCTGTCCTTCACGCTGTCCGCCCAGTACGCTTTCACCCAGCGAGGCGCATTGGTGGGGTCTTTCATGCTGGAAATTGCATTGGCGCAGCTCTGCTTGTGGATGGACACGCCAAAGCCACGGGTGATGAAGCCCACGATGGGGTCGCCCGGCAGCGGAGAGCAGCACTTTGCAAACTTGATGGGCGTATTGTCGAAGCCCTCGACTACAACACCGTCCGTTGCATGGACCTTGCTCAGGTCGACCTTGGGCAGGTCTTCCATGCTCTTTTCCTCAGCGGCCTTGAGCTTCTGGTATTCCTCTTTCAGCTTGGGCAGGCAGGTGGAGATGGTCATACCGCCGTAACCGATGGCCGCATACAGGTCTTCGGCGTTGTTCTGGCGCAGACGGCGGCTGCATCCGTTCACGAACTCATCCAGCTGATTGTCCGGAATAAAGATCATCTCACGGCGCAGCTCCTTTGCCAGAGCGTCACGGCCCTGCTGGATGTTCTCATCCCGGCGCATCTTCTTAAACCAGTTGCGAATCTTGCTCTTCGCTTCGCTGGTGCGGACGATCTTCAGCCAGTCACGGCTGGGGCCCTTGTCCGCCGGGCCAAGGATGACCTCGATGATCTCACCGGTCGAGACGATATGCTCGATGGGAACCATCCGGTTGTTGACCTTGCAGCCCACCATCCGGTTGCCGACGGCGGAGTGGATGGCATAGGCGAAGTCGATGCAGGTCGCACCAGCCGGCAGGTTGATGACATCGCCCTTCGGGGTGAAGGCAAAGACCTCCTCCGGGAGCAGATCGCTCTTGAGGTCGTGGAGCAAGTTTCCGGAATCCTCGCTGACACGCTGGTTTTCCAGGAGCTGGCTGACCCATGCCAAACGTTCATCCAGCTTGTCGTGTCCGTCCAGACCTTCCTTATATTTCCAGTGCGCAGCGACACCGTATTCCGCCTGTTCATCCATCTTCCGGGTGCGAATCTGCACCTCAAAGGGGATTCCCTCATGGCCGATAACGGTGGTATGCAGGCTCTGATAGCCGTTGGGTTTCGGGGTCGAGATATAATCCTTAAAGCGGTTCGGCAGCGGATGGTACATATCGTGGATGAGGCCGAGGGTGCTGTAACACTCCGCCAGCGTATCCAGAATGATACGGACCGCGTAGATATCATAAATTTCATCGAAAGACTTATTCTGCATGATGGTCTTCCGGTAGATACCGTAGATGCTCTTGACCCGGCGTTTGATGGTCGCGCCCTCAATGCCGCTCTCCTCGAGACGATGCTCGATGACGCAGGACACGCTGGCAAGGAATTCCTCACCGGAACGCTCGCTGAGCATTTTATTGATTTCCTCATAGCCCACCGGGTCGAGGTAATGCAGGCTGCGGTCTTCCAGCTCTTCCTTGACGTTCAGGATGCCAAGGCGGTTGGCGATAGGCGCGTAGACTTCCATCGTCTCACGAGCCTTGTCACGGCGTTTCTGCTCCGGCCATGCGTCGCCGGTACGCATATTATGCAGGCGGTCGCAGAGCTTGATGATCATGACCCGGACATCCCGGCTCATGGCCAGCAGCATCTTGCGGAGGTTCTCCGCCTGCAGTTCCTCGATGTTCGAGAACTGAATTTTCGTCAGCTTGGTAACGCCGTCCACCAGCAGGGCGACTTCCTCACCAAACGCGGATTTCAGGTCGTCCAGCGTCGTGGGCGTATCCTCCACAACATCGTGGAGCAGAGCGGCGGCGATGCTCTCGGTATCCATGCCGAGATCCAGCACCAGACGTGCGACCGCCAGCGGATGGCAGATATACGGTTCACCACTCCGGCGGCAGACGCCTTTGTGGGCTTCGTTCGCCAGATTATACGCTTTGTCGATCATCTCCATATTATACGCCTTGCCGCTGGCTTTGATGGCCTCGACAAGTTTATCGTATGTGACGATCTCCGGACGCACCTCAGACGGCAGCGTCCCCTCCGGGGCATTTGCCGGCAGTGCAGTTGCCGCTACTGTCGCCATTTCCTGCACCGGCTGATGCAGATGGGTCTTTGCCGAATAGGAATCCTCTTTTTTCACCGCTGCCGTTACAGGCGCAGTCATCTTCTTTCCCTCTGGCATCTTATATTCCCTCCAAACATTTCAAAATCGGAGCGTCGGCAAGGTTTTTCTTTCCTGCTGTCGGCACCAGTTCCCAGAACCGAACGCCGTCACGCTCTTTGGCAGAGATCAGCCCGACCTGTTCCAAGGCTGCGACTGCCACCAGAATTTTTCCGGTATTTTCCTCGCCCAGCTTCGAGAAAAGCGGCTGCATATCATCCGCGTGCCACCGCCGGGCCTGAAGTTCACGGTACACCGTGATGATATCACTTCGTTCCGGTGCGACCAGATGTTTCTGCTCGTCGGTCAGCGGCGTGCCGCGGCGCAGAGCCTGCACCAGAGCCGCCTGCTGTGCCGCCGTATTCCCCAGTCCAGCCGGATGCAGCTCGATGATGCGGCCCGACAGCTGCGCCCCACGGGGAGCGTCATAGACGGACAGATTCATGGCCGCATCCACCACATCGCCGGTAACGTAGGCCAGCTGTTCCGGGCGCATCCCGAACCAGACGGCGTAAATGCAGGCATTGCCCTGCCGCAGGCGCAGACGGCTGTGTTTGCCGTCCGACACCGGATATACGCCCTCAAGGACAGCCTTTTCCAGCAAAAACACCGGCGTCGGGTTCTCCGCTCCATAGGGAGCCAGCTGCTCAAGGCGGCGGACGCTCTCGACTGTCACCCGGTCAAGATGGATGGATAGATCGCAGGTCAGCGGCGGCGTATGCAGCACCGGGCATTCCCGTGCCGCCCACTCGTTGAGACGGCGGCGGAGTTCGGGCAGATTTCCTTCCCGTACTGACAAACCGGCCGCCATTGCGTGACCACCAAACCGAAGCAGCAGGTCAGCGCAGGAACCGATGCAGGAGTGCAGGTTGAAGCCCTGCACACTTCGGCCGCTGCCTTTGCCCTCGCCGTTTTCGTCTACCGAAACGACGATGACCGGACGCCCCGTCTTTTCCACCAAGCGAGAAGCTACAATGCCGATGACGCCCGGGTGCCAGTCTCGGCCCCAAAGCAGGATGACCCGGTCTTCAAGGATGGACGGTTCCTTGTCCAGCTGCTCCTGAGCCGCCTTGACGATCTCCAGTTCCGTCTCCTGCCGGGCGATATTGATCTCGTTCAGTTTATGCGCCAGCTCTTCGGCACGCTCCTCGTCCTCGCAGAGAACGAGCTGCAACGCCGTCACTGCACTGTCCATCCGGCCTGCCGCATTGATGCGAGGTGCAATGGCATAGCTGACGTTTTCAGCAGTGATGGATTTTCCGGTCAGACCCACCTCATCCAGCAGGGCAACAAGACCCGGCCGGTCGGTCTGACGCAACTGCCGCAAGCCTGCTTTGACAAGGGTGCGGTTCTCTCCGGTCAGCGGCATAACATCCGCCACCGTGCCGACAGCGGCCAAGTCGCCGCAGTATTCCAGCATCTCTTCCGGCGGACAGCCATCCAGTGCTGCACAGAGCTTAAATGCCACGCCTGCACCGCACAACCCCTTGAAGGGACTGTGGTCGTCTTCCCGGCGAGGGTCGACGACGGCCACCGCCTGCGGCAGGGTCTCCGGCGGAAGGTGATGGTCGGTGATGACCAAATCGATCCCCAGCGAAGCAGCAAATGCCGCCTCTTCTACTGCCGAGATGCCGTTATCCACCGTCACGATGAGCTGATAGCCCTTATCATGGATGGACTGAATTGCATTCTTGGACAAACCGTAGCCGTCACCTTCCCGGCTGGGGAGCATACATTTGACGTTTGCTCCCATCCCTTTGAGGTGCTGATAAAGCAGTGCTGTCGCCGTCACGCCGTCTACGTCGTAATCGCCGAAAACGACGATGGTCTCTTCGTTGTCGATGGCGTCCATGATGCGCTGACAGGCTTTGTCCATATCGGTCAGCATCATCGGGTCGCTCAGCTCTTCCTCACCGGCCAGCAGCATCAACGCTTCCGTCGGGTCCGTGACGCCCCGTGCGGCAAGAATACCAGCCAGCAGCCCGGCCTCTTTCTGCTGAGCCGCAAGGATGCTGTTGAATTTTTCCTCGCTCCACGGTTCGTCAGAGTTGTATTCCATCTCTTCCGTGTTCTGCTCAGCGATGGCCCGGGTCAATTCCCACACCGCCGCCCGGTCGAGTTCTTTCAGTTCCCATGCCCGGCAGGTCATTGCAATCCCTCCCCGGTCAGGCCGTCATTTGCCATCATGCCCTGAAGAGCGGCGATCTCGCTGGACACATCCAGCGCAACATCCGACAGCAGATTGTCATAAAGATTACTGTATGCCTGATTGAGGGTATGCAGGATGCCTGCGATATCCCGGCGGATATTCTCGGCATTTTCGCCCTGCTGTCCCTGCACATCGTTATAGGTGTGCAGGAGCTTGAGGGTGGTCGGGATATAATATTCCGCAAACCGGCGCACTTTCGGCAGGCTTTCGGGATGTGCTTCCAGCCAGTCGCAGATGGCCTGCGTGGTCTTCTGCATCTTGTCGAGTTCCTCGACGGCCTGCTCATCCTTCATCAGCTGCTTTTCCTGCCCCAGAACTTTCCCGAAACGGCGTGCGATCTCAAGATTCTGCGGCACATCCTCCGCCTTCTCGTCTTTCTCGGTCTTCGGTTCTGCTTTCGGCGCAGGTTCTGCCGGATCTTCCTGTGCGGCCCGGTAATCCTCCACCGTCAGATAAAGCTTGTCCGTTTTTTCATCCAGCCAACCCTTGAGCCAGCCTTTCCGGATAAATTTTTGCAACTGCTTCCGGGCTTTTTTCGGTTTCTGGTGAGTCAGATCGGCCAACATCTCCATCGGGATGCCTTTTTTATAATCGAAGTTTTCCGCCATGTCCGCATAGAGATTCAGCTCTTTTGCTGCCCTCATCCGGGAAGCACCGGCAGCGGTCATCCAGAGGAAACCTGCCATTGCCAAGAACATCAGGCCGCTCGTGACACCTACTGCACCGTAAAGCCATGTTCCGAAAAACAACGACAGTCCAACCAAACACCCCACACCAGAAACGCCGAAAATCACGGCGAAGGTGATGCCGATGGCCAGCAACGCACAGCCTGCGTCATGACGCTTTTTCGCGCTTTCACGCATCTCGCCGACCGGAGTCGTATCCCGGCTCAGACCAAAGATCTGTCTCGCCCACTGGGGCATTCCGGCTGCCGTTTCTTTTCCATGTTCTGTACTCTGAGACTGGCGTTCATATTCTTTCTGACGGCGGCGGTATTCCTTCGCCCCCTCCTGAAACGCCCGGCCTGCCTCGTTGATGCCATAGCTGGCAGCATGGACAGCAGCGCGGCCCATATCCCACGCACGGTCGCCGATCTCCATTCCACGGCCTTCAAAGCCGGTGCGGAAAGCGTCGTTCATGGTATCGCCAAAGGCACGGATCTGCCGTTCCAGCTCATCCTGCACCTGCTGCCCCTGCTCCATCCGGGTCTTTTCATCCTCTGTATAGTGGTTTTCGTTCATTCTGTCCTCATCCCTCTGCCGGGCTATACCGGCTGATGATGGCCCGGGCGACCCTCAGGCCATCTACAGCAGCACTCATGATGCCGCCTGCATATCCTGCACCCTCTCCGCAGGGATACAGACCTGCAAGCTGGGCGCATTCAAAATTTTCTTCTCGTTTGAGCCGGACCGGACTGCTGGTTCGGGTCTCCAGTCCGGTCAAGACGGCTTCGGGGGCGGTATACCCTGCAATTTTCCGTTCGTAGGCACGCAGACCGGCACGAAGCGTTTGTGCCAATTCCTCGGGCAGCAAAGCTCCAAGGTCGGCTGCGACCACACCACGGTCATAGGTCGGCTCGACCCGGGTGATCTTCAACTGTCCCTGTCCTTCCAGAAAGCTCTGAATGTTCTCCGCCGGGGCTGCATATGCACCGCCCTTACATCCGGCAGCGTAAGCTCTGGCTTCCAGTTCACGCTGAAAGGCAATGGCCTTTTTCGGGTCATTTCCGAAATCCGTTCCGCCGACGCTGACGACTACCGCAGCATTTGCGTTTTTGCCATCACGGGCATGATAACTCATGCCGTTGGTGACGACCCGTTCACGCTCACTGGCCGAGGCCACCACCTGACCGCCCGGACACATGCAGAACGTATAGACACAGCGGTCTCCGACATGCTGAGAAAGCTGATATTCGCCGTGGGGCAGTGCCGGATGTCCGGCGGCCTCATGGTAAAGGCTCTTCTCGATCTCCGTCTGAAGATGCTCCGCCCGGAAGCCGACGCTGAAGGGCTTGCATTCCAGTACAAGGCCGCTGTCCATCAGCATCCCGAAGGTATCCCGTGCCGAGTGACCGACCGCAAAGATCAACGCTTCACAGGGGAATGTCCCGTTGGTCGTAAAGATCCTGGTCAGACGTCCGTTTTTCTGTTCAAAACCGGTCAACGCCGTATTGAAATGCACTTCACCGCCCAGAGATTCAATCTCTTTTCGGATGGAGGTGATCACCCCTCGCAGCAGGTCGGTGCCCACATGGGGTTTCTGCTGCCATGCGATCTCTTTCGGCGCACCGTGTTCCAGAAAGACCTCAGTGACAAAGCCGCAAAGCTCATCTCCGATCCGGGTCGTCAGCTTGCCATCTGAAAATGTGCCTGCGCCGCCCTCGCCGAACTGAATGTTGGCATTCTCATTCAGCTCGCCGGTGGCCGAGAAATGCTCCACAGCTTTGACACGCTCCTCGAGAGCAGGGCCGCGTTCCAGCACGATGGGCCGGAATCCCTGCCGTGCCAGCAGCAATGCGGCAAACAGACCGGCCGGGCCAAGACCGCAGACCACCGGGCGGCTGTTCAGAGGCTGGGTACCGTTTTCGACGGTGAAATCAGTCCTGCCGCGCAGGACAACGCAGGGCGAGGCCCCTGCATATGCAGATTCCTCACCCTCATCTTTGAGCGTTACCGCAATGGTATAAACAAGCTTGGGCTGGCCGTGGCGTGCATCCACTGAAAGTTTTGCCACGCCGAGGTGAGCGACCTTGCCGTGAGGGATGCGTGCCAGACGCAGTGCCCGTTCAAATGCCTGCGGCTCTCCGGCGGAAAGCGGCAGACGGATATCCCGAACCAGAATCATCTTTTTGTGTATCCAATCTTATCAAAATTGTTATCGTTCTACCTGCACTGCGCAGGCAGAACGATAACGGTTTCGTTATTTAGTTGCTTTCGATCTTGCACTGCACCACATAGCTGCCGAGGGCAAAAATTTTACCGTTGGACGGCACATAGAGGTGGCAGGCAATGTTCTGCTGTCCCAGTGCGATGGAGAAATCATCTGCGTCAATTTCAACGACTACCTGTTCCGGCGTCAGTGCTTCCAGCGAACCGGCCGGGCCGCAGAGGGTCACATTCATCAGACGCTCCGTCTCGACCGTCAAAGTGTAGGTCGATGGCAGGTTGATGACCTGCACGCACTCAGCTGGCAGATTCAGCGTCTTTGTCTCAAGACGGGAACTGTCGAAACTGACCGTGATGCTGGACAGATTATCCAGCAGATGGATGCCGGTCGGCAGTTCGATGGGCATCTCATAGACCTTATTTAGCGCAAAAGTCGACAGGTCGATGGTTCCGATGGACAGACTGGACAGCCGATCGATCTGAGATTCCGGACCTGCAACGTTCAGCGTCTTTTTGCTCAGTGAATACGACATCACCGACGAATCAAAATCATGCGGTGTATTGATAAAGCTGACCGAAACCGGCAGAGTCGCGATCTTATAGACCTGCAAAGTTACTTCAACGCTTTCGGTATCCAGAGTCGTATACTCGAAGGTGACTTCCTTGCCGCTCTTGGTATAGAAGCGGAGCGGCGTATCCAGCGTGACCGAGTCGGTCAGCTCACCATTATGGGTCACCTCAGCGGTGCAGCTTTCCACCTCGCTCAGTTCGGTACTCGGGCCGGACAGAGTGACCGTTTCTTTGGAGATATCCGTGCCATACAGGATATAGCCATCGGCAATCGTCAGATAATTGGTCGTGACCTGAATGGGGAGAGTCTTTTCCTCCACCACATCGAAGATCACATCAACGGTGTTATCATTGCCGTCGATAGAGACGGTAACGCCGGTCAGCAATGCGCTCTGGCTTCGCACCTGAAGGCGTAGGGTCTTTTCGCCGCTGTCACGGACGCTCGACCAGTCCGGGTAAACCACGAAATCCGATGCAGACAATCCGCCGATGGTATAGCCATCGCCCGAAAGCTTCAGCGTCACCGTCTTTTCCGGTGCGCTGACGATGCTCAGGCCACGGGAAGTATAGGCCGAGGAATCATAGGTGAAATCCACTGGCACATTGCTGATGGTCGTTGTCGTGCCGGGCTGAACGACGATGGTGACCGCCATCCACGCAATAATGGCACCAACCACTGCCAGCAGAAGCCGGATGCGGCGGTCGTTCAGGATGCTCTTGGTCGGAGCAATAGCAGCCTTGGTGCCTTGAGTCTTTTTGGGGTCGCTCATTGCTGCTCATCCTCCTCTTTCTGGTTGACCCAGTTCAGCAGGCTGTGGAGCCGTTCTTTCCATGTGTCGGCGGTACTCTTCTCGCTGACGGTCTCCTTGGGGATCATTTCGTCGATGAGCCGGGTATACAGAGTCTGGCGGTCAAAATGCCGGATCAGAACACCATTTTTCGCCATCGAAATGATGCCCGTCTCTTCACTGACGACAATAGCAATTGCATCCGAGTTCTCCGCAATGCCAAGGCAGGCACGGTGACGGGTACCCATATCTTTGCCGAGGTCAAGGTTATTGGACAGGGGCAGCACGCAGCCAGCCGCCTTGATACGGCCATTCTCGATGATGGCGGCACCATCATGCAACGGCGTGCCTTCGTAAAAAATCGTACCCAGCACTTCCAGATTGACTGCGCTGTTCACCGGCGTACCGGTGCGGACGATCTCCGAAAGGTTGGTATTTCGTTCCAGCACGATGAGTGCGCCGGTCTTCGTTTCTGAGAAGCGTTCCGCCGCATCGCAGATAGCAATGATGGCACTCCGCCAGGCACCTTTCAGGCTGGAATCGTTGTAGTACCGCCCTCGCACATTGAACAGCCGGTACATCCACTGGTCGGTCTGGCCCATCCGCTCGAGTCCGCGCCGGATCTCCGGCTGGAACAGGACGACCAGCGTCAGCAGACCGACCTGAAGCAGCG
>ERZ808240.408-NODE-408-length-57595-cov-6.828206_pt1 | contig 57595 bp, 51 predicted proteins | sample MGYA00521084_ERZ808240 | MGnify/ENA primary metagenome ERZ808240 (study PRJEB31516, sample SAMN03275571) | gut metagenome | biome: mammalia-associated habitat; material: feces | host: Papio cynocephalus | place: Kenya | collected 2012-08-06 ...
AAAACTTAGAGAAAGCGAGGAATGTTTGCAAGCACCTTGATAAGGTGTTATATTCTTAACCGCAAATTTGCAAGAGGTGAAAGAAATGTCTAGAGTATGCCCGATTTCCGGAAAAGGACCGCTCAGCGGAAACAACCGCAGTCACAGCGTCTTGGCTACCCGCCGTCGTTGGAATGTGAATCTTCAAAAATACAAGATCAACATTAACGGCAAAATGGTCGAAGTCCGTATGTCTGCCCGCGCCTATCGCTCTCTCAATAAGAGCGTGAAAGCCAAGGCCGAAAAAGCGGAAGCCAAATAAGGAAAACAAAAAAAGAAACCCGCGGCCGCGGGTTTTTTCTTGCTTTTTTTCTTAAAACAAAATTGCCAAAACGCTAAAGAAAAGGAAACCAAAGGAAAAAAACAGAAACAAAAGCCACTCGTAAAAAGCGAGCCGCAAAATCCTGGGTCTTCTATAGGAAACGCTTCCATCGGGATTCGAAAAAGCCTCAAGCTCATACCATTTTCGAAGCTTGGGGTCGGCCAAAAGGGGAATAGCGAGGGCGCTTAACACCATAAGAAGATAGGTTAAAATCCGTATCGCAGATTCATTGGCACTGCGTGAACAAACCGCCAAAAAGCAAAGAGCCGAACTCAAAAAGCAAACCATAAGAAGAAGGCTAGAGGCGAGATATAGGCCAAAATGAAGTTTCTCATTTGAAGGAGAGACATTTATCAAAAAGCAAAAAGAGACAAGCAAAAAGAGAAGGCTCATTTCGCCAAAGATCAAATAGCCTCGAAACGAAGCATCGATAATCTCCAATGAATTCGTGAGAATCGCCAAAGGCAAAAAAGAAGGAAGGATCCCTACTAAAAAAGAAAGAAAGCTAAAGTTCGAATTTTTCGAGCCAAGATATTCGTTGGGGAAATAGCGAAGCGGAGAGACTTTTCCTTCTTTTTTTATAAGAGCTTTGTGGCCAAAGAAGAAAGAAAAGGCTTCAAAAAGAAAAAACCACAAGATTCCAAACAAGAGATAAAGGATTTTCATTCCAAAATCTTTTTCATCCTTTCCGCAAAATCGTCATGTCCGAATAAATAGCTCCCAGCCACCAAAAGGTCGGCGCCAAAAGAAAGGGCTCTTGGCCCTGTTATATCATTGATTCCACCATCGATTTCCAAAATAACGTCATGGAAACCGCCTTTTTCCTTATGTTCTTTCAAAGCCTTCATCCGTTCATAGGAGCTTTCTATAAATGCTTGCCCGCCTTTCCCCGGTTCGACAGACATCAAAAGAGCGAGATCGATATAGGGGAAATAGGGAAAAAGAGCTTCGATAGGCGTTTTAGGCTTAATCGAAAGACCGACTTTGGCACCACTTTCGCGCGTGTCGATAATCGTTTGAAGAATTTCTTTTTTCTCTTGGTAAGCTTCCAGATGAAAAGTCACAATGTCCGATTGGAGCCTTCCAAAGATAGGAGCGAGTCTTAAAGGATCGATAACCATAAGGTGGGTGTCGATTATCAAAGAAGGGAAGGCCATGCGTATTTTCGAAAAGAGATCCATCCCAAAAGATGTTTTAGGAACGAACTTCCCATCCATAACGTCAAAATGGAGAATCTTCATCCCTTCGCTTATGGCAAAGGATATCTCTTCAAAAAGACGCCCTTCATGAGCAGCAAGAAGCGAAGGCGCAACAGCAGGAAATAAAAGGTCGAATTTTCTCATTTAAATCCAAAAATCCTTGCAAAAATGGATTTTTTCTCCACTAATTTGTCTTTTTCTTTCAAGGCTTCTTCGATAGCCTCGTGCATTTCGCGGGCGCTTTGGAAGCGCTCTTCGGGACGTTTCCGACAAGCTTTCACGACGATTTTATCCAAAATTTTCGGAATGGATGGATAAACTTTAGATGGTTCGGGGAAATGCTTCTTGATCTGCGCTAAGGCGACGTCTTCCGCCTTATCGCCATCAAAAGGAACGGTTCCGGTTAAGATTTCAAAGAAGATAATGCCCATCGAATAGACGTCGCTAGTCACTCCCGCCTCTTGCCCCATAAGAATCTCGGGAGCGCAATAATAGACGGTTCCTGGAACAGCATCCCCTTCGAGCTTCTCTCCCATTTTTGTGCTAATGCCGAAATCGGCGATTTTAATAGAGCCGTCTGGCAAATAAAAGAGATTGTCCGGCTTCAAATCGCGGTGCAAAAGGCCATGCTCATGGATGTAGCTAACACCCTCTGTTAGTTGCATCATGACATCAACGGCCTCAAGTGGCAAAAGATTATGGCCGCTAGAAACGTTCAATTTATCGCGGAGGGTTCTTCCATCGACATATTCGTTGGCCATGTAAGGCCTACCATCAACTTTCCCTTGTCCGAAAACATGGACGACATAAGGGCTATCCAAAGAAGCGCAAGCAATGCATTCTTTTTCGAAGCGATCGACATTCTTTGGGGTAATCACGTCGCTTCGCATGATTTTCAAAGCAACAGAACGATGAAGCAAAAGATCATAGGCTTCATAGACGTCAGCCATTCCGCCATGCGCAATACGAGAGGTCACTCGGTAGCGGTCGTCGATTTTCATCCCTATTTCAATCATTGGCGATGCTCTCCCATAAAGCGATACCGATGTTATCGCTGCCGCCATTATGATTGGCTTCAGCGACAAGCGAGGAAACCTTTTGATCGCAACGGTCATCCGTCAAAAGGATGTTAGCGATTTGCTCTTCGCTCACCGAGTTATAAAGGCCATCCGTGCAAAGAAGGATGCTCTCCCCTTTATAAGGCAAAACATCAACGCTTAAAGAAACGCTCGGATAAATGCCAAGAGCATTCATAAGAACATGGCGATCAGGATGGGACAAAGCGTCCTCTTCCGTTATTTTCCCTGTGCTCACCAAATAGCGAACGTAGGTTTGATCTTCGGTCATTTGACGAATCGTCCCTTTATCATGATCGAGAAGGTAGCAACGCGAATCGCCGATATTGGCGATCATCAATTTCGATCCATAGAGCAAAGCGGCAACCATGGTCGTCCCCATGCCTTTGATTTTTCCATTCTTTTCGGCATAGCGATTGATTTTCGCGTTAGCTTCCTTAGCGGCTTTGGTAATCCAAAGACGATTCCCATAAGAAAAGATATGCTTGCTCTTATGTCGGAAAGAATCGGTCAAAATATCAATCGCAAGCTTGCTTGCAAGCTCTCCTTTTTTGGCTCCGCCCATCCCATCGCAAACCACCAAAAAGGTTTCGCCACTCGAATTCATAAGCACCATGGCTTGGTCTTCATTCTTTTGACGAACTCGACCTAGGTCCGTTTTGTAGGCATATGTGCCATGATAGATTTTACTCATTTTATCATCCCCATCTTTTTGGCTCGAAGTTGGCCACAAGCTGCGTCTATACCCGTTCCCCACTCTTTTCGGATCGTGCAATTGATTCCATGGGAATTAAGGTATTCCGAAAAAGCTTTCGTGCTTTTTTGGGAGCTTCTTTCGAAAGGCTTTTCCTTCACTGGATTGAGAGGAATAAGGTTCACATAGCAGCAAATCCCCCTAAGAAGCTTCGAAAGTTCTTCCGCGCAAGCCAAACTATCGTTTAAGTCCTTAATCAAGATGTACTCGAAAGTGACGCGGCGAGAGCTTTCGGAAACATAGGTCTTTACCGCGTCCATCAATTCGTTTAAAGGATAATGGTTATCAATCGGCATGAGCTTCTTTCGAATCTCATCGTTAGGAGCATGTAAGGAAATGGCCAAGTTCACTTGGATTCCCTCTTTGCCATAGCGGAGGATGCCTGGAACGATGCCGCAAGTGGAGACGGTGAGGTGCCTAGCGCCGATGCCAAGCCCTTTTGGTTCGTTTAAAATATGCAAGAAATCGCTCACATTATCGTAATTATCAAAAGGTTCACCCGTTCCCATCACGACAACATGGGAGACGCTTTCGCCTTCTTTTTGAAGCAATTCGTTCATAAGAAGGACTTGCCCAATCATTTCCTCAGTCTTGAGGCCTCTTTCTTTTTTCAAGAGACCTGAGGCGCAAAAGGCACAGCCCATCGAACAGCCGACTTCGCTCGAAACGCAAACGGCGTTGCCATAATCGTAACGCATCAAAACGGTTTCCACCTTAGCGCCGTCACTCATCTCCAAAAGGAGTTTGATGGTGCCATCATTCGCTCTTTGGGTTGTATATATTTTGGGCAGCTCCAAACAATAGTTCTCTTTCAAATAGTCGCGAAAAGACTTTGATATATCCGTCATTTCGTCGAACGAAAAGACTTTTTTGACATAGATCCAGGAAAAAAGCTGAATGGCTCGGTATTTCTTTTCGCCCAAAGAGAGCATCTCTTCGGTAAGCTTGGCTAAGGTATATCCAAAAAGGTTTTTCTTCATGAGGGAGCTCCAAAATAAACAAGAGGCTTAGTGTTGGGATTCAACGGAAGTCGATACGTTTTCTTCTTGTTTGGGAACGAAAACCGGTCCTTTTCCCATAGCGTCCTTTTGGACGTTGCTATTTTTTCGAAGTATGGCGTAGTACATCGCCGTATCCATCTCTTCGAAAGGGAAGGCTTGACGTTCGGTAAGAGCTTGAAAATCAGGATGACTCGCCAAGAAAGAAGCGATCGTTTGGTGACCTTCTTTCTTGGAAATCGTGTAGATCATATAAATCAAGGTGCCGCCTTCCGCAACAAACTTCGAAGCGTTCTCAAGCACGTCTTTCTCTTGCTTGAATAAAGCATCCATCTCGTCTTTTTTAAAATGGAGCAAGAAATCGGGTTCTTCGCGAACAAGATCGAAATTCGAGCTATTCGGCGAAGCGATAACGAGATCTTGTGGGTGAGAAATGGCCGATTCGAAGGAATCTGGTTTTCCTTCAAAGAAGTTGACGTTCTTCAAATTGTCGCGGCGAATCATCGCCATCACATCCATATGTTCTTCCAAAGAAGGAACGCCAAGGTTGATGCCGATCGAATTGCCATAAGTCTCGATAATTTCTTTTAGAAGCGAAGCATCTTTGTTTCCGGAATAGCAAAAGAGCTCCATCGGTTCGGCAATCTTATATTGGTCCAAGAGACTCTTCGTCAAAAGCCTTTCCGAGAAAAGATCCCCTTGACGATAGGCATCCATCTTCCTCAAAGGAGTCTTCCCGCCATATATAAGCATGTCGTTTACGGGAGACAAAGCAAAATCCTTGTTGTTGTTGAGCACGCTTTCGACACTGATTTTTGAGGTCCTTACGCGCACGGTCTCGAGACCGGGACGATTGTTCTTCTTAAGGATTTTATAAGTGACGCCAAAGCCGTAATGTTCCCAAATCTTTAGCACCCATTCCGGAGTGTTATAGCGAAGAGAGAGGTATTTGTTACTCGATTTCGAAAGCTCTGGAGAAATCAAAGTCTCGGCATGATCGGAATTTTCGATAAGCTTATCCAAAAGAGAAATCTTCTCGCCTAACACGCCTTTTAAAGCCTCGACCATCGCTTCTTTGTCGATTCTCTTCACGAAATAGAGATCGCTAAGGGCCAAAGCGCTATAGCGAATCTCGTTTTCATTGAGTCCTTCTTGTTTCGAAAGGACATCCCTAAAGAGAAGGTGATGACGAAGCTCGCACCCAACAAGGCCTGCTACAAGAGGGCGAAGGGGGCGTAAGGCAACGTTGCTTTGGAAAACCTTCCTTAGAGCCTCATTAAAAGAAGTGCCTCCATCGAGTATGTCATCCAATATTTTTTTCGCTAATTCAAATTCTTCCATAGGACTTCCTCTCCTTAATGATGTTTATGACAACAATCGGTTTCTTTGCAAGAATCTTTTTTGGAAAGACGCTCCATCTCTTCTTTATGGGAGCTAAAAACATCGCCCAAATAAAGTTCGTCCGGATTGTTGATATCGAGTTCGGCATGATCGGCCGGATTGGGTTCTTCATCATCTTCGTCTTGATCGTCACCAGCCTCACCTTCAACATCCATAAGTTCCTCTTCTTCGATATAGCGGGGATAGGGATCCTTATGCACGCAATAACGTTTCTCTTCTTCGAAATAATCGAAAGAAACTTCTACGTGGATGCTCACTTCGTTCAGGGTGCTAAGTAAATATTTGGCGACTTTATCTTCGAGCGTTTTTAGCCTTTTCGGCGCACGAACGATAACTTCCGTATGCCAGCTGGTTTGCTCGATGCCATTATGGAAAATAACCGCATAAGGAGCGAAGAAATTAAGCTCTTCGGGATCGATTTCCATCAAATTGGCGAGATTGCCGCTATGTTCTTTCGAATAATGGCCGACGACATATTGATCAAGGCCAAGCACAAATATTGTAACCATGTTTTCCCTCTGTTTTTACGAATTATACCATAGGTATAAGAGAAAACATAGGAAACGAATGTCAATAATCAAGGGGGTCGACATTAATCGAAATGCGAACGCCCGCCACCGAGCTAAAGCGTTTTAGAAGATCCCTTAGGTATTCTTCGAGGACCTCTCGTTTTTTGTATTTCAGCAAAAGGGAACGTCGATAATTTCCGTTTTCCAAAGAAAAATAAGGGACGAGAGGACCTAGAAGAGTCACGTTTTCAAAATTTTTCGCTTGAAGGTCCTTTTTGAAATCCATGGCGGCTTTGTCGCACTTTTCTTCTTTTTTGCTCGAAAAATTAAGCAAAATGAGATAGGTGTAAGGAGGGTATTGCGCAATCTTCCTCTCTTTCATTTCGGTGATGAAAAAAGATTCGTAATCCTGTTTGGCGCCATAGACAATCGCATAGTTTCGGGGATTGAAAGTCTGAATGACGGCTTCTCCTTCTTTGGCGCTTCTTCCGCTTCTGCCAACCGCTTGGGCGATAAGTTCGAACGTTCTTTCGGAAGCGCGATAAGTCGGTAACGCCAACCCGATATCAGCCAAAACCACAGCACTTAAGGTGAGCAAGGGGAAATCATGCCCTTTGGCGATCATTTGGGTGCCGACGAGAATATCGTATTTGCCATCTCTAAAGTCGCGAAGAATCGTCTCCGCTTGGTGGGAGACCTTCCCGATGTCGCTATCCATTCGAGCGACTTTGGCCTTGGGGAAAAGATCTTTGATCTCCTTAACCACGCGTTCGGTGCCATAGCCGATGCGGCGAAGTTTCGTGTACCCGCATTTGGGGCAGCACTCTGGATAAAGCTCTACATGGCCGCAATGATGGCATTTCAGCATGTTGTCCTCTTTATGGTAGGTCATATTGCCAGCGCATTTCGGACAAACGAAGATATAGCCGCAACGTGGGCATTCCACGCCCGTCCAATAGCCTCTTCTGTTCAAAAGCAATAAAACTTGTTCGTGTTTTTCTAGCTTTTCTTGAATTTTATTAAGAAGAGGCAAGGATATCTTTTCGCTTTGTTTTCCGAAATTATGACGATCCGTTAAGTCGACGATAGTCGTTTTGGGAAGTGGCTTCTCATTCACCCTTTTCTTCATCGTCGTATAACCATAGACGCCTTTAAGGGCGCGGGCCCTTGTTTCAAGAGTAGGAGTCGCGCTTCCAAGCACCAATTTCGCCTTTTCGTTTTTAGCGCGCATGATAGCGACTTCACGGGCGTGATAAAAAGGCGCGTTATCTTGTTTATAGGATTCAACATGCTCCTCATCGAGAATGATAAGCCCAAGATTCTTAATAGGTGAAAAAACAGCGCTTCGGGCCCCTACAACGACACGCGCTTCGCCAGAAGCAATGCGACGGTACTCATCATATCGCTCGGCTCCGCTAAGACCACTATGAAGAATAGCGACCTTCTTCCCGAATCGCCTTAAGCAATAATCCATCAAAGCGGGAGTCAAATTGATTTCGGGCACCAGCAATAGAACGCCTTTGCCTTGTTCAAGATATCGTTCCGCCAAATGGAGATAGACCTCCGTCTTGCCACTTCCCGTAACTCCCTCCAAGAGATTGACTGCTTTCTCGCTCTCAAGCAAATACCGATAAGCGGCTTCTTGAAGTTCGCTCAAGACATGGGCTTGCTCCCTCTCTTCTTCTTTAAGCTTTAGCCGATGCTTTTCCTCGAGGTAGATTTCCACTTTTCTTTTTTCGATGAGTTTCCCCAAAATCGATGCAGAGCCGGCTTCTTTTTTCAAAATAGGTCCTCGAAGGGCAACAAGGCGAAGAAGTTCAATTTGCTTATCGGTAAGCCCTTCTTCGCTTCTATCGAGCAAGCGAACCCATTTTTCATATGCAATTTTGGGTGCTTTCAAAGTGCTATTCCTAGGCGACAAAGAAGGAGGGAGCATCGTTTGAAGAACGCAAATTAGAGGAGAAAAATAATAGGAAGCGACCTCTTTTGCCAAAGACAAAAGAGAGTCATCGAGAAGAGGTTCTTCGTCAAGAATATCCTCTTCTTTGAGAGTTTTAAAAGAAAAGCCTTTCTCTTTTTCCAATTCCTCTTGGCTTTTTGCCGTTTCTATAAGCCGCAAAACAAAACCCACAACGCGTTGGGAGCCAAAAGAAATCCGAACCCGATAACGCTCGCCGATTCTTTTTTTGCCATCGTAAAGATAACTAAAAGTCCGATCAAGGGCGAGCGTTCCGTATTCGGTTAAAACTTCGACGATTTTCACCTTATTAGAATAGCACGAAAGAACTAGGCGATGGATTTCTTAATGATAGCGGCAACTTCTTTGGAAGCGCGTGTCAGATCGTCATTGACGACGCAATAGCTATAGCGGCCTTTCAAAGCCATTTCTTTCCTTGCCCTTTCAAGACGGCCTTCAATGTCTTGTTCTTTTTCGGTCATGCGGCCCCGAATTCTCTTTTCGAGTTCTTCGAAAGAAGGCGGCAGTATGAAAATAGAAACAACCCCTTTTTCCTTTTCCATGACTTGCCGAGCGCCATTCACGTCGATTTCCAAAAGGACGTTCTTCCCTTCCTCCAAAAGAGCATCCACCTTGTCTTTAGGCGTTCCATAGCTATGTCCGACAAAAAGGTTGTATTCCAAAAAGTTCCCTTTTTTGACGTTCTCCATAAACGTTTCATCGCTTACGAAATAATAGTCGACGCCATCTTTTTCCCCTGGCCGCATTTGCCGAGTGGTCATTGAGACGCTATAAACGAGATTCAAATCCTTTTCTTCCATCACCTTTTGACGGATAGTTCCTTTTCCAACGCCAGAAGGGCCGGAAATAATAAAAAGCGTGCCTTTTTTCATAAATTTACAAAATTATAAGAAAGCAATCAAAAAGAGACAAGATAAAAGGGGTTTCATAATGGTTGGGATTCTTGAAAATATCGAAAAAAAGCCTTTTTAAGGTTATACTTCTTGTCATGAAATCACTTCGAAAAGACGAACTTCTTCTTTATCTCCCCTATCTCAAAAAGGAGCTCGTGGGGAAGCATCTTTCGGGAATCACCCTGTTAGAAGAAAGCGCCATTGCTTTTAGGCCATCCGGAAAAGGTGCCAAGAAATTCGTGATCGATTTGGAAAACGAAAATCCTCTTGTGTATTACGAAGGCGAACCAATCGAAGTGAATTCTCTTTCTTCCCCCTTCTTCGAAGCTTTGAAAAGAGAAATTCCAAACCCTTACGTCCAAGAAATCTCCCTTTTGAATGACGATCGGATACTCGCTTTGGATCTTCTCATCGTCAACAAAGTCTTCAAAGAAGAAAAACGTTCCCTCATTCTCGAGCTTTTTCCCGCAAACGCAAATCTCCTCATACTCGATGAAAATAAGAAAATAATCCTTGCCTTTCGCTCAAAGGGATACGAATCGAAGCGGCCTCTCATGAAGGGACTTCTTTACGAAGCGCCAAAAAAAGTCGACATCCAAAAAGAAAAGTCACCCATTTCTTTTGACATCGATAAATATCTAGCAGAGGCAAAGCAAGTCGAAAAGGTTCTTTTGGAGAAACGGAAAAAAGCTAAGTTCGCGCCTTTTTTCAAGGAATACAAAAGGCAAATTAAAAGGGCCGAACGAAAAATCGATGCGATAAACAAAGACATCGAAGAAGCCAAAAAACACCTTGAAGATGGGAAATATGGCGATGCAATTTATATGAATTACGGTGAAATCCCTGCAAAAGCGGCTTCCTTTGATTTTGAAGGGGAATCCATCGCCCTTGATAAATCGATTTCTTTGTCGGCGAACGCCGAACGCTATTATAGGAAAGCCAAAAAAGCCAAAGAAACCCTCGAAAGAGGAAAGACGAATCTCCAAAAGGCCCATTCGGAGCTAGAAGACGCAAAAGCCGCCTTATACGAGCTTATGCATAGTGACGAGGCTTCTTTGGAACGGTTTGCTCTTGAACATCATCTTTTCGCGAAAAAGGAGGTTTCTAAAAACCAAGAATTCGGAAGCGCCTCTCTCCCCTACTACGTAACCTATAAGCGGGTCAAAATCCTTTTCGGAAAAAACGCCAAGCAAAACGACACGCTTTCTTTCTTGCTTGAAACCTCCAAAAACCATCTTTGGTTTCATATCTTTGGAGAGAAAGGTTCCCATGTCTTGCTAAAAACGGATAAACCGAGCGAAGAGCAAATTCATATGGCCGGCGAACTGGCTTTGCTTTTATCAAGCAAAGAAGATGGCGAAGTCCAGATGACGCTTCATAAGAACATTCGAAAAGGGAATGTCCCTGGCCAAGTTCTTTTAAAAGAATTCCAAACGATTCGAATCAAAAACATTTCCAAGGAAGCCCGAAATCTCCTTTTAGAGGCGAAGAAGGTATCAGAATGATCAATCGTTTTCGGGGAACGCTTTCTCGTAAGAACGTATATCGTTTGCAATCGCCTTTAAGGCCGCTTCCCTTCCCTTCATCTCGCCTACTACCGTGGAGGCGCCTTTCTCCAGATCCTTATAAACCCTAAAGAAATGGGCAATTTCTTTCGAAATATAGTCCGGAAGTTCATGAATGTCCCGATAGTTCGAATAAAGAGGGTCGTGGGCACAAACGGCGATGATTTTCGTATCGCTCTTCCCTCCATCGACCATCTCTAGCATTCCGATAGGATAGGCAAGCGTCAAAGCCAGAGGCAAAATAGGTTCGCTACATATGACAAGGACATCCAAAGGATCCCCATCTTCGCTCAAGGTCCTCGGAATAAAGCCATAGTTATGAGGGTAATAAGTCGAAGTACTCAAGATGCGGTCAAGGATTAACGATCCCGACTCTTTGTCGAGTTCGTACTTGTTTTTCGAGCCAGCGCTAATCTCGATGCAAGCCAAAAAGGCTTCCGGTTTAATGCGTTCTTTGCGAATGCTATGCCAAATAGTGTTCTTATTCATAAGCTTAGTCTAGCACATATAAAGCGCTACAAAAAAGAAATGGCTATCCCTTCTTTTCTTGGCTAGCACATGCCAAAATAGGAGGGTGAAGAGAAGAGCTTTTTCTTTTTTGCTATTACCCTTCCTCGTGGCGTGCTCGGAAAGTCATGAGCTTTTTCCTTTTGGCGAAGAAGTAGACCACGAAAAGCCTTACGTTCTTTTCCGTTCTTTCCATAGCGAAGGAGAGGATTATGAGCAAATGTTGCCTTCCCTTTCTAGCGAAGTCGCCTTGGATCTGCTTAAGAATGGAGAATGTCTTTCTCTTTTCCTCGAAGCGAAAACGTGCGAGGCTTGCAAAGACATTTTCCCCACATTCAAAGAGGTTTCTAAGGAGTTAAACATCGAGACTTTTTCTATGACGAGCAAAGAAGCGAAAAAGCTTCTTTCCTATTTCCCTTTCCTCGAAAAAACCACTTTTTCCAAAGGAACGCCAGGTTGGTATCTTCTAACGCAAGATAAAGTCCAGGAAGTTCTCTATGGGACAACACGGGACAAAGAAGCGCTTAAAAGAAAAATAAAGACGACCTTTTTCGAGTTCGTAAGTCTTTATAACGCCTATCGCATCGATTCTTTTGAGATATGGAACGAAAAGAACAAAGATTTCTCGACGCCCACTTTAATCGTCGATAGAAGCGATTCCGAAAGCGGTCTCCTTTTTAAAAGGGACGCCCTTCCCTTTTTCGAGAAAAACAAGAAACCCTTTTTCATTCTCGATACGAGCTTCTTTGAGGAGTGTGAACAAACCGCGATAAAGGAGTTTTTCATAAAGGATGAAAAATCTTATCCAATCCGTTTTAAGAACAGCTACATTTCTTTCCAAGAAGCGCCCTCTTATTTCAATTCCCTTTTGGAATAAGATAGAAAAAAATCCCCGCAAAAACCTGCTTAAATAAAAAAATAACGAGGATTTAAAGGGATTTTAATTTATTTTTCCGAACGAAGCATTTTCTCGCCCATTTCGATGGCGCGATCAGAAAACTCCAAAGGAGCCCTTTGATTTTGTAAGATCTTTTTCGCTTCTTCTTCGGAAGAGGATATAAAAGCGCTCTCGGAAAGGATAGTAACCCTGTTATCATGCATTTTTAAAACGCCATGATAAAGGGCGAGATAGGTTTCTTCGCCTTGAGAGAGAGCTTTTAAAACGCCTTTAGGAGCAAGTTCCGAGATTATCGGCGTGTGATCTTCCAAAAGGCCGAGTCGCCCATGGGAAGTCGTCACATAGACGGCATTTACTTCTTTCTCCAACGCTTTTCCAAGAGGGGTTAAGACAAGAAGCTTGAACATTATTTGCTCTCCAAGGCATGAGCTTTCTTGACGACGTCTTCGATAGTTCCACAATACATGAAGGCGCTTTCTGGCAAAGAATCATACTTCCCAGTAAGGATTTCTTCGAAGCTCCGAACCGTTTCCGATAAAGGAACGTAAACGCCGGGAAAACCATTGAAGGATTCCGCCACATGGAAAGGCTGCGATAAGAAATTACGCACGCGACGGGCTCGAGCAACGACCGCTTTATCATCGTCGCTAAGCTCATCAATGCCAAGAATAGCGATGATATCTTGGAGCTCTTTGTAACGTTGCAAAAGTCTTTGGACGCCAGAAGCAACGTTGTAATGCCTTTCGCCTACAATATCCGGATCCAAAAGATTCGAGCTCGATTCCAAAGGATCGACGGCTGGATAGAGCCCTAAGGCGGCGATGCCACGATCCAAGATCGTTCGGGCGTCTAGATGAGAGAAGGTGGTCGCCGGAGCGGGATCGGTTAAGTCGTCGGCGGGAACGTAAACTGCTTGAACGGAGGTGATCGAACCGTCTTTGGTAGAAGTGATGCGCTCTTGCAAAGCCCCCATTTCATTGGCCAGGGTCGGTTGATAACCGACCGCGCTAGGCATACGTCCTAAAAGGGCGCTTACTTCGCTTCCGGCTTGCGTAAAACGGAAGATATTATCGATGAAAAGGAGAACATCTTTATGTTCTTTGTCGCGGAAATATTCAGCCATCGTCAAACCCGTTAAAGCCACGCGCATACGAGCTCCAGGGGGTTCATTCATTTGACCAAAGCAAAGGGCGGTATTTTTAAGGACGCCGGAATGTTTCATTTCATTATAGAGGTCATTCCCTTCGCGGCTTCTTTCGCCAACGCCAGCGAAAACCGAAATACCATTATGTTCGCTTGCGATATTGCTGATGAGTTCTTGGATAAGAACGGTTTTGCCAACGCCAGCGCCACCAAATAATCCAATTTTCCCACCTTTCGCATAAGGGCAAAGCAAATCGATGACTTTAATTCCCGTTTCAAGGATTTCATTGCTTACTTTTTGCTCGGCGAAGGTTGGGGCTTGGCGATGTATCGGGTTTTTTTGAACGTCTTTGAAATCATCCGCTAACCCATCGATAGGATCGCCTAGGACATTGAACATTCGTCCTAAGGTTTTTTCACCGACAGGAACGCTAATTGGGGCGCCGGTATCCGTAACCTTCATGCCTCTGGCGACGCCTTCGGTAGCACCCATGGCGACTGTTCGAACAATGTCATCGCCAAGATGTTGCATGACTTCGACCGTCAAGGTGTCTTGCTCGTTAAGATGGACCTTAAGAGCCGTAAGCAAAGCAGGTAAATGGCGATCGTCAAAACGGACGTCAATAACCGGGCCAAGGGCTTCTACGACTTTTCCAAGTTCTTCCTTTTCCATGTTTCTCTCTCCTCTAATCATTTGCGTTCGCTCCACCCACAACTTCCGTGATCTCTTGGGTGATGGCGTTTTGTCGAGCTTTGTTATATTCGATGTTAAGCTTATGGAGCAACTCATCGGCATTATCGTTCGCATTATCCATGGCCGTCCTTCGGGAAGCATTCTCCGAGAGCTCGCTTTCTAAGAGCACGCCATAGAGAACAGACACGAGATAGTCCGGCATTAAAGCGTGAATCATATCATGAGCGCCACCTTCGATAATAGGCGGGCAAAACGAGTCGTTCCGCCATTCCTTCTTTCCGATTTGCACAGGCAAAAGCTGATAAGCCATCGGCACAAAGGAAATACTATTAACGTAATGGGTATAGAGAATAACAATCCTCTTATATTTCTTTTTGTTGAAGTCGTTTTTCAAGGCCATGCAATTTTCATGGAAAAGATCAAAATCCAATGAGGAATTGAGTCCTTCGAAATCATTCAAAAGATTCTTATAAAGCCCATTTCGCTGGTAATGATTGGAGAGCTTGCTTCCGACCGGCGCTAGGAAATCGGTGGGCTTCACGTTTTTTTCGATGAGCTTATAGATATTGTTATTATAGGCGCCGCAAAGACCCATATTCGATCCGATAGCAACGTGAAGGGTTGGCAAATCGCCTTCGTTTTCTCTCCCATAGTGGGAAAGAAGTTCGGGAGAGGCACCAAAAAGATAGCCCATGATATCCTTAAATTCGTCGGCGTATTGCTTCCCTTTGTCGTAAGCGAGCCGAAAACGTTTCGTTTTTACGCTGGCAATAAGCTCCATTGCCTTCGTTGTTTTTTCAGTCGCCTCAATGGAAAGGATACGACGTTTTGTTTTCGCTAAAGAAGTAGACATTAGGCCCTCGCTTTTTTAAATTCGGAAATCGCATCTTTCAATGATTGAGTCGATTTTTCATCGAACTCCCTAACCTCTTTTAAACCCTTTAGAAGAGGGACATAGGAACTAGAAAGATAGGAATACATATCTTTTAAGAAAGGGAGGACATCTTCTTTTTTGAGATCGTCTAAGAACCGTTCCTTGATAGCGAAAAGGTCGATGATCTCTTCCCACATCGAAAGAGGCTCCCAATTTTTTTGTTTCAGTGCCTCCATGACGATACCGCCATGGGTCAATATACGTTTGGTCTCATTATCGAGATCGCTTCCGAATTGAGAGAAGCTCAGATTCTCGTGATAGGTGGCAAGCTCGATTTTCAATGAACTCGAGACTTGCTTCATCGCTTTGATTTGAGCGCTCGAACCAACGCGGGAGACGGAAAGACCGCTATCGATAGCAGGGCGTTGGCCACTTGCGAACGCGTCGCTCATCAAGAAGATTTGCCCATCGGTGATGGAAATGATATTAGTAGGAATATAGGCGCTGATATCGCCACTTTGGGTTTCCACGATAGGCAAGGCCGTAATCGAGCCGCCGCCATATTGTTTCGAAAGTTTGCACGCTCTTTCAAGAAGCCTGCTATGAAGATAGAAAATATCGCCTGGATAAGCTTCCCTTCCAGGAGCGCGTCGAAGAAGAAGCGAAAGCGTTCGATAAGCAACGGCGTGCTTCGAAAGATCGTCTAATACAATGAGCACGTCTTTCCCTTCTTCCATCCACTCTTCGGCGATGGCCATGCCGCTAAAAGGAGCGATATATTGCTGAGGGGCTGGTTCGCTAGCGCTAGCGTCAATGACGGTCACGTAGTCAAAGCAGCCTCGATTTTTAAGTTTTGCGACAAGATTCGCCACCGAGCTGTTCTTTTGGCCGATAGCAACATAAACGCAGTAAACGCCCTTTCCTTTTTGGTGGACGATCGTGTCAAGGGCAATGGAGGTTTTGCCGGTTTGTCTATCGCCGATGATAAGTTCGCGTTGCCCTCTGCCGATAGGAATCATGCTATCGATGGCCTTAATGCCCGTTTCCAAGGGAGTATTGACGCTTTCCCGCATCATGACGCCAGGAGCAATGCGCTCAATAGGACGAGTTTTATTGGCCTTGATGGGTCCCAATCCATCGATCGGAAGTCCCAAAGGGGAGACGACACGCCCCAATAAGCCATCACCAACAGGCACTTCCACGACTTTCCCAGTCCTTTTGACTGTATCCCCTTCCTTAATCTGGAGATCGCTTTCCAAAAGAACGGCGCCAACGGAATCAAGGTTGAGATTCATCACCATGCCATATACATCGTTTGGGAAAAGCAAAAGCTCGCCTAACATGGCATCCGCCAAGCCGTAGATCGAAGCGATGCCATCGCCAACCGAAACAACGCTTCCCACTTCGTTATTTTCGATTTGGCCCTCATAGCCTTTGATTTGCTCTTTGATGAGAGCGCTTATTTCTTTTGCGTTAAAATTCATAGGACGTCTCCTTTCAATAGTGATTGGCGAAGGGCCTCTATCTTGCCTTCGATAGACGAATCATAGAGCTTTTCGCCAAGATAAACACGAACTCCGCCAATAAGGCTTTTATCAATGCGATTGGCAAGTTCGCATCGGATGTTTTTCTTTTTTTCAAAAGCGGATTCGATAGCCTGTATCTCCTCTTTCGAAAGAAGGGACACGCTATAGACGATGCCTTCTTCGATGCAAAGCTTTTTGTTCGCAAGCGTGCGAAATTCAGTTTCGATTTTCGGCAAAAGCGAAAGAAGGTGTTTGTCGAGAAGAAAAGTCAAAAAGCCTTTAAGATGCTTCGTTTTGGAAGAAGAAAGAAAGGTGGAAAGAACCATTTCTTTTCGGGAGAAAGGCAAGACTTCGCTTGAAAAAAAACGAAGCGTCTCTTCTCCTTTTTCTTCGAACAAGAAAGAGACGACGTCATGAAGCTCTTCTTTATAAAGCGAAAGGTCTTCTCCGCTCTCTAAAGCCAAAGAGTACAAAGCGTTGGCAATTGAAAAGGATTCTCTCTCGTCCATTTTGCTTCCTATTTCTCCTCTTTGATGTTTTTCTCAAAGTTTTTCAAAAGCTTCTTTTGCGTTTCTTCGTCAAGATCCTTAGAAAGAACTTCTTTAGACGCGTCGATGGCAAGATTCACAATTTCATCGTGCATGGAATTCCGTGCCTTTGAAACGGCGCTAGCGATGTCCTTGTCGGCTTGTTTTTTGATGCGGGAGGCTTCTTCTTTCGCGCTATCTTCAATCTTTTTGGCGGCGATTTGCGCATCCTTTTGGGATTTTTCGATGATATTAGCGCCTTCGAGGCGGGCTTTGTTGACAAGCGCTTCGCTTTCCAAAGCCTTTCTTTCGTAAATTGCTTTCGCCTCTTCACTATCCTTGATGTTCTTCTCGATATGGTTTTTTCGAGCATCAAGATATTTTTTAATCGGCTTATAAGCGATGAAATAAAGAACCACGAAAAGAACGATTAACGCCAAAAAGTTAATCAAAAAACTCCAGAAATTGGGAAACAGCTTATTTAGGAAATCCTCTTGCGTGAATGGTTTATTCCCTTCGAGGATGAATGGCGTATAAAACATTGTTCTCCTACATGACAAAGATGATGAGAATAGCAATGATCAAAGAATAAATGGCCGTCGATTCATCAAGAGCGACCGCGACGATCATATTCGAGCGAAGCTTGTCGGCCATTTCTGGATTTCTTGCCATACCATCGATTGCATGAGAGCAAATAAGGCCTTCGCCGATGCTCGACAAGCATCCAAAGGCGACCGCAATCGCCGCCGCAATGGCGCGTAAACCTAAATTGATATCCATATTTTTACCTCCTATATGGCTTTCGGTTTCTTGTCTTTCTCCTTATTCGCTGACATTTCCACAAGCGGTTTTTCTTGAGCGATCCATAGAGCGGTCAAACTCGCAAAAACCAAAGTCTGGACAAAGCCAGAGAATAAGCTGAAATAAAGGTTCAGAACTCCCATCGGCATAGGAGCAAGGAAAACGCCAGTCCAATAAGGCCACATATTCCAATAGCTTTCGAGATTCGTTCCAATGAAGCCATTCACTCCCATAGCGCCGAAGATGGCGTTTGAAGCATTGGAAAGGGCCCATTGAATTAGGCCGATGATGACGCTTCCAGCCAGGCAATTGCCAAACATACGCATGGTGGTGGAAATAATCGGGGACCACATGGTGATAAGGTTAATCGGCAAAAAGACCGGAATCGGCTCGATATAGCGATGGAAATATCCAAAATGCTGGTATTTGATGGCCACCGCTTGAATGATGACAAACATGATAATGGCTAGGCCAAGAGGAACCGCAAGCCAATCCACAACGCTTGGGAGGCCAAAAAGGGAAAAGATAAAAGAAATGAAGAGATAGGCGAAAAGGGTCCAAAAATAACCACCGTATCCTTTTGCGCTTTCCCCCATATTCGATCCCACAAAACTCTGGCACATATCGTAATAAAGCTCAGCGAGAAAGAGTATGCCCTTTGGCTTTTTGAGGTACTCTTTCTTCTTTAAGCCAATCGTGGCGCGTATGCCGACGATGGCACCTATGAGAAGAAGAACGGCCATGATAAGAAGAGAGCTCAGCAATGGCGCGTCAATGCTATCGGCGCCATGCCATTCAAACATCGATTCAAGACGGGCTTGGGAAGCAGCGTCAAACACTTGGAACATCATTTGATTTCCTCCCCTCGCTCTTCTTCTGGAAGAGGCATTGTTTTAACGCTCTTATTTCCTTTTTGCAAATAGGCCAAAAGAAGAAGCAAAAAGGGAAGAGGGAGAAGCGAAGCGGCTGAAGTATAGAAATTAAAAGCGTCGAACCCTCCGAACCACTCTTTCTTAAAAGAGCAAATAGCGCTCACAAAAAGAACCGCGGCATATCCTAAAAATCGCAAACCTAAGCAAAGGAGGGTAAAAGCGAGACTTCCTTTCTTGGCGTCCCTTCGTTGAAGGCTTTTCCCTTGAAAACACATCGACCAATAAGAAAAGAAGCTAAAGAGCGATCCAAGAAGCCAACCCAAGGGATAGGAATAGCCTTCTATGTCATAGAAAAAGAAAAGAGGGCAAAGGAAAAGGAAAACAAAAAGGGCAAGAACGCTCATCCAGAAATAGACGTGTCCTTCTTCGCTTCGATTGCAGTACCAATTCGCCAGTCTTTCTCTCATCGACGTAATGCTACTTTCCTTTAAAGGAAAAGTCAAAGAAACGAAAGACTTTCTTCCAAGAACACAAGGTCGAAGAAAAAGAACATCGGCCGATTATTCCATGGGCGATTTTAAAGAAATTGAAAAGAATTTGAAACCGCTTACAAAATTATCAAGATGAAACTTGTAAGAGAGGGACGCTTTAAGTAGAATGAATGGCTAAAAGATTGAGGTTCCATTATGTCCTTTAAATTGAAAATAAATAACGAAGAAAAAGCGTTCGAGAAGAAAGTGATGTTGCTTTCGCTACTTGGCGAAAAGGAAAAAGAAGAAAAAGACATCGTTTGCGCGAAGGTCAATAACCGCGTTCGCGAGCTTACATATGAAGTTTATTACGATGCCGAAATCGAATTCCTAACAGTCAAGGACCACGAAGCCATGAAGATTTACGAAGCCTCGCTTCGCTACGTGCTAGCCATGGCTTTCGCACGCGTTTATCCAAGTCTAAAAATTCGCTTTGCCTATAACGTCAGCCGTTGCATCAGCATCCATATTTTGAATCCAGGCATCAGCGCCACCACCGCAATGCTTCTAAAAATCAATCACGAAATGGAAGAGATCGTGAAAGGGGATTATCCCTTGAAGCGGCTTATCGTTTCGAAAAACGATGCCCGCAAGATCTACGAAGAACAGGGCTTTAGCGATAAATCGGAAGTTTTGGATTATCGTCCAGAAAAGACCGTCCACCTCTATTCCTGCGATGGATATCTCAATTACATGTATAGCCATCTTGTGCCTAGCACCGGCTATGTGAAACGTTACAAAATACGTCTTTACGCGCCTGGCTTTTTAGTGCAATACCCACGAAGCGAGTGCGATGGAAGAATCCCTGATTTTGAGGATGCCCCCACTTTCGGACGCGTTCTAAAGGAATCCCACGATTGGGCGAAAATAGTTGGTTTTAATACCGTTTCGCTTATCAATAAGGAAATCGCCACAAGCGGCAGTGCCGAATTCATTAACATTTGCGAGGCAAGACATAACCGCCAGCTTTGCGAGCTTGGACAACTTATCGAAGACGACATTGGCGACATCAAGCTCATTTGCATTGCCGGTCCTTCAAGCTCTGGCAAGACCACTTTCGCCAACCGTCTCCGCATTGAGCTTTTATCGCGAGGCATTCGGCCGATCCGCGTTTCCATCGACGACTACTACAAAACGAAGGAAGAAATTCCCCTTGGATCCGATGGCGAAAGGGATTTTGAAGCCCTTGACGCGCTCGATATCGATTACTTCCAGCAAGACATCCTTTCCTTGATTTCGGGGGAAGAAGTCGACCTTCCTCGTTTCGACTTCACCTTAGGACACCGCGTCTTCGGAAGGAAAGTGAAGCTTAGCAAAGATCAACCCATTATCATCGAAGGAATACACGCTTTAAACGAACAATTGACGAATAGCATCCCCAAAAGCGACAAATTCAAAATCTTCATTTCCCCGCAAGCTCAAATCAATATCGATGACCATAATCCCGTCAGTTTGACGGACTTGAGGCTCCTTCGACGCATCGTGCGCGACCAGAAATTCCGTCATAGTCCGGCTGAAGAAACTTTCTCTATGTGGCCTAAGGTCCGGGCTGGGGAATTCAAATGGATTTATCCTACCCAAGAAGGAAGCGACTACGTTTACAACAGCTTTTTGCCTTATGAGATCGCCGTCATGAAAAAATACGCCTACCCTCTTTTGGCTTCGATTCCTAACGAATCCCCCTATTATCCCGATGCAGGACGTCTTATTAGAATGCTGAAGTTCTTTACCGACATGTCCGATGAATGGGTTCCCTCGAACAGCCTCATGAGGGAATTCATCGGCGGAAGCTGCTATGCCGACGTCTAATAAGACGCTTCGTTCATAGCTAAGCGCTTTTCTTTTCGTTTAAAGAGGCAAAGAGCTTTTGCTCATAGCGATAGCAAGAAAGAAGCTCTCCGAAATAAAGGTTTCGAAGGGCAAGGTACCTATTTTTCTCTTTTTCAGGGACGGTGCTAAGATACAAAGAGCCAAAAATCTTTTCAAGGCGAAAAAAGGACTCATAGAGATTCAGAATCGTGACGTAATAGAAATAGTTCTTTTTCGAATAGATGAGCAAAGGGGAACTATGGGCGATTTCGCTCGACATTTCGTAAACTTTCGAATATTGCCTTAGATTGGCGACTCTTTCCACCCCATCGCGAAAATTGAGTTTGAATTCCTCGATTTTTCCATCGCGGACATCGAGTATCGCCAAAAGCCAACCATATTCGATGTAGCGTTTCATGTCTTTGCTTTTCAATTCGAAAGAGCGCATCCCTTCTTTTATTTGTTCGAATACTTTATCCGTCTCTTCTTTGCTCGCTAAGCCACCGCGAAAGGCGACGGCATATTTAAGATGCTTTAGATAGGCATCGATAACGTCTTTCCCATAACGAAGCATCACTTGCAAAATGCATTCGTTTTCATGCAACGTTCGCCAAGTGCTAAAAGCTTCCGTCTCAAAACCGTTGGTAAGAAGCATCACGATGCATTGGGCCATGGAAAAGCCTTTGCGGAGAATATCAATCACCAAAGTCTTGTTGGGTTCGCCACTTTGATAACGGGAAAGCATTCCCAAGATGAAATTTAAATAAAGATTGATAGTGCTTATTTCGGGAGCGAAACGATTCGAAAAGTTTTGGTTCTTATAAGCCAAATGCTCATTGGTGTAGTACTTATCAAGCACTAACGAAAGGAGCAAAGACTCATATTTGGGATCCTTTACGATGTCGCTTTCCTTTTTATCGGGATTCGAACGCAAAAAGAAAACGTGCTCGTTTACCAAATAAAGGGTGATTTGCACGGGATTTAAAGGGATTTGAGAGAAAAAAGAGCTTTCTTCGTCTAGGGACGAACCACTTTCGATAGCATCCGAAAAACACTCATAGAGGAAATCGCGATCCACGCCTTTGGGCGCGTGAAGCGCCTCTAAGAGTTTTAGAAAATTTTCCTTCGTTATTTTTTCTTGCATCATCTTATTTTAGCTCATTTATCGAGCTAGAGCCTATCGAAAGCAAATAAGTCCTCGTTTTTCTCTTGAAAACTCTTTCGACATATTCCTTGTAGGAAGCCAATTGATTCCGATAAGAAGGGTCATCGACTTCTTTGCTCTTAAAATCGATGATATCACATTCATTTTCGCTTACGAGCAAAAGGTCGATAGAGCCATGGAGGTTTTTCTCCTTGTCGAAGAAACCGTATTCATGGAATTCCTTATATCCTTTCCGTTCTTGGAAGAAAGGGAGGGCAAGAAGCGTCTCAACCTTGTATTTCTCTTCCCCTAAATAGGACAAATCTGGCTTCTTTAAGGAAACGAAAGGAACGTTTTGAAGGATCTTATGGAATTTGAGACCATAGGATATTTTGGCATAATCCAAAGAGACCATCTCGTTTTTAGAAGCACGATTCGTTAATAGTTCTTGGCCTTTGATGTCAATAGAACAAAGTTTAGGAGTTTTTAAGAGCGGCACTTCGCGACCCTTTGTTTCTTTTTTTGGAGTTCGTTTGGGAGAAAGGGATTTAAAGGAAGGGAAAGCCTTTCGGCTCACGAAGAAGAAATCACGGTAAGAAGAAAGGTCTTTTAAAGAGGCGTCAAGGAGCTTGCCATCCGGATCGACTTTTATTTCGAGCAAATGGCGGGAAACAGGAAGCGTTTCCTTTTCGTCGTAGAGAGGGGAAAGATAGATAAGCTTATCAATGGCGCGAGTCGCTCCAACATAAAGGATTCGCATCTCTTCGTTTAAGGCTTCTTGCTTTTCATTTGCCACATAAAGCCTGGAGAAAAGATTGGGGACGTTTCCTTTGTCGGTGAAAGTAGGAAGCAAAAGCCCAAAGTCTTTGGAAACGTTCCAAGACGTTTCTTTGGGGATGTTTTTAAAGAGATTCGGATAATTCGAAGCGAGGTAGACAATGGGAAACTCCAACCCTTTCGAAACGTGGATGCTCATCGCGCGAACGGCGTTCTCGCTTTGGGGAGGCAAAGAGACCTTCTCTTCCGTTTTCCGTTTTTCCTGTTCAAGGAAATAAGAACAGAATTCGAGATAGCTCATGCCAAGCCGGTCGGCAACTTTTGCGCTTGCTAAAAAGGTTCGAATCTTTTCGTAGTTATCGACTAAACGACCGATGTAAGGAAGATTCTTATAGAACGGATAATAAGAAAGAAGCGTCTCCACGGCTTCGCTTGGGGCCATTTTCGTGAGTCGAAGACGAAGAGAACCAAATTCCTTCCAAAAAGCGCTTTTCTTATAGGAACCACTTTGAACCTCATCAATGAGTTCTTTGTCCTTCCGTTTTTCGAACAGATAACTTCTTTGAATCGAAAGATAGGAGTGTTTCTCTTCGATTTCATCCTTGCCATACGCCAAAGAAAGACGCAAGAAACGCCTAAACAAAAGGAAGGTATCTTCACCCGATAAATCCGTTTCAGCACTTGGCGCGAAGGGGATCTTGTGCTCCCCGAAGACTTTTAAAAGGGTTTGAAAGCATTTCTTTGAACGGCACAAAATCACAAAATCCTTGTAATCCGCCACTCTTTTCTCGTTCTTCGTCGTAACGATATAGCGTCCGACTTTATCCTCGATATCACGAGCAATCAATTCCGCTTCAATTTCTTCTTTGGATTCCCCTTCCTTTGGCGTATAGAGAATCTTCTCGGTTTCATAAGAAGCGGAGCGATTTTGGCCAAAGGTTTTGGCATTTCCGAAGAGAAGACGTTGGGACTCATCGTAGTTAATGCTTCCTCTTTCTTTGCTCATGGTCTCTTCGAAGAAACCGTTGATGTCTTCGATGACGTTACGTGCACTTCGGTAATTGACGTTCAAGGTAATGAGCGTTCCATCTTCTCCTTTGGAGTAGCGCTCGAACTTCTCAAGAAAAATAGCTGGATTCGCATAACGAAAACGATAGATGGATTGTTTCATGTCCCCTACCGCAAAAAGATTGTCATGAGAAACCTTTCTTAAAAAGGCCTCTTGCAAATCGCTTGTGTCCTGGTATTCATCAACCATCACATATTTGTAGGAATGGCGAATCTTTTCGCGAATGGATTCATCTTCGAGCACTTTTCGCGCCAAAAAGGCGATATCCGAAAAATCATAGACATTCTTTTCTTTCTTATAGGAAAGAAGCTTCTCCCAGAGTTTTTTTGCTAAGAAAGCATATTCCTTTATATAGGGAATGTTTTTCTTTTGAAGCGCGAGATTGTCCTCAAAGGAACCGATACCCTTAAAAGAAGAGAAAAGGGATTTGATCCGGGCACTAATCGCTCTAGCGGCCGCATAATCCTCAAAATCCAAATAATGGAATTTCTCGTTTTGCTTATCCCCTTCTTTTAACAAGCGAAAACGGCCATCCTTATAGGGAGAAGAATGAGCGAGAAAGTCGGTATTGGCGGCTTTAAAAAGAGCGTCAGGATCTTGGATGTCAGAGAAAGGCGTCAAGAAAGACAAAAGGAAAGCGGCGCATTCCGAATCGCCAAGGTTATTCGCCTCTTCGATCAAAGAGTCGATTTCCTTTTGCTGGTAAGCGATCCACTCCTTCTTTCGCTTCTCGAAATAGCCTGGCGAAAAATAATCTATCGCTAAGGAATCGAGGAATTGCACTGGGTTTTCTAAGATGGACGAAGAAAGGAGAAGGGAAAGGACGTTTTCTCGGATTTCCTCGTCGTCCTTAAAGGCGAAGCGAGAGATAAGAGCTAAAAAATCCGAATCTCTTTTGGCATAGAGATCATCAAATATTTCATCTAAGAATTCTCTGGCTTTCAAAGAAAGAAAGTTTCCTTCGACGATGGTAACGTCTTTGGAAAGGCCAAGATGCTGGTGGTATTTCCGGACGAGGCTATAAAAATAGCTATCGAAGGTTGTGATGTCGCTTGCTTCAACCAAGGGGGAGAGGTCTTCTTTTAGCTCACCGGACTTAAAGGCCTTAAAAAGGCTTTCTCGAATGCGGGATTTCATCTCCGCGGCGGCTTTATTGCTGAAAGTCAAAACGAGAATTTCGTTAATGGCAGCACCTTCTCTTTCGGAAAGAGGAACATTCTCTTCCTTTTCCTTTTGCCCTTTTAAAACGATTTGCTTTATGCGCTCGGTCAAAACAGCCGTTTTGCCACTTCCCGCCCCAGCGCTCACTAAGAAATTGCCATGACGAGAGTCAATGGCCTTTTGTTGATCCTCGGTCCACTTCATGTCCTATTCTCCTTCGCTTGAGCCTTCCTCAGCCGCATCTTCCTCGTCAAAGGCGAGCGTTCCATCTTTTTTATTAAGAAGTGGAAAATCCCTTTCTTTTCGAAAACAGATATCGCGATAGAGACAACCTTGGCAAGCGTCTTTTTCCTTAAGACGAAGAGGCGAAATGGAATAATCTCCGAACTCTATCTTTTCTTTTGCTTTAAAAAGGAAAGAAAGGAGCGTTTTGCAAAGATTTTCGAATTTTTCCTCTGTGAATGCCTGCTTATTATTGCTTAACCCAGCCGTTTTCGAAATATTCATATGGGCGAAACTAAGACTCGTCTCTTTTTTTTCGTTTTTCCATAGTCCGACATTTTTCCATAGAGAATAATCATCAAGATAAATGCCATCAAGCCGCATTCCTTTGGCATCGTCTTCATCGTATTTTTCTGGGCGTTCGCTATTAAAAGGAAGATTCAATAAAGGGGCGATAAAAAGGCCGGCGATTTTGAAATCTTTGTAGTTCTCGCTATGCTTTGCGTAAAATAAATAGAAAGGGAGTTGCGAACCTAAGCCGAACTTTTCGAAAAGTTCCAGATCAAACGTCGTCGAGCCGCTTTTATAGTCGACAAGGCAAAGATATTTTTCCTCCTCTCCAAATGTCACGATTTTGTCATAGCGGCCATAAATGGAGAGGTCGGAAGGAGTCTTGCTTTCGAAAAAGCCTTCCAGAGAAACACGAATATTCGGCAAAGTCTTATCAAGGTCATCGAAAAAACGGACATTCTTTTCGCTATAGGGCTTAAGATGTTGCAAAAAGAAACGTTCTTTTTCCGAGTAGTGCGTCTCTAAAGAAAGGCTTTCATAAGCCTTTTGGTAGAGTTCGTCAAAAGAGAGAGAAGGATCTTTGTAATGATCTTCCAAAACTTTATGGAAGTAAGTTCCGAGTTTCATTCTCCAAGTTTCTTCGGAGGGGTCGATCCTCAAAACGCGACGAAGGAGATAACGGAAAGGACAAGAAACAAGGTCATCCAAGCTTCCCTGGGAAAAAGAACGCTTCTGAGGGACGCGAAGGTTCTCTTGAAGCCGGTAATCATAAAGCCGGAAAGGCGGATCGGCAAGCTCTTTCAAAGGCGCAATACGAGCATCATCTTCGTCATAATCCGTCTTTTTGTCCAAGAGCATCGAAAGAAGATAAGCGCCTTTGGAATGGGAGTATTCGTATTCTCGGAAAGGTGGTTTGGCTTTTTCGATATTGAAAGAAGAGGCGAAACCGCTAGGGAAAAAGGTCGAGCCGAACGCTCTTTCCTTGTAAGTGATGAGCCGCACTTTCCCACTTTCCAAAAGCGAGGCAAGTTCAAAAGAGCTCTCTTTGTTTTTTTCGCTAGCGCTTTCTAAGCCCAATCTTTCTTTCTCTTCGCTTGAAAGGAAGCCCTCATCCTTAAAGACGTTCGGATAGACGCCCATTGCAAAATGAAGGCAAAAGACTTTGGCACCATCTGGGGCCAAAAAACCCTCCAACAACGAAACAACGTTCTTTTTCTTAATCTTCTTTGCCTTCTTCTCTTTGGCAAGCTCGTCAAAGAGCAATGCCATTTTTTCTTTTTCGTCGAAAGTCCCAAGAAGATCCACCGCTTCTTTTTCGAAGGAATCGAAAGAAACATCTGGAAAAGCAGCTTGGGCTTCATTTAGGGAATCATAAAAATCTTGGTCGAGATATGCCTTTCGGAAGAAGCGGTATGCGGGGTGATCGAAAAGGCGAATCGTCGAAGGGATATCAACCTCAAAACCATAAAGAGGAGCGAGGTCTTTCAAATAGGAATAATGTTCTTCCGTTACTCCAGCTAAATAGATATCGTCTGGCGAAGTATGATGAACATCGATTTCATGGGCGATTTCATTGAGAACGAAATGCAGCTCTTCATAGACGTTTTTAAAAGAATAATAGCATTTTGGCATCTCTTTCTTGGGCAAAGAAAGAAAGCTAACCATAAGATTCGAAGAACAATTGCCAATCGTCTCACTCAATCGTTTCGTCTCGCCATACCCAGTGATAATGATGTGTTTGGAAACGAAATCCTTTTCAGGATAGGAGTAACGCCAAAGATAGCCCAAATCGAGTAACTCTTGTCTTAAGGTCTTATAAGGAGCGAGCTTCTCCAAATTCGCTTTTTCGAAAAAAGGCGCGCAAAAGGCGCTTAAAAGCTCTTTGGAAAATTCATAAGAATAGCCTTTTTGAAGGAGATGCCTCAAAGAGCGAGGATCCTTTTGAAGTCCAAAAAGAGAAATGGCCTCTTCCTTGGTAGAAAGAGCAAGGTCCAAAAATCTTTCTTTGGGACCGCCCTCCAAAAGGCTTTCTTTAAAACTAAGAAAGTCATCCTTTAAAACATTTGGGCATATAACGCAATAGGGGCGGTCTTCCTCGAAAAGAATTTTCATAGACCCATTATGGGTCTAAGCGAGAGAAAAAGTAAAGCCTATAAAATCAAGGGTTCTTCACTTTAAAAACACGGGTGGCTTTAACGGCCGCTTTCCAGCCTTGATAAAGCTTCTTGGCTTCTTTCGGGTCCATCTTCGGAGAAAAGAGTCTCGCGGAAGTGTGGCACTTCTCCACTTCTTCGAGACTCTTCCAAAAGCCACTCCCTAAGCCTGCAAGATACCCAGCCCCCAAAGCCGTCGTCTCAACGCATTTGGGGATACGGACCTCGACGCCAAGGATATCGCTTTGGAATTGCATCAAGAGGGAATTCGCGCTTGCTCCTCCATCCACTTTTAACACTTTCAAATCAAGTCCGGCTTCCTTTTTCATCATATCGATGACGTCTTTGGATTGATAAGCGATGCCATAGAGAGCGGCCCTGGTGATATTGTGTCGATCCGCGCCACGCGTAAGGCCAAAAATAGCGCCTCTTGCATCGTCGTCCCAATAAGGCGTGCCTAACCCCACAAAAGCAGGAACGAAATAAACCCCTGCCGTATCGGGTTTTCGCTTTGCGTATTCTTCGCTTAGCGAGGAGTCTTTGAACCAGTTCATTTCGTCACGAAGCCATTGAACAACCGCTCCACCTATGAAAACCGATCCTTCTAAAGCATAGGTTGTAATGCCATTAATTTTCCATGCCACGGTCGTTAGAAGCCCTTTTTTCGAAAGGACAGGCTCTTCCCCGATGTTCATAAGCATAAAGCAACCCGTCCCATACGTATTCTTGCTTTCCCCTTTATGGAAACAACATTGTCCAAACAAGGCGCTTTGCTGGTCACCGGCAACGCCGTGAATATGAACATGCCCCCCAAAAAAGGAAGCTTCGCCGAAATCGGCGGTATTTTCTTTGACCTCTGGAAGCATATTGGGGTTAATGTCAAAGAGTTTGCAAAGATCCATGTCCCAACGCATCTCAAAAATGTTATAGAGGAGGGTTCTCGAAGCGTTGCTAACGTCGGTTGCATGAACTTTCCCCTGGGTCATTTTGTAGATAATCCAACTATCGACCGTCCCAAAAAGAAGTTCCCCTTTATTCATCCTTTCTTCGCCGTTTTTGGCGTGCTCTAAGATGTAGCGGATTTTGGAGGCGCTGAAATACGGATTAATGCGCAAGCCCGTCTTTTTTCGAATGATGTTTTCTTTGGAAACGTAGCGGTCACAGATCTTTTGGGTTTGCTTCGATTGCCAAACAATCGCATTCGCGATGGCTTTTCCCGTTTTCTTCTCCCAAACCATTGTCGTCTCGCGCTGGTTGGTGATGCCTATCGCCTCGATTTCATCCATCGAAGCGCCACTTTTGATAAGAAGCTCGTTTATCACGTCAACAACGCTAATCCAGATTTGGTCGGGATCTTGAAGAACCCACCCGGGTTTTGGATAGAGGCATTCCACGTCCCTTTGGGCTTGGAAAAGCTTTTCCCCGGTTTTCGAAATCAAAATGGCACGAGTCGAGGTCGTTCCTTGGTCAATTGACAATATGTATTTGCGCATAATCCTATTATAAAAGGGCTCTTTTGTTTTTCTAGATTTCTTTTACTACCAAAAAGAGCGCTTCCAAGCGCTCTAAAAGACAATCGATTGGCAATTTGCAGGGATTTTAATTGTTTTTAATTTTTGCAGCGAGCCTTTCCTCAATGTCCGAAATCTCTTTGACGATAGAAGCGCTTAACACTTCGCAGCCATCGCGGGTAATAAGAAGATCATCTTCGACGCGAATGCCCAAAGAACGTTCGGCCATATAGAGACCGGGTTCGTCGCTAATAACCATTCCAGGCTCTAAAGGAATGTTCTTGTATTCGCGGCTTTCAACGCTGAGATAAGGATCGTGGGTGTCAAGTCCAATGAGATGGCTCACGCCATGGAAATAGTATTTCGAAATATCCTCTTTCTTATCGATAAGACCTGCAGCTAAGCAGCCATTGGCCAAATAATCGATAGTCGCATCTTGGAGCTCTTGGATGGTAACTCCTGGCCGAGCCATGGCAGCGACCATCTTGTTGGCCCCCAAAACGATGTTATAAACGGTCTTTTGGAAATCGCTAAATTTCCCATTCACGGGAACCGTGCGAGAAATGTCGGCGCAATAGTATTCGTTCCGAGAACCCAAATCCATCAAAAGCAAGTCACCGTCCTTGAGTTCATCAAGCGGCGTCGGATAGTGAAGACATGCCGCGTTCTTGCCAGTTGCCATAATGGTCGGGAAGCTCAAGCCTTGATAGCCGGAAAGATCGTTTTCAACATGAAGGAAGAGATCGGCCATTTCGTATTCCTTCTTTCCTTCGGCCATCTCTTTCCAAATAGAATAAATGCCGATTTTGGTATTATGGATAGCTTCTTTCAATGCTTCGATCTCAGCGGCGCTTTTGCGAAGGCGAAGGGTTGTTATAAGAGGGTAAGCATCCACCATCTCTAGCTCCGGATAGGCGCTGGCGATAGTCTCTTTGATATCTTTTGTAGTGGTATCTTGGGCGATCTTAATTTCATCGTCTAAATCAATATACATGCGCCGAATGCTTCCGTATTCGAAAACATCAGGATTGATGACTTGTTGGATTTTCGCTTCCAAAGAAGTATTGATAAGAACGTTCTGGATGCCGCTTTTCATGGCCGCTTCAGCAGTCGTAAGGCGTTTCCCATACCACTTCTCTTTTCTTTCGTCGAAGGGCGAAACGAAGAGGAATTCTTTTTGCTCTCCTTCGCTATTGATGAGCACCAAAGCGCTGTCTTCTTGATCGATGCCAGTCAAATAATAGAAGTTCCTATTTACTTCGAAAGAATAGCATTCGTCAGCGCTTTTAACTTTGGCGACCCCGCTATAAAGGACCATGATGCTTTCATAGTCCATTAGTGAAAGAAGTCTCGCTCTTCGTTCTTGAAACTCATTCGGATTCATTCTTTTTTCTCCTTACTATTTCCATTTCTTTAGATAAAACTTTGACTCTATTCTCATAACGAGAAAGAAGAGGCTCTAGTATCTTAGCATCTCCTTCCAAGATTAGTTCCACGGACATTAAGAATTTTGGCTCTTTGATGGTTAAGCCTAACCTTTGACATTCTTTTTTTAGGACTTCGAAGTCTCCATATGGAAGAGCGAGATGAACGCTTAGTATCGGAACTAAAACGCTGGGAGTGCTGCGAGATAGAACTTCTGAAAGAGCTTCCCGATAAGTCCTAGTAAGGCGCGGAAGGCCCAGCTTTGTGCCACCGAAATAACGCGTGACCACCACCAGCACTTTATCCGCGTCTTTCTGACGAAGCGCTTCCAATAAAGGAAGGCCCGTGCTCCCTTTCGGCTCGCCGCTATCCCCCATCCCCTCAAAAGGCAAAATCCTATAAGCATAAGGATAGTGGGTTGCCTTAGGGTGCCTCTCCATGGTCTTTTGAAGATAGCTTTTCACTTCATCTTTCTTTTCGAGGGGATAAAGAGAGGCGATAAAGCGCGAAGAAAGAACATCCATCTCGCATTCGAGCGATTCCAAAGGGTAAAACATATTCTAAGCGGTCACCAAGATGGTGCTACCAGCGTTTTGGAAATAGCCATCATCGCCAAAAGGCGTTTGGATGTAATCCGTTTCAGGAAGCGTCAAGACGGCACTATGGAAATAAGAACGGTTAACGAAAAGCTCGTAAATAAGTCCTTGATAATAGGTAACCGCGACATCTTTTAAAGAGGAGTTATCAAAGGAAACGAAGCCGGTAAGGCTTTCTTTAACGATCGCCTTCTCGCTGGCGCTCATTTTCCAAGAGGCACCCACCATGTCCTCGTCGTTTAAAGCCAAGAGAGTCGAGGCTTTCCAGAGGTTGGCGCTGGCTTCCACAAAATCAATGTAATTCGAAGCATCAACGGTAGCCATCGTGGAAGCGAAATTGCAAGAACCTCTCAAAGAAGGATCGGAAACGCTCGTTGGAGGGTTGGTCGCAAAGCTATAGAAATAATTTTCTGTTTTGGCGTATTCCCTGACTTCTTTATAAAGAAGCGAGGAAAGCTTTCCTTTAAAAGTCCCTTCCAAAGTGTCAAACGAAGTGCTTTCGAATGTGGAAAGATATTCATCAAGAGGCAAGGCGCCCGCTTCGGCCGTTTCAGAGAAAAGAAGGTTCAAAACATGGATTCGCGGGATGCTAAAGCCGCCATAAGACATCGGGGCAGCTCCGCTATAAACGGCATCGAAATAGAAGATGGAAGGAATATTCTTATCGATCCAGTGAAGCGAGGATTGATAATTATCGTCTCCTTTTTGAATGAGATTGTGTATATCTTTATAGACATCCGAAGGCTTCATAGATTCAAAATGAGGCATGTATTTGTTAAGGTCGATGCCAACCTTAGTCGTAACGCCATGGAAAGAATAAGACACATCGAGCTTCAAAAGGGAGGAAATAGTGACGTCGCTAGCATCAAAGGCCCCTTCTTTTGAAGGAAGCAAATCATCGCCATAGGGCGTCGAGAAGAAGCTCCTCTCTTCCTTAAGGAAGCGAACAAGAGAGGTGAAGCTCTCACTTTCATTACTCTTTAAGAAAGAAACAAAACTATCGTTATTGGAAAGATTGATGTATTTGTTCGTCTCTTCATCGTAAATTCCTTCCAAGAAAGAGGAAAGGGACGGGATCGCGTAATCACGATAGTCTTCGAGGTTCAAGAAATAATCGCTGACATTCCACGAAATCGTCACTTTGTTGAAGGTTCCCTCGATTTGAAGATCTTTGGCCAAAGGACGATCATCGAAATTCTTAGCGTCCGTTGGATCGAAGAAGATATAGGAGTTTGTGGCGACCTTCTGACCATCAATAGCCGTTCCATCTTTGAAATAAGTTACTTTGACTTCGCCATTGCTTTCGAAAGAAATTGTTTCCACGGGCATAGATAATGTCGCAAAGAAAGTCGAATCGGAAGTATCGAATGTCGTGGAAAGAGACGTGAAACGCTTTAAGCCAAGCGTATTGTCCAAAAACTCCATCGTCAAATAGCGCATTGCTTGGTGGCCGAGAAGACTGTTGTTAAGACTTTCCGCCAGCACCTTGAATTTTGCAGGCGAAATATTATCGAAATTCAAAGTATCGCCGGTAAAGGAAACGCCATCATTCGAATCGATGATCCCCAATGTAAACGCGTTATAGAAAAGGCCGGAATCTTTGGCGTCATTGATAAAGAGGAAGTCGATTTCCGAATCCCATTTCTCAAGAGGTTGCTTCGAAACGAGGGATAAAAGCTTTTCTTGGTAATTCTTAAATGTTTTTCCGTCATACACGCTATCATAGGCCTTCAAGGCAATTGAGGAATCGTCATAGATTTTGTACATCACTTGGCTAAAGACATCTAAATCGCTTTGGTTAAAAACGCCAGGAAGCGCATCTTCCTTAAGATCATAAGAAGCCCCTGCCTTATGGAAGATTTCGCTATCTTCAAGCGAATGAAGAAGATTGCGGAAGAGATAGACATCCTCCACTCCTTTGATGTTTTTGGGATTTGAAAGAGATCTTATATCGGAATCGTTGATGGAACTCATCAGGGAGCTCATCAAGGAAATCTCTTCTCGAGGCATCGAAGCAAAATAGCCGTCCTTATATTGGAAGAAAGGATTGGCACGGCTAAGTTCTATCCCTTCGATGGCAAAGGATCCATTTTTTATGGATGAGGCGATAGCGTTCGGAACGAAGTCGGAAGTCCAAGGAGAGGAATTTAGGGAAGAAAGAAGTCCATCAAGCGTGTCATTCCGAGCCAAAGAAAGGAGATCATTTGACTTTAAAGCGTTTTGAACGTCCTTGCTCAAAAGACTCTTTAGAACGGATTTCAAAGAATTTTCATCGCCGTTGAGACTAGAAACATCAAGACTCAAACGACTCTCTTCGCTCTCAAGGGTGGGAATAAGACGCTTTGTATTCCAAAGAACTTTTTCATCGGCGTTCGCATATTCCCCCAAAGAAACGAAATGCTTATCTTTCGGAGATTCGTCAAGGAAAATATAAGGTTTCAGGGCGTCGTTATGAAAGAGCTTCACGATGGTATCTTGGAAAACAGTGCGGGATTGCGAGGCTTTTAGAGAATTCAAAATCCTCGAGGAAGCCATGCTCGCCAAGAAGTTGGTCCAAGTGTCAATATCCTCAGCTCCAAAATCGTCAAGACTGGCTTTTCCGTTTAAGGCATAGCCATAGCGAAGCAAAGAAGAAAGCGCTTCGCATTCTTTTTGGCTATACGCTTTAAAGGAAAGAGTCGTATAGGAACCATCCGTTCCATCGAAGAAAGGATTGGCAAGCCCAAAGTCGACATAATCCGAAGCAATGGTGCCCCCTAAGGATTCGAGAGCGGATTGAATTTTATTGGCCAAGCCAAGACCTAGAATCTGGGATTCGGAAATATCGTTTAAGAGTTCCGATACCTTAAGCTCACCTATTTTTCCTCCCATCCCGTCTTCGAAAAGAGATTCAAAATCAAAGTCTTCTTGCAATTGCATGTCTAGGCTTTGCAAGTCATTTAACACTTTCACGAAAGAATCGATCTCACGATCCCAATCTGTCACTTTTTCGTAAATAACATATTCGCTCACCTCTTGCACGCTATGAAGGGGGTCGGCGGAGAAATAAGAGAAATTGGAAACCATCTTGGCTAAAAGGCTCTTGAAAGCAGTCTTTCCACTGGAATCCTTAGAAGTATTCAAAATCTTGCTATTCGAAGAGGCGTTCAAGACAGGACGGACGAAATAATCCGGGGAAAGGTTTGCGACCAAATCGAATTTGGACGAATCGATCTTGCCCGTTGTGGGATTCAAAGCGCCGAAATACGGATTCGTAACTGTTTCGAGTAACTCCAAAACGTATTCAATTTCTTGATTACGCTCTTCATCGCTTACATTGTCAGGATAGAAATAGCATGGATTTGCATAGGAAAACGAATTTTCGATATTCTTAAGATAATCAAATAAAGAATAATATGCGTGCGTTAGCGGAACTCTTCTAAGGAATCGCGAAGAGCTTAAAGACGTAAAGAGGTCCTCGACATAAAGGACATTGAAGGTTCTAAAATCAATATCATCGGAAAGGAAATCAATCGATCCGACGATTTGAATGGCGCGAAGAAAATCGCCGATTTTTGAAGCCTCTTCGCCCATCTTTTCGGGACTATCGACGCTAAGGAAGTCTTTTTTGAATTCGGAATAGGAGGCTTTTTCTTTAAGAGAGTCGCCCGAAAGGGGGAGTTTTGAATTCGTATCGAAATTCACGAAGAATTGACCTGTTGCCGTATTTTGGGTAAAAGAATCAACTATCTTATCAGCTAAGTATTCCGGCAAAATGTAATTGCCTTTCTCGTCATAGAAGATATGGCTCGAAGAAAGGGTTTTAATGAGGGACTCAACGCTATCGGCATCGCCAGAGAAAAGATTCAGATTTCCTAAATCCCCCACTTCTATGGCAAATTTCAAAAGAGCATCAATACTTCTTCCCTCGCTCCCCCAAGAAGTTACGTTTTCAAAAGAGAGTTTCTTCCCATCCCCATAGGACAAGTAAGGAGCGATAGTTTCATTTTCCGCTAGCTTATTTTCAAGAATGGTACCGATAATTTTCGAAAGAAGCGGAATGCGATCGATGTTCGAAAGAAGGTTCTCAAAGGAATAATCTTGAAAGACGGCAAGTCCTTCTTTGCCTACTCTATCAAGTTTTGAGAGCAAACCGGAATTTGCCACATCCTCCAAGAAATCGCTAAGCCCAGAAAGATTGTCATCGAGGTCAAATCCATTTTCGTCAAAAGCCTCATTGATCTCTTCGGAAAGATCTCCAAGACCGCCTTTATCGAGAAGAGAGACAAGAATTGCGCGGATATTGGAGTGTTTTTCGTCATCGAGAAGAGCATTGTTCGCCATCGAGGAAAGAAGATAAGAGAACTGGCTTTGAGACGTTTCAAGAACCTTGAAGGAAACGAGATTCTTCAAAAGCATCTCGGCATCGTGGAGACCGTTGATGCTAGAAGCGTTCGAAAGCAAGAAAGTAACAAGATCTTGGCATTTGCTAAAAGAATCGATAAGGGCGGCAAAAGAATGGCCGATATTGCTTTCTTTAGTCACATGGGGAGAAAGTTTCGTGCCAAGAGCCTCTTCGATCTTTTCGCTATTCTTTTCAAGGATGCCATTAAGGGCGCTTGGAACAAAGGCTTTTGCCAATTTCGAAGAATCCAGATTCTTCAAACCTTCCGATAAAGGGGCTAAAAGCTCGTCCTTAATCCCCAAAAAGGATCCGTCTTTTGGAGAGAAATAGATTCCCGGCATGGTATCGTAATTGAGAAGAAAATCTTTCCCAGCTTGGCTTTTTGCAAAAGGACGAAGGATGCTAAAAAGCGCTTGCGATTCTCTCTTAGCGAGTTCTTCTTTATCCGTGGATTTTTTATAATCTTCGATTTCAGGGGAAAGATCGACGACGTTCTCGCCTGAAAGGCCTAAAGAACTATTGGTCATCGACTCAGCCATTTTCATGAGCTTAGGAACCGCATTTTGGACTAAAGAAGAAGATAAAAGAACGGGGTCATCCTCTTTCACGATAACGGAGGAATCCGTATAACCGTCAAAATAATGTTCGATTTGAGCGAGGTTTTCATTGGCCAAAAGAATGGAAATCATTTGCTTGGAAAGATCTTCGGTAAAATTCCCTTTTAGCGCGCCCTCCAAAATCAAAGGAACAAGGCCATCGTCTACTGTTGCGATACGATAAATGCCATCCAAAATCGGCATTATGTCATCTTTGAATGTGAGTTCTTGGATCGAAGCGGGCACTTTCTTTGGCGTTCCTTTGTCGTTTTTTAGCTCTTCTTCAGAAAATTCTGGGAAGAAGTCTTTAAGATAGATGTTTGTTCCTTCCGCGCTTTCCTCTTTGGAATAATCGTTAACGATTTGCACCCACAAAGCGCTCTTCATAAGGTCGTTGAAGAGCTTGAGTCTTTCATCGTCGAAAGCGAGGATGGTATCTTTCAAAAGGTCAAAATGATTGAGCAAAACTTCCGACAAAGACTCGGGATCTTGATTTATTTCCCCATCCGGAGAGACGATGGAAGAGAGAATATCGCTATCGACGACGGCCTTATAAAGATCGGCCAGCTCAGATAGAGTATCGCCATAGTTGTATTGGGTGAAATCAAGCGTCGTTTCGGTCTTGAGATACTCCGAAATGGAGTCGAGGTTTGTGGCTACCGCCAAAGCGTAAGGCATAATCGTTTCGACAAGAGAGGAGTTCGAAAGGGCCGCCAAAGCTTTCGGGGCGTAACTAGACATTGCGAAAGTAAGCAAAGAAGCTTGGTTGACGCCTTCTTCCGAGAGAACGCCACCTTTAATCGCGTAAGTGCCGACTTTCGCAAGAGAAGAAAGCTCGGTCACAAAGGAAACAAGATGCTGATCGTCAACCCCTATCGCGCCAACAAAATCATAAAAAGCAGTATCGAAAGTCTTCCCATTTTCATCCTTGCTCCAGGAGAAAAACACCTTGGAAAGCAAAGAATCGTCGTAGGTGTCCACCACGCTTTTTACGGTTTCGTAAATTTCCGGAGTAACCTCTTTTCCCTTGTTTTGAAGAGAGGTCTCATCCTCTTTGGAAGCTTCGTTAAAACTTTGGCTCAACGCATTCGCTATAGAAGTAAAAGGCGTCACGAACATCGCCAAAATAACAGCGCCCATCGCGAACTCTTCGAAAGCGCTCACCAAACGCAAAGTCTTTCTCTTGCGTTTTTCCTTCTGAATAAAATGTTTGAAGAGAATATGCCATAGCAAAAAGCAAAGAAGGGATCCAAGCAAAGAAATCAAGATGGCATCGATAAAAACAAGGATAAGAATAAGGAAAGAAGAGACAAGGGAAGTAACGTAAGAAGAGAGGGCCTCGGGGCTCATCGAAACATCGAAGGCTTTAAGGATTTGGGTTACAACCTCTCCGATAGTGCCAGATAGGCTTGTAATCGAAGCGTCAACCGCCACCGACGTTCCAGACACATCGAGATTGAATTGAATGCGCGTCCCGGCAGGGACCCATTGACTCAAATCGAGGGTTCCCAATAACGACGAAATCGGCTTAAGCGTACAAAATGCGATCAAAACAAGGACGGCAAAGAAAAGAAAGCGATATGTGCCATAGCGCCATCCCTTAAAAAGACCGGACAAAAAGGAAAGAACGAGCAAGCCCACAATAACCGCAAAAGCGATTATCAAGCCGATGCTCATATACTCCGTTAAAGATTCAGCCGTTATTTGATAAAAATTCATAGGAAAACTCCACGGCAATATTTTGAGTGTAAAACATAGTTTTATCAATTAAAATATGGCCCATGAGCAAAGAAAAAGGTAACCATAACATTTTTAGGTTCAGAAATCCTTTCAAAAAGACAAAATGTGACGTTTGCGGCGCGATTTATGACATAACGAAAAAAGAGTGTCCGAATTGTCATGCCCCTTCAGCCGAATCCTCCTTTCAAAGGAGTTTCCAAGAAATTCCAAATGTGAGCCCTTGGCGCGAACTTATCCTTGCTTTAGTCGGTTGGTTGGGTTTTCAGCTTTTGGGCCTTATCGTTCAAATCGTCGTCTTGTCCATCAAAAGCGCGGAGCTCATTCAAAACGGTTTCACCGGCCTAGACCTCCAAAACGAGCTTTTGGCTTTCACCGAAACGGGTTCGTTCTATGCGATGGTCAATTATCCGGCTTATATTCTATTGTTCGCATGTCTTCTGCTCATCTTGTGGAAAGAAACCGCAAAGCTTCTTCCTTGCTTTAAAAAGCCAAAGACTTATCTTGGTTTCGCTTATGGCGCTCTATTGATGGTCTTTAGCATTGTTTGGGGGCTTATATCCACCACACTTGGCGCTTCCACAAACGAAAATCAAAGCACCATCATCTCCATGGTAAGAGAAACGCCATTCCTTGCCATACTCGTGACAGGAATCATCGGGCCTCTTTGCGAAGAAATCACTTATCGCGTTGGGCTTTTTGGCTTTGCGAAGAGAATAAATCGGATTTTTGCGTATTTCGTTGCGAGCGTTCTCTTTGGACTCATTCACATCCACGATTTCACAAGCCTCAACGAATGGCTTTCTTTCCCCGATTACCTCGTTTCGGGACTTTTGCTTGCCTTCGTTTATGAGCGCTATGGCTTTGGCGCTTCCAGCCTTGCTCACATCATGAATAACACCATTGCCGTTTTGCAAATTTTGCTTTTAGAAGGAACGAAGTAAGAATGAAAACGCAAAAACTTTTCCTGGATGAATTCATTTTGAAAATCCTCGCTTTCTTGACCATGACTCTAAGCCACATCGGCTTTATGCTCACAACTCAAGGCTACTACCTAGATGGTTCAAGCGGCTATAATGCGGGCGTTATCCTACAATATATTGGACGTCTCTCCTTTCCTCTATTCGCTTTCATGCTCGCCGAAGGGCTTCATAAGACAAAGAACCGCGAAAACTATTTGATGCGTCTAGCGGGAATGGGCCTATTGATTCTCCTTGCCCAAAGCGTGCTATATGCCATCGACAAAGGAAACGCAGGTACTTTAGAAGGCAATGCCTTTTTGGATTTGACCTTGGACGCTTTGTTTATCTATCTTATTGAAAATTCGAAAAAACCGCTGCGTATCCTTGCTCTTTTTCCTTTTGGATACGTTATTTTAACTTATGCGATGGACGTAAGCGAAATCTTTGCTTACCAAAATAACGCCATCTCCGCATGGTCCTCTTTCTATCCTCTTTTCCTTCGACCCAGTTATAGTATTTTCGGCTTTTCCCTCATTTTGCTTTTTTATTACGCCCGCCCATGTTCGCTAAAAATGATGCGTTTCTTGGCTCAGGACGAAGAAGTATTTCAAAGTATCGCGACCGAAATAAAAGTCCAAGGATTTAGCAATTCTATGAGCGCCGTCTTCTTGGTTTTAGTGAATCTACTGTTCTGGACGCTTGCGAAATGCGGCCTCCCCGACCCCTACTCCATGGGAGCCCAAAGCTATAGCGCTCTAAGCGCCTTATTCATTCTTTTCTATAATGGCAAAAGAGGGTATGACAAGAAATGGTTCCGCATCTTCTCTTACCTTTTTTATCCAGTGCATCTTATTTTGATATGGGTAGTCTTTGCGTTATGCTTTAGATAGGAGGACTTAATAATGCTAAAACATATCGAAAATACAAATGAATTCTTAGAAGCAACCAAAGGAAAGAAAGCGTTGGTCGATTTCTTTGCCGTTTGGTGCGGACCTTGCAATGCCTTAGGGCCGATTCTAGAGAAGATCGCCTCAGAGCACGAAGGAATCGACATCATCAAAGTGGATGTCGATAAAGCTCCGGAAATCGCTGCCAAATATGGCATTCAATCCATTCCAACTCTTATTCTTTTCGAGGATGGGAAAGCCATCGATATGCGCGTTGGCTACCTTCCTGAAGACAGTCTTCTTCGCTTCGCAAAATTAAAATAGCCTCGTCTTGGGCGAAGTTTTAATCTTTTCCCTTTCCCTATTCTTCCCCTTGTGCTATATTCTTTCACGCACCCGGACCATTGGTGTAGCGGTCTAACATGCCTCCCTGTCACGGAGGAGACCACGAGTTCGAATCTCGTATGGTCCGCCACTTGCAGGTGTAGTTCAATGGTAGAACTTCAGCCTTCCAAGCTGAATACGCGGGTTCGATTCCCGTCACCTGCTCCAGATAAGGTAGAGCCCTCCCGATTGGGAGGTTTTTATTTTCAAAAGCGAGCCTGATTCCAGGCGTTCGGACGCATTCGAACGAAGTCGAATTCAATTCTAGCATTCCAAGAAAAAAGTCTTCCAATCTCTTTTCCTCCGCTTTTTGGAATTCATTCGTTTCCATTCTTTCGATGTTCTTTAACAACAAAGAAAAGCGATTTTCGCAAAGAAGTTCGAAGATAAACATGAAAAAGCGGTAAGCCTATCCCCCTTCTTCTATCCTGGTTCGAATCTTATTTTAAAAGCCTCGGACGTTCGAACTTAGGGGTCCTTAGCGAGATAGTGACATCAAGAAAACGCCGTAGAGGTATTTTCATTGTTCGTTTTCGGTCCATAAAAAGAATAAAATAGGAAAAGAAATCCATCCAAGAGGACACATTTTATGGAAAAGAAAAAGCTTGGCGGTCGGTTTTGGTCGACAATTGCTATCGTCGGTTTTATCGGACAACTCGCCTGGGCGATCGAAAACAACTACATCAATCTTTGGGTGTTTTCCCAAACCGGCAATAGCGACGCCATCACTTATATGACTATTTTCAGCGCTTTGATGGCTACGTTGACGACATTCTTCATGGGAACGCTAAGCGACAAAGTCGGAAAAAGAAAAGCATTTATTTCCTGGGGTTTTATCATTTGGGGTATCACCGTTTTCTCTTTTGGCTTCATTAGCAAAGACAATATGGAAGCCCTTTATGGCGCTGAAAAAGCCATCATGATGGTTGGTGTATGGATGGTTGTCATCGATTGTCTTATGACATTTTTTGGAAGCACGGCAAGTGATGCTTGTTTCAATGCTATGGTCACGGATATGACCGATAGTGGCAACCGTGGCAAAGTGGAAAGCTTCCTCTCCATCCTCCCATTGTTTGCAAACGTTGTGATGATGGTAATCGGCATGCCTCTTCACGTTGGGGCTACGCCCGATGACTACTTAAAGGAGCAAATCGCCAACGGCGTTTATAAAACAAGCGCAAGCGCTTTAGCGAGCGGTTGGTTCATTTATTTTATCGTTTGCGGCGTATTGGTCACGCTTAGCGGCGTCCTTTCCCTTTTCTTGATCCCTAAAGATAAGTGCCTTCCCAATCGCGATGAATCCTATTGGAAAAACCTTGTCCATGGCTTTAAGCCAAACATCATTAAGAACAACAAACTCTTCTATATCGCGTTGCTCGTCTTCTTCGCTTTCAATAGTGCCGTAAATTCATTTATGCCTTATTACATGGTTTATCTCCAACTCGATACCTCAATTGGGGGTATTGGGCTTATCGGATTGGACTTCTATATCGCTATAGCCGTGATTTTCGTGGTAAGCAGCATTATCGCCATCTTAAACGGTCTTTTCTTCTTGGACCGCTTCGACCGAGTCAAACAGCTTTACCTCTCCTTCATCTTCTCGGTGATCGGGTTATTGGGGCTTGGTTTTTCCAAGAACATGGCCGGAATCATCGTCTTTGGAACCTTTCTCATCACCGGATACCTCGTCACCACTTCCATACTTGGCGCCATCCTTCGGGACTTGACGCCCAAAAAGGAAGTCGGTTTATTTCAAGGCATCCGAATGGTGTTTTGCGTCCTTTTGCCAATGGTCACAGGACCTCTTATCTCAAGTGCTCTTTTCCCGATTTCAAGCTATAGAGACGAAACGAATTTCGCTCTCAATGGCAAAACGCCTTCAAACGTCATGTTCTTTGTCGCTTTAGGCTTTATAATCCTTTCTATAGCGCCAACCATTTGGCTTGATATCGAAAGGAAAAAGGCGAATAAAAATGATCAAGGATCTCACATTAGCAACGCATAATCCCCATAAACTTCAGGAGTTTCAAGACTACTTAAAGCCTCTCGGAATCCAAGTCCATAGCGAAAAAGAGTTCGTAAAAGGCATAGAAGTCGAAGAAACTGGAAAAACCTATCAAGAGAACGCTTTCTTAAAGGCAAAAGCCATTCTCCCCTACTCGCCCTTTCCGGTTTTGGCCGATGATTCAGGCATCGAAATTGTTGCGCTTGGAAAGAATTTTCCCGGCATTTTTAGCGCCCGCTATCTCGAAAGTCTGGCACCGACTTCCTTGGAGGCAGATAGAATCATCCTCGAAAAAATGAAAAAAGAATCGGAAAGAGACGCTTCCTTCCATTGCGTGCTCGTCCTTTTGGAGAAAGATTGCGTCCATTCCTTTGAAGGCGTCTGTGAAGGTTCTATCCTTAAAGAAATCGAGGGGGAAGGCGGTTTTGGCTATGATCCCATTTTCCATTCGAAGGAAGGGAACGTGAATTTCGGAGAGTGCGACGAAAAAACGAAAAGTCGCTTCTCCCATAGAGGAAAGGCGATCGAAAAGCTCCTCGCTTATCTAAAAGAGCACTAGCGTTTTTTTTCTTTCTTCAATTCCGCTTTATGCCTCTCCTCTTCCAAGCGGAGAGCGTTTTTTTGCTTAAGCCCCAAGAGATATTCGTTCATAAGGGCGCTCCACTCCTCTCTTTTCGTTTTGAAAGCGAAAATCCAAGGATGGGATTCTTGAAGTTTGCGGTAATGATCTTGGATGGAGACTTTGATGTTCTCCCAAGAAACGACAAGTTTGGAATCTCTGACGGCCTTTCGAATCTTTGTAAGTAAGCCAAGCGACCAACCAAAGTCCACAAATAAGAGCCCATAGCATAACCCAAGGAAGAAGCCGACAACGCCATAGTTATCGACGGTGAAATCATAGACAACGACAAACAAAGGATTGATCAAATAAATGTAGAAAGCGCCAATAACCAGCCAAAAGAAGCTAAACAAGGGGCAAATAATGCCTTGGATATTTCCAGGTCTTTTCGAATAATCCCAAAGAGTCACTTTGAGACCTTTTATGAAAATGAGGCCGGCAAGATACTCTATAAGAGTCATGGCAACTCCGGCCACAAGGACCGCAAGCAAATCGCTCGCCCAAGTGGGCCAAAGAAGCGAATGAAAAGGAATGAAGTTGGCGAATATGTAAAAACCAACAAGCCCGAATCCGTATAGAGGGAGCATAGGCCCTGTTAGAAACCCTGGGTTCACCCATCTTTTTTGGGAGAAGAAGCGTCGGAAGAAAAGCTCTATTATCCAGCCAATCGTTCCACCCAAGAAAAAGAGGCCGCTTAATCCAAGGAAAACGAAGAAGGGAGTCATTATTTTTCCTCCATGTTTTGAAGGGGGTATAAAGCGGTATGGCAAGTTATATGCGAGAAGTCGAGAGGATAGCGATCATCGACGATTTGAAGGGTGATTTGTCCTTCAAAATTCGAAAATCCATAGCAAAAACCACCCCATTCTTGAATAGGAGAGACATAAGACAAATTTTTGGAAGATGGGGTTTCATCGAAAACGCCATCGTTGTCCTCGTCTTTGGCGTAGCGAAGGAGGCTAGAGGAAGATGTGGCGTCAATTTCCAAGCGGGTCCCATAAGGAAGAGTCCCCAAAAGATGGCCGCCTTTCTTTGTTAAGGCATCCTCTTTCGAAGCATATTCGTAGACTTCGAAAGAACGGCGCTTCGTGCTATAAGACGCATCGAATGTCAAAGTCGGGGTTCTTGAAAGAAGCCCTAAAGAAACCCAAGATTCCCCATTGCTAAAGAAAGCGGGATAATCCGGTTGCCCTTTTTCGTTATAAGCCGCATTAAGAAGGAACGTACCAGCTTTTTCATCGGCTTCGACGCTCGGAGCTTCGTCATGGTTCCATTCGGCCATCTCGAATTTGAGGTTCCATTTCCTTTCCTTGTCGAAGACGAAAGAATGTCCTTTTTTGGAATCGCCCGATAAAACATTCCATCCCTCAAAAGAAGCTTCTTCGTAATAGAAATGATGGGAGGATTCCATTTGCGGATCCTCTTTAAAGGGGTAGACCAAAGGAAGAACGCCATCGGAAGAAGGCTCATAGTACTTATCAAAGGAGACTCCATTGCCATAGGCAAGAGAATTGTCCTCGAGAGAAATCCCATAAAGCGTCTTCATTTCGCTCCGAAAAGAGACCTTAAAACCATAGGATTTGCGAGCAAATTTCGCCTTTAAAGTACAATCGTGGAGGATTCGCGAAGGATCGATTTCGACAATCTCTTCGCCATAGCTCTCGTCGTATTTGCCTTCCCAGCCATCAAATACATAATGAGAAGCATTGATTCCCTCATCCCGCTTCTTGGACTTTGGCAAATAATCATAGGGGGAAGAGGGATCGTTGTCTTTGAAAATGGCCTTCTTGCCCTCAATCACATAAGCGTAGCCGATAGAAGTCCCATTATCGTCAAGGAAAGTGACAGTATAAACAGGAGATCCTTTCGAGCCGGCCGCTTCCAGAGAGCAAGAGACGATAAGAGGCAATATAAGCCCATATAAAGCGATTTTCTTATTCATAACCTATTGAATTATCGAACAAAGTTAAGAAAAGAGAAAGAAAAAGAGAAACGGAGAGTTTGCAAAAGGAACACCAAAGGGTAAAATACCATCGTTATCCCTTCTATAAGAAGCGGATTGGAAAAGAGAGATAATTATGAAAAAAACCCGTTCTTTGACAAGAATCCTGAACTTCCTAGCCTTTATAGCGGCTACGGTGAGCTTCTTTTGTAACTTCGCCCCATCCTTCTCGGATGATAGCTACTACGTTCGAGGCAATTGCTTCCAAGCAATTTATGCTATGGAGGGTGGCGATTTTAGAAATGTCGTCGTGCCATTAGTCATCGCGATGGTTTTAGTCGGACTCCTTATGCTTGTCACTTTGATGGGCACCTTCTTTGGCGAGAAAGGGAGCAAAATCACAGGGCTAGTCGAACTTGTTCTTGGCGCTATTGGCGGCGTTCTTTATTTGTTCGCTTCGACCTTCTATGTATCGGCAAACGGCATCACAAACCTCGAAGTCGCTTTGGGGCCCGGTCCTATTTGCGTTTCGGTATTCGCTTTTATAGCGGCAGCCCTCGGATTGATTTCCATTGCTTTCGGCAAAAAGAAAATCAGCGTCGAATAAATTCGAACTTAAATCCAAAAAGACCTTAACGGGTCTTTTTTATTTGTTATATCCTCTTTCCCGAAGGACGTTTAAGACTTTCAAAGCGCACTCTTTAGGGTTCTCTTCTATTTCCTTCCCCCAAAACCGAATAACGGCATATCCTTCTTTCGCCAAGCGCTCATTGACTTCCTTATCGCGAGCGATGTTGCGACGGATTTTGGGGATCCAATAATCGCGGTTGGTTATTATTTTGGTCTCGTTTTCTAAGAAACGAAAGCCATGCCAAAACTCCGAATCGCAAAAAACGGCCACTCTGTATTTTTGAATGGAGATATCTGGATGCCCAAAAATACGGTTGCTATTCGCTCGATAACGGATGCCGAGTTTGAAAAGCGCCCTTCTTAGTAGCATTTCAATCCCGGTGTCTTTCCCTCGAATGCGGGACATAGTATAGGAGGTCGTGGCTTCGTCTCTTTTCATAAAAGCTCAAAATCTAAGTAAATCGTCCCCTTTTTGGTGTTTTTTGTTTCTTCAATGGCATAAAGATAAGTTAAAGCCGCACTCTTGACGAAACCGTTTTGCATTGAGATACGAAATCCATTAAAAGCGTCTTTAGGCACATCGTTCCCCTCGACCAAAGAGGAAAGTGGAAGGCTCTTTCCTTCGAAAGACAAAGAGAGCTCGCCATCGCCATTAGAAGAGGCGCTATAAGAGGTTAAATCGTTTTTGAGGTCCGCATCTTGGATAGAAGCTAAGAAAATATTCGAAACGTTCAAACATTCTTTAACGATTTTTTTAAAAATCGTCGTAGGAAAAGAAAAATAATTTTTTAGATTCTTATCCTTTTCTTCGTCGAAAGGGCGTTCCTCTTCCGTTAAGTTATCCACGATGGAGATATCGTCTTGGTCCTTAGAAAGAGTCAAAAATATTTCTCCTTCCCCTTCATTTAAGAAATAATCGAAAGAGAAGCCCTCGTCCGCATTATCGAAATAGAGGAGAAAGAAAGTCTTCTTATCCGTCTCAATCTTGTCGAAGGAGCTATCCAGAACATCTTCTATTTCGGTAACGCCTAATCCATAGCGTTTTTTGTCGAGAAGATTCCCTTCGTAATGCGAAATATTATCCTTAAGAAGAAGCGAAGCGTTATCGATGGTAATCGCTTTCGAATAGGAAAAAGAACAAGAAGCGAGAAAAGGGAATAAAAGCAATAGAGATTTTTTCTTCATGAGAACTGCGCCCCATAAAGTTTACTATAGAAACCGCCCTTGGCCAAAAGTTGTTCATGGGTTCCGCTTTCGAGAATCATGCCATCCTTCATCACCAATATGACATCGCTCGAAACGATCGTGCTTAAACGGTGGGCAACAATAAGGGAAGTCCTTCCTTTCATGAGTTCTTTAAACGACTCATTGAGGAGGCGTTCCGTACGAAGGTCGATATTGGAGGTCGCTTCGTCAAGAATGACGACTTCCGGCGATAGAAGCATCACCCTAGCGACGCAAATGAGTTGCTTTTCCCCAACGCTTAATCCAGAGGCGTCGGAAATGATGGTGTCATATCCGAGAGGCAAACGCTCAATAAGTTTATCGCATTGGGCCTTATGAGCCGCTAACTTGACTTCCTCAAGGGTGGCGTTCTTTTTGGCGTAGGCGATGTTCTCAAAGACCGTCCCCTTAAAAATCCAAGTGTCTTGCAAAACCATGCCGACATGTTCTCGGAAAGCCTTCTTTTCGAGATCCTTTAAAGAAATATCGTTCGCATAGAAGCTTCCTTTTTGGGGATCGTAGAAGCGTAATAAAAGGTTTATAAGCGTGCTTTTGCCGCATCCTGTAGGACCGACTAGAGCTATGCGATTCCCTTTCTTAAATGCGAAGGAGAAGTCTTTTATGACATCGCGTTTGCCATCGTAAGAGAAAGTCACGTCTTTGGCGGCAAGATCCATCAAAGGGCCTTGGATTTCCTCTTTACCATCGTTTTCGTCGTAAGGTTCATGGAGAAAACTATCCACGCGATCCAAAGAGGAAAAAGCGTAATCGATTTCATTGACGACGTCGCTAATTTCATTGAAGGGCTGCATATAGTTCGACGCATAGGTTAAGAAAGCGCTCAAATCGCCAACCAAAAAGGCGATGCCAAAGGTACCGCCAAGATCTTTAATGATAAAGAGAGCGCCTAAGAGAATAAGACTCGAATTGATTAAAGCGTTCACCAAACGGGTCGAGGGATTGATCAAAGAAGCGCCAAGATTCGCTTTAAAAGTGTGTTCTTTCAGGGATTTGCTCAATCGATCAAATTCTTCGGAGCGCTTCTTTAGGAGCCCAAGAGAGACGATAGCCTCGCTATTGGTGAGTCCTTCAAGCGTGAAGGCATTCACTTCGCCAGAGGCCTTCGCTTGGCTACGGAAATGTTGGCTATTGAATTTGGAGACGAAGTTCGAAATAACCATCGAGAGAGGGGTTAAAACAACCACCACAATAGCCAAAAGATAATTAAGGGTCGCCATGAAAACGAGGGTGATGGCAATCGCAACCACACCATCATAAAAGGCGGCAAAACCACTCACCAAGCCATTTTGAATTTTTTCGATATCGCTCGTTAAGGTTAGGATTCGATCCCCTTTCGAAGAACGGTCGACGGAAGCGATGGAAATTTCGTTAAAGGAACGAAAGACTTCTTGCCGGAGCCGATAAATCAAATCCGCGCCAATAAGAGAAGTCGAAAAATCGAATAGGTAGCGGAAAAAAGCCCCCACCACAAGGAATCCGACCATAAGGAAAAGATAAAGGGAAATATCGACTTCTTGCCCATTAAAGAAGGTATTGACTGCCTTCCCAGCCAAAAATGGGATGACAAGCTTCGATCCGGTCGAGAGCAAAGCGCAGAAAAGAGAGAAGAAAACTTTCGAATAAGACCCTTTGAGATAAGGGAAAATCTTTTTAAGGTTCTTTAACATTTAGCGAGCCTCCTTTTCTTCTTCTAGGCCGCTTGATGCGAAATCTTTATAAAGCGAGGAAGAAAGGCGAAGGGAAGCATCCGTTCCGCGGTCAACGATTTTTCCATTTTCAAAGACAAGGATAAGATCACAATCGTGGAGAGAAGAAACGCGTTGCGAGATAATGATTTTGGTGAGATCTTTCTTGGCTTTCAAAACATTTCGGATCTTCCGCTCGCTCAAGTAATCAAGCGCACTCATCGAATCGTCAAGGATAAGCAAATCGCCGCCTTTCAAAAAAGCACGGGCGATGAGAAGACGTTGCTTTTGCCCGCCGCTAAGATTGCTGCCCCCTTCATTCACGGGATGATCCAAACGCTCTGGAAAATTCATAACGAAATCAAAAGCACAAGCGTCTTGCAAAGCTTTTTCGATTTCCTCTTCGCTCGCATCTTCTTTTCCAAGGAGCAAATTCGAGCGAATCGTGCCCTTAAAAAGCGAAGGCCGTTGGGACACAAAGGAAATCTCTTTATGAAGAGCATCCAAATCATATTCTTTAAGTGGAAGCCCACGATAAAGGATCTTTCCAGTCGTGGGGTCATAAAGCCTCGTTAATAGATTCATGACGGTGCTTTTGCCACTGCCAGTCCCGCCGATGAAGCCAAGCGTTTCGCCTCTTTTTAGTTCGAAAGTGATATCGCTTATCGCGCATTTATCGCCCACTTTGCCAAAAGTGAAGGAAACGTCCTCGAAAGAGACAAGCGGCTCCTTTTTAAGCTCATCTTTCAGGGAATAGATCTTTTGATTCGTTAAAAGAGGCTCTAGCGCCAAAAAGGAATCGATTCTCTTTTTCGAAGCGGCCGCTTTATTCAAAGACAAAAAAAGGCGGGAAAACATCATAAGAGCGGCCAAAGAAGAGACCAAGTAGGAGATAAGGGAAACGACGCTGCCGGTGGTCAAGCTTCCATTTGCGACGTTGATATTGCCAAGCCACACCACCGCGATAAGACCGCCATTGATGAAGAAGAAAGTCAAAGGATTCAAAAAGGAATTGAGTTTGGAAAGGGAAATCGTGTTTTTCTTGTAGGATTGGTTCACTTTTTTAAACTTCATCTCTTCGTATTCTTGTTTATTGAAGGCCCGAATGGGGCGAGCGCCTTTTAAAGCGTCGTTCCCCAAAGTGGAGATATCATCGAGATCGCTTTGGATATTGGCATATCTTTTCGGAGAAAGAACCATGACCATCAGAATGACCAAGGCGCTTAAGAGGATGACGCCCAAAAAAATAAGACCCGCTCTCCAATCGATGACAAAACTGATTATGGTCGAGCCAAGAAGCAAAAAAGGAGGCCGGAAGATGAGGCGCATAAACATCATGACCCCACTTTGCATCGCGTAGGAATCGCTTCCGATAAGGGTGAGGGCCTTTTCTCGTCCGAAAGAATCAAGTTGCCTTTCGGAAAGGGAGCTCATCTTATCGAAAAGAGTCTTTCTCAAATCGTAGGCATAGTTCGAAGCGACGCTGGCAGCGAGATATTGCGCCAAGAGGGTGATTAAAAAGCCAACAACGGCAAAGCCGAAAAGAAGGAGCCCGAGTTTCCAAGTCGTATCCCAATCTTTATTCTTGATGCCCTCATCAATGATATAACGCACCAAAAAAGGCGAAGAAAGCTCAGTCACACATTCAAAGAGTTTCAAACAAGGGGCCAAAATGACTTTTGCCCTATATTTTTTTAAGGGGGAGAAAGAAGTCTGTTTTTGTTTCATATTAAGCTTGTTCATCCTTTTTTCGCGATTCCATGGATTCTATGTCGGATTCCTCTTCGAAGGCGATATATAAAGCGGGTTCTTTTGAATCCCCTATAGAGAGGGATATGAAGCTAAATCCATCGCTCGAAGCAAGTTTGAAAGGGGAATTCAAAACGCAGTTGACCTTTTTCACATGTTCGAAATGCCAATCGATTCGGGATTTTTGAAAGCCGCAATAAGCATTGCCGAGATCGATGACAAAAGGGGCATAAGGATATTCTATCGTGAAATCAAAAGTCTTTTGCTCGGGGTCAAAATCCGCAGCCACAACCTTCGCCTCCCCTTCGAAGCAAAAAGGGAAAACGCGCGGATTCAGCAAGGTCGTGAAAAACGTTTTCTCATCGAATATGGGTTGACCGGGCTCAATGTTTTCGTTTTTCAAGAAAGCTTGATAACGTTTCTCGATTTCTTCTTCGTCTTTGAGAAAACTTTCGGTCGGCGAAGAACGGTTGGCGTTTTGAAAGGAAAATTTAGAAATAAGGAGGAAAATATTGGCAAAACCAATATCATTCGGGCTCGCTAGAGGCGTCGAATAGCAAATGGACAAACGCTTGGTCAATTGTGCCAAAGAACTGAAAGAGACTTTCTTTTGAAGAACCATTTCTTGGAAGAGATGTTCGAAAAGATTGAGATAGCCATTCAAGGCAAAACCCTCATCTCTTTTGACAAAAAGCCCATCATAGTAAAAATCGCAATAACGCATCGTTCCAATGTAAGAGCCAAAAGACATCGACTTCACGTAATATTCCAAAGCTTCCCTATATTGCTTTTTTTGGTAAGCGATATCCCCAAGATGGTTTAAGGCAACGAAATTAAATTGCAACTCAGGGGATTTATAAAGCCTCGTGGCTTTCAAAAGAGAAGGTTTTCGAAAGGAGCTCCCCTTCTCATAAAAGGAGGCTAATTCCAAAAGGGCCTCATCGACGCGATAACGGGCGAAAACCTTCAAATATTTAACGTAAAGCTCCTCGTTAGAGACATTCTTTGTAATATCGCCATTCCGATAATGATCGATGAACCAAAAATAATCGTAAGGGCGAGCGATGTAGTGGCTTTGTTCAAAAGCCTTTTTGCGATAAGCCTTTGCTTCGCTTTCGCCAAGAGAAAGACGAGAAGCATCGCCAAGCACATAAGGAAGGCCGCACCGAGGGCATAAGGCGCTTGATGCATTGTCCTCGTTTTTCCAATCAGACACTTCTCTGGCGTCAAAGAGAGCACCACAAGATAAGCAAAGACATTTGGAGCTTCGAAGAATCTCCAAATCATTATCCTTAAGATGGGATTCGATTTCGTTAAAACGTTTTTGGTCCATGAAATTTATTCTACCACTTTTCGTTACGCGCATGCGAGAGATTAAGAACTCAATAAAGGAGGTGTTAAAAACAGGTGAGAACGATATAATAAGGGTCGGTTTTAAAGCATGAAAGGCAACAAAAAACTTTATTCATCTCTTTTCTTCCTGGCAATTCTCTTCCTCGCCTTGCTTTTGCTTCTTTTGGGGAGTTTTTGGGATTTGCCCATTGCTAAAGGGATGTTTCAAAAAATAGGAGACGCCGGCCCATTCCTTTCGCCGATTGTGTCTTTGCCTGGCTATATCCTTTTTGCCTTAAGCGGAGCCATGCTTGTTTCTTCGTTTTCCTTATCGAATAAACCAATAATTCAAAAAATACTCATCAAAAGCCCAATATTTTTGACGCCAATCATTTCTGGCCTTCTTTATGGCTACTTCTCTTTGACGAACTTTCTTTCGCTTCCACTCGCCCTATTGGTGGGCCTATTCGTTATGGGCCTCCTCCAAGCCTTATGGCTTTGGGTCGAGAACAAAAACGGTAAAAGGAATCTCGTAAAAGAAGCGATCGCGATCATTTCTTCTTTTGCAATCGTCGTCTTGCTTGTGTGGATATTGAACGAGGAAATCATCCGTTATAGCTATAAAGCCATCATTTCACAAAATAACAACGAGTCTCTTTTTGCCAATTGGTGGGCTTTGGAAGGAAAAGATCCAGAGGTTCTTAAGGAAATCGCAATAAGCCCTTCCCTCAGAAAAGGAGGCCCTTCGCTGGATTCCGCTTTAAGCGCATTTGCCCTCTTTTTGCCTTTTATTCTCCCTGAGGGAGTTAAAGAGAAAACATGGATCAGTTATCTTGTTATTGCCTTTTTTGTTTTTCTCGGCGTTTTCATCGAACTTAGCGTCGGGCAGTATTTCTTAAGCGCCATCGCCTGGGGGCTTGGAATAGGCGGCACAATTAGCGGCCTCATCCTCTTCTTCATCGAATATCCCTCCTTGGGCATCCAAGAAAAAGGGTGCGCAAAAAAAGAGAAAAGGAGATTTCCGATAGATACTAAAGAAGCTGCTTCGAGAACGCTTCGGCTAAGGAAAGAAAACGCCCTTCGTCTTCGAAGAAAGCGAAAAAGAAGCCGAAACCGAAAGAAAAATATTATCATCTTGAAAAGCTTAGATGAGGAAAGCGACGCTCTTTCCACAAAAAGGAGTCTACGATGAAAAGGAAAGGGATGAGTTTTGCCCTTCCTTTGCGCTTTCCAAAGAAAAAAGGGAAGCGAATTTTTGAGGTGGATTTTTTAAGGGGTGTAGCTATTTTCCTCATGGTCATCATCCACGCTTGCTATTCTTTAGGCTATGGCATCGATGTTTTCTTTGTCTTGCCAAAGGATTGCCCCGAATGGATAAAGCAAAGTCAGGGTTTTTTTAAGTTCATCTTCTTTGCTATCACGCAACCAGATGGTGCGAAATCCATGGTTTTTAGCCCCTATGGTTATAACCTCAACACGAACCTTTTCTGCCTAGAGGCTTTTTTTGCCGGAGCTTTCATGTTTCTAAGCGGCATTTCCTGTTCCTTTTCCCAATCCAATGCCAAACGAGCGATTGGCTTAGCCTATGTTTCCGCGCTAATGACAATTCTCTTCGAAACGCTTTCCGCCTTTATGGGCATTAATTTCCATATTTGGCTCGGCATCCTCCATTCTTTGGCCTTTGCTCTTATCGTTTATTCCATCTTCGACCATTTCTTCCAAGAATGGTGGCAACACCTTCTTTTCGTCCTCCCTTTGACTGCCATCAATTTCTTCACGATGCTTAAAGCGTACCCCAATAACAAAATGCTTATCCTCAATCCATACGCTGCCAAAAATATTTTTGATTGGTTTAGCAATGTATCGGGATTGTTGGTAGGCCGCTTCCGTTATGGTGACGATTATTTCCCCCCTTTCCTCATAACCCTTGTCGTCTTTTTAGGTGGCATTGTCGGAAAGACCCTTTATAAGAACAAGAAATCCCTATTGCCCGAGGACTTCCCCACCGCTTGGGCCAAACCCATCATCTTCATCGGAAAGCATACGCTTATCATCTACTTAAGCCACCAAGTCATCATTTATATCATTCTCGCTTTGGTGCTTTTGCCAATGGGCGCCAGGATCCGTGGGTTTTAGGAGGAATTATGGCAGAATCACTTTACGATCAATTCTTTGAGGTCGTCAAAAAATACCCGAAATACACCGCCATCCGTTTTGAAAAGAAGAAATGGAGCTATAAAAAGACCAATAAGCTCATTTTGGAGTGCGAGCGAAAGCTTACTTCGCTAGGCATCAAAAAAGGCGACGTTTTAACAGTCGCCCTCCCCAATTGCCCATATAGCATTTTTCTTTTTTACGCCATCAACAAAAAAGGCGCTATTTCCTATAACATCCATCCTTTAACACCCAGCGAAACAATTGAGGAAATGATGGATAAGGTTTCTTCGAAAACGCTTATTTGCCTTTCTTTGAACGCCAAGGAAGCGTCGGAAAAACTGGCCCAAGACAAAAAAATCATAACAATAAACCCCTATCTAGGAGCCTCGCCTCTCAAAAGGGCGTTTGTGCGTTGCAAGGCCAAGAAATGCTCAAGGGCAACGAACTTTGCTTTCGTTAAAAAAGCCAAGAAAATTGAGCCTATCATCATTAACAAAGAAGACGATGCCGTTTATCTTAATACAGGAGGGACAAACGGAGCCCCCAAAGTCGTCCGCATGTCCAATAGAGCCATAAATCACGTCGGCGCCAATAGCTATCAACTTATTGGCGGCCCTTATCAATCGATACGAATCTTAACAGCCATTCCCCTTTTCCATGTCTTCGGATTGGAGATGGGTGTCCACACCCCCCTTTCTTTCGGCGGTCAAAGCGTGCTCATGCTTCGCTTCCACACCAAGGAGGCCATTGCCCATATGAAAAGCGGCCGGAGCACGGTGCTACTAGGAGTTCCTTCTTTGTATAACGCCCTATTGTCCAGGGATTCTTTCTATGGAAAACACCTAAGAAAACAAGTCACTGCCTTTATAGGGGGCGACACAGTGCCAGAATCTCTCCTAAATCGTTGGAACCAAGCGATGGTCAAGTACGGTTCGGATGCAAGGCTCTATGAAGGCTATGGCTTAACGGAGGCAGGAGTCGCGATTGTGAGCACCAAAGGGCGAAGCAAGAAAGGTTCGATTGGTACGCCACTACCTGGCATAAAAGTCAAAATTCTCGACATCGAAACCCATAAAGAGGTTGAGAATGGGAAATTGGGTGAAATCGCTATCGGTGGCCCCAGCGTCATGAGCGGCTATTTCAAAGACGATAAGCTCAATAAAGAAGATCTTATCGATATCGATGGAGTTCGCTACTTTTTGACGAAGGATTATGGCTATTGCGACAAAGACGGCTATGGCTACTTCAAGCAAAGAATGCGGCGAATCGTCAAAATCAATGGCGAAACCCTTTGCCCAAGCGATGTCGAAGATGCCGTTTTGACGCTAGAAGATGTCTTTGATGCCTATTGCTATGGCGTGCCCAATAAGCGCAAGGGAGCAGCTTTCCGATTGATTGTCGTGAAACGCGATGGCGATCACCCAAAAACGGAAGAGCAAGTCAAAGAACTCATCAACGAAAAGATAAACTCCTTGTTGCCTCCAAGCTACTTACCCGAAAAAATCTTTTTCGTTTCCCGTTTGCCACGCACTCCTATCGGCAAAGTCGATTCCAAAGAAATCGAAAAAAATCCGCAATACTTCAATTAATGACGTTTCATCATCGAATAAAGAGCCTCGAAATCGGAAGAGAGAGGATAGAGGGGTATATCCTCTTCTTTTATCCAAAAGACCCTTCCTTCTCGGCTTGATTTGAGTTCGCCTTCAAAGGATTTGCTTTTGAAAAGAAGAGAAAGATGGCGGGTGGAATCTTTCACGATGTTCCATTCGAAATAACCGCAAGGCTCTAAATCAAAGACGTCATATCCCGTTTCTTCTTTCATCTCGCGCGAAACGCTTTCGAGAATGGATTCGTCTTTTTCGACATGTCCTCCAGGAAAAGTAAGTCCTGGCCAATCCTTCTTCTCGCGCATCTCGACCAAGAATGATCCATCGTCTTTATAGAGCATACAAAGGTTCGTCAATATGATTTTCGCTTCTTTTCCCATCTTTCCAATAATACGCTGTCTCTTTTCTCGAAAGAACAATAGAATGTCTACATGCGTTATTTTTTAAAAGAAGAGGAAAAGAAAGAATTTCTTAAGATATGGAAGGCTTTCGAAAAAACATTGCAAGAATCCTCCTATTGGAATGAAGTTCTCGAACAAAGAATTCCGAAGAGAAGATGGCTCAAAAAAGCAAAAGCCTTAGATCCCTCTTTTTATGAAGAAGACCCCTATTTCAAAAACGTCACGCCATTGGCGGCAAACCGAGGGACATTAAGTCTTTCCTACCAAAGCTACAAAAAGGAACAAGGCTTCGTTTATGACGAAATCCAATTCGATCCCGATACTTACGAAGAAAAGACGCCCTTTGGCTATTTCGAAAAGCCTTTCCGTTTTCTTGCCCTTATAAAAAACGGGCAAACCTGGATGAGCGTCATCCCTCACGAAATGAACACCATGCGGAAATCCATCGAAGAAGCGCAGGGGAAAGTCTTGGTGCTAGGATTGGGTTTAGGCTACTATCCTTATTCCCTCCTTCTAAAAGAAAACATATCCACAGTGACAGTCGTCGAATATGATTCGGAAATCATCTCCCTTTTTGAGAAAAGCCTTGAGCCCTTCTTTCCTTGCTCCCAAAAGCTAAACCTCGTTAAGGAAGACGCTTTCCATTATTTGGCCAAGGAAAGAAACTTCGACTATTGTTTTGCGGATTTGTGGCACATGCCAAAAGATGGATTACCAATGTATTTGAAGCTCAGGAAATTAGAGAAGATTCAAGGGAGGACCGTCTTTCGCTACTGGATTGAAAATTCTATGTTGGCTCTCCTTCGAAGAGCTTTGATTGTTCTTATTTACGAAGAGCTTTTTGAGGGAAAAAGGGATGAAAGCTATCTTTTTAGCGAAACCTTTGACGACGGCCTCATTAATAGCCTCCACTTCCTCTTAAAAGATGTTTCCATAAAAAATATGGCCGATTTGAGGCGATATTTGGATATTGGTGGCTTAAGAATGATTGCGGAATCACTTACGCTCGAAGCGTAGGAAGTTCACTTCGGAATGCTTTTCGAAATAGTTTTGGGCATAAGAGCAAAGAGGATCCAAAAGAAAGCTCTCTTTCTTAGCCTTACGAAGCAATTGCTCCATTAATTCATTGGCAATCCCTTGTCCGCGAAGCGACTCATCAACGAAAGTATGCGTAATCGCGTGAACGTTTGGCAAGGCTTTGGGGAAATCGATTTCAGCTAGGACCTTGCCGTCCTCTTGGAGAGTGATTTTCTCCTCTTCGATTTTATAGCTTCTCATAATTTGAAAACTCCATGGCCATAATGGGCTTGATGCCGCTATTCATGAGTTTCATCAAGCGTTTCACAATCTTTTGGGGATCCTCTCGCATATCCCCTTTAATCCAGTTGAGGATAATACCGGCGAGGGCATATTTATAAAAGTCAGCCGCAAAGCGCTTCTCCTCTTCGCTATAAGAAGCGCTTTCCGAAGAGGCATTTACGGCTTGAAGAAGAGAAGGAAGCAAAAGGCGATACACATATTCTTGAAGGATCTCAAGGCTCACGCTGTGATAGATATTCAAGATAAATTTCTTATCTTGCAACATGAGGCCGAAAAGGGCCATAAAGCCTTCTTCCCAAGAGCCATTCTTGTCTTTAAAGTCGCAAAAGGCAACACGGGCATCTTGGGCAATGGTCCAACCAACCAAATCAGCCACGTCGTGGAAATGATAATAAAAGGTTTGGCGATTCACGCCGCACTCTTTGGCAATATCGTTCACCGTCACACGATTGATAGGCTTCTCAAGCAAGATGTTTTTTAAAGCGTGAGCCAAAGCTTGTTTTGTTAAGGCACTCATATCGACTTTATTCTAACAAGGAAGAGGGCGTGAGTGGATATCGTTTTTTCCTTAGAGAATGAAAAATCCTTCTGAATTAAAAAATCGATGCTCGTACATCGATTGCATGGTTACTACTGTGTATGATTACCTATATTGATACAATTTGCGTACACCCTTAAAAAGTGCGTAC
>ERZ808240.409-NODE-409-length-57353-cov-6.059007_pt1 | contig 57353 bp, 43 predicted proteins | sample MGYA00521084_ERZ808240 | MGnify/ENA primary metagenome ERZ808240 (study PRJEB31516, sample SAMN03275571) | gut metagenome | biome: mammalia-associated habitat; material: feces | host: Papio cynocephalus | place: Kenya | collected 2012-08-06 ...
GACCTACATCGGTACATTGCAGGGGAACAACTGCTACTATATTCCGGAAGAAGACGGAATCATTGATCTCTCTATGATTTCTTCGTTGGAGACAATTGGACAATACGCTTTTGGTTTTAAAAACAAAAATTCATTTACTTCAATACGACTTCCAGGAAATTTGGAATCTATTGGAGACAATGCTTTTCTTGATTTTAAAAAAGTTAATTCATTGACATTTGAAACTAGGAAATCGAACAAAGAATTCGAAATCGGAGTAAAGGCCTTCTATCAGTTAGGGTTAAAAACGGATGGGAAAGTTGACTTGGTACTTCCTAAGGAAACGAAATATATCCATAATAATGCTTTTGCCGGTGCAAACTGTTTAAGGAGTTTGACGATTAACGGGGACAAAAATAACGAAATAACGTTGAAATTATCTGAACATGTGTTTTCGGATTGCCTGAATCTCAATAAAGTAATCATTGAAGACAGAAAAAGTATAGAAATAAAAAACAAAGCCTTCAGCAATTCGGAAGATTATTCCGTCCACTCGAATCTTCAGCTTGTGTATCTTCCAAGTCAAAATATTACAATTTCCGACAATTGTTTCCAAGGACAACTACGTGCGGTAATCTATTTTGATGGGGATAATTCTTATTCGCCTTCCTATTCTTTTCAAGATAAAATCGGAAATGTTTCGGATAGCAGTGATCTGGATTTTATTTATGATTCTGAGAATTTGAAACTCGGATTTCATTGCAAGCCTAAGGTCTTCCAGAATGTTAAATTTCTAAATTCAACTTCTACGGATTCAACTAAATACATTTTATATGATCAGGGATTGAATGATGGTTCTTCTTCCGATAACTGTACTTATCTTCTCTATGAGGATGGTGGAAAGAAAAAAGCCATATTGACAAAATACCGTTTCAATATGAATGACAGGACAGATGGAACTAAGCTTATAGTTACAGTGCCTGAGACTGTTTCGGTCAATGATTCAGAATATACCGTGACGGAAATCGCAGACGGAGCTTTTGAAAATTGTGATGGGTACACAAAAAACAGTGCAGTCAGAACGATAAGTTCCATCACACTTCCTGATACCATAGAAAAGATCGGAAACTATGCCTTCTTCCGCTTAGTAGGACTTGAATCAATCAACATGCCCTCTTCCTTGAAATCCGTCGGAGAGCTTGCCTTTGCCTTTACCGGAATCCAAAAAATCGAAAATCTGAATTCCGATGTGGATTTTCTGGATTCCACTGGCAAATCCATATTCGGCAACTTTGCCAAATCCTCGCCGTTCTTGAACTGTCCGAACCTTGAATCCTTATCGCTAAATGAAAAAGGAAGCAGCAAACTTGTTGCTGAAGATAAATGTTTGAAAGATTCGTCGGGCCGGATTTTGACTGTCTATAGCAAGCTTCCGAAAAACGTTACAGATTATTCTTTTGTTTCCTCCAAGTTTTATTTCGGAGCTTTTCGGGGAGTCGGATGGATTGAGAACCTTTCAATCTCCGCTTCGGATTTTTCTACGGACTCTTCTGGGACGCAGATAAATCAATCAATCTTCTTTGGCTTCAAGGATCAAAATGATATTAGGAGTAATCTCAAACTTAAGGGGAGAACGTCCTCTCTTAAAGATGGAAAACATAATGTTACCGTGAAAGTCCTGACTTTGAGGACGGATGTTAAGGGGAATCTTACGATACCTGATTCTTCATTTTTGAATTCACAGATTGATATTATCCGTATTCCCTATTCTAATGGTTCGATTCCTTCTCATTTTTTGGATAATATAAAATCTTCGTCAAATTCTGGACTTGTTTTCCAGGTGCAGCAAGGAGAAAATGGTCAATATAACAATGGCGGTGATGATGCTTTGCAAGATAAAACGAAAGCGGAAACCGGACTGTTGGATTTCGGAAATGATTCAGGATATCAAGAGATTGAAAACGAAGCTTTCAATGGCGTTGCTGAATTGAAAAGACTGATTTTACCCCCAACCATGAAATCTATCGGCAATAACGCTTTTTTGAATGATACAAACCTTGATGAAATTGTTTTAAATGAGGGACTAACCACTATCGGAAAAAGTGCATTTCAAAGGAATCCCCAAAAAAATAGGGTTGTCAAGAAGAAGGATGCTGATGGGACAAGTACAAGCGATGACTACATTGGTCTTCCTTCTACGTTAACAAGCATTGGTGCCAGTGCCTTTGAAGGTGCGGGTCTTCAAGGGAATCTTGTAATACCTGCATCTCTTTCTGAAATGGGCAGTAACTGTTTTCGTTTCAATAATATCGGTACGGGGATTACTTCTGTTACTTTTGAAGGTAATTCAAAATTGAATTCCATACCGGAAAAAGCCTTTGATCAATGTCAGAAAATCACTTCTCTTACTCTTTCCGATTCGATTACTTCGATTCAATTTGTTGCATTTTGGGCTAGTTCTGATGGCTCTGGAGGACTGAAGTCATTGGATACTAAAAATGTGACCACTATTGGATACCAGGCTTTCCAAGGACAGGGACTTACTTCTCTTACTGTGTCATCTAAAATGGTATCTATTGAGGAACAAGCATTTAAATTTTGCCGAAATCTGACTACCTTGACATTTGAATCGAGCGAAACTCGATTGGACCTAAAAAAAGAAGCCTTCATGAATTGTACGGCTCTCACTTCCCTGGATTTGAGTAAACGTCCCATTTATCTTCACGACAGTGTTTTTTGCGAGTGCTCCAGTGTCGCTGAAGTGAATTTTGGATCTAAGATTTTGCATATTGGAAATTGGTGTTTTGAACAGACCAAGGTTACAGTAATTGATTTGAGTGAATGTAAAAGTCTGGATTTTGTAAGCGGCTTTAATAGGTGCTTGCAATTGACCACCGTCAAGCTTCCGGAAAAAGGGAAGCTGACAACAATTGGAAGATCCGCATTTTGTGGAGATAGCAAATTGGTGTCTATCAATGTTCCGGAAACAATAACGGATATTATGGATTCTGCATTCAGCCAAACAGGATTGGAGAAAATTGTACTTCCTGCCTCCCTAAGCAATTTAAGTTATTATGGTGCCAATCAATTTAATGGGTGTAACAACTTGAAAACTATAATCTTCGAGGGGAAAAATTTCTCGATGCCGACAAATGCGATAAGCAACTGCCCGGAATTGACAACCGTCATCTTCCAAAACGATCAGACAAATAATAATTATTCTTCCGGATGTTTTTCCAATTGTCCGAAACTGGAGCTTGTTGTTCTGCCCGACAGTTTTGACTTGAAGTGTGATACGAAGCTTTTTTCCGGGTGTCCGTCACTTGCCACAAGTGGTCATGTCTGTGTCGGTCCTAGGACATCTGAAATCACTTTGGGGAATTGGAATAGGCTCGATGATACGAAATCCGTAATCGTTGCCTATAAAAAAGAAGGTACGACAATGACTTTTAAGGATATGATCCTTTGGGAGTGGATTTCTGCTGAGAAGACTGGGGTTGAATTCTCTGTAGTTGATTCTGAATCCAAGTCAATAGACAGTTCTTCCGTGGTGAAAACGGGTTTTTGTTCTTTCTCTTCCAGTCTGATGACGTATCTTTGGTACCGACAATCTCGATTCCGTTGAAACGAACGGATGGAAGAGCATCGTTCTTGCAAAGTTATTTATAACTAACTATACTTAGGACAGGAGGTCTTAGTATGAATCCTGTCCTTTTTTCTGTATTCGGTATTTCGTTTATCTTTTTGTGCACGACTTTGGGTGCTTCTTTTGTCTTTTTCTTCAAGAGGGAGATTTCCGGAAGACTCAATGATGTCATTGTCGGGTTTGCCGGCGGTATCATGCTTGCTGCCAGCTGTTTTTCCTTGATCGGACCTGTTCTTGAGATGGATGATCTTGTTCTTCCCGGATATGCAGTTGGTGCAATCGGAACGCTTCTCGGGGTTCTGTTCTTGTATCTGATCGACAGGCTTCTTCCGCATTTCCATATTGCGGAGAAGAAAAACGAAGGTTTAGGAGCTTCCAAGGTAAACAAGACGCTCAAGATGTTCTTTGCCGTTACGATCCACAATATACCGGAGGGACTCAGCGTCGGTGTTGCTTTCGGTGTAGCTTTGAGCCTTTATGCCTCGTCTTCCGATATGTCTTTTGTCTTCAGTGCGTTGTCCCTGGCTCTCGGCATCGGAATCCAGAACATACCGGAGGGACTCAGTGTCGCTCTTCCCTTTAAGGCTGAGACGTCAAAAAGGGGAAAGGCTTTCCTTTACGGGACTTTTAGCGGTGCAGTGGAGCCTATTGCGGCTCTGTTTGGCCTTTTCCTTGCCATGCAGGTTCAGTCGATCATGCCATGGGCGCTTTCTTTTGCCGGTGGTGCCATGCTCTATGTGATTCTGGAGGAGATGGTTCCCGAGACCAGCGAGGATAGTACCAGTCATCTTGGCGTCTTCAGTTTCATCTTCGGTTTTGTCCTCATGATGGTGATGGATCGGGCATTATAAAAGCCTTGACCTGGGCCAAGGCTTGTTTTGGTTCAGGGGAGAAGGTTTCCTGTGGAAAGATAGAGTCTGTACCACTCTTCTTTTGTCATCTTGAGGTTTGCTCCGTCCAAGGCTTCCTTGATATGTTTCTTGTCCATGCTTCCGATCAGGACTTCGACGTTGTCTCCGAGCATGGTAAGGAAGGATATGGCTATGGAGGAAGGCGAGACATTGTATTTTCTGGCAAGATCGTCCATCACGTCCCTTGTCTTCTGCATCTTCTCTTCCTTGAAGATGGTGTTCTTGAAGAAACCGTAGACAAACGGAGACCAGCACTGGAGGATCATCTTCTTTCTCTTGAGATAGAAGAACAGGCCGTCCTGGAGATTGGGGATTTGGTCCGGTGCATTGACATTGAAGGTCTGGCTGATCAGGGACAATTGACCTAGTCCGACCTGAAGCTGGTCGAGGATCAGGGGTTGCTTTACGTCGCTTTTCAGGTATTCGATCTGCTGGATGTCCATGTTGCTGACACCGAAGTTGATGACTTTGTCTTCTTCCTGGATCTGGTCGAAGGCTTCGGATATCTCATGACTGTCCATGAAGATGTCGACGCGGTGGAGGAGATAGGAATCCAGATAGTCGAGGTTCATCCGGCTTAGGGAATCGTTCAAAGACGAAAGAATATGCTCCTTGCTCAAGTCCATATAGGTGACACTGTCTGTTTTTCCGGTCTTCAGGATTCCGCATTTTGTCTGGATGAGCATGTCTTTTCTCCATTCCGGATGGAGTTTCATGACCTCCCCGAACTTGATTTCGGATTCGTGTCTGCAGTAGACGTCGCTGAGATCGAAGGAATTGATCCCGTTTTCAAGGCAGAAGGCGATGATTTCTTCCAGATCATTTACGGAGACCGGATTCAGTCTCATCATTCCGAGTAGTATTTTGCTTCGCTTCATGTTGTTCTTTTCCTTTCATCTGTGATAATGATAGCACATTTTCCAAATCGTTGAACGCATTGAATTTCTTCGTAGCATGATAGAGAGGATAGAATAGTGGTAGGACAAGAAGAATCGTGAGCAGGGAGGTGACAAGGGAAGCGGGCAGTTTGGAAAGCGATGTGGCCAGAGCTTCTTCGTATGTCATTCCGACAATCGTATTGATCAGCATCCTTATGAAGAATTCGCCGATGACATTTACCCCGATTGCCACTACCAAGGAGAAGGACAGGCAGTTCATGGTCGGATCAAGGTTCTTGGACAGGAAGGAGACGACAAGGAAGAGGATGGCTAAGGCAAAGGAGAGGATGACGATCCACAGCGTGATTTTCGGTGTATCGATGAGATATAGGTAGAGAAGATAAGCCGATAGACCCGTCAGTGCCAGGGAACTGATCAGATTGAAGGTAAAGCCGTTTGCCTTCTTCTTCAGCATGACCCGGAACAGCAGTCCGCCGATGAATCCCATCAGGAACTTCAGGATGAACGTCCTCAGATAGGTTTCAGGACCATATCCCATCACGATGTCGTTCAGTCCCATTCCGATGCTTCCCGACAGTCCGCCGATAAGTCCTCCGCAGAGAAGTCCGGCCAATAGGCAGACTAGGTTTCCCAGATGGATCTTGCTGGCTCCGAAGGGAATGAATATCATGGTTCCGATAAAGGACAGGGCGGAGAACATGGCAATATAGATCAGCTTCAAAAGGATTTTTCTGTTACGTTTCATAGATACCTCAATTCGCTATCTATTATATACGATAGTTTCTCCTCTTTGTTTCTTTTCTCTTGTCTCTTTTCCGTTTTGCGGATATGATAATTTGAGGAGGCGTTCTATACCGGATGATTTACGGAAATCTTTACCAAAAGCATCCTCCCCGGAAAGGATTGACGATTTCTTCTTTTCTTGTGGGGACCGGTTCTTTTGAGGTAACTTATTTTTCCTTGGGAAGCAATACGAGCATTTCCAGGGAGTCTTATCCTGTTTTCCATCTTTACGTTTGTCTTGGCGGAGAGCTTCTGCTGGATTTTGACAAGAAGGAGAAACTTTCTGCTTTTGATTGCTTTCTTTGCCGTCCGGATGTCTTGATCGGTATGGATAGTCTCAGCGGAACAGGATACATCGATGTTCTGTTAAAGGAGAATCATATTAGAATGAACGACAACATTCAGGCAGGCAAGGTGTTCCACCTTGCGGATTTGGTCGATTATGAGGAAGACAGCGTCGTAAATATGGATGTGATGCATAACGACAAGATGAAGCTTGCCGTCATGGCTTTCGACAAAGGACAGGCATTAAGCGCCCACAAGGCTCCCGGAGATGCCGTTCTCTTCATTCTGGAAGGGGAAGCCGTCATTTCCTATGAAGGAAAGGACTATACGGTCAAAAAGGGTGATGAGTTCTGTTTCAAGAAGAACGGTCTTCATGCCTTGAAGGCAACAGAGCGCTTCAAGATGGCTCTTCTTCTGAGTCTCGATTGATCTATGGCAACACGTATTCCTTATCCCAAACTTTTCCAGGCCATGCTGAATCTTCATGGCTTTGTCAGCGAGACGAGTCTTTGCAGCCTCATGATCCGATATCATCCTAATGCCAGTGAGGAAATCGGGGTCAATTTGCTGAACCGGTTTGTTTTCGACCATGCTGATGAATTCGAATTCCGTAAAACGGAAAAGCACGGGATGTTTGCCTTCAAGAAGGGAGCTCTTGATATCTCAATCGACACGTTTATCAAGCATTTCGTGGCAGGACACAAACTTTATCTGTATGTACCCAAGAAGGAGGACGAGTTTCTGAAGTATTCTTCTTCCTATGATGAGAATCCGGAGGCTTATGTTGATGATAAAGTACTGAACGATTTCCGTATTTTCCTGAAATATGTCATCAAGAAACCTGCTGATTTCAAAAGATTCTGTGAAGCATCCCTGAAATATGCTCCGAGAATGGACATCAAAGGCCTTAAAAGCGAATTCAGCAGATTCCCGATTCCGGATTCTAAGCTGGAGGATTACCTCAGACTTTATTATGCCGTTTTAAACCATCTGAGAAGACCAAATTATGGTGGTTTTACACTTGATGAGCTTTCTGCCCTATTCGGAGTGGAAACCATCATGGATTGCGAGCCGTTTGAGAATGCGGCCCTCTCCTTTGGTTTCTATGAGCATTTCCGTCTTTCCTGATTTTCAGCTGCTTCTTCCTTTTTCTGGGAAGAAGCGGCTTTTTTTAGACAAGCAAATAAAAATCCACCCCGAAGGGTGGACAGGATTCATGCGTTATTTGTCTTATAGGCGTCGATGGTGAAGGCAAGCGTATCGCTTGAGTATCCTACCTCGAGTTCAAGAGTATAGTCCTCGTTGTCCTTCAGGATGGATTTCTGATAGATGTCGCCTCCGAAGTGGGTTCCCGTCTTGTCTTTGTCGTAGGTGAATCCTTTGCTTTCCAGTTTCCTTTCGAATTCCAGGATCTGTTTGCTTCCGGTTGAGGGAAGCAGTCTGTATTCGACTCCGTAATAGCGCTCTCCCTTTTCGTTTCCTTCGCTGTCTACTCCGTCGGAATAATATAGTCCGGCTACGGATTCTGTATTGCCAAGGACGGGTATGAGATCGAGATTGTCCTTTCCTCCGACCAGCTCTTCGACTGCCGCGAGGTTTTTCTTGTATCCGCTAAGAAGGGTGGAAAGTTTAATGCCGTCTGTCGTTTCTTTGGTGACGATGTTCTGCTCGATCGATAGGTCATCTTCGAAGGTGTATAGGATCTCCTCTGTTCTCTGGGGATAGCTGAAGTTGATATTGAACTTGACTCCTCCTTCAACAAGCCGGATGGTCATCTCGGAGACAATCATCCCTTCTCCGGACAGGTTGTAGATCTGTGTCTTGGAGAACATGGCCTTCTTGTTGTAGACATAGGTGCTCTCTTCTTTCTTGTCGAAGAAGGCCGAGGAGATATTGAAGGTAGGTAGAAGTGCGGTGATATTCGCTTTTACCGGTCCATGGTAATTGTAGTAGTCGCCTTCTAGATTGATAGCCTGCTGGATGGTGGAGTCGTTTTTGCTTAGATACAGGAAGTCGACACTTGTGTCCTCTGTCTCTGTCTTGAGGATGAGGCTTTTCTGGTCTGTCTTTCCGGAATTCTTGCTTTCGAGGACAAGGCTTGTTTCATCTTCGTTCGGTTTGTAGATGGTATCTTCAAAGCTGTAGTGATGCTTTTTCAAATGGTTGAGGGCGTCTTCGAGTTCGTCTTTGGTCTCTTCCTGGCTGACTTTGACTTCTTTTTCGAATTCAAATCCGTTTCCGGGTTCGACGGTTCCTGTGATGTTCATTTCGATCCGGCTCAGTCCTCCGTAGGGAGCAAAATTCATTTCGAAAGAGAAGGAATCCGTGTTCTTGTCATAGACAAAGGAGAAGGCACTGATGGTTCTTCCCGGATTCTTGGGATAGAACTGTTCGGCCAGTTTGGAGATGACCTCTTCGTAATCGTATTTCTTTTTGCTGAGCTTGAAGGTCGTCTCATCTATTTTCTCGAAATCGTCGATGGTAAGTGAGTCGAGAAGGTTGACATAGCTGGAATCCTTCCATTTGACTATCTCTCCGTTATCTCCGATGGGAGCGGGAGTGTAGTCGATGGTATTGGAGATGTCGAGAAGAGGTTCGGAGACATAGGGGACTTTTGCATTTGGATCATACGAGTAGAAGTAAGAGATATAGACAGAGCTTCTATCTGCTTTTTCGTTCTGCTTGCTGTCGTAGCGGATGAATTCGTATCCTTCCTTCTTTACTTTGACATCAAGACAGTAGTTGCTGTATCCATCATCTGTATAATAGAAGTTGGTTCCTTTGAAAATATAGCCTTTCTTGATATCGAAAAGGAAGGACGTGAATTTTGCTTCCACATCGATTTCCTGGGAAGTGCTGTTTGTATTGGAAATGCTTGGCTTGGTGTCTGTGCTTGGTTTTTCTGTGTTATTGTTTGTCTGGCTCTGGTTTGGACTGACTGTCGGTTTTGAGTTTGTTTTGCTGCTGCAGGAGGCTAGGAAGAGAGGCAGGACTAGAGCGAATCTGATTTTCTTTTTCATATCGGATCTCCTTTTTCTAGGCTTCGACGATTTCGATGCGGATATCGCTTCTTACGATGTATTTCTTGGTTATGAACCCTTCGGACTGAAGTTCTTTGCCTGTATTATCATAGACATGGGGTTCGAAGACTTTGCCGTCGACCTTGGATGTGACATTGATCTGAAGGACGACGCTGCCGTCTTCTCCCGGAATGAGCTTGCCGTCAAGATCCGAGACCGGACTTCCGTAGTTGATGACGTAATTGACGTGCATTCTTCCGGTTTGATGATGGTGGCCTTGTAGCCTTTGGATTCCGGGACGTTTTCTTTTGCTTCGATGCGGATCTTGGAGAGTCCTTTTTCGACCTGAAGCGTGTAATAGATGGTTCCTTTTTCGATTTCGGTTTCGATTCCGTCAACGGTCTTATAGACTGCGAGGGTCTTATCAGAGTTTTCCTTCAGGGAAACTGTGATCGTGATCGTTTCTCCGACAAGGAAGGATGCCGTGGTTTTGGTTCCGGTGAGTTCTTCTTTGGACAAGCTTCCGGTCGCTTTGAAATCCTTGAATTCGGAATCGAATCCTTCGAGGGTCACTTCGGCTTTCTCTTTTTCACCGAAGACGGCCTTTATGGTCAGTTCCTTGACATCCGGCATGGTGAAATAGCCGTTTGTTCCGTTCATCGTGACCTGAATCTGCTGACCTGTTTTCACGTCTATGAGCTTTTCGAACTGGTAGTAGACGGAAACCGGTGTTGCGGTGAAGCTGACTTTGTCTCCTTTTCGGTAGGTGTTTCTTGTCAGCACCAGATTTCCGTTTTCGGATGCCTCACTGGTGATGTGGATTCCGTCTGCGGTATTGAATTCGACCTGGCAGTCTCCATCTCCTGGCATTCTAAGATCGATGTAGAGATTTCCGTAGGAATCTTCTTCGGGATAGCTGTAGCTGGATTTGTTCTTGTCTTTGTCGATGGTTCTTGCCGAAGTCACCACTTTTCCGTCTTTGCAGATGGGGTAGACGGCAAAGGTGGCATTCGGTGCACAGTATTCGCTGTCGACTTTGCTTGTCCGGTTGTAGATTCTGGTACTGAGGATGTCTTCGTTTTCCTTGATGGTGATTTTTCCGTTAGCTTTTGCCGGGAAGGTGATGGTGATGTCGTTTTCTCCGACGTAGAGCTTGAAATAGGTCGTCGTGACGTCGTTGTCGTCCACTTCGACGCCTTCGAAAGTCGGCTTTCCTGTCAGGGTATGGCTTGGGGAGTTCTTGAAACTCAGCGAGTATTTGTCGCCTTGGGTTGCTTCGGCATAGAGTTTTCCGCTGGTCGGGATGATGGCTTCCTCATTGACGTAGGTTATCTTCTTGACTCCGGTATAGGTGCCTTGGACACGGATGGTGACATCGGCGCTGATTCCGCTGATGTACAAAGAGCAGAGGTTGGAGATGTCGAAGGTGGTGAAATTGGTCTGCCAGTTTCCGTCTCCGTATTTGTATTCGATTTTGTCGACTTTGTATCCGGGTTTTCTCAGAAGCTGACCATAGAATCTCGTGTATTTCTGGTTTGGGTCATAGGCAAGCAGGGAGACATATTCGTTTTCTTCCAGACTCACTTTGTATCCGTTTTGGTTGTCGATTGAGTTAAGACCATAGGAAAGATTGATGGTGATATCGTGTGAGGGCATGGTAAACAGGATGCTGAAGGAGGAGACGTAGGCTTCCTCGAAGCTTGGATGGTACATGGTGGAATCGATTTCGATGTAGTAGTTCTCTATGGAGGATTTGACAAAATCCAGTCCGGAAGAGGATATGGTGAGTGTGACCTCTTCTCCTTCCTTATAGGCATCGTTCTCTTTGAGGGAGACGGTTTCGAACAGGTTTTCGCTGTAGTTGTTGATCTTCTGGATTCTGTAGGTCTTATCCTTCAGGCTGACCGAGATGATGACGTCTTTTTCCGGCATGACGAATGTTGCCTTGGTGATGTTGTTCTCCGTCTGGATGTTTTCGAATGTGAGGTTTTGCTCACAACGGAAACAGTCGAATTCTTTTTTGTCATCCTTCAAGGTTAGGGTTAGGTTTACTGTTTCGCCTGCTTTGTATTTACCGTCCTGGTGATCGTATTGCAAGGTATAGGAAGAGTCTTCTTTGGCTGATACGGAATAGGTTTTGATTGTTTCGGATTTCTTGTTTTCTGAGGCTTCGCTTTTTTCTGAGGGGGTGTTTTTGGAAGGTTCTGTGTTTGCTGTATTCCTAGTGCAGGAAGGGAGTAGAAAAGCCAAGACAGACAAAAAAGCCAGTGTAAGTTTGTGATTTGATTTCATATGTGATTCTCCTGAAAAGCTTGTCTATTATATAGGGATTATGTATTTTTTACAAATCAGGCAGAAAGGAAAATCATCGCATGGTCGTCTCAAATCGTATGAAAATGCCTATAGTTTCGGAAAATATTGCAGTTTCCTTTTGCTTTTCTCTTTTCTGAAAGAGCTTACCATGCTAGGAGGATGTGTTTTGGTGAAATCAGTCCCGGAATTGTGTAAACTAATGGCATGAAAGACGAAAAACTGGAAAAGAAAGTCATCGAAAATGCGAACAAGATGACCTTGGACGATTCCGAGGACATGGCTTTTATCGAGTATCAGGAGAATGTAGAAAAGTCCAAGGAGGCAAAAAGGGACAGGCTGGTTTTGATTTCCCTGACGACTGCCGTCTATCTTCTCGGACTTGGTCTTTTTGCGACGATCGTCGAAACAATCTATCAGATGAACAAAATAGCCGGTATTGTGACTGGTGGCATTCTTCTTGTCGTCTATACAATCTGCTTTATTGTCCTTCTTGTCTCGATCTATTCGAAACATTCCTTCGATCTCCAGTTCAGGAGGAGAAAGACCGGCCATTTTCCGGAGAGGAACAACAACAGGGTCCGGTTCGAAATGGCAAGAAACATCCGGGAACAGAGCTTTGTTCTCGATTATCTGGACAAGAAATCTTCCAAAGAGTATCTAGACAAGAAGGAGGCCAAGGCCTTGAAGGATTTCCAAACGGTGATAAGCCTTGCGGAAAAATACGAGAAATCCTGTCCTTCCTATAAAAGCCAGGATAGCAAAGAACTTGCGATCAGTCTTGCCGCTATCCTGAGCAAGGACGGGATCATCTATAAGAAAGCCAAGAGCGTCATTCTGACAAAGGCCGTAGCCACCGGTTTGATGACGGCTTTATCCAGCAATGCTCTCGTCGACATGTCCATCGTCGCCGTAAAGAACATGCAGATGATCAAGGACCTGATCTGGCTGTACGGCTTTAGACCGACCAACTACGAGATGAACAGGATCATGTTGAAGGTAATCCGGAATCTCTGCATCAGCATCGGACTGAATACGCTTCAGGGTTCTACGGGATTCATCGCATCTGCTTTGAAGAAATCCAGCGACAATTTCCTTGTGCAGCTTCTTTCTCAGGCCTTCACTTCCGGAGCCCAGTTTCTCGGAAACGGAACGATGACCTATCTTGTCGGAAAGTATACCATCCAGGTCCTTCTTTCCCAGTACCATATGCAGGATCTTTTCCGCAAACAGGTCATGAAAGACTGCGAGCTTGAGATGAACGACGATACGATTCGCGAAATCGACTCTGAAATCCAGGAGGAAGTGAAGAAACTTTCTTCGACAAAACAGGTCAAGGAAGAGGAACCTGTCCTGATCGAGGGTGAAAAGAAAAAGGTCGGTTTTTTTAATCGTTTCATCAGCCGGAAAAAGAAGAAAGAGATTCAGTGAATCTTTCCGGGAATCGACTTTTGGTATTCGGAAGGTGTAATGCCTTCCGTTTTTTTGAATGTAGAGGCAAAATGGGATTGGGAAGAATAACCTAGATAATAAGAGATATGAGAGAAGCTGTATCCTTCCTTTATCAACTGCTTGCTTTTTTTGATTTTGATTTTGGTGATGAAATGATTGATCGTCATCTGGTTTTCTTTTCTGAAATTCCTTAAAAGAGTTGTTTTTGGTATTTTCAGCTCGTTTTCGATGTCTTCGAGTTTGATGTTCTCGTCTAAGTGATGAAGAACATAGTTTTCGATTTTGTAGGCTAAGGGGTTCTTGTTTTTTATTTCGTGTATTTTCTTCGTGTATTCTCTTCCGGCTTCATAGAGATTCTGCGAGATTTCCTTTTCGGTTTTCATGGTTTCGCACTTCTGGATATAGAAATCCGAAAGGGAAAGGGAGTCATCGACATCCATTCCTTCTTCGATTGCCGCCCTGGAGAAAAGGGTCAATGTGACGATGGTGAGGTTTTTCCTTTGACGCAGTTCTTCCTCGGAGAGTTTTCCGGTTGCAAAATAGGGGACGTTTTGGATAAAGCGGTCATACCCTTTTACATCTCCGTTCCGTACGATGGCCAGGGTATCCTGCTCGATTTGGTAGGAATCATGCCTTTGGACCTCTTTCTCTTCTTTTTTCGTATAGGCGATAGTCGAGTAGGTTAGGTTTATCTTTCTCTTGGTCAGAAGGTAATAGATGAGCTTGAGATGCTCCATGAGGATCTGGTCGTCTACCAGAGGTATCAGATTCATGGCTTTGAGGAAGGGTTCGATTTCTTCGACCTTGATGTCCATCTGGATGGAGAGGAACTTCAGGGTCTGGCTGGTTGCCTTCATGATCCTAGTCGGACCGAGGATCAAAGACAGACCCTCATGGTTTAAATAGGCATAGTGGAACCCGTCTTCTGTGATGTAATGGTTGATTCCTTCCTCTTTGTCCAGTACTTGATCTTCTACGAGTTCGAAGGGGTCTTTTTCCAGCCTCAGGAAAGAATAGAAAAAAGTCTTTTTCTTTTTTTCATAGATTCTTGCCGGCATTCCTAGGATATTGGATAAGGTGGTCAAAAGATACTTGATGTCGTATTCCATGCTTTGATTTTAGGAGATGTTCTTTTGAATTTCAACTTGAAATGGCTCTATTTTGATAATATTGGTGATATTTTGAAATAAGCAAGGCTGTAAGCGCTTTATAATTATTGCTAATCATGGAGGCTTATTATGGAAATAGAGAATATTCTTAAAGAGATGACTCTCGAAGAAAAATGCAGAATCATCTGCGGATATACGAACATGTCCACCTTTCCTATCGAAAGGCTGTCTGTCCGCTCTTTGGTCCTATCCGACGGACCGAATGGTCTTAGGATCGAAAAGAAGGGCGGGGATTCTCTTTCGAAGATCGACGATACTTTGCCAAGCACCTGTTTTCCTTCCGGCGTCAATGTTGCTTCTTCCTGGGATGAGAATCTGGCCTACGATATCGGAAATGCCATCGGAGAGGAAGCCCTCCACTATGGTGTGAACATCGTCCTTGGTCCTGCCATCAACATCAAAAGGAATCCGTTGGGTGGCAGGAACTTCGAATATTATTCCGAGGATCCTTATCTGGCCGGTTGGCTTGCCAAAAGCTATATTCAGGGTGTCCAGGATAATGGTGTAGGCTGCTGTGTGAAGCATTTTGCCTGCAACAACAATGAGAAGTACCGCTTTGTCGGTGATTCCCTTGTCGATAAGAGAGCCTTGAACGAAATCTACCTGAAGCCCTTTGAAATCGCCGTAAAGGAAGCTAAACCGTATGCCATCATGACTGCCTACAACAAAGTCAACGGAACCCACTGCTCGGAAAACGGCTTCCTCCAGAACGACATACTGAGAAAGAAATGGGGATTCGACGGCTTATCCATGACGGATTGGGGCGGCATTGTCTCAAGGGACAAGGGGCTGATGAACGGGACGGATCTTGAGATGCCAGGACAGGTCTACCATTCCGTGAAAATCGTCATGGACCGCATAAAAGACGGGACTATCCCGGAAGAGACTCTGGATGAAGCCGTTAGAAGGATTCTTTTTGCCATCTGTAGGACTACGGATAAGAGAAAAGAAGCCGATTTCGAAAAGCACTATCGTCTTGCCGTTGATGCTGTCGGGGAGAGTGCGGTACTTCTTAGAAACGAAAACGGGCTTCTTCCTTTGAACAGAAAAGAAAAATTCCTAGTGATTGGTGATTTCTTCGACAAAATCCGCTATCAGGGTTCCGGTTCTGCACTTCTCAATCCATATAAACTGTATTCCCATCATGATGTCTTCGACAAGAATCATGTTAGTTACGAATATGTAAAAGGATATAAGGAAGAGGAGACGGAGGTCGATCCGGAACTTGAAAATGAGGCACTAGAAAAAGCCGGGGCATTTTCTGGAACAATCCTCTTCTTCGGTGGTCTTAATGACTATGTAGAATCGGAGGGGTTCGATAGGGAAAATCTTCATATTCCTGAGAATCAGGTCTCCTTGCTTCAAAAGCTTGTTTCGATGAAGAAGAAGGTCGTCTTCGTTCTACATAACGGAAGCGTCGTCGAGGACGGCATATTGGATAAAGTCGATGCCGTATTGGATCTTCTTCTTCCGGGAGAAGGCGGTGCGGAAGGCTGCTTCAATCTGCTTTTCGGAAACATCTCTCCAAGCGGAAAGCTTGCTGAGACCTGGGTAAATCATTATGGATGCGTTCCTTATGGCGATTGTTTTGCCTCTTCAAAACAGGAACTTTACAAGGAATCCGTCTTTGTCGGATACCGGAATTATCAGACCTCCCCTGATAAAATCCGGTATCCGTTCGGATTTGGTCTTTCTTATTCCAAATTCGAATATTCTTCTTTGGAAGTAAAAGAAGGGGATGATGGGTACCTTGTTTTCTTCCAAGTGAAGAATGTCGGCAACTTTGATGCCAAGGAAATCAGTCAGGTATATGTTTCCCATAAATCTTCCTTGATGAATCCCGGCAAGGTCCTTGTAGGATTCAACAAGGTGTTCTTGAAAAAAGGTGAGGAAAAACGGATTCAGATCAAAGTCAGAAAAGAAGAACTTGAGATCTATGATGTGATTCGGGATAGGTTTGTTCTGGAACAGGGGACTTATACTTTCTTCGTTGGACCGGATTCTTCTCGACTTCCATTGTCTTCGACTCTTGAAATTATTGGCGAAAACGTTTCTTCTCCGATTCCGTCTTCTTTGGTTGAAAAATACGATGATCCAAAACTTCGCAACGAGATTACGGACGAGGAGTTTGAAACCTTACTTGGCTATAAAATTCCCAAGGAAGTAAAGAAGAAGACTATAGATATGGAGACTCCGATTTGTGACTTCCATGGGTTTGTCGGGACCATTTTCAAAAAAGCTGTCTGCGGCGTCGGACTTAGGAAATACAAGAAGGGATGTAAGATGAAGGATTCTGTCGAAAAGGAAAGAACCAAGAAATCTGGTCTTTTCGTCTATCGGCTGATGCCCAACAACTCACTCCGGTCTCTTTGTTATTCTTCTTCGGGTGCCTTCCCGTATCCGATTGCGAAAGGTCTTGCCGAAATGTGTAACAATCATTTTATAAAAGGAATTCATGAGATGCTCAAAAAGGAGAAGAAATGAAAATGCTTGAAAAACGTGTATTTGATTCTTGTATCCGTTCTAAGAATGTGACACCGGCAGAAAAATGGCTCGGCTATCTTTTGGGACCATGCGGTGCCCTTCTTCTGAATGCCATACTCGGTACCTATCTGAATGTCTATTATACCGACGTTCTGAAACTGACGTCCATCTGGGGTGGGCTGTTCCTGACCTTATTCCCGATCATCTCGAAAATCGTCGATGCCATCACCAATGTTCTTATGGGTTATATCATCGATAGGACCAAAACCAAGCAGGGAAAGGCAAGGCCTTGGCTTCTTCTAAGTGCTCCGCTTGTCTGTATCAGCGGCATTCTCCTTTTCTTGGTTCCGCAGGCTTTGGAAACGGTTCAGGTCATCTGGGTCATCCTAAGCTATAATTTGTTCTATTCTTTTGCCTATACTATCTACAACATGGCTCATAACCTTATGGTTCCTCTTTCGACAAGAAATTCGCTTCAGAGAGGCGGTTTAAGTGTTTTCAACCAAATTGCTACAATCATGATGAGCGGTATTCTTGTCGCTTTGGTCTTCCCGATGTTGATTATGCCTACTCTTGGCGTTGACAAGAGCAAGTGGATTCTTGTGATGTGTATATTCTCGATTCTTTCTCTTCCTTGTATTCTTCTGGAGTATTATTTCACCAAAGAGAGAATCACGGAAGAAAAAACGGGTATCGAAGAGAAGAAAGTTCCTTTCCGCATGCAGCTGAAGGCGATTTTCACGGATAAGTACATCCTTCTTCTTCTTGCTTATTTCCTCGTCTATACTGTCGGTGGCACGATGAAGAATATCGGGCTTGTCTATTATTGCAACTATATCCTTGGCACTTACAACGATGGTATGACTCAGACTCTCGTTTCTGTCCTTGGCGGCATACCGATGGGAATTGGCATCTTTTTGGTTTGGCCACTTGCCAAGAAGTTCGGTAAAAGGAACGTGACGATGATTGGTTTCTTGATTTATGCACTCGGTTCCTTGATCTGCTTCCTTATGCCGAGAAATCTTATCGTTGTCCTTGTCGGTCAGTTCATCAAGAATATCGGCGGTCTTCCCTGTGCCTATGTCTTTATGGCTCTGTTTGCCGATTCTCTTGACCATCTGGAATGGAAAACGGGTTTCAGAAGCGATGGTATTGCCATGTCCATCTATTCCATCATCTCGGTCTCCATGATCGGTGTCTGCACGGGCCTTTTCAACCTGTTCCTTTCCAAGTTCGGATATCAGGCTCCGGTCAGTTATCAGGAATATCTTTCCGGAAACTATGCTTCCTTTCAGACTCAGCTTAGCGATTTCTCTTCTTTTACTCCGACTTCTAGTGTAGCCTTTATACAGAATGATTCCGTCAATTCCTTTTTCACCTTCTCCTTTGTCGGACTTGAAATCATCACAGGTATTCTTTGTGCCGTCATTCTTTCTTTCGTGAATGTCGAGAAGACCGTTTCCTTCAAACAGGAAGCCCTCATCGAACGTGAGAAGGAACAGTTCGAGAAGTCCGGTAAGGAATGGGTTAGTCCGGAAATCAGGAACGAACTTCAGATGCAGAAAGACGAGGAAGAGGCTGAGAAGAATGCTTTGGAGGAACTGAAAAAGAAATGTCAGTTGAAGCATCTGTCCTTTGAGGAAGAACTGAAGTCCTATCAGGACAAAAAAGCTGCTTCCAAGGCAAAACAGCTGGAAAAGAAACAGCTGGGGAAGAAAAAGGAAGAAGCCAAAGAAAAGAAGAGAGAGGAGAAGCTTGCTTTGAAACTTTCGAAACTGACTCCGGAGATGAAGGCGGAAAAGGAAAGAAAGGAAAAAGCCAAGCAGGAAAAGCTTCTTGCTTTCTGGGAAGCCGAAAAGGAAAAAGGGGAACAGACTTATCTCGAGTATCAAAAGGAGCTATCTGTCAATGAAAGTAAATAATCTTAGATGCGAATATCTCATTGATCCGATCGGAATCGACATGAAGAATCCTCGGCTTTCCTTCAACGTCGATGGATTGACTAGACAAATAGGGTTCGAAATTCGGTATTCGATCAATGGCCAGGCCTTCAAATCCGTCCGTAAGGATACCTCTTCCATGACGTTTGTCTTTCCGGAAGCTCTTAAAAGCCTGGACCGCGTCGTTTATCAGGTCCGCGTGTTCGATGAGGATGGAAATGCCTCTCCTTTCTCCGAACCATCCTTTTTCCGCATGGGTATCCTGGACAAAAAAGACATTCAGGCAAAATGGATCCGCGGAGACTATTCTGTCTCCAGGAAAAAACGTTATCCTGTGGATGTATTCTCCAAGGAATTCGAATTGGATGAGATCAAGGATGCCACTTTGATGGTTGCGTCCTTGGGACTTTATGAAGTCTATCTCAATGGAAAGAAGGTCGGTGATCATGTGCTGGCAAGCGGGAGCACGGATTACCGGATCCGAGTCCAGCAGGATGTCTATGAAGTCGGTCCTTATCTGAAGAAAGGAAAAAACGAACTTCATGTTCTTTTGGCCGATGGTTGGTATCGAGGAAGCATCGGTGCCAAGGGCTTCACCTATGTCTTCGGAAAATATACGAAGGTTCTCCTTCAGCTTCAGGTGGAACAGGCTGATGGAAAGACAATCTATGTTAATAGCGATTCTTCCTTCCTTTGGTCGAATGATTCCCCACTTCGTTTTGCCGATCTCAAGGACGGGGAAATCGTCGATAACAATTTGGTTCCCTCTCTTTCAAAACATGCGGTTGAAACAAGTTATGATGGACTGATAACCTGCTCCAACAATGTCCATGTCAAGGAAAGGAACGTATTGGATCCCGTCGAGGAAATCAAGATTTCCTCAAAGGAGATAACGTATCGTTTTCCGTTCAATCTGGCCGGATATGTATCATTTGAATGTCAGGCAAGAAAAGGAGACACTATCGATATCGTTCTTGGCGAGATAGTCGACAAGGATGATCGGACGGGTCTTAGCAATGTGCAGTGCACCAGGAAGAAGAAAAAGACTCCGCTTCAGAAAATCCATTTCGTCTGCAAAGATGGAAGAAACGAATACCATACTCGGTTCTTCTATGGAGGATTCCGTTATGCGACGGTAAGTTGTTCCTCTCCTCTTTCTTCCTTCAAAATCCATGCTATCCAGATTGCCAGCGATGTTCTTCAGACTTCAAAGTTCGAATGCTCGAACCATCTCGTCAATTTGTTCTACGAAAACACGATTCATTCCCTTCTATCCAACTCCATCGATATTCCAACTGACTGCCCGACTCGGGAGAGGATGGGTTGGACCGGTGATTCCCAGGTGTTCTTCAATACGGCATCCTATTTGTGTGATTACGAAGCCTTCTCACGGAAACATATAATGGACGTTTTTGATAGGCAAAGGAAAGATGGCTGTCTTCCCCAGATTGCTCCCTATTCCCACGAGGACTGGTATATGGATGTCATGAACGGCAGCGTTGGTTGGGCAGATGTCGGTGTTCTGACTCCGTATCGTATGTATCTGAAATACAACGATAAACGGATTTTGGAAACCTATTATGATAAAATGTGCGCGTATGCCAAGTTCATGATTCACCGCTGCGGAAGGAGCAAAGGTATCTATAAAGTCTATGCCAAGAACCTTCATCTTTCCAAGGAAAACCGCAGATACCAGGTCAATTCCGGTCAGTCATACGGAGAATGGGCAGAGCCCAAAGATGTGAAGAAAGTCGAGTGGACGGATTTCTGTATGCCTCATCCGGAGGAATCCATGGCCTACACCTGTTATGTCATGGAAGTCATGATCAAAGTTTCCGCAATCCTAGGTAAAGAAGAACTTGTTCCTCTTTTCAAGGAATATGAAGAGGGTGTGAGGAAGGCCTATCAGGAACTTGTTACGAAGAAGGATTTCAGCCTCGATACAGACCGTCAGGCCAAACTTGTCCGTCCTCTGTATTTCAAACTTTTGAATCCACAGCAGGAGGAGTATGCCAAGAAGAGACTCATCGAGGCTTTGGACCATTACAAATGGAGAGTCGGAACGGGATTCCTTTCCACGCCGCTGATCCTTTATGTTCTACAGGATATTTCCCCGGAATATGCTTATCGTCTTCTTTTAAACGAGGAGGCTCCGGGATGGCTTTTCATGGCGAAGAACAATACAGGCAGCATATGGGAAGGCTGGGAAGGTGAGTTTTCCCAGGCCGGCATTGCCTCCTTGAACCATTATTCCAAAGGGGCTATGGTAGAATGGCTTTTCTCCAGCATGCTTGGTATCAAAGTCAAAGGTGAAAATGTTTTCGAGATATCTCCTGTTCTTGATCCTCGTATCGGTTATGCCAAGGGAAGCTATCTTTCTCATTTCGGAAAGGTTTCCGTCTTTTGGAGATTCTCTGAAGATCAGAAGCAGGTTCATTTTGATATCGATGTTCCCGGAAATACGACGGCTGAGTTTGTCTTCGGCAAAACCAAGAAGACTTTGACTTCCGGAACGTATTCCTTCGACTTAGCTTATCGGGATTAAAAAAATAGGCTTTCTACCCAGTTGAGGGTCGGAAAGCCTATTTTCTTATTTATGGATTCTTATGACGGTATTGTTCTTACGGAGCGTTTCGACAAAGGCGTTGCTGTCCATCGGTTTGAAGAAGGCATAACCCTGAAGGGAACTGTCTTTGTTGATTTCCGTAATCATCTTGTACTGTTCCATGTTCTCGACACCGATAAGGGATGGATGCAGTTCTTCTCTTTTGGCAAGTTCGAGAAGCTCCTTGACCATGACGTATTTGTTCTTGTCGGTATCGATGAATCTTGTATATGGTCTATCGATCTTGAATTCCTGGATTCCCAGATCCTTGAGCTTGTCCAAGGAGATATACTCACCGGAATATCTATCGCAGATGAGGTCGATCTTGAGATTGATGGCCATCTGGAAGAAGGTCTTCATATCGTCGTAATGGTCGTAGATTTCCTTTTCGTTGATTTCGAATCCCAGGAAGTGAGGAGGAAGGTGGTTTGTTTCGATGAGGTTCTTCAGCTTGTCCTCAAGGAGAGGATCGCTGAAGTAGGAGGCATCGGTATTGATGTTGAGTCTCTTGAATCCGTATGGCCTGAAGATGGTAAGTCCGTATTCTTTGTAGAGCTGGGAGATGTAGTCGATAAGGGCATTGGTGATAAGACCAATCTTGTTGTTCTTGGCCGCAATCTTGATGAGCTCGTCTGTGTTGAAGGTGATTTTCCTGTAGTCGTCCGAGAGTCGGATAAGGAGTTCGGCGCCTGTGATTCTCTTGTCGGAAGCGTTGAGAATCGGCTGTAGGTTGACCTCGAATTCACGGTTGGTGAATTTCTGGTCGATGATGCTGAGCATGAATTCGTTCTTGTTGCTAGGACGGGAATAACCGTTTTCATCCAGGTAGATGTAATTGAGACCGGCTTTGTATTTTCCCGAGAAATACAGGGCTTCGGCATGTTTCAGGAAATCCTTGTAGGATGGGTAGCCCTGCGGATAGGAGATCGGAAGGTAGGTGATTTCAAAAAGGCTCTGTCCGTCTTCGAAACAGGATTCCCTGGACAAGTCATAGATGGCTTCGCATTCGTTGATGACGTCGTTCTGACCGTATTCCATTAGGAGTACGGCGAAGGTATCCGGCTTATCCATATAGATGTTGTCTACGCTTTCCAAGGCAGTGACTTTGTTCAGGAAGATTCTCAGTGCCTGGGTCAGCTTCTCGTTTCCGTATTTTCGGATGAGTTCGTTGCGGTTGTCGATTTTAAGCAGGAGCAGATAGCCTTTGGAATTGCTGAGGTAGGCGTTTTTCATCTGGAGCATGAGGGAATAGTAGGAATTGATGAGATAGTTCTGGTCGAAGAGGTCATCCGTGAACTCATCGTTCTTCTTCATCTGTTTGACGAGCATGACCCGGTTGGGTTCTTTGTCATCCATATTCAGGGTGAGGGAAGTTTCGACCGGGAATCCGTTGATTTCCGTCTTTTTCTTTTTGGCGGTAATCAGAGGGCAGTCCTGACAGGGTCTGTCCAGTCCGTAGATTGCTTTATAGCATTTTCTCTCCGGCTTGATTCCCGGATTTATCAGGGTAAGTCCGTCGCTTACATAGGTTATCGTGTAGTTGTTTGCCTGGATCTTGTAGAGGAAGCAGTTGGATAGCTTAAGTACGCCTTCGGTAATCCGCATTTCTTCGTTCAGACGTTTTCTTCTGAGGAGAGTTACGATTGTGTCTCCGATTTTTCCGGAGAAGAGGGATAGGCATTCGAGGAGGTAGGAATTCAGAGGCATTTCCCGTCCTATGTTGTCAAAATAGATAATTGCTCTTAACGGAATGGTTTCTCCTTTTACCAGGTAGAAGAAACAGGAATCGATACCGAAGCGGTCGAAGAATCTCGACATCTCGTAGGAGCAGCTTTCTTTTCTTGAGGCAAAATAGGTATTGTCTCCTTCGCAGATCTTGGTGAGATGCTGGATGAAATCCTGATCGAATTTCTTCCCTGGTTCGAATCTCTTTTCGTTTTCTTTGTCCTTGGAAACATGGAGAATGCTTTCGAAGTCGTCATTCAGTTCCTGGTAGAGGATGATTCCGCCTTCATCGATATCCATGCTTTCGAAGATTTCTTCCATGATTTCCTTCAAATAGTTCGAGTATTCCTTCTTGTCTTCCAGGACATTGTTGAATCTCGAGCTGATCTTGCACATGGTATTCAGATCCAAGGTCGTCTGATGGACCATCCTTGTTTCTTCCAGGTTCTTGATTCTTTTCGGAAAATAGAAGTTCAGGTTCTTTCCCATGCGCTTGGCAAAGTGGATGTCGTCGAACATTTCGTCCAAATGGGAATAAGGGTAACAGACATAGGCGTAATGGACAGGAGTGGAAGTTATGCTTCCGTTTTCGTCTTTCACAGGAAGGGAGAGGTCTTTGATCATGTCAAGACATTTTTCCCGGATGGCATTGGTGTTGTCGATGATCGGAAGGTAGACATAGTATCCCTGTTTCCATCGCGAGGGAGAAAGAAGCAGGTTCGGATAGGATTCAAACTGACGGAACAGATAATCGGCAAGATGCAGAAGCTGATTGTCCTGAAGCGGTTTTGAACTTTTCGTCTCATAATAGACATAAAGAAGGCCGTTGCGGTAGCTTGAGGATTTTTTGATGATTTCGACAAGGCGCTGGTGGAATTCGTCGGCATCGACGATCTGTTTCTCTTTGTCGATGTATTTGAGACTTAGACTGGTATAATCCAGGTTCTTGTTGATGACGGTTGTTTCAACTAGGGTTTTGTTGATACCCTTGATATCCTTGTTGAGTTCGTCGATTTCCCGGATGTTATTCCCTTCCGGATAGGAATCGAAATCGATTTCCTGGTTCAAGATCTTATGGTAGTTCTGATGGGTAATGGTATAGAAGGTATCGAAGATCAGATGATACTGTTTTCTTGTCTTGATGAATTCCAAAATCATATCAATCACGCAGAACAGTACCAGAAGGACGACAAGAATCTGAAGATAGATGGTATTTTCTTGCTGAAGGTAAAGCAAGACCATTCCGACGCCAACAACGGAAGCAACGATGGCAAATATCAGATGGATGATTGCAGAGAGCCGGAGGAAATGGCGGAAACTTTTCTGTTTTTGTTTTTTCATCTTGTTTCCTCCAGAATGTCGGTTCTTCCGATATCGCCGATGGATGTGACGATGATCTTTCCTACCGTGGCATAGGATTCCAGAATCTTGGAATAATCAAGATAATCTGTCGGAGTCTGGAAATGGGTTTCAACCACTTTAATGGCTATACAGGAGATGTTGTTCAGATAGCAAGCCAAAGCTACGCCACCATAGGTGCAATCGAAGACGATGTTCTTCTTGATGGATGTCAGTTCTCCTTGGACCAAGAGCGGTTCCAGTTGGGATTCTTTATAAAAATAGGTATTCGAGGAGAGGTAAGTGGAATCGAAGAACTGGATGTAGGTTCTTATGGCCATGGCTTTGTTTACGAAGTCCTTGACACCGGCATCTGTTTTGAAGAACTGCGGGAATCCGTTTGGAATCTGTCCCAGTCTTACCGGTTTGTTTCCGATCTGATCGATATCGGAGAGAAGAACCTGGTTGGATACGGCAATCGTTCCGAACTCGATGTCGTCGGAATAACTGACACAGGTCCCGACACAGAACGCAAGCAGGATGAAGTATTTGTTGATGAGGTAGTTTGTCACAAGGCTTGCGACATAGTTGGTGTAGATGTCATAGACTAGGACGACGTCCTGGTTGAAGAGTCTTCCGAAGACGGCCGGGTAACGGTTGTAGATTTCCTCGTTTCTCTTCTTGGTCAGGATGGATTCGAAATAGAGGACATCGTCGTGTGAACTTCCGAGAATCAGAATCATGTTACTTGTCCTCCGTGTTGCGTTCGAACTTGTTTTCCTTCAAGAGTTTGGCAAAGTCCTGAGAGGGAATCGGTTTGGAATAATAATATCCTTGGATTGTATCGCATCCCTGGTTTTTCAGGATGTTGACCTGACGAACGTTGTCGACACCCTCTGCGATGACTTCTAGATGGTTCAGCTTTCCAAGATCGATCAGGCATTTGACGATGTTCCGTGCCTTTTCGTCGTTTTCGATGTCGTCGATATAGGATTTGTCGATCTTGATGGTATCAAAGGGAATACGGCCGAGGTTTGCGATGTTGCTATAGCCGATTCCGAAATCGTCCATCAGGACCCGGATTCCTTTGGCTTTGAGTTTCTTGATGATGGATACGGCCAAAAACGGGTTGGACTGCGAGGTCCTTTCAAGGATTTCGATTTCGATGAGGTTCGGTGGAATATGGTATTCATCCAGGGTCTTGGTGATGAATTCGAGGAAATTCATGTGGAAGAATTCGAAGAGAGAGAAATTCAGTGAGACAGGGACGACTCTTCTTCCTCTCTTCATATTGTCCTGGATGTCCTTGCACACCTGCGTGAAGACGAAAGTGTCCAGTTCATGCGTCAGACCGCTGGCTTCGGCTTTGGGGATGAACTGGTAAGGAAGCAATAAGCCATGTTGCGGCGAGTTCCATCTTATGAGAGCTTCCGCGGAGGTGAACCTTTCTTCCTTGAGACTGAATTTAGGTTGATAATAGACGACGAATTCTTGGTTTTCCAAACCTTTTAGAAGCATTTCGAGGTCGTCTTTCTTTGTTACGTTTCTCAATGAGGATTGATAGAAGGTAATGCTTTCGAAGTTGTTTTCGGAGGCGTTTCTTGCCAGAATCGCATTTTCGATGCATTCGACGACGGACTGATTCTCTTTGGGTTCTTCGATTCCGAAGAACGGGGAGGTGAAGAGGTGGAGGTTGTTCTTCTCGACGATTTCGTAAAGGTCATCGCTCAGTTTGGCTACCAGGTCGATGACATCGAATCTGGTTCCTCCGAAGATATAGATGTAGTATCCGGCGTTGTCGTAGGCATAGACGTATTTCTTCTGCTGTTTGGACAACAGGCTTCTTAGATGTTCGGCTACCAAGCAGTTATAAGTGATGCTGGCCTGTCTTCTGGTGTTGACAAGGACCATGGATTTTGGTGCCGTGGTGAAGCGGATGATGGCCTGATAGGCGTGTTTGTTCTTCCTCTTGCTTCTCAGGGATGTGACTTTGGTTTCGAAGAGGTTTCTGTTGTAGAAGTCCATCTTCTTTCCGAAGACGTAGGCGTCCTGTTCGCTTAGGTTCTTCATCAGGACGACCTGATTGATGAAACGGATAAGGAAGATGAAGAAAAGGGAAATGAGGATACTTAAGACAACGACGAAAATGGACAGGTAGACCTTTGCCGGATTGGAGGATTTGGATGTCATGAGAAGGATAAGGTAAACCGTCAGTCCGATAAGGAAACTGGATCCGAAGGCGATGAATAGGATTTTATATTTTTGCTTTTTATCCATTTTCGTTATTTCTTCTTTGTTTTTTCTTCGAGCATTTCTTGAAGAAGTTCGGCTTTGAGCCTTTCCTTCTCTTCTTTGGACATGGTATCGAATTCGACGCGTCCTGCGACTGGATTCTTCGGCGGTTCATCGCTCTTGGGCGTTTCTTCGTCTTTCTCGTTCAATGCTTTGAGGATATCCCTTATGGAAACAAACATCAGATATCCGCTTGGAATCAGAAGAAGGATGACTAGTCCCCAAGGCGAGGCGACGAATTTGAAGAATCCGCCGAGGAACTCGGACTGCAGTTCGACTTTCCCGAGAAGTTCCTTTTCGCTGAAGACCTGATACTGTCCAAGGCCTGACTGGTTTCCTCCGATGTTGATACCGGATACGACAAAGAGATATCTGCCCTGACCATAGGGAACATTTTCGTTGTACTGGATTTCTCTTAGACGATGGGTCATGACTCGGCTTGTCGCGTCTTCTCCTGTCAGCTGGATGGGATTGTTAAGGAAAGCAAGGATGGGATTGGTATCCTTCTTATCGAGCTTTACACTGCCGTAATTCTGATATCCGTCGATGAAGGTAAGGTCGAAATGGGAGCTTTTGTTTTCGTATTCGTCAAGAAGGGTGACGATTTTTTCCATCATCTGGGTATCGGATGTGATGGGGGAGAAATTATTGGAGGCTTCTTTGAGCTTGGTGTAATACTCTTTGTCGAGTTCTTCGTTCTTCTTTTCGTTTTCCAGATAAAGGGAATAGAGTTTTTCGGCACTGTCCTTCTTGGTGACTAGGGCTGTTCCTTTCTTGTATTCGGGTTCCATGGAATCGGTGAGGACAACGAAATTTCCGAAAACACCGTAGTTCAGTACTTGTCCGTAGTTGTTTTTCTTGGTGAACTGTCCGATGACCGGACCAAGAGCCAAGCCGACAAAAAGCAGGATGAAAAAACATCCGAGGCCTTTTTTCATCCATTTGATTGCCTTGCTCTGTTTTTTCTGTTCTTTGTCTTTCATTTTCCGAATTCCCTGAATGAACCGGATTTGTTTCCGGTGGCATTCTTCTTCTTTTTCGTTCTGGATTTTTCTTTCTTTATCGATTTATAATCCATCTTGTTTTCATCGGCTTTGCGGTAAATCGGATCTTTTTTGATGACTTCGGAAAGATATCCGCCTTTTGTCGAGGCGGTTTGGTTTCTGCTTTTCTTCTCAATGGTCTCCGAGGATTGGTAGGAGGCATCTTTCCTTATCGTCTCTTCAAGGTATCCGTTTCCTTTGGAATAGGTGGCATGTTTCCTGTCCCGGTATTTCCTGTCGGCCTGGATGAAGCCACCGCTAATAAGATCCATGTTGTCTGTCAGGTTCGTAGGATTCTTCAGTATCTTCGGAAGATAGGAATCGTTTTTCCTTTCGGAAAGCCTTTTCTTCAATTGGCGGTTCTTTTCCTTTTCTTCCTCAAGCAGTTTTTCGTACTCGTTCAAAAGTCTGTCTTTTTCTTCTTCCTGAGCCTTACGCATCAGCTTTTCCTGTTCGCTTTCTTGTTTCATGAAGCAATAGGTTTCCTGGCTTGGGATGTAATCCTCGACCATGGAAGAAAGGATTCGGATCTGATTTTCCTGTTCTTTGGGTTCTTCTTTCTTTTCTTCCGGTTTCAGGATATCCATTTCGACCTTGACTGGGATGATTTCCTCGGCTTCGATATTTTCGACACTCAAAAGAGTGGAGGCGATTTCCTGAGAAAGCGAAGAGGGGAGAGTCTCTTCTTCGAGCAATGTGGAAGGAATGTCTTCCTTTTCTCCGGTTTTGATCTCTTCGACAGATTCTTCTTTCGGAAGAGGGGCATTGTCGATCGTAGTGGAAAGTCCGATTCCGTTTCTCAGGTCATGATATTCTTCGTTGGAAAGATAGACGCCCCAATCATGGGAATCGATTTGGAATTTTCTGGCGTCATCGGCAAGAAGGGAACGGAATTTCCTTAGATATTCCTCTTCTTCCTCATGGCGTTTCTTCATCCTTTTTTCCTTGAGGAATTCCAACTCCTCTTCCATTTTCCGGATTCTCTTCTTGACTTCTTCGTCAAAAAGGAGGGCATTCTTGGCTTTGCGCTTTAGGAGGAATTCTTTCTGCATGTACTCCTGTTTGCTCATCAAACGTTTGCGGTATTCGTCCTGGAAGTAGGCTTTTTCCCGGTGTGAAGGATGGGGTGGCAGATTGGCATCTGTCTTTGAATCCAGGTATGTCTGATAGTCTTTGTCCGTTCTCACAAAAGAAATCGGACCTTTTAATAAAGGACCATAGACAAATTCCTCGTCGTCGCTGGACGTGAGGATGATTGGATCATAATGGGTTTCTTTTTCTTCCTTTCTTCCTTCTTTGTCTTTTCCCTGAAGGGAAAGGAAATTGTAGAAGGTAAGAAGATTCATCCGGTTCAGATCGTTTGTGTCGAAATCCTGGTATTCCTCTTTGACGGAGTAGTTGACACCGAGTTTATCGTAAGCTTCGATGAAACGGTAGAGTTCATAGCATCGATGGTATTTCGGGTTCTTGCGGATGATATTGGTCTGAAGGATCGGGTTCTTGACATTCTTATCGGTCTTGAAGATCTTCATGAACCGGGAATTGTAATAATAGAGGATATACTCTCTTACTTGTTCGATTCTTTTGATGTAATCGTTTGTTTCGATTTCGATTTTCTCTTCCTTTGGAGAATCGACGACGATTTTCGTCTCGATATTGACCTGGGCACCATTGAGATTGGAACTGTTCTTGAAGAAGAGCTGCTCGTGATCCATGAGTGTGGCATACTGTTTGACGAATTCGTATCTTTTTTCGACAAAAAGTACCAATTTTCGGATCAGAGTGGCGATGAAGCGGTTCTCATAAGTCTTGATATCGTCATCGGAACCTATGGAAAGAATCTTATTGGGAATGACATTTCCGTTTTCGTCGATATCCTTGATGTACTGGGTGTGGCTGGCAAGATGCATGATCGAGGTCGAATTCGTCTTCTTGGCCAGTTCGATCGGAGTAAGGTCGGCCGTTGTCTTGGTGACCATCCTCGGATTGTTGATGATCGTTCCCAAATCGAAAAGGCAGCTTTCGATGTTCTCAATCCAGGAGTTGTCGAAACTGGATGATTCGATTCGGTCCAGCCTAAGATAGGAGCTTTTTCCGTTTTTCAGAGCATCGAAAATCTCCTTGGCGTCATTGTCATCAAGGACACCGCTGAGCTTTTCGCTCATGGACAGATAAAGTTCTTTTTCTTTGCTGTAATTTGACATGGATTTTTCCCGGTGGATTCTTTTCCTTATCCTATTTTAGTTGTTGGAGATAAGATTGTCGATAAAAGCATGTGCCATTTTGAAATTGTTGGTTCCGTAGAGGGTATCCAATTCCTGCTTGAGCTGGTTGAGTTCGTCCTTCAGGAAGGCAATGTTGAGGGATTCGAATTTCTTCAGAACCTTGTTGGTGAAGATGAAGTCGAAACCTTCCATTTCGCTTCCTCCGCAGGCGACATAGACTGGGATGAATGTATCGAGCTGTTTTACGATACGGTTACCGAAGGCAAGACGGAATTTCTTGATGACGAAGTTGTCGAGCTCTTCGAATTTCTTCCTCATGTTGTCGCTGATCGGATACTGGCTCAGAGCATCATGGTAGAGAGAGGACAACTGGGAATACGGGACTGCCATTGCTTCCTGGTTTTCGCATTCGAATTCTCTTCCCTTATCGTCGAAGAAGATGGAAATGGCTCTGTCGTAGACCTTGTCGGAGATGGTGAAGGTCGAGTCGTCGTTGTTTGCGGTTCCGAAGAATTCCACATTCTGAGGAATGAGAAGTTTTCCGTCCTTGAGATTGACGGGATCGTTTTCCTGCATGGCGGGAATCAAGTCGATCAGCCAGTCGTTCGGGTCTCTCATTTCCATGATGGAGAGGAATTCCGCGAAGTAGTATTCGATACGGGCAAGGTTCATTTCATCGAGGACGATGACATCAAGTTCTTTGCGGTAGGTTGTTGTGTAGAGGGCTTTTAAGAATTCGGATTCGTTGAACTTCTTGGTGAATTCGTTGTAATAGCCAAGGAGTTCGGATCTGTCCTTCCAGGATGGTTGGACAGGGATGATGGCAGAATCGAAGCGGAAGAATTTTCCGATGGCGTAGGCTAACGATGTTTTACCTGTACCGGAGATACCTTCCAGGATGATAAGTTTGCTTGTGGCGATACCGGCAAAGAGCTGTCGGATGGTATCGATTTTATAATAGAGCTTGAGTTGGGATGCGGCAAAGTTTCTGAAGCGGTTGCAGAGTTCTTCCAAGGAAAGATCGGAAATATTGGCGATTTCCGTGGATATTCCCCTGTACTGGTTGTCGACATGGGTGAGTTTCGGGAAGCGGGAAACGACTTCCTGTATTGCTTCCTTTTCCTTCTTTTCGACGTCGTTTGGCTTGAGGCCCATGTAGTTGACCTTCAGCTGGAGAATCTTGTCTTTTTCCTGTACGGCTTGGTAGAGTTCGTAATTGAGTCTTTCGACTTGTTCTCTCAGTTCGTCCTTGCTGATTTCTTTCTTGACGAATCTGACATATTTCCGGATCAGAACGAAGAGCAGGAAACAGATTCCAAAAAGGGCACCGATGAAAAGAATGGCAAATAATACAAAGAAAAACCATCCTGCTGGTCCGAAGTCGCCTTTGTGGGCGTCCAGCAGAGACTGATAGTTCTGGAAATTCGATGGTACCTTCAGCCATGGGGAAACGACTCTTGTGGAAAAGAATTCCACAAAATCCCAGAAGAAAGTAATGATCATTTGTCTTAGATATTCAAAATATGCTGTCATTTTCCACTCTCCCTTGCAATCATGAAACTGAGTTCGGCATTGAAGCTGGCGCCCATGGTTTCATTGATGCAGTTTGTGTCCCAGCCTTCCAAATAAATGGATAGGACGATTTCGGTCGGTCTGTAACTGGCATCATTCGTATTTTTATAGACGGGTATCATGATGGGACTTTCCCGTTTTACTCCGGTTGGTCTAAGTTCTTCCAACGTGTAGGAGTTTTCCTTGACCGAATCGTGTTCCTCTTCGAACCGTTCGATGTCGAAATGGTGTGTGCCTTTTTTCGTAAAGGAATTGAAACTTGTCGTATCGTCTATTCCGGTTGCCGGATGATTTTTGTCTGTGTTGTAAAGAATGTCGCTTTCTTGGGTGGGAAGATAGTAATCCTTTAAGTCTTTGCTTTCTGCGGCTTGGATGATATTTCCCGTTTCGTCTTTGATGTATCCATAGACGGCTTCGTAGGACTGGTTCTGTTGGTAGTAGGTATCGAAGTAGGGCGTAGTGGAGGTATTCAGAATTCCTAGAAAATAGGTTTCCTCTGTTTTATGGGGATTGATGATAAAGTATTTTAAGTTTCCCTCTTCGTCTTTATAGAGGATTGAGACTCGCAAGGAATTGCTGACTTGGTTCAATTCTTCTGTTTTTGACTGGATGAATTCTTTCTTTTCCTTTTCTGTCGGAAAAGACATGTCTTCAGCCACTTGGTTGGCCCATTTCTCATTTTGAGTACTATTGGGATTCAAAGAGAATTTGTCAGGATCGATGGTGACGTAGACGTTGTCGTCACAGCTAAGGTAAAGATGTTTCGAGAAATAACCGCGTTCGAGTTCCGTGGCTTCTGGTTCATAAGGAATGCTTGAATTGTTGATACCGGAATAGCCACCATAGAAACAGGGATCGATAAGGTCATAATCTTCTCTAGGCTTTGAGGATAGATAATCTGAATCGTTCATCCAACGGAAGGAATAGGAGGATAGGGGTTGATAGAGTTTTTCTTTCAAGGTCGTTGTCGTGTAGTCAAGCAAGGATTTGAAATCTCCACGCGTTTCGCTTATCTGGAGATTGCGTTCGGATTTCATTCCGATTTCGATGGAATTGATGTAGTTTTTTCCGGACGTTGCTGTCCAAGCGAAAGTGATACCGGCTGTGAGGACACTTAAGGATAGAGCGATTGAGAGACAGGAAAGGGCAATCTTCGTTTTCTTTTTCATGTCAGTCCACCCTATTTGTCTGGAATGTCAAACCTAAATCAAATCCGGTTCCTCCATTCCTTTCCTGTTCGTCCAATGCTTCATTTGTTATGGAATGATCCCATCCTTCAAGATAGATGGTCAGCTTGATGCTTGCAATGGCAGAATCCTTTTCACTGGTCCTACAGACAACATGTCCGCCTTGAAGATATCCGGCATCATCGCTCGGTTGGATTTCCTTCATGGAGTAGTACTGCGCTTTCTTCAGATCGAAATTATCCAAATTCCGATAACCCATGATGCCATTCTGGTGTTTTGCCAGGAAGGAAGAAGGGGTTTTCGCGTTCGTCTTATTGATATCGTCTAAATCGCTGTCGGTTTCGAATAGGCTTGCATTGTCTTTCATTCCCTCTTTCAGGGAATAATCGCCGTAGATGAGTTCTTTCGGCTGATAGAAATAGGAGGAAGGATCATAGTCGTAATAATCATCTCCGTAATCGAGGTTCAGTAGTCCGGCCACTGTGGTTTCGCCTTTTTCATTGGCATTCGGATTGAGGATGAAGTTTCCGGTTTCGCTGTTCACGAAGATTCTAAGAGAGTTTTCAAGGTGTAGTCCCGCATGAGTTGTGACATCTTTGAGCCAGATATCCCGATTCTTCATATAGGAAACAGAACCTGCACCATAACTGGAACGAAGGACTCTGAAAGCCAGATTCAGATAGGAAAAGCTTTCATTGCTTGCTTTCTGATTGAGGTTGGGTTCTCCTTTTGTCGGTGCTCGGTTTAAGGTGAGATGCGGATTCTTGGTAAAATCGAATTGATCCATTTTGTATTCTCTGGAGGTTACTGGGATAAGCTCATTGGTTGCATGCCCTTGGGACTTGGAATAGGCGGAAACCAAAACAGAAGAAAGAGGCGCACCTGGTTTTACGAAATAGTACGTAAAACCTTCCTCTTTGACAATATCAAAGGTGCTATCGACATCTATATTGGATTCTTCGACGAGACTTTCGAATGTCTGAATCGTGTTGTCGTTTTCGAACTTGAGTCCAATCTGCAGCTGTTCCGAATTGTTGACCGTTGTTCCGTCAAGAGAAAGGGAGGCTCTGGTTGTGTAGGCAAACCAAGCCATAGTGCCGGAAATGACACCTAAAGACGATGTGACTGTCATAGCAGTGAGAGCCACTGCCAAAGCACGCCATTTCATTGTTTCCACCATTAAATATTTGCACCTTAAAAGGTACATTAAAAAGTATTGACCTAAAAACTATAACCGGACTTATTGATTTGCGGCACTGTTCGGCTCGTCGCTCTTCTTTTCGTCTACGACAGGATTGGTATAATCCGTATCGCGGTCACAGCCGAACTGCATACCGATGCGGAAAGTTGTGTCCTTGATAAGATCATACGTCCACATGGCAGTTACGTTTTCCTTGTCCGTAAGTTTCTGCCAGCCTTCAAACCAAATGGTAACAGTGACTTTGGAAGTGTCGGTTTCTGTTTTGTCAAGTTCTTTCTTTGTCAATGTTGTAGCAATGGTCTTGCCACCGGTTAAATCACCCTTATTATCAGTTGCAGCAAGTAATGCAGTTCCTGTTTTGTCGTCTGCACTATAAGCGGTCTGGGAACCAGTTCCATAATTGATTATTTCGTTTTCCTTTTCCCACTCATACTTGTCGGAAGTGTCTAGGTTTCCATCGTTATTCAAATCCAATTTGCCTTCAGTAGTCGTTGTATCACCGTCTTTGGATGCCAAAGAATTGATACCAGCATTTGTAGCGCTTTTGGAGCTGAAATGGACTCTCATGGCTTTAGCAAGGACATCAGTGCCTGCATCCTTAGCTGTACCAAGTGAGGTAATGCTGAGATCGGTCAACTTTACATCACGCTGTATATAGTTCGTTTTTCCGTCAACTTTCTTGATGAACTGGAAATAGAGATCGAACTGGAGATAGTTCTTGATGTTTGCCGTATGCCAATTATTATCGTAGGAACCGGCACCATACTGATACTGGGGAGCATCGTAAAGCTTCAAAGTACCATCCTTGTCCATGTTTCCGGAGGTTATTGGAGTAATGGCACTGGCAGCATCTTGGTTATTGGCTTTTTTCCTTGCGGCAGCCAAAATGGCATCGCTTTTCAGGTCGGAACCCCAATGTTCACCGTCCGTGGAGATCTGAAGGTTCTCGGTCACTGACTTGGAACTTCCCATGATTCCGGCGGTTGCTCTTGTGCTGTACTGGTACCAAGCAACAGTTCCGGTAATCGAACCGGCCAAAGAGAGGAATGCTGTTGCCGAAAGAGCAAGTACCAACAATTTACCTTTATTCGTTTTCATATCCATTTATCTGTATACCTAGTTTTAATGTGGATAAATTCCAGGAACCAGCGTTCCCGATGCAGTCCGGATCTTCTCCTTCAAGCCAACAGACGATGGTATACTTTTTGATATCGCCTGGTTTGAAGTCCGTTGTTTTATAGGTTGCAACGGTTCCTATCCTTGCATTGGTATCCTTTTCGGAATAAAGGAAATTCTCTGCAAGGCCGTAATAGAAAGCAGGGTCGTTTTCTTTTGTTTCGGGGTATTTTGTCTGTCTTTCGTTCAGTTCCGGGTAGGAAAGGGGAATCCTTTCCTGCCAAATATCGTTTCCGTCCTTGTCTTTGATGGCGTTACCGTCATTGTCCCTAAGGATCGTGTTGCTCTTCCGAGCATACGTGACAGAGTCATGTCTGTCGGAACCGATATCGTTTTCAAAGATTCTCACCCTCAGGATATCATCAAGATAGTAGTCGTTTCCTTCGTTGTCGGTGGTCTTATGGTTCTCAATCATGTTTACGTTCAGATAATACTTGATTGCACTATCTTCGATCGGAGCCATATTCTTGATGAAGAAAGTCAGCTTAAAAAGGCAACGCGAAAAGTCCTTTCCGTTGGAATTCTCGTTGTCAAGTTCGCTTGCGTCCTGATCGGAATAGGTCGACTGTTCAAGGTGCTGTAAACCATCGACTCTCAAAAAGGAGGTCGGGTTTTCGAAAGATTCGGATTTGCTTAAGGACATGGATACATTTCCGGAATCCAAGGCCACGGTAAATGTACCTGTATTCCGCCCGAGGAACGCGATGATTCCCAGGATGGTGATTCCTGAAAGGCATATGCCTGTCCCTATGGCAACTCTTTTTCTTCTTTTCCGTTTTTTTACATATTTTAATTCAACCATAAAAGAATGAGTCCTATTTGAACTTCACTGAAAAAAGATAGACGTACAAAATCCCATCACAAAACTGATCGAATGAAGATAACAGAAAACCTTCTCGTCACGAATGTCCATGAATTATTCTTCTTAACCCAGCGCCTATTGTCCATTACACTAAGCAAGCGGAACAATTCTTAATTTTTGAAGGCAACTGGCTGTCTCTTGTCCGGAGAGACCCTTTAGTTTTGCGTCGCCATATTGCTAAGGCTTTGCTTTTATCTCGATGAAAATTTTATCAAACTCTTATACATGTTGCAATGATTTCATCATTTTTTAAATGCGGTTTCTTATGGATATTTGACAAATGTATGAAATCATAAGGGAAGTTGGGAGAATCGATTGATTTTAAATGTTCGATTTTTCCGAAACTGAAAAAAGCAGGACGAATTTTCATCCTGCTTGATGATTTTTAAGATTTACTTATCTTCTTTGGTTTCTTCTTTTGCGTCTGATTTTTCTTCTTTGGTCTGATCTTTCTGCAGGTCGGCTAGGATTTCTCTTCTCAGTGCTTCTTTCTGTTCATTGCTGAGGTCATGGACCTTGATCGGCTCTTTTTGGGTTTCTTTTCTGACATAGATAACAAGACCCACGATATTAATGGCAAGAAGAATGAACAAAGGTAAGACAAATGCGCAGAAGTAGGTAGTGGTATGTGCAATCAGGTACCCGATGAATCCGTAACCTTCACCACCGCTGGCTTTGATGCTGGCAAGTTCGTTTGAAGAGAGAGATCCGCTTTTGATCAACATCATCAACGAAATGACAAGCAAAGCTACGGTTATGACTACATCTGCCGCTACCGCTATGATATAAAGAGTCTTCTTTTTGTTGTTGTTCATTTTTTTCTTTCCTAAAAATTCTTTCTTTATGTTATCACATCATCTTTAATGAAACAAGAATTATCCTTTGTTTGTTGATGTCATAACTTGTACTTTTCTTTTCATTTTTTATGTTGCTTCTTTACTTTTCATTTTTATTTGGTAGAATTTGTCCGTCTTAAGGGGGATGGAACATGAAGGAGATTTATTTGGTTTCAACCATAATTTTTATTAATCATAAGGTACTTTGTTTATCAAGCAATGATTCTCTTTTTACTCCTTCCTTTGAATTGCCAACTCTTCGTCTTCTTGATTGGAATAAGAACAAACCTTGGTTGGAAAAGTGTTTTTCCGATAAGATACATGCTCCGATTCATTTGCTCGGCTTTTTCAGTATGAATAAGTCCCATGATGAAAATTTTTCTGTTGTTCATGAGTATATTCTGGCATCTATTTCAAAAGATTCTTTAAAGTTGTTTGGTTCACATGGTTATTCATTTATCGATTATTCTAATTTGAATGATTCTCCTATTTCGAATCAGGACAAAAATATTATCCGACAAGCTTTGAGTATGGTTTCCTATTCGAAGTAAAGGCTTTGGTTAGGAATCCGGTCTTGTTTTCTGCTTTTCATGTTAGCTCTCTTCGTTGAGAGCTTTTTTCTTTTGGGTAAGTTCTTCCTTACTTCTTTTTCAGTTGCTTTTCTTCTTTTATGTTTTTCATTTTCAGATAAAGAGCAAAACTGTATTATGACATTTTCTATTTTTGATATTCTTAAAAAGGCTTGTGGTTGAAATTGTCTTCTTGGGTTAGTAAAATAAAAATAATTTTCAGAGGAAAGAAACATGAGAAACAAGACAATCGTTGCCTTCATATATGATTTCGATCATACTCTTAGTACGACGGACATGCAAAACTACTCCTTTATTCCTTCCCTTCATATCGAACCCAAGGAATTCTGGACCGGTGCCAATGATCTTACCAAGAAGGAACATATGGACCCTCTATTAGCCTATATGTATCTTATGATCGTGGAAAGCAAGAAGAGAGGCCTTCCTATTACCCGGAAGACTTTTGTCGATCTGGGAAAGGATGTGAAGTTCTTTCCAGGCGTTGAGCAGTGGTTCAATAGAATCAACGCCTATGGCAAATCCAAAGGAGTCGAAGTCCAGCATTATGTGGTATCCTCCGGCAACAAGGAAATCATCGAAGGTTCGAAAATCTATAAGTTCTTCAAAAAGGTCTTTGCCTGTGAATATCTCTATGATGAGAAAGATCAGGCCATTTGGCCTAAATCCGTCATCAACTATACGACTAAGACTCAGTTCATTTATCGAATCAACAAGGGAGTTTTGGATCTTTCCGAAAACAACAAGGTGAATGCCTCTATGCCGGATGAAGATAAACCCGTTCCGTTCCAGAATATGATATACATCGCGGATGGCCTTACGGATGTTCCGTGCATGAAACTGGTTTCCGGAAATGGGGGAACGGCCATCGCTGTTTATGACAAGAACAAGCGACCGGCCAAGAAACTGTTCGATGATGGTAGGGTAAATTTCTTATGTGAAGCCGATTATAGCGAGAACTCTTCCCTGGATCAGCTGGCAAAGCTTCTGATCGATAAGATTGCTCCTCTGGATCTTCTTTATCGTCTTCATTATAAGCAGGTCGATGAGATTTGATTTTGGCACAAGCAAAAAGCCTGACTGGATTGCTTCTTTAGATGGAGGTGATCGAGTCAGGCTGTTTTATTATTTCTGAGCAGTCTTTTTCTTCTTCAAGAGGAAGAAAAGGATCATGGAGACGGTAATTACAAACAGTAGGATTGCCCCAGTGATATAATCCCATGTCTGGATGGAACCATCGAGATACTTGGGATAGATGTTGGAGTTGATGAACATGGAGATGACGCTTCCTAAGATGAGTCCTAGAATTGCATAGAAGGTTGAGATTCTGTGGTTAGAGAGGAGCTTGTTCATTATTTTTGAGGAAAATCCTAGTCCGATCAGTGCTCCGATAATAAGAAGGACCAGAATCAGGATACCAGTGAGTACAAATGCCATGTCATCGGTATGAGCGAAGATGCTTAATTCTCCTTTAGTCGTTGCAAATGTATTCAAAATCGGGAAATACATGCCAATAACCATTAAGGACATACTTCCGGAAATTCCGGGAACAACGCAGGCAAAGGCTCCGATTATTCCTGATAGGATACTTAGAAGGTAAATCCACCACTCTCTGTTCTGCATGGCTGTTTCCAAATTGATTTGATATAAGGCAGTGAAGATTCCAAGTCCGGCACTGACTAACAGGCAGAGAGCAAAGCTTGTTACATGGGTGACCAATTCTTTTGTGTTCTGGTGCTTTTTCAGTTCCCCGAATGTGATCGGTAAAGAACCTAGCACCAATCCGGCAAAAGCTCCTGTGATGGTGAAGGGGGCAGCTTTGTAACCTTTCTGGATGCCGATGAAGGCTGCGAGTGCTCCGACAAGCAGACCGAGTAGATAGGGAAGCAGAACCAAAAAGTTCTGCTTGAAGGCTTTCCTGATTCCTGCTATGGAATCGATGATGGTGTCATAGCATTTTTCGGCTACGGCAATAGTTCCTGCGCTTAGTCCTGGAATGGCAACGGATATGCCAAGGGTGACACCTTTTACGGTGTTGACCAGGAATCGGGTTTTAGGTTTATTTTCTTTTTGCATTTTAATACCTCGTAGGTTATTATACCTTTATTGAATTCATAGTAAAATTTATTTGAGAATTCTTTTCTATGAGGAGGGTGGATAATGGCGGATAAATGGCTTAAAGATGAACTCCCGGTTGATTCAAGGCAGCTTGAGATGATTTCACGTTACTATCCGGTCGACCGTAAAAATAAGACGGTCACTTTTACTTTCCACTTCGCCAGCGTGGATGAGATTCTTACACCGGATGTGAAAACCATTAGGCCTATCAGTCATGTGGATTCCTCTATTCTTGAGAAAATGGATTCTTTTGTCTCTTTTCTTCCCCAGGATTATATGGCTGTATTTGATTTCGAAATTGATGATTACAAAGGGAACAATCCCCAGGAAATCCTGGATTCCTTCAATGATGCCGTGGAACTGAATCATTATTCCGGTTTGAAGAAGTCCAGAAAGCAGAAGCTTGTTGCGAGTATTCTTATGGCTGTCGGCTGTATTGTACTTCTTTTGATGTGCGTGGGCGAAATCCATGGTTGGTTTGGAGAAGGCACAAGGAAGGATATGATTTCCGAAATCATCGACATCATTGCCTGGGTCTTCATCTGGGAGTCGGTTTCAATGGCTTTCTTGGAACCGTCGAGCAACATGTCCCTGGATGTGACGATGAAGACAAGAATCCTCAGCGTCAGATTCTTCGATAAGGAGAAACATCTGCTTGTCCAGGAAAACCAGAACAACATGATATCTTTGTGGAAAGGAAAAGAGAGGAACAAGAGCCTTGGCTATCGTTTCCTCTTGGCAGGCAGTGCTGGTTTTCTTGCGCTTGGTCTTGCTACGATCATCATGGGTCTTCCGAAAATCGTGAAAGACGCTCAGGCGGATTCGTTGACCGGTATTCTGGATTTCTTTATCGTTCTTGCCATTTCCGTCTGCTATTTTCTTGGTGGCTATGCCGGTTTGATGATCTATTCCGGAAAACGCAAATTCCGCAAGACGACCACTGTCTTCTTCCTTCTCTCCGTCCTGGCATTGATTTCCAATTTCGCCTATGCTATCTTCAAGGGCGAATCTACGGGATTCTTGTCTCCTTCCCTCTCTACTTTTGCTCTGGTTCTGTTTGTCCTTGGAATGCTGATTTTGAATTTCAGCGGAAAAGAGAATGATTCTTCGAGGTAATTATGGATTATATACTGGAAAGTCGTAATCTTTTTAAGAGTTTTGTAGATGGCGACAGGACTGTCGAAGCTTTGAAGGATGTGAATTTTAAAATCAAATCCGGAGAACTGGTTGTCATCCTTGGACCTAGCGGTGCGGGTAAGTCGACTCTTCTGAACATGATCGGCGGTATGGATTCCTTGTCTAAAGGAAACCTTTTTGTTTCGGGCAAGGATATTTCCCGGTACATGCCGTTCCAGCTGACGAACTACCGCAGAAGCGAGGTTGGATTTGTGTTCCAGTTCTATAATCTGATGCCTAACCTGACGGCATTGGAGAATGTGGAACTGGCAACGGAACTGTGCAAAGATGCCCTTGATCCCAAAAAGGTTCTCTCTCAGGTCGGTCTAAAGGAAAGACTTGATAATTTTCCAAGCCAGCTTTCCGGAGGTGAACAGCAGAGAGTCTCTATCGCCCGGGCAATAGCCAAGAATCCGAAAATCATCCTCTGCGACGAACCGACCGGGGCTTTGGACTATCAGACGGGAAAGGAGATTCTCTCCCTTCTATCTCTTCTCAGCAAAAAGGACGGCAAAACCGTAATCATTGTCACGCACAATTCTGCTTTGAGCAAGATGGCCAATCACCTTCTTCGGATCAAGAACGGTCAGATTGTTTTGGATGAGATGAACGATCATCCGATGAGAATCGAGGATATCGAATGGTAACCAAGACTTTCCGCAAGACCCTCTGGCGCTGTTTTTTGAAGAACAAAGCCAGATTCCTTGCTAATTTTTTTATCGTCATGCTTTCGATTGCCATCTCCTGCGGACTTTTGGCTCTTCCGGAGATTTTCCAGGAAAGCTTTTCTAAGACGTATCAGGAAAATAAAGCTCCGGATTTGATCCTGAAAGGAAAGACACAGGATGGGTTTTCAAGTGACGATTTACAGCTGATTGAGTGCTTTGATGATGTTGAAGAGGTTCTTCCGATGATGGCGTTTGATTATGAAAGCGAAGATTCGGATGAAGTCTATCGTTTTTATATTTATGATTTCAAGAAAGCAGGAATCAATCTCTTTACCTTGGTAGATGGAAACTACCCGGAAGATACCTATTCCTTTGAAGGGTATAACGGCATTGTGTTTGAGCAGGAGAACAAGAACCGAACTCCCTATCATGTCGGCGATGAACTTCAATTGGACTTGATGAAGATGTTTGCAAGTGATATGGAAAATATTTCTGTCCCTATTCCGGAAATCAGCTTTCGTGTTGATGGGATTGTAAATACTCCTTTATATACATCAGTACAACCCGAGACTCCTTGGCTTGAAAACAATCCAAAGGACAAGAAAGTTACGTCGATTTTCTATTTGGATAGGGCACTTTTCCCGGATCGTTTTGTTTTCCGGAAATTCGGTATGACCCTCTTTGATGTCCCTTCGTCCTCGTTCTTGGTCAATACGGATGTTTTCGTTCGCTTTAATGTAACACATGCCTATTTCCAGAATTCTTATCAGAAGGAAATGGAAATCCGGAAAGAGAGGTATGTTGCTTTGTTTGGTCAGGACAAGGTCGAGGCATTGACTTTGGAAGAGAATGCTTCCTATGCGACATTCAAGAATTATAACGGTAAGGTAAAAAAGATAAGTTACGTCTTTCCGCTGTTTTTCCTTCTTCTTTCTGCTCTTGTCAACCTTATCACCATGACGAGGCTTATCGAGGATGAAAGAGGGATTATCGGATGCTATGTCTCCCTTGGCTTTTCTAAGAGGGTAATCCAGATGAAGTATCTGCTTTTTACTTTCATCTCCACTTTTTCGGGATTGATTTCCGGTTTCCTTGTCGGTGTTCCTTTGATTCCTACGGTTGTCCTTAATGCCTATAAAGCCGTATTCAGGATGTCTTCGATTTCTATCCGATATCTCCAACCGCTTGGTTTTGTCGTCATGTTCGTTCTTCTTCTCATAACTCTGACGGTGACCTTTTTCTCTTCCTACAATCGGATGAAGGAAAAACCGTCCGAACTTTTGAAACAGAAGGCCCCAAAACCGGGAAAGAAGATACTTCTGGAACGCATTCCTTTCGTTTGGAACCCGCTTCCTTTCCGACTGAAATCTTCGATCCGGAATATTTTCAGGCAGAAGAAGAACCTTATTCTGACTTCTTTATCCATCATCGGTTCGACCCTTCTTTGTCTTCTCGGATTCGGACTTATGGATATTTCCACAAGTCTTCTGGATGATCCCGTATTCTCTGATGTCGCCAGTTCCATGGGCCTTATCTCTACGGTCATCATTCTTTTTGCCTTGTTCATGACGGTCATCGTCGTCTATTCTTTGACGAACATGAACATTCAGGAAAGGGAAAGGGAGATCGCTACCTTGAAGGTTCTGGGCTATCACAACCGTGAGTGTTCGTTCTATACTTTCCGTGAGATGCTCATGATCACTTTGATTGCCGTCCTCATCGGTCTTCCCTGTTCTTATGGTGTCATGTATTTTGTTTTTTCGTATCTTGAGTTCGGTAGTGCCAATGATGTCAAGTTCACAAGCTATCTTTTTACCTTCCTTGTCATTGTTCTGACTACGGTTCTTGTCAATTTCCTTCTTTATCCGAAAATCAAAAAGGTCGATATGAACGATTCTTTGAAAACATTGGAGTGAACAATATGAAAATCATGGCTATCAGCGACACGCATAACGATACGATCTATACTAGGGAAGCAATCGACATCTTCGTTAAGGAGCATTTCGACAAGCTTTATGTCCTCGGAGACTTGGGAACGGATTCGATTTCGATTCTGAACGAAGTCTACGACAAGGTTCTTGCCGTCATGGGGAACTGTGATTCCTATGAGGAGGAAGACAAGGCCTTGTTCAATCTACCATATCTTAATTTCGACTATCAGTTCGGTAAACTCATCGTTCTTTCGCACGGAAATTACTACAATCCCTACACGTATGACCAGAAATATGATATATTCCTTTCCGGTCATACCCACATGTCTCAGGTTTCCAGGGATCGGTATGGTCGTTATACGGCAAATCCCGGTTCTCTTGGTCAGCCTAGAGACGGGTATCATTCGTATCTGGAGATGGATGAGAAAGGAATCCGGATCAGGGATGTCATTTCCCATGGTGTCCTTCATTTCCAGGATTTCTAGAAAAGGAGGGAATTATGTCCTGTGTTCTTATCGGGTCTGATATTCATGGATCTTTGTTTTATGCCAAAAAGTTTTTCGAAGAAGTCGACAAAATGAATCCGGAGAAGATTCTCCTTCTTGGGGATTATTACTACAATGGAGCGAGAAATGTTCCTCCGGAAGGCTATTCTCCCAAGGATGTGGTTTTGCTCCTAAACCGGTATTCCGACCGGATTATTGCTGTCAAGGGTAACTGCGAGAGCGAGGTCGACAGCTGGGTTAGCGATTTTCCGATCTGCGATATGGCGTTTGTAAGAATTTTCGGCAATGATATCGTGATGGCTCATGGGCATCACAATTCCTTTGATAATCTTCCGAAAGGTCATTATGACATCTTCCTTCAGGGTCATACCCATATTTCCGTCTTGAAGAAAGAAAAAGGAATTGTTCTGGCTAATCCTGGCTCTATATCGCTTCCTAAAGACGGAAGGCACTCGTTTATGAGAATGGATGAAAAGGGAATCGAACTTGTTGATCTGCTTACGCTCGAGACCATAAGCCGTCTCGAATTCTAAAAAATGCCTCTGTCTGACTTCAGGGTCTTACAGAGGCGTTTTTCTCCTTGTTCCTTGTCTCGAATTCTTTTTTCATTTTTTTCATCGGAAGCCTTTGAATCAATAGGTAACGGATTCCTTCCTCTTTGATCCGGAGATGACGATAATAAAGGAAAGTGAAGAATAGGACAAGGAAACCAATGGCAAGACAGACTAGGACAAAGAGAATCCATTGGAACATGTTGAAGGAAGCAAAGGGAATGAAATTGGAACCTAGGAAGGTGATGGTGAATACCCCAATGAGTCTAAAAAGCAGTGTAGAGACGAAGTTGTAGAGGAAAGATATGTCACAGGTTCCGGCCACCAAGGCCAAGGTGTCATCCGGAAATCCGGGAAGCAGATACATCATAGGGAGTCCGGCTTTTCCAGCGATTTTGAGAAGATGCTTTGATTTTTCGCTCTCTTCTTTTCCTATGATCCATTCGACCAGTTTCCTTCCTCCGTATTTTCCGATGATGAACATCAATGAGGAAGTGAGCACGACGCTCAGGGAAATCAATCCGAAGGCGAGAAGCATGCCTTTTATGGTTTTGTCGTTGAACAGGAGATTTCCTAAAGAAATGAAGAACATGGAGGAGATTCCTGGAAGCAGGTTGATGATTGGGGAAGCAATCAAGAACAGGACGTAGGTCAGCACTTTGTTTTTCTGATAATAGTCCTTGAAGAATCCCGTAAGCTTGTTCTCTCCGGCAAAGGTATTGACGATGAATAGTCCGATCAGGACAAAAGAAACCAGGGTAAGGACTACCGTCAATAACTTCAATAGGAATTTGCGTTTGCTTTTTCTGGTTTGTATTTGATTTGGCATGCGTATATTCTACACTTTTGTTCTCTTTTTGAAAAGAAAGCCATTTCTTTTGAATCGTAACATTGTATGGCTTAAAATGTAAATTGAAATTTGGAGGTCTATATGGATTTTAAGAATCAGCATTTTGAAGGTGAGAGGGCTTTGTTCAAGATTTCCGATGCAACGGTTTCGGAATGCCTTTTCGATAATGGCGAGTCGCCGTTGAAGGAAGGAAGGAATCTCAAAGTCAGCGATTCCACTTTCGGATACAAATACCCCCTTTGGTACGGAAAAGGACATCAGGTGAGAAACTGTACGTTCCTTGAGATGGCCCGCTCGGGAATCTGGTACACGGATGATTCCGTTTTCGAATCTTTGGACATCATTGCCCCAAAAGAGTTCCGCCATTGTCACGGTATCTCTTTGAAGAACATCGTTTTCCGCGATGCCAAGGAAACTTTATGGTGGTGTGATGACGTCAAGCTTCTGAATGTCAAGGCTACCGGCGATTATTTCATGATGCAGAGCAAGAACGTTGTGGTCGAGAATCTTGAATTGAACGGGAATTATTTCCTTGAGGGAGGAAAGAACATCGTTGTTCGTAACTGTGTCCTTCATTCCAAGGATGCCTTCTGGAACTGCGAAAACGTACTTGTCGAAAACTGTGTCATCGATGGGGAATATCTGGCATGGAACACCAAAAATATCACCTTTTCCCATTGTGAAATCATTTCCCATCAGGGTCTTTGCTATATCGATGGGTTGACGATGAAACACTGTACGCTTTCGAATAGCGATCTGACGTTTGAGTATTGCAAAGACGTTTCCGCTGAAATCGATGGGGAAGTGGAATCCGTCAAGAATCCGATTTCCGGCCGTATCATGGCAAAAAGAATCCATCAAATCATTCAGGATGATCCTTGCATCGATACGACGAAAGTCGAGATCCTTTCACTTGGGAAATGAGTTATGGGCAAATATGATTTTGATACGGTCATCGACCGACGGAATACGGCTTCCTTGAAATGGGATGTCCAAGAAGGAGAGCTTCCCATGTGGGTTGCCGATATGGATTTCATGGTTGCACCGGAAATCCAGAAAGCCTTGAAGGAAAGGCTGAACCATCCCATTTATGCCTATACTTATCCTACGAAGGATTGGTATGATAGCTATATCCGTTTCTATAGGGATAGACATCATCTGGATATTGAAAAAGATTGGCTTGTCTTTTCTCTTGGCGTTGTTCCTACGATATCTTCCTCTGTCAGAAAACTGACAAATGAGGGAGACCATGTTGTTATTACGACTCCGGTTTACAATATTTTCTTCAATAGTATCATCAACAATCACCGGATACCTCTTGAAGTTCCCCTCATTTTGAAGGATGGTGATTATTATTTTGACTTCGATGCCCTGGAGAAAGCTTTTGCCAGGGAAGATGTTTCTCTTTTCATTCTCTGCAATCCCCAGAATCCAGTATCCAGGATATGGACAAAAGAGGAATTGGATAAGATAGGAAGACTGGCCAAGAAGTATCATGTTTTGGTCTTGAGCGATGAAATCCACTGCGAGCTTGTCCGTCCGGGAATGGAATATGTACCTTTTATTTCTGCCAACGAAGTGAACAGGGAAATCTGCGTAATGGCAATCTCGGTCACAAAGTCCTTCAACCTTGCCGGAATCCAGACCAGTGCCATCGTGATTCCGAATTCGGAACTTAGGGAGAAGGTTGTCCGTCAGATCAATACGGACGAAGTCGCGGAACCGAATATCCTCAGCTGTCCTGCTGCTGTCTCCAGCCTGAATTTCGGCCGCGAATGGTTGGACGAGCTCCGGAATGTCATTTTCGAAAACCGGAAGATCGTCGAGGATTATATCGGTGCACATATCCCTTCTCTTTGTGCGATAAAAGGAGATGCCACCTATCTTGTCTGGATCGATGCCTCGAATCTTTGTCCGGATGCATCCGTCTTTACTTCGTTCTTGAGAAAGCATACCGGACTGTATGTTTCTGCCGGAGGGGTTTATGGGAAGGGTGGCGAAGGATTTTTCCGACTTAATGTCGCCTGTCCCAAAAAGACCTTGATGGATGGATTAGAGAGACTGGAAAAAGGTACACAACTTTTCCTTAAGGAGGAAAAAGGAATATGAATCAAAAAGGAACGGCGGTCTGCCGTTCCTTTTTGGCATCTATTTTCCGTCCGGATACATGTCCTTTATCATATCTGAGAGATTTTTGGCCAACTGCTTTATGCTGACGTTGCTGGTGTTGACAAGAAGATTGTAGGATGATTTATCTCCCCATTTCTTTCCGGTATAGAATTCATAGAAGTTCTTTCTGACTTTATCGGTGCTCTTGATGTTCTTGATCAGTTCCTTGTCGGTGAGTTCTTCACCGTTTTTGATTCTCTCGCGGCACCTTTTCACCTTGCTGTCCATATCCGCATAGACGAAAATATTGAACGGATTTAAATCTTTTAGCGTGTAATCGGCACCTCTTCCGATGATGACGCAGCTTGATTTTGCCGCCATTTCTTTCAGAATATCGTTTTGGAGGGAATGGACGTCAATGTTCTGCTCAAGAGCGACATCTTTATAATAAAGGAAAGAATTGCCATAATGGAGTGTTGGAATGGAATACGGCCTTTTTTCACTTACTTCTTCAATATAGTTCATTCCATAAGGCGAACGTTTTTTGATTTCCTCCAATATTTCCTTGTCATAATAAGGAATTTGCAGATTGTCTGATAGTCTTTTTCCGAGTTCTCTTCCGCCGGAGCCGAATTCTCTTCCAATCGTAATGATGTAATGCATGTTTCTGTTTCCTTTCTCTAATCCAGGAAATTCTTGATATCCTGGATGACTTCATCGGATTTTTTCTCGTTCAGTATTTCGTGCCTCATCTTCTCGTGGACTTTCAAGGTTGCATCCTTTACACCCAGATCTTTGTACATTTTGAAAAGGGCTTCGTTTCCTTTTCTTCCGCCGACAGGATCTTCAGCTCCGCAGATGATGAGGATATGTTCTTCTTTTGAGATGTTGGCTTTGTTTTCCTTTTTATAAAGGGTAGCCATTCCTTTGAGGAATTCGTGATAGAAGCCGTTTGTGTTTCTGTGGCCACAGTAGGGGTCTTTTTGGTATTCCTTGACGTTTTCCTCGTTGTAGGAGAGCCAGTCAAGCTTCGTTTTCTGGCCTTTAACTTTATATCCGCCGACGGTGAGTCTGTCGATGAAACGGCTTGGCTTGTCCCAGTTTGATTTGGTCGTCGTCAGATGGGAGAGAGCTTTGGCAAGCCAATAGGGTTGTCCTGGTCCATTGCTTGACATGATGATGATTTTATCTACCGTATCCGGGTAATGTTCTAGATAGCTTTGCATGAAGAACGACCCCATGGAATGGCCCATCATGTAAACAGGAAGGCCTTCTTCTCTGAGTTCTTTGACTTTCAGGTTCAGTGCCTTAAGAAGCATGTCCCAGGCATCCTTGGGCCATTTTTGTTGGTCTTGGATGCTTTTTGCGTTTTCACCCTGACCGAAATGGTCTAAGACATGGACGTTATAACCTTCTTTGTTCATGTAGAGTGCAAATTTCGAATATCTTTTGGAATATTCCTGCATTCCGGTCAAGACTAAGAAATTGGCTTTCGGATGTTCGATTCGGTAATCGTTTCCTTTAAGGATGTGGGAATCGTCTATTTTTAACTGAAATATTGCCATATGTCCTCCGAATTGATTCTTTACACAATTTTATCACTTGGAAGCGCTTCATGAAAGAAAAATGTTTAAGAATAACCGTTGTTTTTGTTTCGAATCATCTTTTCTATCTAAAAAATATGAAAGCTCTTTCATTTTTCTTGTCCAAATTTTATAATGGAAAAAAAGGAGTCAAACATGAAATATGATGTCGCAATAATCGGAGGCGGGATCTCCGGAGTATCTATCGCCTTTGAATTGTCAAAATATAATCTAAATGTGGTTCTTTTGGAAAAAGAAAATGATGTGAGCATGATGACGACAAAGGCCAATTCCGGCATTGTCCATGCTGGGTATGACCCTCTTCCGAATACGGAAATGGCAAGATTCAATGTTCTGGGTAACAAAATCATCCATGAACTTGCTGAAAAAATCCATTTTCCGTTCAAACCTTTGGGATCTTTGGTCGTGGGAAAGACGATGGCAGATCATGAGAAAATCAATCTGCTTTTTGAAAGAGGGATACGAAACCAGGTCCCGGGATTGAGAATCCTAAAGACAAGAAAGGAGGTCCACGATGTGGAACCTTATCTTGTACAGGACATCGATTATGCCCTATATGCCCCTACTTGCTCCATTGTTTCTCCTTGGGAACTTTGTCTTGGACTTGCCTATACGGCAAAAATCAATGGTGTCGATTTTTGCTTCAATGCCAGAGTAACAGGTATCAACCAGAAGGAAGATGGGTTTGTCCTATCTTGCTCTTCTGGCGATATTTGTGCCTCTTATGTCGTCAATTGTGCCGGACTTTATGCAGACGATATTTATGGGATGGTTCTGAAAAACAAGGAAGAAGGATTTGTTATTTCTCCCTGTAAAGGTGAATATTTCCTTCTGGACAAGGAACAGGGTCATTTGGCCAATCATGTCGTTTTCCAATGCCCGACAAAGCTAGGTAAAGGTGTTTTGGTTAGCCCTACTGTCCACGGGAATCTTCTTGTCGGACCTAACGCTTCCTTCGAAGGCGAAAAAGAGGATGTATCCACAAGGATGTCCTCCTTGGCATTTATCAAGACTGCTTCGAAGGAAAGTATCGGAAACATCGATTTTATGACCAATATCAGGAATTTCTCCGGAGAACGGGCCACAATCCAGGGTAGGGATGATTTCCTGATCGAAGAGAGCAGGTCTGTCCCCCATTTCATCAATGTGGCGGGAATCAAGTCTCCGGGACTGACTTCTGCTCCTGCCTTTGGAATCAAGATTGCCGAAATCCTAAGGCGAGACGGAGTCCGATTGGAAAAGAAGAGGGAATTCTCCTATTATGAAATGAGGAAGCCTTTCAAGGAGATGACTTTGGAAGAAAAGAACGAGGCAATCAGAGAGGATTATCGATACGGGAATATCATCTGCCGCTGCGAGACGGTGACGGAAAAGGAAATCATCGATTCCATCCATTCTCCGATTCCGGCTCGATCCATAGATGGGATAAAAAGACGCTGCAATGCCGGAATGGGAAGGTGTCAGGGCGGATTCTGCTCTCCTAAGGTATTTTATCTTCTTCAAAAGGAAGCCAATCTTGGGTTTGATCAAGTATTTCAAGATAGAGAGGGAAGTTGTTTTGTGAAAGAGAGGACCAAGGAATGAAAATGGAGAAAAGGGATCTGGTGGTAATTGGAGGAGGACCGGCCGGACTTGCCAGCTGTATCAGCGCATTTGAGCAGGGAATCCGGGATATCGTTCTGATCGAAAGAGACCATGTTCTCGGTGGTATTCTCAATCAGTGCATCCACAACGGTTTTGGTCTGCACCGGTTCAAGGAGGAACTTACAGGACCTGAGTATGCAAAGAAATACGAAGATTTTCTAAGGAATACTCCTGTTGAAGTTAGAACAGATACGATGGTGATATCCTTGACGGAAGATAAGGTAGTCACAACGGTTTCTAAAAACGGAATGGTTCAGATCCGGGCAAAAGCTATCATTCTGGCTATGGGCTGCCGGGAGAGGCCAAGAGGTGCGATCATGACTCCCGGTGAGAGGGTTTCGGGAATTTATACTGCTGGTACGGCTCAGAGGCTTTGCAATATCGACGGTTATCTTGTCGGAAAGCGTGTGGTGATTCTCGGTTCCGGAGACATCGGACTGATCATGGCCAGGAGAATGACTTTGGAAGGAGCAAAGGTTCTGGCGGTCGTAGAAATCTGCCCATATTCCAATGGACTTGTCCGAAACATCCATCAATGCCTGGATGACTTCCATATTCCTCTTTATCTTTCCTATACCATAACCGACATTCAATGCGATAAGGAACATAAGAGAGTGAATAAAGTCTTCATATCCAAGGTGGATGAAAAGAAGAATCCGATTGCCGGAACGGAAATCGGATTCGACTGCGATACGCTTCTTCTTTCGGTAGGGCTGATTCCGGAAAACGAACTTTCGAAGAAGGCAGGCATTGAACTGGACAAGAGAACAAAAGGACCTGTCGTCTTTGACAATCTAGAAACGGATAAGGAAGGAATTTTTGCCTGCGGAAACGTGCTTCAGGTCCATGATCTTGTCGACAATGTTTCTCTCGAAGCAGAGAAGGCAGGAAGAAACGCGGCTTTGTACATTCAGAATGGGGAGAGGAAAGAAGCCATAATCGAAGTCTTGAAAGGGGAGAACATATCTTATTGCTGTCCTCAGTTCATAAGACGGAAACCTCAAGAGGATGTTTCCCTGTTCTTCCGCGTTTTAAAACCATGTAAGGATGTCGACATCTCTCTTTCCCTTGATGGAGAGATCATTCTGAAGAGGAGATTCATCCAGGTGCTTCCTTCCCAGATGATATCCTTGATTGTCAAGAAAGAGAAGCTGAGTGGCGGAAACTTCCTTTCCGTTTTCCAGGAGGAGAAAAAATGACACATGAATTCATCTGCATCCGCTGTCCAAAAGGATGCAAAGTGACCATCGATGACGAAACGATGGAAGTGAACGGGAATTCCTGTCCGAATGGGAGGGATTATGCCATGACGGAATTGACTTTTCCGAAACGGATCGTGACTTCTACCGTAAAAGTGGTCTGCGGGGATGTTAAACGATGCTCTTGCAAGACTTCCTCTCCGATTGACAAAGATCTGATCTTCGATGTGATGAAGGAAATAAACAAGGTCGTTGTTCAGGCTCCTATTGATATGCATCAGGTTTTCATCCATAATGTTTTGGGAACTGGTGTGGATATCATCAGCACAAAGAAGGTGGATTCTCTTCATGAATGATACAAGCGGAAATAAATATATCATTGCCCTGGATCAAGGAACGACTTCTTCCAGGTGCATCATTTTCGATGACAAAGGTAAAATCGTCCAAATCGTCCAAAAGGAATTCAAGCAGATTTTCTCACATTCGGGCTGGGTGGAACATGACCCGATGGAGATCTATGCGACCCAGTATTCTGTCATGACGGAAGCGATTGCCCAAAGCGGCATCATTCCGGCAGACATCCTTGCCATAGGCATCACGAATCAGCGAGAGACGACCATTGTCTGGGATAAGGATACCGGAAAGCCGGTCTATAATGCCATAGTCTGGCAGTGCCGGAGGACGGCAAGCATCGTCGAAGAGATGAAAAAAGACAAGGAAATGACCCAGTATATCCATAAGACGACAGGCCTTGTCCTTGACGCTTATTTCAGTGCAACCAAAATCAAATGGATTTTAGACCATGTCGAAGGGGCCAGAGAAAAAGCCGAGGAAGGCCGTCTTCTTTTCGGTACCGTCGATACTTGGCTCATGTGGAAACTGACGAACGGCAAAGTCTTTCTTACGGATTATACCAATGCTTCCAGAACCATGCTTTATGATATCCATAATCTTAGGTGGGATAAGAAGATCTGCGACTATCTTTCCATCCCGATGTCGATGCTTCCCGAAGTCAGGAACAGTTCCTCGATTTTCGGCTGTGTCAATCTTTTCGATACGGAAGTTCCCATTGCCGGTGTGAGCGGTGACCAGCAGTCTGCGCTTTTCGGACAGACCTGCTTCAAAAAGGGGGATGTCAAGACTACTTATGGTACTGGTTGTTTTCTTCTTATGAATATCGGAAGTAAACCGGTTCTTTCCAAAAACGGATTGGTTACGACTCTGATTGCTTCTACCGGTTCTGACGGAAGGCCGGAATATGCTTTGGAAGGGTCGGTGTTTGTCGGGGGCGCCATCATTCAATGGGTTCGGGATAAGATGCGGTTCATCGTCGATGCTTCCGATTCCGAGTATTTCGCAAATAAGTGCAAGGATAATGGAGGCGTCTATCTTGTTCCCGCTTTTACCGGACTTGGGGCACCTTACTGGGATATGTATGCCCGAGGCACTTTGTTCGGGATTACACGTGGAACAACCAGGGACCAGATTGTCCGGGCTTCCTTAGAGAGCATCGCCTATCAGGTTTATGATGTCATCGAGGCAATGAAAGGGGATACCGGACTGACGATACGTTCCATCAAGGTCGACGGAGGAGCAAGCAAGAACAATTTCCTGATGCAGTTCCAAAGCGACATCTCCGATCTGAAGACCATCCGTATCCAGACCAACGAGACAACGGCTTTGGGTGTTTATTATCTTGCCGGTCTTGCCATCGGTCTATTCAAAAACAAGGAAGAAATCAAATCCTTTGAGGTAAAAGACAAGACGTTCCGTCCTCAGATGGAGGATGAAGTAAGGAAAAAATACCTCCGGAAATGGCATAAAGCCGTTTCGATGTGCAGGGGTTGGGAAGACGAAAATCCTTGATTCCATTATTTGTTGCTTTTTTTGTTTTGCAGAAAGCGTTTTCATGAACGATTTTTTTATGAAAAAAGCTTTCTATTTTTTAAAATTTGCCCATAGTTATGGGCTTTTTTTGAAAAAATAAAAATTTTAAGAAAAAATATTTCAACTTTATTTAAGAAAAGGTGAAGTTTATAGTTTCATCATACTTCTTTTGAAAGGAGACGATTCAGATGAAAAAGAAATACTTACTTACGTTAGCCGCTTTGACTACACTGCTTGCAGGATGCGGCGAAAACTCCGCTTCCACTAAACCCAGTAGTCCCAGCGATGCTCCGATTTCGAACAAAAATTCAACTCCGTCTGTAGATAGTACAAAGCCTTCTACCCCGTCTACTAAACCTTCTACTCCTTCTACTCCATCCACTCCTGTTGAAGAGCTTCCTACCGAACTTGTCAATGCGGATTTGGATAATGCCTTTACGGATGATATTACTTTCGGTGTCAATGCTGCAATCGATATGTCCGTCGTTGCTTCAACCGGCAACATTCCTTACATTACGATGACCAAGGATTCCGATATCAAACTCGGAGATGGTCTTTACCTTGAGGATGTCGATCTAACGGTCAAGCAGTTGAATGATTCCTATCAGTATGAGACTTCCACTACTTCCGGAAAAGTCGGTTATTGGAAAGGTGTCAATGATTTCATCACCTACAATTCGGCTCCGGATATCCACAACAAGACCGAAGAAACGGTTATCAAGCAGAACTTCGGCCTTCTTGAGAATCCTCTCGAAGGGAATCTTGATGAGACTTATTTTGAATATGATGCGGCCAATTCCACAAAGGAGTATTCTGCTTTCAAGGTCAGCGATGAATACATCGATGATTCCGAAGTCCGTGCCCATCTTGACGATATTACCGCGTTCTATTGCAATGTTGGTTTGGAAAGCCTTGGTGATGTCGTGACTCAGCTCGGTGGAAGTTCCAGCGATATTTCTTTGGATAAGTTCGAAGCAAAGGTCGGTCTGGAAGGTTTGATCGGTTTTGATTTTGCCTATTCTTATCAGGCAACCTCTACTTCGGCCTCCGGTTCCATGACAATGGTTCTTTCCTATACTGGTTCTATTGAAATCAAGGATGAGGATAAGACCGGATTACAGCTTTCCGATATCAAATACACTCCATTTGTCAAGACAGCCAATGCGGATACCCAGTATGCTGCCTTTGATAAGGCAAAGGCTGCTATTGCCAAGGGTGATTACCTCTATGAGGCCACTGTTTTGGAAAAGACAAGCAAAATGAGTGGATATAAGGGTGCAGTCCTGAAGGATGAATATGCTTCTTTTGCTTTTGATTATGATTTGGGTACTCCTAAGATGGATGATGTCGTCTATTCCGGTGTCCATAAGGTAAGCGATGGTGTCTACAATTATTATTCTTCTTCGACAGCTGCCGTTGCTGGAGGAAGTGCCAAGGTAAGCGGTACGGTCGTTCCTACCTTCGATTTTGATTCTGCCATCTTCGAATATGATGCCAAGAAATCCACTGCCGATGAATATGTCTTCAACCTCAGAAGCGAGATGGATGATCTTGAAGTCGCTTCCCTTCTTGCTGTCTATAGCTTCAACAATGCCGATAATCTTTCGGTTACGATTACTAAGGATGGCGTTTTCAAAGGATTTTCCTTTACTTATACGGGACCTAGTTCCTATAGTTCTTCCATCAAGACCACTTATACTGTGAAGTTCGAATTCTCCGCCATCGGTACCACAACAGCTATTCCTTCCGAATATGGAACTTTCGAAGGATTCGTTCCGTATGTTACTCCGACTGCCTACAAACAGCTTGGCAAAGTCATCGACTATGATGCTTATCAGCAGTCCGGCAGTATTACCATTCTGGATGATGATCTTGAAGCTGTTCTGAAGACTGTCGTCGGCGAAACGATTTATGCTTCTCTTCCGAATGTCCTGAAATATGGTGAAATCGGTGGTGCCTATTATGCTTCCTTGTATTCCAAGTCCTCTAAGTTTATCGAGATGCAGTTTGAGTATGATTCTGCTGATTCCCTCAATGCTGCTTTGAAGACCGTTGTCACTGGACTTACCAAGGATGGTGTTACTCTTACTCAGGATTCCACATATGGATATTATGTTTGGACAAGTGGTGATGTTTCCATGATCATCGGCGCTTCTACCAGTAATGGTTACTATACTTTGGTTGTTGAAGTCGAAGTTGCTTCTGCTACCGCCGCTTAGTTTGTTATCTACTGGCTGTTGGAATCGATTCCTCAAAAGAATCGGTTCAGACAGCCTTTTTGCTTTCCGTTTCTTCTTTCCTGCTGCAAGAAGGGATGATATTGTCGTCTTCAGCTTCTTTATCCGTTTATCCGGCTTTCATACTAATTTGTATTTGCTTCGATTCTTGGTCACTCGGTATAATGTGGAAAAGATATATCCATTTTTGTTTTATGATAGGATTGATACTATAAGAAGACGGAATACCTTTTCCATGTTCAAAAAGACGTCTTCGTGATGTATTGGCTGGTTGTCTTATATGAAGGAAAGCCTTCGATGCCTTTTAAAACAAGAACGAAAATATAGAATAGGGATCATACCTATGCCCGTTCCATTGGGGAAGTCGGATGATCGATGATTGGACTAATCCGGATGATTTTAGAACGGAGGTGAAAACGTAAAATTTCCGCTGCTTCTTCATTTTCATCAGAAAAGAATAGAAAAAGGACGCTGCTTATTGTAATAAAACATAGTGATACCTTGTGACAAAGGTGTTCTACCAAAAATGGCTCAGGGTTAGACTCCCTGGGCCATTTTCTGTTTCTTTGCTTCCTTTTGCCTGAATCAGAGGTTGTTATTTAAACGGATTTTGCAACTGGACTTTTTTGTCGGAAAATCGGCTTCTATATATGATTATCAATATTTTGTTAGATTTTTTTACGTTTTTAGTAACGAATAGTCTGATTGATTCTTTTGTTTAAAGGTTTCACAGCTGATTAACTATACCTATTTTACAGAAGTCCAGGAAATTGAGTTCCTGGACTTTTTTCTTCTGAAGAAAAGCACACCAAAACAGGAAAAAACATTGCAACTTTTCCTTCCAAACCGGTTTTATGTATAGTATAATAATGTTGTTGAATTTAACTATACATGTGGAGGATGATGTTATGGTTCCGGAATCGATAAGGAAGATAAAGAGACCTGCGAACACAATCGTACAGGCCACCAAGAATCCCAATGTCTACATGGTGATAAAGAGGATCGGATGCAAGTATGTGGAAGGAAGAAGGATACCGGTCAACGGTCCTGTCATCGGACACATCATCGACGGAAAATACGTCGAGAAGCAGGAGTCTGGTAAGAAAAGGATATCCGCACGTGAGATACATCTGCTGAGATACGGTTCGGTGGCATTCGCCGATTCCGTGGGAGAAAGTCTTTATGATTCCCTGAAGAAGGACTTCCATCCCAAGGATGCGGAGAACATATATTGTCTTGCGCTTCTGCGAGCAGCCTTCGGAGACATCAAGGACTATCAGATCCAGGACAGATACGAGAAGAGCTGGGCGTGCCGCATCCTTCCCGGCTGTGCCGTAAGCAGGAAC